>Ga0214468_1000321_pt1 | contig 15448 bp, 14 predicted proteins | sample RVTome_9_FD_187334 | JGI IMG/M metagenome (GOLD analysis project Ga0214468, IMG submission 187334) | Soil microbial communities from uranium-contaminated site in the Upper Colorado River Basin, Wyoming, United States - RVT155D38 HiSeq ...
CGCGCTGGAATCCGGACGTCATGTGGTCCAGATCCGGGAACCCGGTGGGTACGCCCGTGACGGTCCCGGGGCTGCGCTGGAGCTCCTCGATGCGCTCGAACGCGGGCCACAGGATCTCCTTGATCCAGACGAACCCGCTCCGCTGCTGAGCCTGCGCGATCTCGAAGATCCGTTGCTCCGCGCGGTCGAGCGTGTCGTCCACCTCTCCGCCGGCCGTCTCGTAGGCGTCCTGGATGATCTCGGTGGCCGAAGAGATCAACCGCCGGAGGACGGCCTTGTCGCGCAGGATGCGGCAGTGGAACTCGATGTTCGCCGCGGTGGGCACGGCATCCACGAGCCGCGCGAGGTAGGCCATCCCCCCCACCGCCTCGAGCTCGCCGTGCGACTTGAGCTCGTCGGCGAGGGTCACGGCGTCGATGACCTCGCCCCGGTTGTAGAGACGGGCCATCCCGCGGAAGATGCGCCGGTTCCCTTCCCGGTGGAACGCCGTGTCCCCGAGCAGCTCGATCGCGATCGCCACCGCGTCCGCGTCGATCAGCATCCCGCCGAGGACCGAGAGCTCGGCCTCCTCGGACCACGGAGCCTGGCGGCCCTGGAACGCGTCGTGGCTCAGGCTGATCGCCGAGTCAGCCACGGGCGCCTCCCGGCGTCCCGGGTGATTCGCCGTCCAGCATGCGCCGCACGATCTGAAGGTCTTCCCACGTGGGGCGGATCCAGCCCGGATTGCGGAGCAGCGCGGCGGGGTGGTACGTGACGACGACCGGGTAGCCGGCGTACCGGTGCACCGATCCGCGCATGCCTCCCAGCGAAGAGGTCGAGTCGAGCAGGGTGCGCGCCGCGAAGGCCCCGAACGCGACCACGATCTCGGGTCGGATGAGCGCGAGCTGGCGGAGGAGGAAGGGCGAGCAGGCCTTCACCTCGTCGGGAAGCGGATCGCGGTTCTGCGGCGGTCGAGACTTGAGCACGTTACAGATGTACACGGACTCGCGCGGCAAGCCAATCGAGAGCAGGAGGCGATCGAGGAGCTGCCCGGCTCGACCGACGAACGGCCGCCCCGTCTCGTCCTCTCGCTTCCCCGGCGCTTCGCCGACGCACACCACGCGGGCATCCGGCGCACCCTCGCCGAACACCGGGCCCGTGCGGACCTCGTGGAGGGGGCAGCGCGTGCAGACGGCCACCAGCTCCTCGAGCGACCGGAGATCCCCCGCCGCCTCGATCGCCGCCTCCTCCACGGGGGCGGTCGGGGGCCCGGAGGGACCGGGCGCGGCGGATGCGGAGGCCGGCGGGCCGGCCGACGGCGCGGCGGCTGCGGAGCCCCGCGGGCCGGCCGACGGGGCGCCGGATCCGCGTGGGACGAGGTCGGCACGTCGCGACGGCGACGGGGCGTTCTCCGGCGCGGTTGGTCCGGACGGGACCGGGCGCGTCAGGCGCGGAGCCCCGCGGGCGAGCTCGAGGGCCTCCGACCGCGAGAGCCCATCGAGCACCCACGTCGTCTCCCCGAGACGCATGGCGCTCTCGAGGTAGCGGCGCGTCAGGTCGCGCGCGGATCGCCCTTCATCGTTCATGTCTTCAGCGACTCCTCGATCCGGTCCAACAGGCGGTCGGCCAGCTCGTCCTTCGTCAGGAGCGGCAGGGCCTCGGTATCGCCCGCCGCATCGAGCAGCGTCACGCGATTCGTGTCCACATCGAACCCCGAGTCGGGCTCCCCGGCCAGGTTCACCGCGATGAGCTCGAGCCCCTTGCCCTCGAGCTTCGCGCGCCCGTTCTCGAGTGCGTTCTCGGTCTCGAGCGCGAATCCCAGCGTGAAGATTCCGTTCCGCTCCCGGAGCGCCCGCGTCTCGACGAGCAGGTCGGGAGCCGCCTCGAGCGTGAGGTCGAGCCGGCCTTCCCCGCCCTTCTTGATCTTGTGCTTCTCGACGGCGACGGCCTCGAAATCCCCCACGGCGGCGGCCATGAGGAGGATACGGGCGTCTCTCAACCCGGTCTCCAGCGCGGCCAGCATCTCCGACGCCGTCTCCACGTCGATCACGCGCGGACCCGGCGGTCGCGAGGCGTGTCCGGGCCCGCTGATGAGGAGCACATCGGCGCCCCTCCGCCAGGCCGCCGCCGCCAGCGCATGGCCCATGCGGCCCGACGAGCGATTCGAGAGGAAGCGAACGGGGTCGATCGGAGCCCGGGTGGGACCGGCCGTGACGACCACCTTGAGCCCCCCGAGGCCGGAATCGGGCTCCAGGATCCTGCCGAGACGTGCCAGGATCTCGGCGGTCTCGGCCATCCGACCCGGCCCGCTCTCCCCCTCCGCCAGGGGCCCGTCGTCGGGCCCGACGAGCTCGTGCCCGAATCCGCGCAACGTGTCCACGTTGCGGACCGTGGCGGGGTGCTCCCACATGCGCGTGTTCATCGCCGGACACACGATCACCGGCCGGTCGCACGCCAGAAGTGTCGCGGTGGCGAGCCCGTCGGCCGCGCCCGCGGCGAGTCGCGCGATCAGGTCGGCGGTGGCGGGGGCGACGACCACCGCGTCGGCCGCGCGCCCGAGCTCGAGGTGGGCCATCGGACGCTCCCAGAGGTCCGTGTGCACCGGGCGGCCGGTGATCCCCTCGAAGGTGACGGAGCCGATGAAGCGTTCCGCGCCGCGCGTGATGATGACGTCGACCCCGGCCCCCGCCTCGACCAGGCGCCGCGCGAGGAACGCGGCCTTGTAGGCCGCAATGCCGCCGGAGACGACCAGCAGCACCCTGCGTCCGTCGAAGGGCCGCATGGCCGCTCCGCGGTCAGTCGGAGGTGGGAACCCGCTTGCGAACCAGCCGGTACTGGAGCTTCTGCTCGCCGGCGGCGAGGGCTTCGAGCGCGAGCGTCGTGAGCTTGACGGCCCCGTAGGGGGAGCGCTCGAGCGGAAGGGCGTTCAGCTCGCGGGCGTACTTCGCCGCCACCAGAACGCCCAGATACTTGTTGCTGGCCGCCTCGGCGACCTCGTCCGGTGTGAAGACCTTCATGCTGCTCCTCTGGTTGTCCCGGCCGTGGGGGTCTCCGGGGCGCCGGTGGTCGAGCCCCGGAGAGCCCGTCAAGATATCACATCGTGTCCGCGATTTCATCTGCGAGCCGGCGGGCGAACCGTTCCGCCTCGGATCCGAGGCGGCGCACGGCGCGCGACTCGGTGTCGATCACGGCCCGGATGGCGGCTACCGCGGCCGGGAGACTGTCGTTCACCACCAGATAGTCGAACTCGGTCACCGCGGCGAGCTCGGCGCGCGCCGCGGCCAGCCGGCGCTCGAGCTGCTCGGACGTCTCGCTCCCCCGGCGCCGGAGCCGCTCGACGATCCGGTCTCCGGACGGCGGCACGACGAACACCGAAACGGCGCCGGGCACCGCGGCTCGCACCTGGCGGGCCCCCTGGACGTCGATGTCGAGCAGGAGGTGGGCGCCGCGGGACCGCGCGCGGTCGAGGTTCTCCCGTGGGGTGCCGTACCGCTCGCCGTGCACCTCCGCGTGCTCGAGCATGCGCCCCGATTCCACGAGCTCGGCGAACGCATCCCGAGCCACGAACCGATAGTCCACGCCATCGCGCTCACCCGGCCTCGGCGCCCGGGTGGTGGTCGACACCGAGAACACCGTCCGCGGACCTTCGGGGAGCGACAGGATCCGGTCGCGGATCGTGGTCTTCCCCGCCCCGGACGGACCCGCGAGGATCAGCGGAAACGCGTCGTATACGGGACGCCGCCCTCCGGTCATTCCACGTTCTCCACCTGCTCGCGCAGCTTTTCGATCTCGTTCTTCATCTCGACGACCTCGCGGGAGATGCGCACGTCGTTCGCCTTCGCCCCGAGCGTGTTGATCTCCCGCTGGAGCTCCTGCACGAGGAAGCTCAGCCGCTTGCCGACCGGCTCGTCGGCGGGACGATCCAGGTACTCGCGGAACGCGGCTACGTGCGACCGCGCCCGGACGAGCTCTTCGCTCACGTTCCACTTGTCCGCGATCAGCACGATCTCGCGCGCCAGCCGGTCCTCGTCCAGCTCGCGCTCCGTGAGCTCCTCGACCAGGGCGCGCAGCCGCTCGCGCTCGCGCGAGAGACGCTCGGGCGCGAGCGCCTCGGTGCGGTCGATTCCGGTGTCGAGCGCGGAGAGACGCTCCCGCAGGTCCTCCTCGAGACGCCCGCCTTCCCGCTCCCGCATGTCGATCAGGCCGTCGAGCGCCGCGGACGCGGCTCTCTGCGCGGTCTCGAGCGCTCGCTCGGGGAGCCCGTTCCGGGAGCGGTCCCGAAACAGGCCGCCCGCCTGGATCATGAGCCCGAGATCGGGCACGCCCGGGACGCCGAACTCGTCGCGCAGGAGCTCGAGCCCCGCGATCGTGTCCCGCACGCGCACCCGGTCGAGCTCGCGCACCTCGCCGGCCGCCTCGCCCTCCTCCACGCGGAGCATGAGGTCGACGCGGCCCCGGCCGAGTCGCGTCTCCACGACCTCGCGAAGCTGCGGCTCCCACGCCTCCACCCCGGGGGGACCCTTCACGACCACCTTCAGGCCGCGCGAGTTGACCGAGCGGATCTCCACCATCACCGCCCCCTCATCGCCGGTCGCATCGGCCGATCCGTATCCGGTCATGCTGCGTATCATCGTGTGCTCCGGTGATCCCGTGCCCGAAACGCCCGCGGCGGGCGCGCCCCGCCGCGACCGGCCCTCAATTGAAGAACTCCCAGCGGATCCCGAACAGACCCAGGGTCGTCGGAAATGTCGCGCCCGGAATGTCGAACACGGTGGACGCGGCGGGGTTCGCGAAGCGGTAGAACAGTCGAAAATCGGCGACCTTGATCATGAGCTGGCCGCCGAGCCAGGTGTCCGTCTCCACCTCGACGGGCTCGGAGGAGCCCGCTTGCGGCGCGAGACGCGGACCCCGACGCTCGGCGAACCCGCTCAGCCAGAGCTCCAGATGATCCTGGAAGAACGTGTCGTGGAGCTCGAGCTCGCCGCGCGCGATGTGGTCGGGGAGATAGAGCGGCCGGGCCCCCGCGACGTCGTTCTGCCGCCAGAAGGCGCTGAGCGTGATCGGGGCGAGCCCGGGAATGACGGCGCCGACGGGGAGCACCGGGCCCTCGAACCGCGCCTCCCACGAGGTGACGTCGACCTCTTCCGACTGGACGGCCGCGAGGAAGTCGAACGACGCATCGAGCCCGACCGGCCGGTCGAGGCGCTGGCTCGACCAGCGCCCCGAGACGCGGAACGGACCGACCTCGAGCCCGCCGGATGCCCCGTACGCATCGTAGCCGACCCGATCCGCCGAGTCGGCCACCGGGCGGCTCACGCCGCGTTCGCCCCCCCCCGCGAACACCCGCAGGTCGACCGGGATGAGCACCGTGTCCGCGAACGCGGCCGCGGCGTGCCACGATCGCGTCGAGAACTCGTCCCAGGAGTCGAGCGCCGCGTTCCCCTCGAGCCAGACCGCACCCACGGGATAGGCGACGCCGAGATCGCCGCCCCGCACCGGGTGGGCACCGCCACCCGACAGACGTCCGCGGAGCGTGGCGGCCCCGGCCCCGATGCCGCTCGTGAGACGTGCGCCGACGATGTCGGCGTCGCGGCTCGGCGCCTCTTCGTCCTCTTCGAGGTTCGGCACCTCCAGCCGGTAATCCGACCAGCTCGCGTACGCCTCGATCTGCGCGCGCTCGCCGAGGTTGCCGCGCGCGCGTACGAGGATCTCGTTCCGGCGCACGTCGACCGTATCGGACGCCTGGCGGTCCGTGGCCTCGCGCCGGAGCTCGGCCTGGATGCCGAAGTCGTTCGACCACGGCATCCACGCGACCTGCCCGAACGCCTCGAAGCGGTCGTTCTCGATCCCGCCCGCGCCCACGTCGAGGAGCTCGAAGGACCCGTTGACCGTGAACGCACTCCCGAACCCGTTGGCGAACATCCCGTCGAGGATCTGGAGGCTCGGCGATCCCGTCCCGCCCGAGATCCGCGAGTACGCGCGCGCGCCGTCGGGACGGTAGGTCTCGACGTCGATGACGAGCCCCGCGGCCACGCGATAGGCGCGGATCCGCGCGACCTCGCCGAGCGACACCCGGCGCAAGTCGGTCTGCGAGCGCTCGAGCGGCGGAACCTCGCGGCCATCCACGAACAGCCGCACGAACCCGGGCCCGTAGGGGCCCTCGTACGCGTGGAGCGGCCCGCTGAAGAAGCCGCCGCGGATCCCGGTGATCCCCGGGACCTCGTCGATGAGGATCTCGAGGAGCGAGAGCGCCGCCGAGTTCTGGACGCAGGACCGATCGCACCGGAAGACCTCGGTGGCCGGACCGCGGAGCGCATCCCGCCGCTCGGGGAACGCCTGCGGTTCCCGATCCTGCTCGCGCTCGACGAACTCGGCCCGCACCGAATCGGGAACGGCTTCGAGCGTGTCCGCCGGCAGATCGAGCGTGTCGGCAGGGATCGGGTCCTGGGCCGCCGCGGATCGCATCCCCCCCGCGGCGCCGATCGCGAGCGCTACCAGCGCCAGCGCACGCGCGACCGCCGACTTCAGGAGCGCGCCCTCAGCCATTCGTGCACGAGACGCACGCCGACCCCGGTGGCCCCCTTGGGCTGCCAGCCGCGAGCATCCTCGGCCCACGCCGTGCCCGCGATGTCGAGGTGGGCCCACTCGACGCCGTCCTCGACGAACTCGCTCAGGAACCAGCCGGCGGTGATGGCCGAGCCGGGCCGGCCGCCCGTGTTCTTGATGTCCGCGATGTCCGAGTCGAGCTGCTTCCGGTACTCGCGCCACAGCGGAAGCCGCCACGGACGCTCGCCCGAGCGTTCACCGGCCTCGATCAGCGCGGAGGCCAGCGCGTCCGACGGGGTCATGAGGCCGATCGCGTGGTGGCCCAGCGCGATCACGCACGCCCCGGTGAGCGTCGCCAGATCGACGATCGCCGCGGGCGACAGACGCTGCGCGTAGGTCAGGGCGTCGGACAGGATGAGCCGTCCTTCGGCGTCGGTATTGATGACCTCGATCGACTTCCCCGACAGCCCGCGGATCACGTCGCCCGGCTTGACCGCGGTGCCCGACGGGAGGTTCTCGGTGGTGGGGACGAGGCCCACGACCCGCTGCGGGATCCCGAGCTCCGCGGCGGCGACGAGCGTGCCGATCGTCGCCGCCGCTCCGGACATGTCGTACTTCATGTCCTCCATCCCCTGGGCGGGCTTGATCGAGATCCCGCCCGCGTCGAAGGTGACGCCCTTTCCGACGACGACGCACGGATCGCCGCCGGCGCCCGGGTGCTCGAGGATGAGGAAGAAAGGCTCTTCTGCCGATCCCTTCGCGACGGCCAGGAGCCCGCCGAACCCCTCGGCGCGAAGCTTGTCCTTCCCCCAGGCCTGCACCGAGAACCCGTGCCGCTCGCCCAGCTCCTTCGCGGTCTCGGCCAGGTGCCGCGGGGTCACGACGTTTCCGGGAAGCGCGATCAGCTCGCGGGCCGTGTTCTGGGCCCGCGCCAGCGAGTGGCCGCGCGCGAGCCACGCCTCGCGCTCCGCACCCGGCTCCTCGGATCGCACGTACACGATCCTCGTGCCGGGCGCGGGAGTGCGCCGCTTCGCGTCACGGAGGCCGTCGTACTCCCAGTCGCCCAGGAGCAGTCCCTCGACGGCGGCCTGTCCGGCGGCCGATGCGTCGGCGAGATCCGCGGGAAGCACCACACCCACCGAGCCCGCTCCGCGCTCCCGGGCCGCGCGCACCGCCTCGCCCGCGGTCGCGCGGATCGCGGCCGTCTCCGGACCTCCCTCCCGGGAGACCCTCGACACCCAGAGATCCGGCCGGGCCTCGCTCCCGATCGTGACCCACCCCGAAGGCCGGGTGGCCCCCCCGGCCTTCCTGCGCTCCACCCACGCCGCCGCCGGGGCCTCCCACCACTCACCCGTCTCCGCCGCCTCCTCGAACCACGGGACCGCGAGCACTTCGACGTCCCGCGTCTCCGGCAGCCCCGCTCGCACCTGCACCTCGGTCATGTCTCCGTCGTCTCCCGGGAAAAAAGAAGCGGGTCCGCGGACCCGCCTCGAGTGATGCCGTGTCTCCGTCCCCGTCGACGGTGCGCGGTCGCAACCCGTGCGGGCGTACGACCCGACCGCGTCATCGCTCGTCGAGCGGAACCCAGGTGCGGCCCATCTTTCCGACGTACTCCGCGCGCGGCCGGATCAGCCGGTTGTCGGCGTGCTGCTCCATCACGTGCGCGGTCCACCCGCCGATCCGTCCCATCGCGAACAGCGGGGTGTAGAGGTCGATGGGGACGCCGAGCGCATAGTATACGGTCGCGCAGTAGAAATCGACGTTCGGGTTGAGCCCCTTGCGGCTCTTGAGCTCGTCCTCGAGGCGGCGCGAGATCTCGTACCACTTGTCCATCCCGGCCTGGTGGGTCAGCACGCGGGACATCTCGCGCAGGTGCGTGGCCCGCGGGTCCTCCGTCCTGTAGACCCGGTGCCCGAAGCCCATGATCTTGCGCTTCTCCTCCAGGGCGCGCTCGAGCCACGGCAGCACGTTGTCGAGCTCGCCGATCTCGAGCAGCGTCTCCATCGCCTTCGCGTTGGCGCCGCCGTGGAGGGGGCCCTTGAGCGCTCCCACGCCTCCGGTCACCGCCGAGTGCATGTCTCCGAGCGTGGCGGCGATGACGCGGCAGGTGAACGTCGAGGCGTTGAATCCGTGGTCGAGGTAGAGAAGCAGCGTCCGGTCGAGCGCCTCCGCGGCCTCGTCCGTCCCCGCCTCGCCGTTCGCCATCCGCAGGAAGTCGGCCGAGTGCGGCAGCGAGGGATCCGGATCGATCGGCTCCTCGCCTTCGCGCAGCCGGTGGAACGCGGCGATCATGGTCGGGAACCGGGCCACCAGCCGCTTGGACTTGCGCAGATTCGCCTCCGGCGAGTTGTCCTCGGCATCCGGGTCGCTCGCCCCGGCGGCGGAGGCGGCCGTCCGGAGCGCCGCCATGGGAGTGCTCTCGCGCGGGATCACCCTCAGGACGTCGTGGACCGTGTCATCGAGCGCACGCATGTCGGCCAGCTCGCTCTCGAACGCGCTCAGCTCGTCTCGATCGGGGAGCCGGTCGTTCCAGAGCAGGAACACGGATTCCAGGAAGGAGGCGTGCGGAGCCAGCTCGTGGATGTCGTAGCCCCGATAGACGAGGACGCCCTCCTGTCCATCGATGAAGCTGAGCGAGGTCTGGGAGGCGACCACGCCCTCCAGGCCCCTGGTCTGCTGCTCGGTCATCGTCGCTTGATCGCCTTTCGTGAGCATGTGGCGGGGTGCCCGCCGGCACCCCGCCGCGGTGGGATTCTAACGAATGGTCGGATCGATCTCCGCCTTACGGAAATGACCCTCGAGATCCTCGACGCTGAGCTCCTCGAACGAGCCCTGCGGGAGCCGGGCGCGGCGCTGCGGCTGGTGAGGATCCGAGAAGCAGACGAACACGACGGACTCGCTGTCCGGATCCGGAGTCTTCTCGTTCGGGTCCGGCCAGAACACCTCGCGTGACGCCAGCCACGCTTTCCAGCGGCGTCCGTCGTCGTCCTGGAAGGTCTTCGTCATGACCACCTCTCGGGTTGAGGACCCGATCCATTGTCCTTGCGGATCGGGACGAACGGCTTGTTGCAGAGCAAGGAAAAATAGGGCTTCAGGGGCCGATTTGGAAGCGCAGACCGGGATTTCGGCCGCGCGGGAGGCGGCACCGGGAGCGGGCGTGAGAGGGTCTCCCGGACGCGCCCGGGCGGCGGTGCGACGTCTAGCCGTCGTGCCGGGAATCGTCGAGCTCGGGCAGACGGCATCCCCAGGCGAACCCGCCACCGAGGAGCACGGCGATGATCGCTCCGAGCATCAGCGTGATGAGCACGTGGGACAGTGTGATCGACATGGCGTCAGGATGGGGCGCGAGGCGTCCCGTGTCCAGCCCGCCGCGTCACGCCCGCCGGCGTCGCTGCAGCCGCTCGATCACACGGCGCTGGAAGCGGATGCGCGTCATCACGCGGTCCACGATGGCCTCCGCCGCCTCGCGCGAGCGCGGACCGGCCGCGAGGTCGTCGTACGGCACCGGCCGGCCGAAGTAGACCGAGACGCGCTTGCCGATACGGGGCCATTTCGCGCCGATCGGGAGCACCTCGTCCATCCCGACCAGGGTGACCGGAACGATCCGCGCGCCGGTGCCGAGCGCCACAAGGCCGGCGCCCGGACGACCTCGCCCGATCGATCCGTCGCGGGTCCGGGTCCCTTCCGGGAAGAGGATCATGGTGCCGCCGCGGAGCGCGCGGATCGAGCGGTGGATCGCCTTGAGGTCGCGCCGGCCGGGGCGGACCGGGATGCACTTGAGCTGCGTGAAGAGCCACGAGAAAAACGCGTTCTTGAAGAAGTTCTCCTGGGCGGCCGGGTGCCACGGGAGCAGCGACGGCCGGACGAGCTCCCACGGGAAGACGGCGCTGAACGTGATGAGGAAGGAGTCGATCATCGACTGGTGGTTCGACAGGAACAGCGTGTTCGTCTCCTTCGGAACCCGCCCCCGTCCGTAGATCACCGTCCGGTTGAGGACGAAGAACACGAGAAGGATGAAGGGGACCGAGAGCTGCGCGAAGAACCAGCTCGTGGGAGGCCACAGGAGGTCCCTGAGCCAGCCCCGCGACTCGCCCCGATACGGCGCCCACTGCGGATCGTACCTGGTGTCTTCTTCGGCCTCGGTCATCCTACATGCGCTTGTACGCCGGCCCGCTCCCGCCCTCGCGCGGCGTCCAGCGCGGACCGACCACGTCGGTGGCCTTGCAGTCGATGCAGTTCGGCGCGTTCACGACCAGCCGGCCGTCGCGGCGCTCGTACACCCCCGCCGGGCACAGGTGCTCGTAGAACTCGGCCATCCCGGGCGTGATGTCCTCGCCCACCACGAGGTGCGAGGGGATGTCGTCCCGCGTGGTGTTTCCGGATCGGTAGACCGCGTCCACCTTCGCGAGGGCGGGTCCGCCGTCGGACGCGGGTCGGATCCCGGCCACCTTCGTCCGGGGCTCCTCCGCGTCGGTACGGCTGGCGATCCGCCGCCCCGGAAAGGCCCCGCCGCTGAGCTGCATGAGGCCCGCCTTGATCCCGCCCGCGACGAAGCCCGACTTGAACGCGAGCCGCATGTTCCGGTTGCGGTAGAGCGGGCTCGCCCTGAGCCGGGCCCGGATCGCCCGGTCGTACGGCGCGAGGCCGGCCGCGGAGACGTCGTCGGCCGCGAGCGCGGCGTGGATGGCCCTGGCCGCCTCGATCCCCGACCACATCGCGTAGTGGATGCCCTTGAGCGTCGCGACGTCGACCATCCCGGCCGCGTCTCCGGCGAGCAGCAGGCCGTCGCCATGCAGCCGGTGCGGGAGCGCGTGGAAGCCGCCTTCCGGAATGGTCTTGGCGCCCCACTCCACGATCTCGCCGCCGTCGAGCGCCCGAACGAACAGCGGGTGCCGCTTGAGGGCCTGCAGCCACGCGTGCACGTCCAGATCGACGTACGGGGCGTCGAGACCCACCACGAGACCCACGGCCGCGAGGTCGTCCCCCATGGGGTACAGGAAGCTCCCCCCGAACGCGTCGCGCGGCAGCGGCCACCCCAGCGTATGCACGACGGCCTCGCGCGGGCGCGGCACCTGCCACAGCTCCTTCACGCCGAGCGCGTAGATCTGGGGGTTGTCCGAGCCGATTCCCTGCCGGGTCCGCCACGCCTCGCTCAGGGGTCCGCGCGTCCCCTCCGCGAGCACCGTGATCCGGGCCGAGAGGTCGGTGGGGGGCATGTAGCCGGCCGCCGGCTCGCGATCGCGATCGAGCCCCGCCGGCGTGGTCCGCACCCCGACGACCCGCCCCCCGTCGAGAAGGAGCGAGTCGGCCGGGAAGCCCGTGAAGACGTTCACGCCCAGCTCCTCGGCGCGCGCTCCGAGCCAGCGGACGATCTCGCAGATCGAGGCAACGTGGTTGCCGTGGTTCCGCATCGTGGGCGGCGTAGGCAGCCGCACGCTCCCGCTGTCGGTGAGCAGGTAGACGCGGTCGCCCGGAACCGCGCCCCGCAGCGGGAGCTCGGCGAGCGGCGTGTCGGGGAAGAGCTCGTGGAACGGCGCGGGATTCACCACGGCGCCCGACAGGCAGTGCTCCCCGAGCTCGGCCGACTTCTCGAGCACGCCGATCTCGAGCTCGCCGAGGGGCCCGCCGCGCTCGCGGTCCCCGGCCGCGAGCCGCGCGAGCTCGATCGCGCCCGCGAGCCCTGCCGGACCGCCCCCCACGAAGAGGACGTCGAGCGGAACGGCCTCCTCGCCCGGCGGCTCCTCCACCAGAAAGCGGTCGACGGGCAGCGGGGGCTGTCGTGAAGCCGGAATCAGCGCGTCCATTCTCTCCCTCGGAAGGCGGTCCGGGCCAGCCGGGACCGCGGGTCGTCGCGGCGTCCTTCCGGTCTCAGCGGGCTCCCACTCTTCCGAGACCGGGTCGCCTAGTGTGCGCCCGCTCGTGACGCCGCCACAAGTCCGGGTGGAACAGGAGGAGGATCGTGAACAGCTCGAGCCGGCCGGCCAGCATGAGGAACACGAGCACGAGGTGCGCCGGCGGCCCCATCCACCCGTAGTTGTCCACGGCCCCGACCGCACCCAGCCCCGGTCCGATGTTCCCGATGCTGGCGGCGCTCGCCCCGATGGCCGTCACCAGATCCTGCCCGAGGAGCGTGAGAACGAACGTCCCCACCGCGAACAGCCACATGAAGCCGAGGGCGAACGCCAGCACGCGCAGGAACGTGCGGTCACCGATGGTCGAGGTCCCGATCCGCGCCACGATCACCGCGCGCGGGTGGAGGCTCCGCTTGAGCTCGGTGAGCCCGTGCCGGAGCAGAAGACGGACGCGCATGGCCTTCATGCCCCCGGCGGTGGACCCGGCCATCCCTCCCATGAACATGAGAAGCAGGATCAGGAACTGCGCGGCGGCCCCCCACAGCTCGTAGTCGAACGTCACGAAGCCGGTCGTCGTGGCGATCGACGTGGCCTGGAAGAGCGCCTCGCGGAAGGTGCGCTCGATGCCGACCCCCACGCCGCTCCCGAGCGCGATCACGAACAGTGCGGCCGTCGCGACGAGCACCGCCACCGTGTAGAAGCGCCACTCGGCGTCCTGCCCGTAGCGGAGGCGGCGGCGTGTGGCCTGGTAATGGAGGGTGAAGTTGATGCCCGCGAGGTACATGAAGACGATCGTGACGTAGTGGATGTACGCCGAATCGTAGTCCGCGATCGAGCCGTTCCGGGGCGAGAAGCCGCCCGTCGAGAGCGTGGTGAACGCGTGGTTCACGGCCTCGAACAGGCTCATGCCGCCGAGCAGGTAAAGGAGGACCTGGAGCGCGGTGAGCCCGGCGTACACGTACCACAGGGTCGTGGCCGTCTGCCGGATCCGCGGCGTGAGGCGCTCCTTCGTGGGGCCCGGGACCTCCGCCCGGTAGAGCTGCATCCCGCCCACCCCGAGGAAGGGCAGGATCGCGATCCCGAGCAGCACGATCCCCATGCCCCCCAGCCACTGCGTGACGGAGCGCCAGAAGAGGATGCCCCGCGGGAGCTCCTCGATGGCCGAGAAGACCGTGGCCCCGGTCGTGGTGAACCCCGACACCGACTCGAACAGCGCCGCGCTCGGGAGGGTCAGCACCCCCGTGAACAGGTACGGGATCGCCCCCGCGACGCCCACCGTGATCCACGACAGCGCGACGACCGCGTACCCTTCGCGGATCGTGAGGTCGCGCTCGAGGCGTGTACGGCGATACGCGACGAATCCGACCCCGAACGCGATCACGGCCGATCCGAGGAAGGCGAGCGTCTCGGGCTCTCGATAGGCCAGCGACACGACGCCGGTGAAGGCCAGCGCGACGCTGAGCGCCATCAGCGTGATGCCGATGACGTGAACGAGGTGGGCGAACCTCACGCGAAGAGCTTCTCCAGCTCGGGCATGGCCTGGGGCCGCGCGAACAGGATGACGTGGTCGCCGGTCTGCACCCAGTCGTCGCCGCGTGGCGTGATCAGGTGTCCGTCCCGCACGATCGCGCCCACGATCCCGCCGGAGGGGAAGTCGATCTCACGGAGCGGCATCCCCAGGACGCGGGCCCGCGGACCGATGCGCACCTCCACCGCTTCGGCGTCCACGCCGCGCAGAGTCGCCACTGCCGACACGTTGGCCCGATGCACGTAGCGCAGGATCGTGTTCGCGGCCGAGAGACGCGGCGACACCGTGGCGTCGATCCCGAGCCGCGCCGCGATCGCGGTGTACTGCCGCCTGTGAAGGAGGCTGATCACCTTGCGCGCCCCGGTCGCCTTCGCGAGCAGGCTCGAGAGCACGTTCGTCTCATCCGTGTTCGTGTAGGCGACGAACCCGTCTACGGACCCGACGCCCTCCATCTCGAGCAGCTCGGCGTCGGTCGCGTCGCCGTGGAGGACCAGCGCGTGCGGCAGCCCGGTCGAGAGCTCCACGCAGCGACGGCGGTCGCGGTCGATGATCGTGCAGGCGACCCCTTCCTCCTGGAGGTAGCGGGCGAGGTGCACGGCCTCCGCGCTCCCGCCCGCGATCATCACTCGCTGGAGCGGATACGCTTCGTAGCCGGCCAGCGACGGGAGGTGCTGCATCTCGTCCGACGGCGTCATCAGGTAGATCTGGTCGCCCGCCTCGATCCGGCTCTCGCCGCTCGGGATCTCGGTCGCGCCGTCCCGCTCGATCGCTACGGTGGTGTAGCGGCGCTCCTTGAGCTCCTCGGCGAGATCGAGGATCGAGCGGCCGGCGACGCGGGCGCCCTCCTGGACGCGCAGACCGACGAGGAACACGCGGCCGGCCGCGAACTCGATGAGCTCGCTCGCCACCTCGCTCGCGAGCAGGTTCATCGTCTCCGCCGCGCACTCCCGCTCGGGGTTGATCATGAGATCGATCCCGAGCTGCTCGCGGGAGAGCACGCTTCCCTCGATGAAGAAGTCGGGGTTCGAAATCCGCGCCACCTTCCGAGACACGCCGAGCCGATCCGCGGCGAGACAGCCGATGATGTTGACTTCGTCCCGATTCGTGACGGCGAGGAAGAGACCCGCGGAATCGACCCCCGCCTCTTCCAGCACGGGGACCGCGGCGCCGTTCCCGACGACCGTGAGGACGTCGAGCCGGTCCGAGATCGTCTCGGCCTTCTCCGGGCTCGAATCGATCACGACCACATCCTGCCCCTGCTGCGACAGGCGCTCGGCGAGGTGGTATCCGACCTGTCCCGCCCCCACGATGATGATCCGCATGATCAGGAGCCCGCGCGGAGCGCGCCGTGCGCCTCGAGGATCTCGAGCGTCGGCTCGAGCGGTAGCGCGTCGGTCGTTCGGCCGCCGTGGCCGACGACCCCGGTGGCGGCGAACAGCGAGTTGATCACAGCCTCCTCGGTCGCCTCGACCACGGCCTCGAACAGGGCCGACAGCCGGCGTCCGTCCCGCACCCGGTCCCCCTCCCCGACCGAAAAGGCGAT
>Ga0214468_1000322_pt1 | contig 15446 bp, 16 predicted proteins | sample RVTome_9_FD_187334 | JGI IMG/M metagenome (GOLD analysis project Ga0214468, IMG submission 187334) | Soil microbial communities from uranium-contaminated site in the Upper Colorado River Basin, Wyoming, United States - RVT155D38 HiSeq ...
GACGACCGCCGCCACCTCCGGCGTCTCGAAGCGCCGGAAGCCGATCCACCCCTGGAACAGGTCGCCGAGCAGCACCAGCCGGGTGCACCCCTGCTCGGGGAGGTCGTCGAGCTGCTCGACCAGCGGGCCGGGCGGCCCGCCGGGGCCGCCGAGGTGGGCGTCGGCGATCAGGGCGACGGACAAGTCGGGTCGGGCGAGGGCGCGGCGGGCCGGGTCTAGACGATGGAGAGCTTCGGCCGGTCGGCGCTCTTGGCGACCTCCTCGACCACCGCGGCGGCGAGGCCGTGGAAGGCGTCGTGGTGGACGCCGCTGCGGTCCTCGACGACGATCGGCACGCCGGCGTCGCCGCCCGCGACGATCCGTCCGTCGAGCGGTACGCGGCCGAGGAAGCGGGCGCCGAGGAGGTCCGCCGTGCGCTCGCCGCCGCCGCGCTTGAAGATGTCGGTCTCCTCGCCGCAGTGCGGGCAGACGAAGCCCGACATGTTCTCGACGATCCCGACCACCGGGACGTTGAGCTTCTGGAACATCGCCAGGCCCTTGCGCGCGTCGATCAGCGCCACGTCCTGCGGGGTGGTGACGATCACCGCGCCCGACAACGGCACCTTCTGGCTGATCGTGAGCTGGGCGTCGCCGGTGCCCGGCGGCAGGTCGACGACCATGTAGTCGAGCTCGCCCCACTCGACGTCGCCGAGCATCTGCTCGATCCCCTTCATCACCATCGGCCCGCGCCAGATGACCGGCGTGTCGACGTCGAGGACGAAGCCGAGCGACATCAGCCGCACGCCGTACTTGTCGAACGGGAGGATGCGGTTGCCCACGACCCGCGGCTTCTCCTGGATGCCGAACATCGTCGGCATCGACGGGCCGTAGATGTCGGCGTCGAGCAGACCCACCGCGTGCCCCTCCTGGGCCAGCGCCACGGCGAGGTTCGCCGCCACCGTCGACTTCCCCACCCCGCCCTTGCCGCTCGCCACCGCGACGACGTGCTCGACGCCGGGGATCAGGTCGGCGTCCTGGGCCGTCGCGGCCTGGGCCGCGGGCGGCCGCGCCGCCGGCCTCTCCACCTGGAGGTCGACCGCCACGCCGCTCACCCCCTCGATCCGACCGACGACATCCTCGACCTCGCGGCGCACGCTCTCGGCGGCCTCCGGCTTGTGCGTCGACATCCGCAGCTTCACCGTCACCGCCCCGCCCTCGGCCTCGACCGCCTCGACGAAGCCGAACGACACGATGTCCCGGCTCATCCCGGGGTAGCGCACGTGCTTCAGCGCCTCCCACACCCTGCTCTCGAGCTCTCCCGCCATCGCGGGCAGCGTAGCACGGGGGTGGGCGGTCAGCCCTCCTCGTCGGCGACGACCCGGGCGTCCTCCTTCTGCCGCCGGAGGGCGCGGGCGTAGCGGCGGATGCGGTCGGCCTCGGGGACCGAGCGGTCGGCGCGGAAGACGGTGCCGGGGAAGTCGAGGGTGCGCTGGATCTCCCAGATGCGGTCGTGCTCGCCGGGGGGGAGGATCTCGGCCGGGTCGCCGACCGCGACCCAGCCGATCGGCACCAGGGCGTGGTCGAGCAGCACCGAGTTGACGTGGACCGTGCCGTTGATCCGCACCTCGACGTCGGCGCCGAGGCGGGCGCCGTTGAAGACCGTGGCGCCGGTGGCCAGGAAGCAGCCCGGGCCGACCGTGCAGCCCGACAGGTGTGCACGCGGGCCGACCAGCGTCGCCTGGCCGAGGACAAGCGGGTGGCGCGGCGTCCCGCGGAGGACGGCGTTCTCCATGACGACGCACTCGGCGCCGATCTCGACGCGGCCGCCCTCGGCCGTGAGCACGGCGCCGAAGAGGATCGCCGCGCCCTCGCCGACGACGACGTCGCCGCGCAGCACCGCCGTCGGCGCCACGTAGGCAGACGCGGAGATCCGCGGCCGGCGGCCGGCGTGCTCGAAGATCATCGGGTCTCTCCCTCCTGCCGCCTGCGGGCCACCCAGGTGGTCATGCACCGCTGGTCCTGGACGACCGTCGTCTTCAGTGGGTCGAGGAGGTCGCCGCCGAGCTCTTCGGTGAGCGCGACGAGGCGAGCTTCGTCGACGAGGAACCGGGCCGTGCCGTCCGGGACCCGATACCGCCCGTGCCCCAGAGGGGTGAAACGCTCTTCGGGCATGCCGATCGTCGACGCGAGCCGGCAGAAGAACAGCCCGCCCGGCCGGAGCGCCCGCCAGCTCCCGCGCAGCATCCCCAGGAAGTGCGTCTCGTCGCGAGCGAAGTGGAGTACGGCGCTCGACACGACGACGTCGGCCCAGCCGGCGGGGACGCCCATCGCCTCGATCGGCTCGACGCGGAAGCTCGAATCCGGGACGCGGGGCGCGAGTCGGGCCGCCAGCCGCCGGACCTGTTCGATCGCGCCCGGGTCGGCGTCGACCCCGATCACCTCGTGTCCCGCGCGCAGGAACCAGACAAGGTTCCGGCCCCCGCCACAGCCGGCGTCGAGGATCCGGTCGACGGGCCCGATCCGGCCCCGAAGCACCTGGTCGAGCAGGTAGATGTCGATCCCGCCGAGAAGCTCTCGCAGGCCCGCGGGCGTGATGGAGAGACCGTCGGTCGCCTGGCCCGCATCGTTCATGAGCGCGCGTGGCGAGAGCGCGGCAGGCGCGTCAGATCGGGGCGACCCGGAGCGATGGACGACCGAGGCCAGGTACCTCGAGCGAGTGAAGAGCGGGGACCGCGCGAGATGGCGGGCGATCTGCGCTCGAGGCAGGGCGAGCCATCCTGGGTCCCGATCCTCACGAGCCTGGCCAGCGGACGTATCGGCCGCAGCGTAGCATGGGGGTCGGCGGCGCCGGCCCTCGTGCGATGATGGCCGCACGGCGCTTGCGCCCCGCGCCGCAACGGAGTCACGCGATGGCCGGCAACCGAACCCTTCGCATCGTCATCCTCAAGCCCGGCAAGTACGCCGAGGACGGCTACGTCGAGCGCTTCCGCCGGGGCTTCATGCCCAACAGCACGATCGTCCACCTGGCGAGCCTGACGCCGCCGGAGGTCGGGGGCGTCCGCTGCGAGGTGCTCACGCTCGACGAGTACGTCCACGGCGACCTCGGCTACCTGGACCTGCTGCGCGGCGACCCGTCGCGCACGACGCTCCTCGCGCTCGCCGGCGTGCAGAGCCACCAGTTCCACCGCGCCCTCGACCTCGCCGCGCTGGCCCGCGCCCGCGGGGTCGAGCACTGCGTCGTCGGCGGTCCGCACGCGATGACCTGCGACACCACGGAGCTCCACGGTCGCGGCGTCGCTTTCGCGCTGTCGGAGGCCGAGCTGGTCTGGCCGGCGATCCTCGCCGACGCCGTCGCGGGCGAGCTGGCGCCGGTCTACGGCGGCGACCGCCGCTGGCAGGAACGGCTCGACCCGCCGGTCCTCGACCCGCCATCCCGCCGCGACCTCCGGCGCTACGTGGTGCCGCTCCTCGGCGTCTACCCGGCCCGCGGCTGCCCCTACGTGTGCAACTTCTGCTCGGTGATCAAGATCGCCGGGCGCCAGGTGCGGAGCCAGCCGATCGAGACCACGATCGCGAGCCTGCGGGCGGCGGAGGCGGCGGGCGTGCGTTACGTGATGTTCACGTCCGACAACTTCAACAAGTACCCCGAGGCCCCGGACCTCCTCGAGGCGATGGTCGCCGAGGGGCTGCGCCTGCCGTTCTTCGCCCAGTGCGACGTCCAGATCGAGCGGCAGGAGGATCTCCTCGAGCTGATGGCGCGGGCCGGCTGCTTCCAGGTCTTCATCGGGGCGGAGTCGTTCAGCCGCGAGGCCCTGCGCGGCGCGCACAAGCTCCAGAACCACCCCGAGCGCTACGCGCGGATCGTCGAGCTGTGCCGCGCCCACGGCGTCACCACGCACTTCTCGAACATCCTCGGCTTCCCGAGCGACACCGAGGCGTCGATCCGCGACCACCTCGAGCGCCTGCGCGAGATCGCCCCCGACCTCGCCTCGTTCTACGTCCTCACCCCGATCCCGGGCACCGACCAGTACGGAGAGTTCCTCGCGAACGGCTCGATCACCGCGCGCAATCTCGACCGCTTCGACGGCACCTGCGTCACCTGGCGGCACCCGAACCTCTCGCCGGAGCGCTGGTCGGCGCTCCTCGCCGAGTGCTACCGCGGGTTCAACCGGGCGGGCGAGGTAGCGGCGAAGATGCGCCGGGCGCTCGGTGCCCGCTGGGATCACCGGATGCCGGGCAAGCTCTTCTCGATCGCCGGCCACGCGGTCCAGTCGCGCCTCGCGGTTCGCGCCGGCGCCCACCCGATGGCCGGCGGCGTCGGCCGCATCCGCCGCGACCGCGCCGCCGATTACGCCCTCCTCCGCCGCCGGACCTGGGGCTTCGACCTCGCGCCGCTGCCCGCGAACCTCGCGCTCTCGCCCGCCGACGAGGAGCTCAACCGCCACGCCAAGCTGCGGGTCGCCGGGTAGCCCGGCTCACGGCCCTCGGTGTAGACGACCAAGCCGAGCCGGGCGGGACCGCGAGCCCGTGGGCTCAGGTCCCGATCCGCACCAGCCGCACGAGCGGCCCGTCGAGCGCCGGGTCGCCCCGAAGGTCGAGCTCGGCGGCGACGTGCCAGAGGTGGTCTTCGGCCGGGTCGGGGAGGACCTGGGTGGCCGTCCACCGGCGCTCGCCGGCGGGCTCGAGGCGGGTCATGCGGTGGCGGCGCGCTTCGGGGCCGAAGGGGAGCTCATCGTGCTCGGCGAAGTAGGGGATCATCGCTTCCTCGAAGCGCTCCGGGGTCCACGGGTCGTCGGGATCGTGGGCGACGGCGGCCGCGGCCTCCTCCCAGTCGCGGCGGGACAGCGCGCGGACGAGCTGGTGGAGCTCGGCGCGGACGCGGGCCGCGAAGGCGGCCGGGTCGGCGAGGAGGAGGTCGACGGGCTTGATCCGCCGCTCCGGCGCTTCCTCGACCGCCGCCTCCGGGTGGAGCAGGCTCTCCCACTCCTCGAGCAGGCTCGAGTCGACCCGCTCGACCAGGGTGCGGAAGAAGGCGAGGGCGTCGTGGAGTGCCGGGGTGCGCAGCGCCTCGGGGACGTTCTGGGCCAGGGTCTTGTAGAGCTGCGAGAGGTAGCGCAGGAGAATCCCCTCGTCGCGCGCCAGCCCGTACTCGCGGACATAGTCGGCGAAGCTCATGTAGCGCTCGTAGATCTCGCGGCCGACCGACTTCGGGCGGACGTCGTCGTCGCCCACCCACGGGTGGAGGTCGCGGAAGCCCTCGAAGGCGCCGGCGATGAAGTCGGTCTTCGGCTGCGGGTGGGTCACCTCGCGCAGGCGTTCGACCCGCTCCTCGTAGGGGACGAAGGCCTCCTTGAGCTCGGCGAGCAGGCGCTGCTTGGCCTTCTCGACCTGCTGCCGGAGGACCGGCGTCGGGTCCTCGAGGACCGCCTCGGCAAAGGTCACGACGTCGAGCGCGTACTCGGGGTCCTCGGGGTCGAGCAGGTTGAGCGCCTGGACGAGGAAGAGCGACAGGGTGTGGTGGAGCGAGAAGTCGATCTGGAGGTCGGGGTCGACGGTCACCCAGAGGTAGTCGCTCCGCGTGTCGCGGACCATCCGCACGATCCCCGCGCGCTGGAGCGAGCGGACGAGGACGGCCACCTCGCCGAGGAGCCGGCGCTTCGTCGCCTCGTCCTCGTGGGCGCGGCCGACGAGCTCGCGCAGGGCGGCGAAGTTGCGCCGGGACGGGTCGTCGAGCTCGGCGTCGCGCTGGAGGAGCTCGAGGACCATCCCGTGGGCCAGCCGGAAGCGCGACTCGAGCGTCTCCGGCGGGCTCTCGACGAGACGGCGGAAGGTCTTCTCGTCCCACGGCACCTCGCCGCGCCGCGGACCCTTCTTGACCAGCTTCTTGCGCCGCTTCGCGTCGCCCGCCGCCTTCTCCTCGGCGCGCCGGTTCTCGATCACGTGCTCGGGCGCCTGGCAGACGACCCAGCCGCGGTCGTCGAAGCCCTTGCGCCCGGCGCGGCCGGCGATCTGCTGGAAGTCGCGCACCGAGAGGATCGCCACCTTCCGGCCGTCGTACTTCGAGAGGCGCGTGAAGAGCACCGTGCGGATCGGGATGTTGACCCCGACGCCCAGGGTGTCAGTGCCGCAGATCACCCGCAGCAGCCCCTGCTGGCTGAGCTGCTCGACGAGCAGCCGGTACTTCGGCAGGAGCCCCGAGTGGTGGACGCCGATCCCGAACGAGACGAAGCGCCGGAGCTCCTTGCCGTACGGGCTGTCGAAGCGGAAGTCGCCGACCGCCCGGGCGATCGCCTGCTTGCCCTCGCGGTCGGTGAGCTGCATCGAGGTCAGCGCCTGGGCGCGCTCGGCGCACTCGCGGCGGGTGAAGCTGACGACGTAGATCGGCGCCCGGCCGGCCCCGGCGAGCTCCTCGACCGTCTCGTGGAGGGGTGTCTCGCGGTACTCGTAGTCGAGCGGCACCGGGCGTTCGCCCGTGCGCACCACCGCGACCGCGCGGCCGCTCCGATCCTCGAGGTCGCCGGCGATCCGCGTCATGTCGCCGAGCGTCGCCGACATCAGCAGGAACCGGGTGTGCGGCAGGGTGAGCAGCGGCACCTGCCAGGCCACCCCGCGGTCGCGGTCGCCGTAGTAGTGGAACTCGTCGAGCACCGCGTAGGGCGCGTCGAGCCGCTCGCCCTCCCGTAGCGCCATGTTCGAGAGCACCTCGGCGGTGCAGCAGACGACCGGAGCGCGCGAGTTGATCGAGGCGTCGCCGGTCAGCATGCCGACCCGCTCGGGGCCCAGCTCGTCGCACAGGGCGAAGAACTTCTCCGAGGCGAGCGCCTTGATCGGCGAGGTGTAGAACGACCGGCGGCCCTCGGCCAGCGCCTTGAAGTGGAGCGCCAGGGCGACCAGCGACTTGCCCGATCCGGTCGGCGTCGCCAGCACGACGTGCTTGCCGGCGAAGAGCTCGAGCAGCGCCTCCTCCTGCGCCGGGTACGGCTCGAGCCCGATCTCCGCCACCCAGTCGAGAAACCGCCCGAGCACCTCGTCGGGCGCCGCGGTCCCCGGCTCCGGCAGCCGGTCGCCGAGCCGCGGCCGCGCCGGGTCGCGCTCCGGCGGGAGGGTCGGCTCGCAGACCGCGTACTCGGGCGGCAGCTCGCGCTGGGAGAGGAGATTGGCCATCGGGCGGACTGTAGCTCGGGACCCAGCCTGGGCGGGGCGGGTCAGCCTGCCGCGTGTCGCGGGATCTGCTCGACCTCGTCCTGGAGCTTCCGCTCGGCGTGCCAGAGGTCGTACTCCGCCTGCAAACGGAGCCACAACCCGGAGCCGTTGCCACAGAAGCGGCCCAGACGCACCGCCATCTCGGGAGACACGGCAGATCGCTCGGAGAGGATCGAATGGAGCATCTGGCGAGACACCCGGAGCTGCCGCGCCGCCTCACTCACGCTCAGACCGAGCGCCGGCAAGACGTCTTCCCGCAGGATCGCTCCGGGGTGCGACGGCACCATGCCCGGCGGCTGGATCGCTGGAATCTCGGTCACGGTCCGCTGCGCTCTCGACGTCAGTGGGCGAAGAACTTCTCGGGAGGCGAGCCTTCGGGAGGCGAGCCTTCCCAGCACTTCTTCGGGCGCCGCCGTCATGCAGGCACTGTAGCTCAGAACGCTCGGCCCGCTTCACCCTTGTAACCCGAGAATGGACAGGTTACACTGCCGTCGTGGCGATTCGAGGGTTCCGGCACAAGGGCCTGAAGCTGTTCTTCACCACCGGCCGGGTCTCGAAGATCCAGCCGCAGCATGCGGCGCGTCTGCGGGTGATCCTCGGCCGCCTCAACGTGGCTACCGAGCCGCGGGACATGGATCTGCCCGGCCTCGGTCTCCACCCGCTCAAAGGGGATCGCAAAGGCACGTGGTCGGTCCAGGTGAGCGGCAACTGGCGGGTTACGTTCGAGTTCATCGGGCAGGACGTGGATCGGGTCGACTACGAGGACTACCACTGAGGAACGGACGATGAAGATGCACGACCCCCCTCACCCGGGTGAGGTTCTGAGAGAGCTCTGCCTGGCGCCTCTCGGACTGACGGTGACGGACGCCGCCGCGGCGCTCGACGTCAGCCGCAAGACGCTCTCGGCGATCCTCAACGGGCGATCCGGGATCAGCCCGGAGATGGCGGTACGCCTGTCGCTCGCTTTCGACACGACGGCCGAGAGCTGGCTCGCCCAGCAGCTCCAGTACGACCTCTGGCAGGCCGAGCAGAGGCGCGACGCGCTCAAGGTGAAGAGACTGACGGCGGCGTAGAGGCTGGAAGCGTCGGGCTCCCTCGGTATGCGCCGGCGCGGACTTTCACCGCCCAACTCGCTGTTACGATCGCGTAGTGGCCCCGGGGCCGGACGCCCCGCCAGGCCCTCTCTACGATCCCTTCATGACCGACGCCTCGCGACCGCCCGAGACCGTCCGCCTGACCCCCGGCAAGCGGGTCCTCTTCCTGACCAAGGACCCGGAGCTGATCAAGCGCCAGCTCGCCGGGGAGCTCGACCTGACGATGGACGACGTGACGGTCGACGACCTGCTCGACGACATCAACACCGACGCGATGACGCCGGCCTGGGTGTGCTTCTCTCACCGCCCGGAGGACATCGCGCGCGACGCCTACTCGGGGCTGATCGTCGACGGCGAGCGCCTGTTCGCGCGCGACGCCCTGCGCGACGGTGACTTCGAGGTGATCGTCTCCGGCTACCGCAAGGGGACCGGCTCGTCGCGCGAGACCGCGGTCCAGGCCGAGAAGTGGTCGGGGATCCGGATCGCGATCGCCGCCTCGTTCGCCCCGATCCACGCCCGCAACAACGTCAACCAGGGCGTGCTGATGGGCGACCACGAGACGCTCCGGCGGCTCCAGGCCGGCGAGGGAGTGCCGCTCGAGGAGTTCACCGAGGGGTACGACCCGATCTCGAAGCTGGTGATCCGCAATGGGGGGCTGTTCCCGTTCTCGAAGGCGCTCGCGGCGGGCGAGATCGAGCTGCCGACCCCCGACACCCCGCCGCGCCCGATGACCATGGCCGAGAAGCTCCTCGCCCGCCACCTGCTCCGGGCGGAGGGCGAGGGCGGTGACGGCGCTCGCTACGTGAAGCCGGGCGACGCGGTCGTCGTCGCGGTCGACGGCGGCTACTCGCACGAGTTCACGACCGCCCAGGTCCACCACTTCCTCGAAGAGGAGTTCGGCCCCGCCTACGAGATCCAGGACCCCGAGCGCTTCGCCGTCTTCGAGGACCACCTGATCTACGCCGACGACGTCCCGAAGATGCGGGCGTTCACCGACAAGATCGACACCCTGCGCGACCTCCAGCGCGAGTTCCAGGGGCACACCGGGGCGCGCGACTTCTCGGCCAAGGACCGGGTCTCGCCCGGCATCTGCCACGAGGTGGCGCGCGAGAAGCTCGTCGAGCCGGGCGACTTCATCCAGGCGACCGACAGCCACACCTGCATGGGCGGGGTGAACAACGCGCTCGCCTGGGGCGTGGGCGCGACCGAGTACGCGAACCTGATCCACGCCGGTTTCACCATGGTCGAGGTGCCCGAGTCGATCCGCTTCGAGCTCGACGGCGAGCTGCCCGAGGGGGTGACGGCGAAGGACCTGATGCTCTACGTCCTCCTCCACTATGCCCGGCCGCAGATGACGCTCAACCGGGTGATGGAGTTCACCGGCCCCGGCGTCGCGAACCTGTCGATGGACGAGCGGGCGACGCTGACCAACATGGCGACCGAGTGCTCGGCGCGCACTGCGATCGTCGTCGCCGACGAGGCGTCCTTCCGCTGGCTGCGGGAGTGGCGGCCGGGCGGCGACGAGGCCCGCTGGCGCGCCCGCGCCGTCGCCCCCGACCCCGAGGCCGAGTACGCCGGCGGCGTCCACCGGATCGATCTCTCCGCGATGCGCCCGATGGTCGCCCACCCCGGAGACCCCGACCGCGGCATCCCCTCCGACCCGACCAACGGCGCCTGGGTCGACGACCTCGGCGAGGTCGAGGTCGACATCGTCTACGGCGGGAGCTGCACGGCGGGCAAGATCGACGACCTCGAGTTCTACCACCGCGTCGTCGAAGAGGCCGTCGAGGCCGGCCTCACCGTCCACCCCCGCGTCCGCTTCCTCATCCAGTTCGGCTCCCAGGCGGTCGAGGAGCACTGCCGCCGCCGCGGCATGATCGAGACCTTCGAGCGCGCCGGCGTCACCCTGATCCAGCCCGGCTGCGGCGCCTGCATCGGCTGCGGCCCCGGCGTCTCCGAGAGCCCCGACCAGGTCACCGTCTCGGCGATCAACCGCAACTACAAGGGCCGCTCCGGCCCCGGCAAGCTCTACCTCGCCTCCCCCCTCACGGTCGCAGCGTCGGCCTTCACCGGCACCATCACCGCCTACAAGCCGGGGATGTTCGTGCGGGTGCTGGTGCCGGCCTAGCAGCCCGTGGTGGAAGTCCGCGGGGTCGCGTTGCGGTCCCCGCGGGGTCGGATGCAAGGCGTCGGCGCGCAGGCGATGCGTGGTCATCGTCGAGCGCCGACAACGCCGCAGACGGCCCCGCGCGGACCGCAACCCGAAGGGCGCAGGGGGATTGCGGCGCATCTGCGGCGTCGCTCGTCGTCGACGATGGCACCCCATCGCCTCCTCCTCGCTCCTGGCATCTGCACCGCAAGCCCCCTGCGCGCGACCCCGCGGACTTCCACCACGGGCTGCTAGGGCGACGAGTACCCCTCAGAACCGCCAGCGCGCCGACACCGCCCAGACCTGGTCGTCCGACGAGTAGGTGCCGGGGACGTTGGGGGAGAACGGCTCCTGGGCGCGGACGGTGATGTCGTCGTGGTCGTGGAGCGAGTAGCCGAGGTCGAAGGAGAGCTGCGGGAAGGCGTAGGAGAGGCCGAGCGAGTAGACCATCGCGTCGCCGCGGAAGAAGGCGGGGTCGACGCGGGCGCCGGGCACGGGGGAGGGCTCGAGCGCGACGCCGCCGGCGAGCGACAGGGCGTCGGTGACGTCGCCCTCCAGCCCGAGGCGGACCGACAGCACGTCGTCCCAGCCGGAGCGCTGGACGTCGGTCGTCACCCCGGCGGGGCGGGGGCCGAAGGTCTGCGCGAACTCCGACCAGCTGGTCAGCACCAGGTCGAGCTCGAGACGCAGCTCCGGGTAGGGCGCGAACCAGATCCCGCTCGCCAGCTCCGGCGGGAGCTCGAGTCCCTGGTCGATCCCGATCCCGCCGGCGATCTGGTCGCGGAGCTGCGCCTCGGCAAGAGGGTCGACCGGGCCGTCTCGCACGGTGCGGCGCAGGCCGCCGCTCCCCTCGGCGTCGACCCCCGAGCGGTAGACGACCGCGAAGCCCCAGAGGTTGGAGCGGTAGTCGGCCGCGAGGTCGAAGCCGAAGCCGTCGACGTCGCTGTCGGCGTCGAGGAAGATCTCGGCCGGGAAGAGCTGGCCTCCCGTGCCGGGGACCTGGAGCCGCTCGTTCGCCCCCTGCTCGAAGCTGCCGAAGACGTAGCGCAGGCCACCGCCCAGGCTCCAGCCGCCCTCGAGCTGGTAGGCGACGACGGGGTGCACCTCCCACAGGTTGACGTCGACCACCCGGCTGCGGAAGCGGGCGGGGAACAGCGCCGGGTCGAAGTCGGCGCGGTACCACCATGGGGTGTCGACGCCGAGGCCGAGCGCCCACGGGCTCGCCGCCTCGGCGTGCCAGGTGAGGTAGAGGTGCGGCGGGAACTGGATCGAATGGTCGGCGGAGAAGCCGCCGGCGGTCGCGCTCGAGTACTCGTCCGTCGCGTTGTTGAAGTCGAGCCCGGCCTGGAGCTCGAGACCCTCGGTGTAGACGATCGCCGCGGGGTTGTAGTAGACGGCCGACGGGTCGGCCACCCTGGCGGTCATCGCGCCGGCCTGGCCGGTCGCCCGGCCGCCGCGCTGGAAGCGCAGATAGCCCGAGGCGTCGGCCTCGCCGGCCGGCAGCAGGGCGGCGAGGACGAGCGCGGCGGCGCACGCCGCGGCGGCGCGGGGCGGGCCGCAGCGGGACCTCCGCGTGGGGTTCGAAGCGCGGGACGAGGCACGGCTCGGGCTCTGGCTCACGGGGAACCTCCGATGGGGTCTCGGTTCGAAAGTCTCTGGGACGCAGTCGGGATCGTCGACGGCTGCCGCCGCGAGGTACGCGCTCACTCGACCGAGCGGATCTCGGGGACGATCCTCCCATCGACCACGGTGAGGACCGCCAGGGTCAGCGGCAGCCGGAAGCGCCGCTGCCCGCAGGCGCCGGGGTTGAGCAGCAAGCAGGAGCCCTGCCAGGCGAGCTCGGGGCGGTGCGAGTGGCCGTAGACGACCAGCGCGTGGTCGGCGGACCACGCCGGGTCGGCCTCCTCGCGCCGGTGGACCATCCGGTAGCGCAGGCCGTCGAGCTCGCCGCCGACGTCGTCGGGCAGCCGGGCGAGCGCGCCCGCGGTGTCGACGTTGCCCCGCACCGCAGAGACCGGGGCGATCTCCCGCAGCCGGCGGAGCACTTCGGGATCGCCGACGTCGCCCGCGTGGAGGATCGCGTCGCACCCGGCGAGGAGCTCCGGGACCCGCGGGCGCAGCAGCCCGTGCGTGTCCGAGAGCACGCCGACCCGCATCGCCTTCAGCCGGCGGACTGCGCGGCGACGTGCTCCGCCGAGCGGGCGACGAGGTCGCGGAACTCGTCGACGCTCGGGTCATCAGGCTTCGTCTCCAGCTCGGCCATGCGGCGCTCTCCCCGGCGACAGCGTACCCCAGGGCGGGGGCGGCGAGCCAGGCTTCCTCGCCGCCGCCTAGAATAGGGCGCATGTGGGAGACATCGCCGGTCGCCCTGCTGTGGACCGCGCACGCCGTCGTCGTGTCGTACCTCGCCGTCGTCGTGGTGCTGCGGATCACCGGCAAGCGCATCCTGTCGAAGTGGAACGCCTTCGACTTCATCGTCACCGTCGCCTTCGGCTCGATCCTGGCGACGATGATCCTGTCGCGCGACGTCTCGATCCCGGCGGGGATCGTCGCGCTGGCGGGCCTGGCGGTCCTCCAGTTCGTGGTCACGGGGCTGTCGGTGCGTTTCGGCCGGTTCGGCGACCTGGTCAAGGCCGAGCCGGCGCTCCTGGTCCACGACGGCCGCATCCTCCACGACCGGCTCCGCCGCGACCGGGTGAGCGAGGCCGAGCTCCTCGCGGCGCTCCGCGGCCGCGGGATCGGCGCCGTGGCCGAGGTGCACGCCGTGGTGCTCGAGACCGATGGCAGCTTCAGCGTCGTCCGGGTACGGCCCGAGGACTCCGGCTCGACCCTCCGCGGGGTCACCGGATACGGCGACGAGGACGCCGGGGGATCGGCCGCGTGAGGTGCGCCGCATCGCGGGCCGCGCTCGCCGCCGCCCTCGCCGTCCTCGCCGGCGCCGCGATGCCGGGCGGGCAGGGGCCGGCGCACGGCCAGGAGCCGGCGTCGCCGCCCGCCGAGGCGGCGCCGGCCGCCCCGGAGGCTGCGCCGCCGACCGAGGCACAACCGGACGGCGCGGCGCCGGAGGGCGGGGCTCTCGAGACCGTGCGCCGCGTGCTGTCGGGCGGCAGCGCCCAGCCGCCGGCCGCCGCCGAGGGAGCCGCCACCGAGCCGGCCGCCGCCGAGCCGCCGGCCGAGGCCGAGCCCGCGGGCCCGGGGGCCTCGCTGCCCGACTTCGAAGGCGACCCGACCTCGCGCCAGGCGTGGCGCGACTACGGCGAGGCCCTGCTCGCGGCCTTCGTCGAGTTCATCCCGAACCTGCTCCGGGCCCTCGTCGTCCTGCTCGCCTTCTGGATCCTCTACCGGGTGCTGACCGGCGTGTTCCGCAGCCTCGTCCGCCGGACGCGGGCCGACCCGTCGATCCTCGGCATCGGGACCCGGCTGACCAAGTACGTGCTGATCGCCTTCGGGCTGGTGATGGCGATCTCGCAGCTCGGCTTCGAGGTGGGGTCGGTGCTGGCCGGCATCAGCATCCTCGGGCTCGCCCTCGGCCTCGCGGCGCAGGAGAGCCTGTCGAACGTGATCGCCGGGCTGACGCTGCTCTGGGACCGCCCGTTCCGGGTCGGCGACAACGTGACGATCGCCGGCACCTTCGGCCAGGTCAAGGAGATGGGCCTGCGGACCACCCGCATCCTCACCCAGGAGCGGCTCGACGCGATCCTGCCGAACAAGGAGATCATCAACCAGGAGATCATCAACCACACGCTCAACCCGCAGCTCCGGCTGCCGGTGCGTGTGTCGATCGCCTACAAGGAGGACACGCGGGAGGCGCGGCGGGTGCTGCTGCGGGCGGTCGAGGGGCACCGGCTGATCCTCGACGAGCCGGGGCCGGCGATGGTGGTGCTCGCCCTCGGCGAGTCGGGGGTCGACCTCGAGCTCCGGGTCTGGCTGCGCGACCCGCACTCCGAGCGCGAGGCGCTGTTCGAGATCACCGAGCTGGCGAAGATCGCCCTCGACGAGGCGGGCATCGAGATCCCCTTCCCGCAGCGCACGCTCCACTTCGCGGGCCGCCGGCCGCGGGCTGCTAGACTCCCGGACGCCTCCTCCGACACGCCCGAATGATCGTCGAAAAGCGCCACGCCGACGGCTTCACCCTGCTCCTCGTCGAGGGGGTGATCAAGCTCGGCGAGAGCGCCCAGTTCTTCTCGCAGACCCTGGAGCGGGCGCTCGCCGACGACCGGGGGCACGTGATCGTCGACCTGTCGAAGATCAACTACATCGACTCGACCGGCATCGGCGAGCTCGTCGGCTACCTCGGGCGGTTCCGCGACGCGCACCGCAAGATGATCCTGGTCAGCCCGTCGGAGCGGATGATGCGGCTGCTCGAGGTCGCCCGGCTGGCCGACCTGTTCCCGATCTACGACACGGTGGACGAGGCGATGACGGCCGAGAGCCGGGCCGCCGGGGGCGCGCGCTCCTGACCCACCGGCGCGCCGCACCGGGCCCGGTGCCCGCGCACGCGGTCGCCGCGGCGGCCGCCCTCGTGCTTCTCGCCGCCGCCGGGTGCCGCTCGTCGGGCCGCGAGCACGACGAGGGGGGCGGCATGTTCCGCCGGGTCACCCCCCCGGTCGCCTTCGAGATGCTGCGCGACTCGCCCGAGCTGCCGATCCTCGACGTGCGCAGCGAGGCCGAGTTCCACGGCCCGCTCGGCCACCTGCGCGGCGCCCGCAACGTGCCCCAGGCCGACCTCCCCCTGCGCTACCTCGAGCTCCTCGACCTGCGCCGCGAGACCTTCCTCGTCTACTGCCGCACCGACGAGTGCGTCCCCGGGGTGATGACCTTCCTCGACGCCTACGGCTTCGCCGACGCGATGCTGATCGACGGCGGCATCGAGGCGTGGATCGACGACGGCTTCGGCACCGTCGGCGCCGGCGACCCGCCGGAGCACGAAGACCGCATCCGCGGCGTCCGGCCGGCGACGCGCTGAGGCGACCTCCACGCGCGTAGCGGAGCCACGTCGAACGAGCGACGAGCGAGCACCG
>Ga0214468_1000324_pt1 | contig 15426 bp, 15 predicted proteins | sample RVTome_9_FD_187334 | JGI IMG/M metagenome (GOLD analysis project Ga0214468, IMG submission 187334) | Soil microbial communities from uranium-contaminated site in the Upper Colorado River Basin, Wyoming, United States - RVT155D38 HiSeq ...
ACGACGCGATCGGCCCCGTGCCCTTGACCGTCTCGCGGACAGTTCCGGTGACGTCCGGTGCCCCGTTTACGACCGCAAGCGGGTCGACGTCCGTCTGGCTGAGAACGCCGCCGAACGTCAAGGTGAAGCCGGTGTCGCTCGGGTTAGTCACCGACGCTATCGTGCCGACCGGGAAGACGCCCGGGCCTCCAGCCGTCGTCTCGGCGACGACCCCGGCCGGGACGGTCGCCCCGCCGGCGACGCCGTTCGTGACAGTGACCGGGTCGACGTTCGTCCCCTGGAACCCTTCGCCCCCGAACGTCAGCGTGTACCCCGTGTCGGAGAGGCTGCCGACGGAGACCGCGCCGTCCGCCGGCCAGGACGCGATCGCGGCGCCGCCCTGAGCGACCTCGCGGACGGAATGCGTGCAGGCGACGCAGTTCACGACGAGCGTCATCGCGGGGGCGTCGGTGTTCGCCGACGCGCCCCCGAAGGTCACAGTGAAGCCGTTTGCCGACGACCCGCTGACGCTGACGGTCCCGGCGAAGCCCTCGATCCCGTTGATCGCGCTCGCGACGTTGTTGTTGCGCCCGTTCGTGTTCCCGGACGTGAAGTTGAGGCCGCCCTCGCCGAGCGTGGCGGAGTTGTTGCCGCCGATCTGAACCTGGAGGGAGTCCGTCGCGGAAGTGAAGCCGCTGAGCGACACCTGCTGGACCTCGTCCCCGCCCTCGAGCGCGGTCTCGATGCCCTGCGCGGTGTCGTTCTGGCCGCGGACGATGGGAATCGTGTCCTCGCCGCCGTACGTGAGGGTGTACGAGTCGCCGTCCTCCTCGTAGTCGGTCAGCGCGACCGTCTGCACCTCGGTCGGGCCGTGGATTTCGGCGAGAATCGACGCGGCGTCGTAGTTCGTCCCGCGGGTGAAGGTACCGGTCGGCGTCCCGTTCAAGTCGAGCTCGAACGAGTCGCCGTCCGTGTCGAAGCCGGTCAGCGTGATCGCCTGCTGCTCGTTGCCGCCCTCGAGAACGGCGTCGATGCCGGCGGTCGTGTCGTTCTGTCCGCGGACGATCGGGATCGACGTCTCGCCCATGAACTCGAGCTGGAATGAGTCGCCGTCCGTGTCGAAGCTCGTGAGGGTGACGCGCTGGTTCTCGTTCCCGGAGGTCTCGCACGCGCGGTTCAGGTCGGCGAACGGCACGTTGTGCGAGCCGTCCGACGAGCGGAAGAGCAGGTCGCCGACGATCGTGATGTCGCCCTGCGAGCCGCCGCACGGCGTGTCCGACATGAGAACCGGGTTGGCCGGATTCGAGATGTCGAAGATGCGGAAGCCGGCGTAGTTCCCCGCGGCGACGTACTTGTCGGTGAAGGCGAAATCGGACTGGGTCGCTGTGTTCGACCGGATCACCGAGCTCTTCCAGATGTAGTTCTCACGCGGCGCGGGGCAGTCCAGCCAGTACGGCGACGACGGGTCGTCGACGGCCCAAGCGCCTGCGCCACACGTGGTGTTGGTCTGGGCCGATGCCGTCGTCGGCATGGCCATGACCGCTCCGAGCACGACGAGCGGCACGAGAATGCGAAGCAGTTTGGGCATATGCGATCAGACCTCCGAGGGAAGCTCCTGGAAAAGGGGCTCGATCGTAAACCATTTACGGACGCGAGTCCAGAGCCCGTTGGGGCGCGCCAACGGCCGTTCGAGGCCTTCCTCTAACCTCCCTCCCGACCATGCGCGAGCTCTGCAGTGAAGCCGTCGGCGACGCCCTCGCGGGCGGCGCCTCGTACGCCGACGCGCGGGCCCACGCGCGCCGGTTCCAGACGGTGCAGACGAAGGGCCGCGAGGTGGATTCCGTGGCCGATTCCGAGACCGAGGGAATCGGCGTTCGCGTGCTCGTGGACGGCGCCTGGGGCTTCGCGTCGAGCCCGGATCTCTCTCGCGCCGGCGCACGCGAGGCGGCGGGCCGGGCGGTCGAGTTCGCGCGGGCAAGCTCCTCGCGCGCGGGCGCGCGCGCGCGTAGGACCGAGCTCGCCCCCACGCCCGCGGCGCGCGGCGAGTACCGGACACCTGCCGAGCGCGACCCGGTGGACGTCCCGCTGGAGGAGAAGATCGAGCTTTGCCTGCGGGCCGAGGAGGCGCTGGCCCGGCCCGGTCTCGCGCTCACGTCCGTGTTCGTGCGGGCGCAGCGGGAGCGGCGCGCCTTCGCGTCCTCCGAGGGAGCGGACGTCCTCCAGGAGCTGACCGAGTGCGGCGGAGGGCTCGAGGCGCTCGCGCTCGGCGACGACGGCGGCGTGCAGACGCGCTCGTACCCCTCCGCGCACGGAGGCTCGAGCGGGCAGGCGGGCTGGGAGTACGTGGAGGCGCTCGGCCTCGAGCGCGAGGCGCCGCGCGTGGCCGAGGAGGCGCTCGCACTCCTGCGCGCGGACCCCTGCCCGGCGGGGGTGACGACGATCGTCCTCGACTCCGACCAGACCGGCCTCCAGGTGCACGAGTCGGTGGGCCATCCCACCGAGCTCGACCGGATCTACGGGACGGAGGCCGCCTACGCGGGCACGAGCTGGGTCCGCGCCGAGGACGTCGGCTCACTGCGCTACGGCTCCGAGCTCATGAACGTCACGGCCGACGCGACGACGCCGGGCGGGCTCGGGACGTTCGCGTGGGACGACGAGGGGGTGCCCGCGGCGCGGGAGCCGGTCGTCGAGCAGGGGATCCTTGCCGGGTTCCTCACGTCGCGCGAGACGGCGGCGCGGCTCGGGCACGGCGCCGGCGGCTCGATGCGCGCGGACGGCTGGAACCGGATGCCGCTCGTCCGGATGACGAACCTCCACCTCGACCCCGGCGAGGGGACGCTCGAAGACCTCCTCGCCGACGTCGACGACGGGATCCTCCTCGCCACGAACAAGAGCTGGTCGATCGACGACAAGCGCCTCAACTTCCAGTTCGGGACGGAGATCGCGTGGAAGATCGAGCGCGGCCGGCGCGGCCGGATGCTGCGCGACGCCACGTACACGGGCACGACGCCGGTCTTCTGGGGCTCGCTCGACGGCGTCGCGGGGCCGGAGGAGTGGCGCCTGACGGGGCTCACGAACTGCGGGAAGGGCCAGCCCGGCCAGCACGCGCACGTCTCGCACGGCGCATCGCCGACGCGCTTCCGGAACGTTCAGGTCGGCGTCCGCTCGTGAGGGAGGCGCCGGAGGCCCTCGAGCTCGCCACGCGGGCGGTCGCCGCCGCCGAGGGCGACGAGGTCGACGCGCTCGTGCACCGGGAGCGGTCCGGGCTCGCGCGCTTCGCCGCGTCGGTCGTGCACCAGCCGACGCTGGTGGACGATGCCTCCGTGACGATCCGCGTGGTCCGCGACGGACAGGTGGGCGCGGTCTCGACGAACCGGCTCGACGACGAGAGCCTCGGTGCGGCCGCGCGCCGCGCGGGCGAGGCGGCGGCGAGCGGCCGGCCCGACCCGGCCTTTCCCGGGCTCGCACCGCCGGCCGCCCCGCCGAAGGTCGAGGGGTGGGACGAGGAGACCGCTGCGCTCGATCCGGGTGGGATCGCCGCGCAGGCGTGGACTGCGATCGAGGCGGCGGAGGACATCGGGCTCTACGGCTACTTCACGAGCGGGGTGACGGAGCTCGCGGTCGCGTCGAGCACCGGCCTCTCCGCGTCGCAGGCGCTGACGGACGCGACCGTGCTCGCGCTCGCCGCCGACGAGACGCGGTCGGGCTACGCGGAGGCGACCTCCTGGCGGGTCGGCGAGCTCGACCCGGCCGCGACCGGGCGCGAGGCGGCCGACATCGCAGCGCGGACGACGGGTGCGGGCGAGCTCGAGCCCGGCACGTACCGGACCGTCCTCTCGCCGTACGCGTTCGGCGAGCTGCTCCTGTACTTCGGCTACAGCTCGCTCGGCGCGCTCGGGCTGCTCGAGGGGAGGAGCTTCATCACCGGCCGGCTCGGCGAGCGGCTCTTCGACGAGCGCTTCTCGCTCGCCGACGACGGGCGCGACCCGCGCGGGCTTCCGAAGGCCTTCGACCTCGAGGGCGTCCCGAAGCAGCGCGTGGAGCTCGTCGAGGCGGGCGTCGCGCGCGACGTCGTCTGGGACCGCCGGACGGCGCACCGCGAAGGGCGCGAGTCGACCGGTCACGCGCTCGACGCGACCGCGCAGGCGCACGGGCCGCTGCCGTTCAACCTGAGCGTCGCACCCGGGGACGCGACGGACGAGGAGCTTGCGGAGCGGGTCGGCGACGGGATCTACGTGACCCGGCTCCACTACGTGAACATCGTCGACGCGCGCGAGGGGCTCCTCACCGGGATGACCCGCGACGGGACCTTCCGGATCGAGAACGGCCGCGTGACGAGGCCCCTCGTGAATCTCCGTTTCACGACGTCGGTGCCTGAGCTCCTCGCGAGCCTCCCGGGGATCGGCGCCCAGGCGACGCTCGTGAACGCGAGCGACTTCTACGACGCGCGATATCCGTTCGGGACGCTCGTCCCGCCGGTGGCGACCGAGCGGTTCACGATCGTCGCGGCCGGCTCGGCGCCGGGCCTCTGAGGGTCAGTCGAGGAGGTAGAAGAGCGCGACCGAGTTCGCCGTGAAGACGGCCGCGACGACCACGGTCAGGCGCGTCAGGTTCCGCTCCACGATGTGCTGGCCGCCCTGGGAGGCCGGAGTGAAGCCGAGGCCGCCGAAGCCCGTGTCCCGGCCCGAGTGCATGAGCACGAGCACGACGAGAATCACGGACAGGATGACCTGGGCGGCTGCGGAGACTGCGAGCACCGGCGCAGGATAGCGGCGCTAGCCGCCCACGGGCGCAGCCACGATCGCGTCCACGAGCTCGGTGGCGAGCTTGTCCTTCGTCACGTAGCCGATCCCGCCCGCGGCGCGCGCCTGGGCGACGTCGGCGGGGGAGGCCGAGCCGGTGAGGAAGAGCACCGCCGTCTCGGGCGTCTGGGTGCGGATCAGCTTCGCGGCCTCGAAGCCGTTCAGCACGGGCATGCTGATGTCCATCAGGACGATGTCCGGCCGGAGCTCGGCGCAGAGGCGCGCGGCTTCCTCGCCGTTCGCCGCACGCCCGACGACGGTGATCCGCTCCTCGGTGCTGAGGAACGCCGTCAGGCTCTCGGCGAAGAGATCGTGGTCGTCTGCGATGAGGACCTTGCGGCCGTTTGTTGCGGAGCGCTCCACAGCTTCCCGGTTATGAACGCCTGCCGGAGAAAAGTCAATGTTCGCCTACATTTCCTTGAGGATATCGATCGATCGTGAGCCCGGAGCCGACGCCGACGTGGTCGACCTGCAGCGTCGTGTGCTCGAGGCCGAACCGGTCGCGGAGGACGCGCTCGAGCTCGAGCCGGATCCGGTGGCAGTCGGCGGCGGGGTCGACGAGCACGTGGGCCGAGAGCGCGGGAAAGCCGCTCGTCACCGTCCAGACGTGCACGTCGTGCGCCTCGACCACCCCGGGGTGGGCGACGATCGCCTCCCCCACCTCGTCGGGCGGCGCGGACGGCGGAGCGCCCTCGAGGAAGATCCGCCCGGAGTCGCGCACGAGCGTCCACGCGGCGAAGAGCGCGAGCGCGGCGACCGCGAGGGACGCCGCCGGGTCGAGGCGGTTCCAGCCCGTCAGGAGAATAAGCAGCGCGGCGAGCGCGGTCCCGGCGAAGGCGGCCACGTCGGTGAGGATGTGGAGATAGGCGCCGCGGATGTTCAGGCTGCGGCGCTCCGCCCGCGCGAGCAGCGCGGCCACGAGCCCGGTGACGGCGATTCCCGCGAGCGAGACCGGCAGCACGAGCGCGGCGTCGACCTCGCGCGGCTCGAGCAGCCGGCGGACGGCCTCGACCGTGATCCAGACGCCCACGAGCGCGAGCGCGATCCCGTTCGCCTGGGCCGCGAGGATTTCGGCGCGGCCGAACCCGAACGTCCACGGGCCGCGCGGGGGGCGGGAGGCGGCGCGGGCGGCCACGAGCGCGATCACGAGCGCGCTCGCGTCGGTGAGCATGTGGCCCGCGTCGGCGAGGAGCGCGAGCGACTGGGCGATGATCCCGACCGCGACCTCGAGCGCGGTGAAGGCGAGGATGACGGCGAGCGAGAGCAGCAGCAGCCGCGCGTCGGCGTCGGGGCCGGGCGTGTGGTGGTCGTGACCGTGGCGGTGCGTCACGGGGCCGTCGCCTCGGCGAGGATCTGCGCGACGCGCCGCGCCTCGTCGCGCACGTCGTGGCGTGCGGCGGCCTCACGGGCGGCCCCGTTCGGGCTCGGGAGCGCGGCCGCCTCGCGCAACCCGCGCTCGATCGCCTCGACGCCGGCCGGGTCGACGAGGACGCCCGCCCCGGGCGTGACGAACTCGGGGGGGCCGCCCACCGCGGTGGCGACGACCGAGCGCGCGCCGGCCATCGCCTCGAGGAGGGCGATCCCGAACGGCTCGACCAGGCTCGGCTGGCAGAGGACGTCGCAGGCGGCGATCCAGTCCGGCACGGCGTCGTGCGGGATGCGCCCCGCGAGCGTCACGCGCAGGCGGCCCTCGAGCTCCGGGCGCGCGGGGCCGTCCCCGACGAAGGCGAGGCTGCCGTGCCCGAGGCGGGCGAACGCATCGGCGAGGCGGACGACGTTCTTGCGCTCGTCGAGCGTGCCGAGGCAGAGGAAGAAGGGCGCCTCGCCCTCCCAGCCGACCCGGGCGCGAGCCTCCGCGGCGTCACGCGGGGCGAAGCGCTCGAGGTCGACTCCGGCCGAGACGACCTCGACCTTCCCCTCGAGCTCGGGCAGCCGCGCGACGAGATCGCGGCGCAGGTAATCCGACACGGCGATGACGCGTGCGGCGCGGCCCGTCGCGAGGCGCGTGAGCGCGCGCACGCCGCGGACCGTGCCGACGTTGCGGACGTCGCGCCCGTGCGCCGTCAGGACGAGCGGGACGCGCGCAGCGGTCGCGGCCAGTGCGGCGACGAGGCCGGCCGGGACGAGGTAGTGGGCGTAGACGACGTCCGGCCGCGGCCGCGTGCCACGCAGCGCCCGCGCGAGTAGGCCGGCCTGCTTGGCGAGCGAGCCGGCCCGGCGGTCGGCGACCGCGCGCGTCAGCTCGTGCCCCTCGTCCTCGAGCGCGTCGGCGAGACCGCGGACGAAGGTTCCGTAGTCGGGATCCTCCGGACCGGGATACATCGACGAGACGAGCAGGATGTGCACGACCGACGGCCCAGCCTAGAGGCTTGGTGTGAAATCGGCGCCCCGCTCTACTTCACATCAAGCCTCTAGCTGGGGGCGCAGCGGCCCCCAGCCAGTCCACTACCGGAGGTGGTTCAGGCGGCCTCGCGCCAGCGACGCGCCTCGCGATCGAGACGGTCGTGGGCACGCGCACGCGTGATGATCTCGTCCGAGGGGCCGTAGCGCGCGTGCGCCTTGGCAACCCTGGCCTCGACCCAGAGCTCCTCGATCCGCCTGGTCAGCTTGGCCGCCTCGGCGGAGGTCTCCGCGTCGAAGCCCTCGGAGAGAGCCTCCCACAGCGCAGCCCTGCGCTCGGTGGCCTCGTCCAGCTCCTTGCGAATGTCGGTCGGATTTCTCACACCAGGGAAAACGTCGCAGGGCGCGGGTCAATTCCCGGACAAGCCCGCTGCAAACGCGATCCCCGCAGAGCCGGTGAGAGGACTCGAACCTCCAACCTTCGCCTTACAAGAGCGCTGCTCTACCGATTGAGCTACACCGGCCTACAGGCTGATGGTAGCGGCGTTCTAGAGGAGCACCTGACGCTGCTGCTGGTGGTTCAGCACCTTGCGCTTCACGCGCTGGAGGGCGTTGTCGATCGTCTTCGTGTCGCAGCCGAGCTCCTCGGACATCTCCTCGTACGAGAGCCCTTCCATGTAGAGGCGCAGCGCGTCTGCCTCGAGCGGCGAGAGGCCCGTGCCGAGCGCGAAGACGAGGCTCTGGAGCTCCTCGGTCGAGATCACGCAGATCGCCGGGTCGTCCACGCCGGGGCCGGGGAGCGCGTCGCCGAGCGTGCAGTCGGAGTCATCCTGCCCTGCGGGCGTCTGGCTGAACGAGACGTAGCCGTTCAGCGGCTGGTGCTTGAAGCGGGTCGCGGCCTTGATCGCCGTGATGATCTGGCGTGTGATGCAGAGCTCGGCGAAGGAGCGGAACGACGTCTCCTTGTCCACGCGGAAATCGCGCACGGCCTTGTAGAGGCCGACGAGCCCCTCCTGGATCAGGTCGTCCGACTCGCCGCCGGCGAGGAAGTACGAGCTGGCCTTCAGGCGGACGAAGCCGGTGTAGCGGCGGATGAGCGCGTCGAGGGCGGCGTCGTCGCCGTTCCGCGCGCGGAGGACGAGACGGACGTCGTCGTTCTCGCGCTTGACTCGCTCGGGGGGACGTACGGTTGCCGGCTGCTGGCGAGGCATGTGCTCTCTCCTCTTGCGGCGGGAAGGGGTGGCCGTACGTCCCGGCAACCCTAACCCTCAGGTTGAAGGTGACGTGACGGTAGCAGGGCTTTCGTCAGATATCAAGGACGGCCGCGGCGCAGGCGCTCCAGGCGTTCGCGGGTCTCGTCGTCCAGGGCGTCCTCGATCCGGGCCTCCGGGAGCGTGCTCTTGCCGGCTGCGGCCGCGTCGGCGAGCTCCTGGGCGAAGGCGGCCGAGCTTCTCCGCCGGACCTCTCGACCGGCCGTGTCGCGGACGTCCCGGTCGGACGAGACGAGTACGACGCGCTCCCCCGGGATGTCGCGGGCCTCCACGGCGAGCCGCTCGAGGAGCTCGTCCGCGTGCGGCGCGAAGCGCACCTCGAGCGCGCCGAACGTCGCGTCCTCCCCGGCGCCGTCGAAGACGGCCACGCCGCGGGCGCCGTGAAGGGCGACGAACCCGGCGAGCCTGTCGACGAGCTCCTCCCGGCTCCGGAATGTCCCGGCCCGCAGGATGTTCCATCCGTCGAAGAGGAAGAGCGTGGGATCGGGCATGGTCACTTGCTTTCCGGAGGGGTCATGCGGGGCACCCCGCACGCGCTCGCGAGGGGAAGGGGTGCGATCGGCGAGCGTTCTCCTCTCCCATGTAGCACAGGGGTCAGCCGCCGCCCGACCGCTGGCGGACGGCCTCGAGGAGCGCGATTCCCGCGGCGACGCTCACGTTGAGCGACTCCACCCGGCCGGCGAGCGGGATCGAGAACGCGTCGTCGCAGGCGCGGCGGACGCCGGGCCGCAGTCCCTTCCCCTCGGAGCCGAAGACGAGGAACGTCCCGCCGGCGAAGTCGGCCTCCCAGACCGTGGTCTGCGCGGCGCCGGCCGCCGCCCACGCCCAGAGGTCGCCGCGCTTCGTCTCCTCGAGGTAGCGGCCGAGGTTCACGACGACGGCGACCGCGAGATGCTCGACCGCCCCGGCCGACGCCCGGCAGACCGCCGGCGTCACGCGCGCCGAGCTTCGCTCGGGGAGGACGACCCCCGTCGCGCCCGCCGCCTCCGCGGTGCGGCAGACCGCCCCGAGGTTGTGCGGGTCCGTCACCTGGTCGAGGCAGACGATCAGCGGGCGCTCGACGGCCGCAAGCTCGTACGCGTCCGCGTAGCGGTACGGCTCGCAGAACGCGACGACGCCCTGGTGGTCGCGCGTGTGCGCCGCGTCGCTGAGCTCCGCCTCGGGACGCTTCTGCGGCCGGACGCCGTCGAGCTCCTCGAGCCACGGCTCGGCGCGCAGGGCACGCTCGGTCACGAGCAGCTCGAGGACGTTCCGCCGGCCGGCCCGTGCGACCTCCCGCACGGAACGGCGCCCGTAGACGAGCTCGCGCGCCATTAGCCGCGCTCTGGGTGCCGCTCGCGGTCGCTTCTCGCGAGCACGTAGCCATCCGGGAGATCTTCGACCTGGAAGCCGGAGGACTCAATCTCTAGACGATAAGCATCTGCCTCCTCAAAACGGCGTTGGGACCGAGCCGCATGTCGCTTGCGCACGAGCTCGACGACGTCGTCCGGGGGCCGGTTCCCGACGTATTGGATCCGGGGCTCCGCCTTTCCCCCTCGCTTCTGAAGAGGTATCGCATGGCCGTGCTCGACAGCAGGCTCGATCGTCACAGTCTGAACGCTCTCGGGACGCAGGCCGAAGACGCGCAGCCCCTGCTTCAATGATTCGAGATCGCCATCTCGTCGCCAGTCGTGGAGGATTCGCAGCGCCTCGGGAGTGTTGAAGTCGTCATCAAGGGCTGCGGCGAATGACTCCCAAGGCGCGCTCGACCGCTGCGGCAGCGGGATTCGAAAAGCGCTCTTGAACGAGTCCCATTGCGCCTTCGCCTGCTCCATCGCGTCGTCGGAGAACTCGACCGGCTGGCGGTAGTGGGCGCCGAGGAAGAGCAGGAGCAGCGGCTCGCGGCCCCACCGCTCCAGCGCGTCGTGGAGCGAGACGATGTTCCCGACCGACTTCGACATCTTCTCCTGCGCGAGCTCGAGCATCCCGTTGTGCGCCCAGACGCGCGCGAACGGCCGGCCGGCGCCGCGCGACTGCGCGACCTCGTTCTCGTGGTGCGGGAAGCGCAGGTCGAGCCCGCCGCCGTGCAGCTCGAACTCGGGACCAAGGTGCTTCTCCGCCATCGCGGAGCACTCGATGTGCCAGCCCGGCCGGCCGCGGCCCCACGGCGACTCCCAGGAGGTGTCCTCCCCGGGCTTCGTCGCCTTCCAGAGGGCGAAGTCGCGCGGATCCTCCTTCAGGTCGCTCGGCTCCTGGGCGACCATGTCCTCCGGCTTCGCGCCCGAGAGCTCACCGTAGGCCGGGTAGGCAGCGACCCGGAAGTACACGTCTCCCCGCGACTCGTACGCGAGGCCGCGCCGCACGAGCTCGTCGATGAGCGCGACGATCTCCGGGATCGTCTCCGTGGCGAGCGGCTCCACGTCCGGCCGGCCGAGGCCGAGCCCGTCCGTGTCCTCCATGTACCACCGCGTCGCGCGCTCGGCGAGCTCGGCGCTCGGGATCCCCTGCGCGCGCGCGGCGTCGTAGATCTTGTCGTTCACGTCCGTCACGTTCTCGACGAGCGTCGCCTCGTAGCCGGTCAGACGGAGCCAGTTCCGCAGCCAGAGGAAGACGACGAACGGGCGCGCGTTGCCGACATGGATGCGCTGGTACACCGTCGGGCCGCAGACGTACATCCGCACCGGCCCGGGGGGCGGCGGGAGGGACTCCTTCGTGCGCGTGAGCGAGTTGTAGACCTGCATCGCGCCATAGACTCGCAGACCGTGGCCAGGGTCAGCACACATGCCCACCTGTGGGTCGCCGCGGCGTTCGCGCTCGTCGTCGTCGTGCAGTTCTTCCTCGCGGGAATGGCGCTCTTCACGGACGAGAGCTGGCACGCGCACGTGGACACCGGCTACTTCGCCGGGCTCGGGCTGCTCGCCCTGCCGCTCCTCGCGCTCGTGGCGCGGCTCCCGCTCCTCGACCTCTTCCTCAGCGTGAGCCTCACGCTCGCGGCGTGGCTCCAGATCCTCCTGCCGCAGACGACGCCGTGGGTGGCGGCGTTCCACCCGGTTTGGGCGCTCGTCGTGCTCGGGCTCGCGGCCGCCGTCGTGCGCCGCGCCGCGCTCAGCGCGCGGCGGCCTGCTCGAACTGCGCCTCCTCCGTGGAGCCGCTGAGCGCGAGCGTCGAGCTCTCGCCGCCGGACACGGCCTGCGCGACGAGGTCGAAGTAGCCGGCGCCGACCTCGCGTTGGTGGCGCGTGGCCGTGTAGCCGTCCGCCTCGAGCTCGAACTCCCGCTCCTGCACGCGGACGTACGCGGGCATGCCCTCCTCGGAGTAGCCGCGCGCGAGCTCGAACATCCCTGCGTTCAGCGAGTGGAAGCCGGCCAGCGTGATGAACTGGAAGCGGTAGCCCAGCTCGAAGAGCCGCTCCTGGAACGAGGCGATCGTCTCGTCGTCCAGGTGCCGTCTCCAGTTGAACGACGGCGAGCAGTTGTACGCGAGCAGCTTCCCCGGGAAGCGCTCGTGCACCGCGTCGGCGAACGCCTCCGCCTCCTCGAGGTCGGGGGTCGAGGTCTCGCACCAGATCACATCCGCGTACGGCGCGTACGCGAGGGCCCGGGCGATCGGCGCGTCGAGGCCCGGCTCGACCCGGAAATAGCCCTCCGCGGTCCGCTCGCCCGTGAGGAAGCGCGCGTCGCGCTCGTCCACGTCGCTCGTCAGGAGCGTCGCCGAGAGCGCGTCCGTCCGCGCGAAGAGCACGGTCGGCACGTCGAGCACGTCCGCCGCGAGCCGCGCGGCCGCGAGCGTGCGGACGAACTGCGCCGTCGGGACGAGCACCTTCCCGCCCAGATGGCCGCACTTCTTCTCGGAGGCGAGCTGGTCCTCGTAGTGGACGCCGGCCGCGCCCGCCTCGACGAACGACCTCATGAGCTCGTACGCGTTCAGCGGGCCGCCGAAGCCGGCCTCCGCGTCGGCGACGATCGGGACGAGCCAGTCGCGCTCCCGCTCGCCCTCGGCCCACTCGATCTGGTCGGCGCGGCGGAGCGCGTTGTTCAGCCGCCGGACGAGCGCGGGTGCGCTCGAGACCGGGTAGAGCGACTGGTCGGGGTAGACCTGCTCGCCGACGTTTCCGTCCGCGGCGACCTGCCAGCCGGAGAGGTAGATCGCGCTCAGGCCCGCCCGGACCATCTGGACGGCCTGGCCGCCCGTGAGCGCGCCGAGCGCGGCCACTCGCTCATCGCCGTGGAGGAGCTCCCAGAGCCGCTCGGCTCCGCGCCGCGCGAGGGTGTGCTCGACGTGGACGGAGCCGCGCAGGCGCACGACGTCCTCGGCCGTGTAGGGCCGCTCGATCCCGGTCCAGCGCCGCTCGGACTCCCACCGGTCGTTCAGCTCGGCGACCTGCGCCTCGAAATCCATGGGTCTTCCTTTCAGTCGATCCGCTCGTAGGCGGGAAGGGTCAGGAACTCGACGAACTCGTCCGCGAGGGCGACCTCGTCGAAGACGGCGCGGGCGTCCTCGAAGCGCCCGTCGCCGAAGGTCGGAAGGAGGGCGTCCTCGAGCGCGACAACGTCGTCGCGCTCGACCCGCCCGAGCCGCAGCCACTGCCAGACCTGCGAACGCGCGATCTCGGCGGTCGCCGCGTCCTCCATCAGGTTGTCGAGCGCCACGGCGCCGACGCCGCGCAGCCACGACTCGAGGTAGCGGATCCCGACGCTCACGTTGGCGCGCACGCCCTCCTCGGTGATCTCGCCGCCGGGAACGGTCACGTCGAGCAGGTCGCCGGCCGCCACGTGCACGTCCTCGCGCAGGCGCTCGACCTGGTTCGGCCGGCCCTCGAGCACGCGGTCGAACTCCTCGAGCGCGACCGGGACGAGGTCGGGGTGCGCGACCCACGTGCCGTCGAAGCCGTCGCCGGCCTCGCGCTCCTTGTCCTCGCGCACGCGCGCGAGGGCGGTCTCGTTCACCTCGGGGTCGCGCCGGCTCGGGATGAACGCGGCCATCCCGCCCATCGCGTGCGCCCCGCGGCGGTGGCAGGTGCGGACGAGCAGCTCGCAGTACGAGCGCATGAACGGGACGGTCATCGTCACCTGCGCCCGGTCCGGGAGGACGAAGTCGTCCCGCGTCCGGAACTTCTTGATCACGCTGAAGATGTAGTCCCAGCGGCCCGCGTTCAGCCCGGCCGCATGGTCGCGGAGCTCGTAGAGGATCTCCTCCATCTCGAACGCGGCAAGGATCGTCTCGACGAGCACCGTCGCCTTGATCGAGCCGTGCTCGAGGCCGAGCTCCTCCTCGGCGAAGTCGAGGACCTCGTTCCAGAGCCGTGCCTCGAGGTGGCTCTCGAGCTTCGGGAGGTAGAGGTACGGCCCGGTCCCGCGGTCGAGCAGGCGCCGGCCGTTGTGGAAGAGGTAGAGGCCGAAGTCGAAGAGCGAGCCGGAGATGGCCTCGCCGCCCGCGCGGACATGGCGCTCCGGGAGATGCCACCCGCGCGGGCGGACGAGGAGGGTGGCGGGGTCGTCGCCCAGCCGGTAGGTCTTCTCGCCGCTCGTGAGCTCGATCGTGCCCTCGACGGCGTCCATGAGGTTCGCCTGCCCCTCGACGAGGTTCGCCCACGTCGGCGAGGTCGCGTCCTCGAAGTCGGCCATGAAGCAGCGCGCGCCCGAGTTGAGCGCGTTGATGACCATCTTCCGGTCGACCGGCCCCGTGATCTCGACGCGGCGGTCCTGCAGGTCGGGCGGCAGCGGCGCGACCTGCCAGTCGCCCTCGCGGACGTGCTCGGTCTCCGGGAGGAAGTCCGGCAGCTCGCCGGCATCGAGGCGGGCCTGGCGCTCGGCGCGCAGGCCGAGCAGCTCGCGGCGGCGGCGGTCGAAGCGGCGGTGGAGCTCGCCGACGAACGCGAGCGCGTCCTCGGAGAGGACCTCGGCGGCGCGGCCCTCGACCGGGCCCAGGATCTCCAGCCCGCTGGCGGTGCGAAGCGGCATCTAGTCGAGGTCGTGGTCGCGTTCGCAGGGCTCCGGGCAGGCGCACTGCGCGAGCTCGGCCTGCGTGAGGACGGTGATCGACGCGGAGGCGGGGCGATGTGCGGTCGCCTCCTCCGACAGACGGGCGGGGCTTGCCGTTACCGGATTCATGGGCGCCTCCTGTTCGCGGATACCCATGACGGTACCCGCGGGCGCGATATAGCGATAATCGTTTCTCTCGATCCTCGATATAGACTGTATCTATGCTTCTCCACCAGGTTCAGGCATTCGTGGAGGTCGCGCGCACGCGCAGCGTGAGCAGGGCGGCCGACGCGCTCTTTCTCACGCAGCCCGCGCTGACGGCGCGAATTCAGCGGCTCGAGGCCGACCTGCAGGCGAAGCTCTTCCTGCGCACGCCGCGCGGGATGCGCCTCACCGAGGCCGGCGAGGCGTTCCTCCCCTACGCGGTGCGGGCAATTGAGAACCTGGCCGACGGGCGCCAGCTCGTGAACGCGTTCGAGCGTGGCGGCGCGGGGCGTCTGACGCTCGGGGCGGCGCCTGCGCTCTCGACCTACGTCCTCCCGGCGATCCTGCGGCGCTTCCGCGTCGGCCATCCGCGCGTCCGCGTCGCCGTGCGGACGGGACATTCGGAGGAGGTGCTCGACCTCGTCCTGCGGGAGCAGGTCGACCTCGGCCTCGTGCGCGCGCTCAAGCATCCGGAGATCGTCTCGACGCCGCTCTACGAGGACCGGCTCGTGCTCGTCTGCGACCCGGAGCACCGCTTCGCGGAGCGCGGCCGGATCCGCCTCGAGGAGATCGCCGAGGAGCAGCTCGTCCAGTTCGACCGGACGTCGAGCTACACAGAGCTCACAAACGCGCTCTTCCGCGACGCCGGCGTGCGGCCGCAGGGCGCGATGGAGCTCGACAACATCGACTCGGCGAAGAAGATGGTGCAGGAGGGCTTCGGCGTCGCCCTCCTGCCCGAGACGGCGGTCACGCACGAGCTCGAGGCGGGGATCCTCCGCGTCGTCGACATCACAGACGCGCGCCCGCCGCGACCCCGCCTCGTGGCGATCCGCAGGCGCGACCGCGGCGCTCCGGCCGGGACGCTCGCCG
>Ga0214468_1000325_pt1 | contig 15418 bp, 13 predicted proteins | sample RVTome_9_FD_187334 | JGI IMG/M metagenome (GOLD analysis project Ga0214468, IMG submission 187334) | Soil microbial communities from uranium-contaminated site in the Upper Colorado River Basin, Wyoming, United States - RVT155D38 HiSeq ...
TTACAAGGTCTCCCGAAATGAGAACTACTACAAAGAAGGGAAGCCCTACCTCGACGGGATCACTCACTTCATCGTCGTGGATTCGGGCCGCCTTATGTCCTCTTTCCAGGCGGGACAGCTCGGTATGATGAACAGCGGCTTCTCCAACCTGACGCCGAAAGAGTACCTGGACCTGAAGGCCCAGATGGGGGGTAAGCTTGTCGTCAATGAGCTTCCTGGCTCCCGCAACTGGGGCTTCATGATGAATGTCAAGAAGAAGCCCTTCAGCGACCCGCGGGTCCGCAAGGCAATCTATCTGGCTATCGACCGGCAGGAGTTAAACCAGCTCGTGGAAGACGGCACGGCCGCTCCGGGCTGCGTCTTCATGCCCGGCTTTGTCCACACGGAAGAGGAGTGTCTTAGCTGGCCTGGGATACGTCCCAAGGACACCCCTGGCGGGCAGGAAGATCTGAAGCTGGCCAAGCAACTGATGCAAGAGGCGGGCTACCCCAACGGCTTTTCCACCACTTTTGAGGCCCGGCAGGTAGGCACCTATCCCGACACCTGCACCGTCATCAAACAGCAACTAGAGAAGACTCTGGGGATTACCGGCCCCATCCGGACCCACGAAAGCGCCGCGGGTTACGCCCTCTACGCGACCTCGCGGCAGGGCGAGGGCAACTGGGAAGTGTCCTGCCAGGGCGAGGGCATGACCGTGCTGGACGCCGATGCCGTCATGGGCGGCGTGTACCTGAAAGGCGCCACCCGCAACTACACCAACTGGGAGCCGCCCATCGTCCGGGAGCTGTTCGAAAAACAGAAGGTGGAGCAGGACCCCCAGAAGCGGCGCGAGATTCTCAAAGAGCTGGTGCAATTCCTGGTCCCGACGGACCCCAATGATCCAACCAAGGGATATGCAGATAACCATTGGGTCACCCTGTTCTGGGGCCGGTTCTTCTGGATGGTAGATAAAGATATTAAAGGGTTCAACGGACCCCAGACGGTGCAATACGGGTTCAAACACGAACACCTGTGGCGGGGGGACAAGTAGTCGCGACTGTGTGTCCGCCGAGGCATGCATCCGCAGCGGTCTCAATGGGTTAAGATGGAGGCGAGTTCGGAAAGAGAATGCGAGAGTACGCCGCAAAAAGAATCGGTCTCTTTATCCCGACAGTTCTTTTGATTACTGTCATTGTGTTTGTCGTGATGCGCCTGGTCCCCGGTGATCCGGCCCTGGCCATCCTGGAAGGGGAAGGCGGTGGCATCTACACGCAGCAGGATCTGGCCAACCTGCGGGCCGAGTTGGGCACCGACCGGCCAATCGTCATCCAGTATGTCGACTGGATTGGAGGGGTGATTCGGGGCGATTTTGGCGATTCTATCTGGTTCCGGTCCCCGGTGATGGGGGAACTGAACCGCCGGATTCCGGTCACCGTCGAGCTGGCGCTCCTGTCCACCATCCTGGCGGTCCTCATTGCCGTGCCTTTCGGCGTGCTCTCGGCCATCAAGCCAAACAGTCTGCTCGACTACGGCGCGCGGAGCTTCACGCTGGTGGGGATCGCCATCCCTCAGTTCTTCGCGGCCATTATTCTTATCCTGTTCCTGGTCAAGGCTTTCGGCTGGCTGCCGCCTCTGGGATACGCCCGGTTAGGGGACGACCCCCTAACCAACCTGCAACAGATGATCTTCCCCGCCTTGGCCCTCGCCTTCTATGAAATGGCCTTCATCGCCCGGGTGACCCGCTCCTCCATGATGGAGATTCTGCAGGAGGACTACATGCGCACGGCTCGGGCCAAGGGACTGGTAGAGTGGATCGTGCTGTTGCGCCACGGTCTCAAGAATGCGCTCCTGCCCATCCTGACCATTTCCGGCTGGCAGTTCGGCCGTCTGTTTGGCGGCACGGTGATTATCGAGACCATCTTCCTGATCCCCGGCATTGGCCGGATTCTCATCGAGAGCATCTTCCACCGGGATTTTCCCATGATCCAGGCGATTATCGTCATCGTTGGCCTGTTCATTGTAACCATCAATCTGCTGGTCGATCTCCTGTACGGCTGGCTAGACCCGCGAATCCGCTATTCCTAGAGTCGTCGTTTGGCGTTGAGAGGGTGACTTATGTCCATGCTCAAGTCCGCGGATGCTACCCAGGCTGAGACTCAATTCAGGCTACGGCCCAAGCCAGCTCCCCCTGCGGCGTTGTTTCGCTTTGCCCGGCGTTACCCTTTGGGGGCGCTGGGTGGCGCCATCCTGCTTGCGATGGTCCTGACGGCCATCTTCGCCCCCTGGATCGCCCCCCACGACCCGCAGGCGACCAGCGTGGAGCGACAGTATGCCCGGCCGGGGAGCGCACTCATTCTGGGCGGCGACCAGTTGGGGCGAGACGTGTTGAGCCGGCTGATTTACGGCACCCGAATTTCGCTCTACGTGGGCCTGTTGAGCGTGGGGATTGGGGTGACGGCCGGCACCCTGATCGGGATTTTAAGCGCCTACGCTGGCGGCGCCGTTGACCTGGTGGTGCAGCGGTTGGTGGACGCTCTGATGGGATTCCCGCCCATTATCCTGGCCCTGGGGCTCATGGCGGCCCTGGGCGCGTCGATGAACAATGTGGTGATCGCCCTGGTCGTCATCTTGCTCCCCGGCGCCACGCGGGTCGTCCGTGCGCAGACATTAAGTATCAAGGAACTGGACTACGTGCTGGCGGCGCGGGCCATCAACGCGAGCCCCTTGCGCATTGTGCTGCGCCATATCCTACCCAATGTGGCAGCCACCTACATTGTCCTGAGCACCATTACTCTGGGCTTCGCCATCGTGGTGGAGGCCTCCCTGAGCTTCCTCGGCGTGGGCATCCCGCCGGACGTCCCCACCTGGGGCGGCATGCTAACCCTGGGCGCTTCCAGGTACGTCAACATAGCCCCCTGGCTGGCTATTTTCCCCGGCATTGCTATCACCCTGGTCGTGTTCGCGGTAAACCTGCTGGGCGACTCCCTACGCGACGTTCTGGATCCCAGGCTGCGCGGCGGCATCTAAGCGCGATGGTTTCCGGCACAAGCAATCCTTCGGCATGCCGGGACGTGCCCGATGTTGGAAAGGAGAACCGTGCATGGCGAGTCTCGATCCGCAAAGCCCTGTCGAACCGATGCCTTCCGTGCTGACCTTTTGATGCAACTTGTGAAGGATAAGCGCTATCGATAACTGATAAAAGGAGGCATGATCATGTCCAGCGCCATTCCGTTTAAGGTGATTCGTGGCGGCCGCGTGCTCGATATCCCGAGCCATCGAGCCGATCCGGCCGATGTATTGATCGAGGGCAGCCGCATTGTCGAGATCATGCCGCCCGGCAAACCCGCGCCGCAAGACGCCGAAACCATCGACGCCAGCGATCGTCTGCTCATGCCCGGCCTGATTAACGCCCATACCCATAGCCATGGCGGCCTCGCCAAGGGCGCTGGCGACCGTTGGAGCCTCGAACTGCTGCTGCATGCAGCCCGTTGGATCAGCGGTAATCGCACGGCGGAGCATATGTACTTGTCCGCCCTGGCCAGCGCACTGGAAATGGTGCGCAAAGGGTGTACCGCTTGTTATGATCTTTTTCTCGAACTGCCGCTGCCCACCCGAGAGGGTCTCGACGCAGTTGGACGTGCCTATACGGAGGTTGGCATGCGCGCCGTTGTTGCCCCGATGACGGCGGATCGAACGTTTTATCAGGCGATTCCCGGGCTTCTCGACGCCTTGCCCACCCCCTTGCGGCATGACCTCGAGGCGGCCCGGATGGCACCGGGCGATGCCACTATTGATGCCTGCCGGACCCTACTCCACCACATGCCATTTGATTCCTCACGCATCCGGCTCGCGTTGGCGCCGACCATTCCGTTGCACTGCTCCGATGAATTCATTATCGCGCACCGCGACCTGGCCCGGGAATACGGCGTTGGCCTCCACATGCATCTGGCTGAGTCGAAAGTGCAGGCCGTCTCTGGTATCACCCGCTACGGCAAAACGCTCACGGCTCACTTGGATGCGCTCGGTTTCTTAAGTCCCCGGTTTACCGCTGCCCATGCGGTCTGGTTGGGCCGGGACGACATCCAGCGGCTCGCCGATAATGGGGCTTGCGTGGCCCACAACCCGGGAAGTAATTTGCGTTTGGGCGCCGGTATTGCGGCCGTACATGACATGGTACAGGCGGGCGTGACGATCGGCATCGGCACCGATGGGGCGAACTGTTCCGACAACCAGAATATGTTCGAAGCAATGCGCCTCGCCTCGTTTGTCTCACGCGTCCGCAACTTTGATTATGAAGACTGGCTGGAAACCGGCCAGGCGCTCGTGATGGCCACCGAGGGGAGCGCCAAGGCATTGGGCTTCGATGCCGATACTGGACGGCTAGCGCCAGGTTACCAAGCGGACATTGTCTTCCTCGACCTCAACCATGTGAACTACTTACCCCTCAATGATCCGACGCACCAGCTGGTGCATACCGAAGATGGGAGCGCCGTCGACAGCGTCGTCATTGACGGTGAGATCGTCCTGTGGCAAGGCCGTTTTACCCAGATCGATCTTGGCTCCGTACGGGCCAAATTGGAAGTGGCGCAGGAAGAACTGGCGACGCAAAACCGTGACGCCAAGCAGTTAACCGAGGCGCTGGAAGCGCATGTGGGACGGTTCTGTGTCGGCTTGGCCCGCCAGCCCTATCCGGTCCACGCCACAGTGGCCCTGGATTAAACTGGGCCGCCGTCGTCTGCGTGACACTCCCTACTACACCCCGGCAGAAGTCCGTCGGCGGTTTGAGCGCCGCAAGTTCAGCACATTCAGCGGCACCAACCGACGAACCATTTGCGGTACGCAGTACTATCCACCCCATTTTTTGGCGCCAGGCGTTCATCTGTCAGCCAGATGTCACGGCGGGGCGAAGTGGACGAAGAGTCAGAGCTTTCACGCTGCTCGCGCCCCTAGTCTCTAGGCTCTAATACCTTATAGATCATGATCATAACCTCCCGACGGTATGTCCAATAGGGTTCGGCACTCATCTTGCGTGCCGATTTAAATCGTTACTGATGTGAACAAAATAACGATGCTAGGGAACTCATACTATGAGTCGGCTGATTCGATCCGACCAGGAATACCGGCATGTGCACATTTGTTCTATAAACTGGAGTAAGAAGGCCATTTTCATACTCTTGTCGCGAGATGCACCCGCTCCGTTGTGACGGGGAGTCGGGCTCGTTAAGGAACGTTAGACCCCACATGCCAGTAGCCTCCAGGCAGTATGAGGAGGATTACGTGATGGCTTTTCAGATAGGCCGAGAAGTACACCTGAGATGCCCTGCAGATGACGATACGGTCTCGACCGTTCTCATACCTGATGTATCCGCCTGGATCGATGCTCACGGCCCCATTGCAGTGCCAGGTGAACCCTCCCATACTCGGGTAACGCAGCATGTTGACGATGTGAGCCGCTTTGCCCTGCTCAGCCGAGGCGAGGAAAGCGCGCTCTGGCATCGCATCGAGCAGACTCGCATGCGGATGCAGCGGGCGCTCTCCATCTCGCCGACCGCTCTCCCCACCTTGTCCGATGACCCCTTCCCTTGGCCCAACATCCATTGTGGGCTGCAACGTTGGAGGTTTGAATGGATATTTTCTCTAAAATCGACGCGCACTTGCTGCAGCAACACCTCGCCCCCTGGGAGGGAACATTTCGCGACTTCCTGGCGCTGGTGATCCAACAGCCAGCCCTGGCGCAACGAGCCCATACCCGCATCTACAACATGATTAAAGTCGCCGGCAGTCATGTGGATGAGGCGGACAAGGAGCGCTATAACTTTTTCGATCAGGAGCTCTTCGGCATCGACGAACCGCTGGCCCGGGTGGTGGAATATTTTAAAGCGGCGGCCATGGGCTCCGATGTGGGTCGGCGCATTCTGTTGCTCTATGGCCCGCCGTCGTCCGGCAAAAGCCAGTTGGTCATTCTCCTCAAGCGCGGTCTCGAGGCCTATACGCAGACGCCCGAGGGGGCCGTCTATGCCCTCGCCGAGTGCCCGCAGCACGAAGACCCGCTCAACCTCATGCCGCACGCTCTGCGGCACGAATTTCAGCAACAAACCGGCGTCCGCATCGAAGGGGAGCTGTGTCCGCTGTGCGCCTTGAATCTTCGTGAAAAATATCATGGGGATATTTACCAGATCCCGGTGAAGCGTATCTTTTTTTCCGAGAAAGAACGGGTTGGCGTCGGGACCTTTGTGCCCTCAGACCCCAAATCCCAAGATATCGCCGAATTGGTGGGAAGTATTGACCTGTCTGAGATCGGCGCCTATGGCTCTGAGTCCGACCCGCGTGCCTATCGCTTTGACGGCGAACTCAATATCGCCAATCGGGGCTTGATGGAATTTATCGAAATGCTGAAAGCCGATGAGCGCTTTCTCTATGTATTGCTGACCTTGGCCCAGGAACGCAACATCAAAACCGGACGCTTCCCCCTCATCTATGCCGACGAATGCGTCATCGCCCATACCAATGAAACGGAATTCAATGAGTTCATGGCCGACAAACGATCCGAAGCGTTACACGATCGCATGATCCTGGTACGCATGCCCTACAACCTCAAAGTATCGCAAGAAGAACGCATCTATGAAAAGCTGTTGCGGCAGACCGATCTCCAGAGCATCCATATCGCGCCGCATACCTTGCGCGTGGCCGCGATCTTCGCTGTGCTCTCACGCCTGGAAGCGCCGCAAATGGCAGGGCTCTCCTTGATAAAAAAGCTGAAACTCTACGATGGCGAAGAGGTCGAAGGGTTCCGGCAGAAAGATGTGAAGACGATTCAGGACCAGACCGAGCGCGAGGGCATGGATGGCATTTCGCCGCGCTTTGTAATCAATCGCATATCCGCCTCGCTGATCAAGCCGGGCACCCGCTGCATGAATCCAATCGATGTCCTGCGCGCCCTGAAGGAAGGCGTCGATAGCCAGGGCCAGTTTAACCCCACGGAGCGAGAGCGCCTCAACAACCTCATTGCGGATGCGCGCCGGGAGTACGATGAGATCGCGCGTACGGATGTACAAAAAGCCTTTTTCGTCTCCTTCGAGCAGGAGGCGCTGACCCTGCTGGACAACTATCTGGACAACCTCGAAGCGTACTTGGATCAGACCAAACTGACCGATCCAATCACCGGGGAGGAAGTGGCGCCGGACGAAAGACTGATGCGGTCAATCGAAGACAAAGTGCAGGTGCCGGAGCATGGTAAGGACAGTTTTCGCAACGAAATCTTTCGCAAAGTGGCGATGGCCCACCGGCGCGCTGAGCGGTTCGACTATAGCACGCACGAGAAGTTGAAGACGGCCATCGAAAAACAGCTCTTCGAGGAGCGGCGCGACACCATCAAGCTGACGATTTCAGCCCGCAACCCCGACAACGAGCAGTTGCGCAAGCTGAACGATGTCGTGGATCGGCTGGTGGCGCACGAGGGGTATTGTAGCGACTGCGCCAACGAGCTGCTCAAATACGTGAGCAGCCTGCTGGCGAGGGAGAAATAACCATGGATCTGCCTTGGGAACTGCGGCGGCGCGGCTTTAAAGACAGTCTGCGTCACGATCAGCGGGTCAAAGATGCGATTCGAAAAAATCTGCGTGAGCTGATTGCCGAGGAGGCCATCATCACCTCAGATGGGCGCAAGACCGTGAAGATTCCGGTACGTTATCTCGACCAGTACCGCTTTAAATACGGTCAGCCACAACCCGGAGTGGGCCAAGGACCCGGACAACCTGGTGAGATCCTAAGCCGTGGAACAGGGGCTGACCGTGGCATGCGCCATGGACCCGGGGAGCAACCCGGCGAGGCCACTTATGAGGTCGAGGTGCCGCTTGCGGACATCACCCAGATGATGCTGGAAGATCTGGCCTTACCCTGGCTGGAGGAAAAGCCGGAGCGCCAGATCCGCACCGCCTCGCATCAATACACGGATATTCGGCGCCGGGGACCACTGGCCAATCTCGACAAACGGCGCACGCTATTCAACAATATCAAGCGCAATGCAGCGCGCGGCGTCCCCGAAATCGGTGATCTCCAGGATGCGGACCTGCGGTTCAAAGTGTGGGACGACCACGAAGAAGCCCATGCCAACGCGGCGATCTACATGCTGATGGATCGCAGTGGGTCGATGACCACCGGCAAAAAGTATGTGGCGAAAAGCTTTTTTTTCTGGATGGTGCGATTTCTTCGGCACAAATACCGCCAGGTCGAGACCGTCTTCATCGCCCATGATATCGACGCCCAGGTGGTGCCGGAGCAGGACTTTTTTGCTCTCTCCAACAGCGGCGGCACTAAATGTTCCTCGGCTTACCAATTGGCTTTGGAGCATCAGCAACAGCACTATCCCGCCCGCAGTTGGAACATCTATTTGTTTCATTTTTCGGATGGGGACAACTGGCCCGAGGATAACCCGGCCTGTCAGGCCCGGGTGACGGCGCTGCTCGACCTGTGCACCATGGTGGGCTACGGCGAAATCCGCTATGACGGTGATGACATCGGGTTTTATGGCTGGCCACCTCAGATTGAGCCCCTCCCCAGTTCGTTGCAGTCCGCTCTTCAGGGCATCGCTCACCCGCGCTTGTGTATTGTCACTTTGTCCCATAAAGACGATGTGTATCAGGCCCTGCAGACTTTTTTACAGCCACGGGAGTCGACCCATGTTTGATGCACGTGTGGGCGAACTCGAAGTGCTTGCGCGCGAGCAAGGGCTGGATTTCTTTCCGACCTCTTTTGAGGTGGTGCCAGCGGACATCATGACTGAAATGGCCGCCTATGGCCTCCCCACGCGCGCGCGGCACTGGTCTTATGGCAAAGTCTACCAAAGCCAACGCCTCTACGGCGTCATGGGCCTCTCCAAAATTTACGAGATTGTCCTCAACAACAATCCGAGCCTGGCCTTTCTGCTCGACACCAACACGGAAATTGCCAATCTACTGGTGGCGGCGCACGTCTTCGCCCATGTGGATTTTTTCACCCACAATCTGCTCTTTGCCAACACCAACCGCAATATGATCAACGATGCCGTGGCCCATGCCCTGCGCATCGATGCCTACAGTGACCGGTACGGTCTTGAACCCGTCGAACACCTGATGGATATTGGTTTGGCCCTAGACCGCCATATCGACCCTTACAAGGGGCTCGAACGGCAGCCGTACCCGGAGCGCCATGTGGTGGAAAAAGAACGTCCGACGCTGCCCTATGACGATCTCTTTGACAGGCCCGCTCCCAGTGTGACTTACGAAGTCAAAGGCACCAAACTCCCGCCCCACCCGGAGCGGGATCTATTGTGGTTTCTCTGCACCTATGCCCCACTGGACGACTGGCAGCGCGATACGCTGCAGATCATACGCGAGGAGTCCTATTATTTTTACCCACAATTTTGCAGCAAAATCCTCAACGAAGGCTGGGCGAGTTATTGGCACGCCGAACTCTTTCACCACTATTCCAACGTGACGCCGGACGAGATGATCGAGTTTGCCCGCTTGCACGCCAGCGTGGTCCAACCGGGCGGCCGGGCGTCGATCAACCCCTATTTCTTAGGCTACCGCATCCTGGTGGACATCGAAACCCGCTGGGACCAGATGCACGCGGCAGGCGAAACACCCATGACCGGCCGCGACAAACTCTTTGAGGTACGCCAGATGGAAGACGACGTGTCGTTTCTCCGCAACTACCTGACGACCGAGCTGGTTGAGGAGCTTGAGTTGTTTGCCTACGGCAGCCGCTGCCGCCACCCGCCCGGGCAGCATTGTCCCCGGTGTCAAGACATCATCATCACGAGCCGCGAGCGCGATGCGGTGCTCAACGCGCTTCTCACCCCGCGTTACAACTATGGCGCGCCGCATATCGTGGTGCAGGATGTGGTCAACAACGCGCTCTATCTCGAGCATCTCGATCGCGCCACCACCTTCCTCGATCGCCGCTATGCCTATCAAACGTTGGCTTATGTGGCGGAACTCTGGAAGCATCCGGTGCACGTATTGACGCATAATGAGGAGGGCAAAGATCTCTACCTGAGTGCGGAATCGCCCTAACCGGCCCGTCGCGCTGCCGTGGGCGCAACGCCAGGGGTCATGATACCAGTGCTGGCACGCGGCCGGCCAGCGAGCCAAAGAGCGGCATCGCACCTTCCTCAACCGCATGCATGGCAAACAGGAAGCTCGATGCCGACCAGCCCTGATTCACGGCGCCACACGGGGTGGCGCTATCGCCGTTCACACAGAGCCATTCATTAAACTCCCAATCCTGTTTTCCGGTGGAGCCCAGCCGGTTGGCTTGCGCCAATTTGACGAGGGCCGCTTCGGCTTCACGCTGGCGCTTGCGGAAGACGAGGGCAGCGACATAGAAGCCGCCAATCATGGGCCAGATGCCGCCATTGTGGTAGCGACCGGGCCAGTTGAGGGCCCGGTGTTCAAAGAAATCATGCCAACCGCGGGTATGCGGGTAGATGGGTACGTCAATCGCCTTCAGGGGATACGGATGATCCATCCCGGTACGGTGCATGTAGTTGAGGATAATATGCGCCCGCTCCTCGTTGGCCACCCCACAGAGGACCGCCAACACATTGTCGAGACCGTAACATTGGGTAGCGGAGTCGCGATACGCAATCCACGGGATATAGTAGTCCGTGCTGGTGGCATTACCGGCCACGTGGTGGGCGTTCATCCAGCCATCATTCCACTGGCGTATTTTTTCGAGACGCTCGGCAAAGTGATACGGATTCCAACAGCGATGCACCCACATCAGCTCGTTCAGCCGCTCACGAATGTCGACCGGGGCGCGCAGTATGTCGGCGCCCTGGCGGCAGTCACACACCGTGCAGATCGCTTCAAACGCCAGACTGGCGGCATACCAAAGGGCATTATCATAAAGCGCGATGCCTTGCACGGTAAATTGATCCATCCAGTTCCCCGCGCGCGGTATCGCCAGCAGCCCATCCTCATGCCATTCATGGTAGCGCAGCCACCGGTACGCCTTGTATAGGTTCGGGAAGCATTGCTGCAGCCAAGCTTGATCCTGGTTCTGTTCATACAGAGCGTAGTGCGCCAGGATATACCAGAGATTGCCATCCACCGGCGGCGCATTTTCCTTGTTCACACGCTGCTTCGCGGTATCCACATTGATCGGAATCATGCCGAGCGGCGACTGATTAGCGCTCATGCACTCCAGGTAGTGCCTCGACACCGCGATGAGGTCGGGCTCACCGCTGGCCAGAGCACCGAGTGCCATAATGCCGTTGTCACGCGCCCAGATTTCGGGATAGTGAAAGCCGTCGCCCGGAGCGGAGGCACAAAATCCGTTGGGAGTGGCACACGCATGCATGACCTCGAGGGCCCGTTTTCCAGCTTCAGAAATCAGACGTTTTTCAGGTGCTTTCATGTTGTGGGGACACCTTAGTGTGAGAGGAGATATTGCAGGGCTCGGCAAACGCTGCACAGCGACAAAGCGCATAAGTAAAGTATAGGCAGTTTATTACCGAAAAACATCTGGCAGGTGCGTGAGCACACGTTTGCAGGTCTGGTGTCACTCTCGGAAATCGTTACGAAATATCTTCTTCTTCCTCCTTGACGATTTCCGCGCTCGGCAAGGGGGCCTCCAGTAAACTTTGCAGTTGTTCCGGTGTGGGGTGGTCAGTTTGTACCGCCGGATCTTCGAAGCAAGCCATAAAGGCTTCAATATCTCCGTAGACACCGTCGGGGGCATCGAGAAGATCACTAGGTAAGTTGTCTCGCGGCATATGGCGTCCTTATCCTCGAAGCCATCAGAGGCAAGGTTAAAGTCGCTATAGGCCCTGGCATTGACGTAGTGTTTGGGCGAGCGGCTGCCATCGTGTGCCCCGTCCGTGCGCAGGCCCGCCGGGTAAGCAGAAGTCCTGCAGTCACCTCAAGGCCATTCGTATGCCAAAACGCCACTTCGCTCAGACCCTAAGCGCCTGTGGCGCTGCCGATATATCGGCAGCGCCACAACCAGGGTCAAGCGTGATTGCGGGAGCCACAGCGCCAGTACGACTATGTCCGCATCTAAGCGTCTTTGAATCTCGGTTGAACGTCTAATAAATAGTTAGGTAAAACTATATGGATGCTGAAGCAAAGCTGTCAAGCAATCAAACAGTCACCCAAAGTTGAGATCCAAACGATTTTTAGGATGAGCACTGAGAGGTATGGCGAACGCGATGCGTCCGACACCGACGCAGAGAGCAGCCGCTCCGAGGGCGAACAGCTCCTCGCCCCAACCGAAGCCCGGGCCGCTGCGGCCGGCATCACCTACGCAGGGGTTCTGGACTCGGGGCTTATTCCCTACGCGATTCTTGCAACGGCCAGTCGGCAACCGTGCCGTGCCATCATGGTGGAAGCACGCGGAGTCATGGGGTAGAAGCGGTTGCGCCTCGGCCATATCGCGAGCACAGGGGCGGCACGGGCAGACCTGCCTGAGCGGCTTGTCCAGCACTTTGTGTCTCTGTAAATGTAGAGGCGGAGTCAGGTCGCTTCACGCTTCGCGATGAGTCCGGGCAGAAGTCCGTCGGTGGTTTGAGCGCCGCAAGTCCAACACATCCAGCGGAACCAACCGACGAACCAGTTGCGGTACGCCGGACTAGCTCGTGAAGCCCCGCGAATCTAGCGCACAATTTTAGTCACCCAAAAAGCGTTTCACCACGAGTACAGGTAAACCCGTCGTGACAATCACGGCATTGGAAATACTGCCTAGCATCAGCCGTTTCCATCCGCTAGAGCCACGGGAGCCCACGACAATGCCGTCGCACTGCTGTTCGGCAGCTGTCGTCACAATCGTGCCGGCCACGTCGCCATGGGCTAATATCGTGTTGGCGGCAACGCCGGCGTCAGCCGCCCAGGCCGCCGACCGGTCGAGAATCTGCTGGCCTTCGATATCCGCGACGCTGTGCCGGCGTCGGGCACGGCCGGGTACGACATGCAGCAAACACATACTCAGGTGTTCACTCTGAGCCAGAGTAATGGCATGCTCGACGGCTCGGTCGGACCACGGGCTGCCGCCGGTGGCGACCAGGATGCACCGTCCCAGAGGCGCGTCCGGCGCCACCTCCGGAGCTTGCTTGACCACCAGTACAGGCTGGTGCGCTTTGGCAGCAACCGCGTTGGCGATTTGGCCGAGCCGTAGACGCCGCCAGCCTGTAACCATGTGAGCGCCGAGGACAATCAGGTCACAAGCATCCTCGGCTGCCGTCTGAAGAATGCTGTCAGGGACAGCCCCCCAACGCCAGATCGTCTTACAGTCGACACCAGCCTGGTGGGCTCGAGCGGCAACGCGGGCCAACAGCTCCTGACCGTCCTGCTCAATGACCTCCGCGACCACTTCAGAGCCTGCGATCACGTCCGGTGTAACGTACATGGCGGGATTGACGAGCACGGTCAGGACACGCAGTGAAGCGCCCGTCCGTGCCGCAATAGCAATCGCATAAGCCACTGCCGCATCGGACCACGGGCTGCCGCCCGTAGCCACCAGGACGTCTTTGTACATACGGCCTCCTGCTCTAGCTGAGCACGCCTCCCGCCAAGCATCGCGGCCAACTCGCGAGCCGGTGGCTACGAGTACCATCACATATGCCGTTGCCGGCCTTTACTGGGAATATTTCACCTCACAACGGTACGTCGTGTATTCACCCGAAAAAAAAGGTCTCAGGGTTGGAACGTACATGTCCCGATAGCTGTCGCTTTGCTCATATGCCTGCAGATCCTCGAGAGTGTCCCATAAACTGACGGCAAAGCCACCATCGGCATCGTTGACGTCTTGAGCGAGCCAGCGGCCCCGTAGGCCTTTAATCTCTTTGCCCGCGAGCGTTGCCTTATACATCCGTTCGAACTCGTCCCACGTGCCCGGATTCAGTTTGCCCCAGGTGATGCGCATGATCATGGTGTTGCAGTCTCCTTGGCTTCAAAGAATAGTTAAGTGTATGGGTCAGTAGGCATCACGGTTCCTGTCTACGGCAGCGTCCAGCGAGATCGCGCGACACTTGGGCCACCGTAGGAGAAAGGGGTATGACTGTAAAAGCATTCCCCCTAGGTGTCAAGCAATAAAACAGCCACCCAAATGAATCTCTACCTATAAATAAAGTTTATAACGCAGTCTCTTCAGAGTTACAACAGACTGGAAAAACGTTTAAAATTAGGATATTTAAGTATCCTGCAGCAATATGAAAGAAATCATCATGGGATTTGTAAAGCGCATATTCTAAAGAGTCCTACCTATCAGATTAGGTGACTGTAGTATCAACCATTAAGAGCTGGGTTTCGAGGGTATAGAGTTCGCCCTGGTAGCGGTCTCGCTGCGCCTTTACCACATCCCCAATCGATATAATACCGGCCAAGCATCCTTCGTCGTCCAGAATCAGCACATGACGCGTTCGTTTTTCGGTCATCGTATGGGCGATGGCTTCGAGGTCTGCGTCGGGCATTCCGGTGATCACCTCTTGACTCATGAGAGCACCGACATGCGATGTAAAAATCGCTTCGTTGGTGACCGCTGCCCGAATAATATCGCGCTCTGAGAGCATCCCAACCGGCTGGTTGACGTCATTGACCACAACCAGCGACCCGATGTTATGCTCAATAAAAAGCATCAGCGCTTCGCGAACCGATTGATGGGGCCGTATCGTGAAGACACGGCGTCCCTTCGTGTTGAGAATATTTTGGATTTTCATCGTCCTTCTCCTCTCTGGTTTGCCTACTGCCGCACGGTGAGAGAAGACATCATCAACTGTCTATCCTGATCTCTCACGGTAGGCAAAGTCCGGGGTTGCACTATAGGCACCAAGCGAGATGCGTGTCAAGCAATCAAACAGTCACCCAATTTTTTGATCGACCCATGCGGTTTGGTTGCCGGCTTCCGAGGGGACCGCAGACATCGCGGATCACACGTCGCCCCTATTGACTCCGTCTGATGAAGCGCGTAGCATCCGGCTTGGGATCGTGATCTAAGTTCCTGGACAAACAACGGCCTCGTTTTTCCAGAAGCAAGAGGTGGATGTTATATTGTTCGGGCGCTTAAGACCTTTGTCATGTTGACCTTCGCATAAGGATTGGTTATGGCTTCCGCATCTCGTCCGTCGCTTGAAGAGGCGTATGAACAGGCGCTTCCCGCTTCCCAAACCCTTTATACCCGGGCTCAGCAACTCTTTCCGGATGGCGTCACGCACGATAATCGGCGCATGCAGCCGTTCCCGATCTATATCGATCGGGCCGATGGCGCTTATAAATGGGACGTGGACGGCAACTGTTATATCGACTATTGGATGGGTCACGGCGCCCTCATCTGTGGGCATAACCCACCGCATGTGCGCGACGCCATTGTGGAGCAGGCGTCGCGCGGCACGCATTATGGCGCCAGCCATCCGCTGGAGGTGCAATGGGCCGATTGGGTGACCCGTCTGGTGCCGTGTGCGGAA
>Ga0214468_1000328_pt1 | contig 15399 bp, 14 predicted proteins | sample RVTome_9_FD_187334 | JGI IMG/M metagenome (GOLD analysis project Ga0214468, IMG submission 187334) | Soil microbial communities from uranium-contaminated site in the Upper Colorado River Basin, Wyoming, United States - RVT155D38 HiSeq ...
GCGCCCCCATCGTCGAGCCGGCGACCAGCACCGGACGCCCCGCCGCCAGCCGGCGGACGAGGGCGGCGAGCTCGGGGAGCTCGGGCGGCTCGGGGGTGTCGTACTTGAGGTTGCCGGCGACCTCGACCCGCGCCGGGTCGACACCGAGCTCGACGAGGCGGTCGCGGTCGGCGGCGGTCTGGACGGCGAAGGCGCGCACGGGGTCGAAGAGGGGGCCGAGGAGCCGCCGCAGCCGCCGCATGCGCCGGAAGCTGCGGTCGCCGACCCGGCCGTTGACGACGGCGGCCGGCACGCCCCGCCGGCGGGCCTCGGCGAGGACGAGGGGCCAGTAGTCGCCCTCGACGAGGACGAGCGCGCGCGGTGCGAAGCGGCGGAAGACGCGGCGGACGGCGAAGGCGAGCTCGAAGGGGAGGTAGGCGACCGCGGCCCGGCCGGCGAAGGGCTCGCGGCCGAAGACGGCGCGCGCCCGCTCCTGGCCGGTCGGGGTGACGGTGGTGACGAGGAGGGGGAGGTCGGGGGGCAGGGCGCGGGCCAGCGTGGCGGCGACGCCGACCTCGCCGACGGAGACGGCGTGGAGCCAGAGCGGGCGCGGCCCCGCCGGCTCGGGGAGATCGAGGCCGAGCCGGCCACGGACGGTGGTGAGATAGTGGCGGCCGCGGCGGGCGAGGAGCCACGGGGCGGCGAGCAGGAGCGCCGCGGCGGCGAGGACCTGGTAGAGGAGCGACATGGCGGACGGCGGAAACGGCGGGCGGAGCGGCCCGCCGGCAGGCGGCGGCGAAGGGCGGGAGCCCCCCGGGCGGGAGCCCGGCACGGCGCGGCGGGAGTATAATCCGCCGGTTGCGGACGCAGCCCGGCCCACCCTGGACGAGGATCCCGCCCCGGCCGTAGAAGACGGCGGGACGGGCGGAGAGCCGCTCCCGGGCGAACCTTCTCCGCAGGGGCCGCCTGGGCGGATGGACGCCGGCCGGGACGATTCCGTATACCCACCCGGGACCGGCCCTCGCCGCCACGCGCGGATTCCGAGCCGACCGCCCCCCCGCCCGACGACGCCCGAGACGACGAACGACGAGAGCCCGCACCGCCGACCCGACATGCCAGAGCTCGCCTACTCCGCCACCCGCCACCGCGCCGAGCTCGGCGAGGCGAGCGACCGCGAGGTGCTGGCCGCCCTGCGCGGCGGCGACGAGACCGCGCTCGACGAGCTGATCCGGCGCAAGACCGGGCCGCTGGTGCAGACGGTCTACCGCATCCTCGGCGACCTCGAGGAGGCGCGCGACGTGGTGCAGGTCGCCTTCTTCCGCATCTGGGAGCACCGCGACCGCTTCGACGACCGGTGGAGCCCGAACACCTGGATCTACCGCATCGCGAGCAACCTGGCGATCGACCACCTGCGCTCGCGCCGCAGCCGGGAGCGGTCCACCGAGCCGGTGCGCCGCCACCTCCGGCAGGTGGCCGACGTCCGTGCCGAGCACTCGCTCGCCGACCTGCACGGCGAGGAGGTGATGGGGATCTTCCGCGAGCTGGCGGCCGAGCTCACCGAGAAGCAGCGGCTGGTCTTCCTGCTGCGCGAGGTCGAGGGGCTGTCGTCCCAGGAGGTCGGAGAGATCGTCGGCTGCCGCGAGTCGACCGTGCGCAACCACCTGTTCAACGCCCGCAAGCTCCTGCGGCGCGAGCTCGTGCGCCGCTACCCCGAGTACGCCCCCTCCGAGGGCCGCGACGACGGCGAGGAGGACCGATGACCTGCCCCGACTGGAACCGCCTGGTCGCCGAGCGCGACGCCGCCCCGCCTTCCGCCCGGCCCGCCGGAATCCCCGCCGGCGCCGCGGCCTGGGATCGCGCCCTGGCCCACCTCGACCGCTGCCCGGCCTGCGGGCCGCGCGCCCTCGCCGCCGACCCGACCCTGGTCTTCCGCCGCCTGCCGGCGCCCGAGGTCGGCGACGCCGACGTCGAGGCGATGCGGCGGGCGGTCGAGTCGATGCGCCGTGCCGGCCGGGTGGCCGCCGCGGAGACCGGCCGGCCCGCCGCCGCCGAGGGCTTCCGCCGGCTGCGGGTGCCCGCCGCGCCGCGGAGCTGGCGGCAGCTCGCCGCCGCCGCGGCGCTGGCCGCCGCGAGCCTCGGGCTGTGGCTGTCCGCGCCCGACGAGGCCGGCCGCTCCGCCGAGCCGCTGCGCGCCGCGGCCGGGCAGCCGGCGGCCGCCGCCCCGAGCGCCCCGGTCCCGGCGTCCGAGCCGGCGTTCCTCGAGCTCGCCGAGCCCCGGGCGGCGGACGTCTACCAGGTGGGGGAAGAGGATCTGCTGGTGGTCATGGTGATGGACGAGACGCTGGATGTCTGACGCCGTCGCCGCCGCCGCTCCTCCGCCCGCCGCGATCTGACCCCGGGGACCGCGCGCGCCCTCCCGGCGCCGCGTCCCGCTCCGCCGTCCGATGATCCGCCCCTCCCGTCACCTCGTGCTCGCCCTGCTCGTCGCCGCCTACGCGGCGGCGGCGTGGGCCGGCCCGCCCCAGGGCGACCGGTCCACCCAGGCGCTGCGGGTCGACCGGGTGGCCCTGCACGCCCACACCCTCCGCTACCGGGCGGCCGAGGACGCGCTGGCGGTGGTCCGTCCGCTGCTCTCGTCGCGGGGGAGCGCGGAGGTCCAGGCCGACGGCAACACCCTGGTGATCCGCGACACGATCTCGTCGCTGGCCCGCATCGTGCCGGCGCTGCGCGGCTTCGACCGGCCGAGCGAGCCGCTCCGGCTCGAGGTCCTGGTCGTCCGCGCCAGCCGCCACCGCGTCTCGCCGCCCACCCGCTCCACGGTGCCGCCGCGGCTCGAGGCGAAGCTCAAGCGGCTCCTGCCGTTCGATACGTACGAGCTGGTCGCCGAGGCGGTGCTCGGCACCTCGGAGGGCGAGGGCGTCACCTACGAGATGGGCGCCGGCTACTCGCTCCGCTTCGAGGTCGGCGAGCTGGTCGCCGGCCGCCAGCTCAAGCTCGAGGACTTCCAGGTGTTCCAGAACGGCCGGGAGGAGCCGCTGATCCGCACCAACCTGCTGCTCCACCTCGACAAGACGTACAGCGTCGGGCTGGCGAAGAGCCAGGACAGCCCGACCGCGCTGATGATCGTCCTCACCTGCCAGCTCTGGCCGGTGCCGAGCCTGCCGCCGATGAGGAGCCCCGACTGATGGAGAGCCCGGCCTGATGGAGTTCGTCTGCCGCGTCGGCACGCCGGAGGGGCGGGTGCTCGAGCGCGTCTTCGTGGCGCGCGACGAGGCGGTCCTGCGCTCCGACCTCGAGAAGCAGGGGATGCACGTCTTCGAGGTCGCCCGCAAGGGCCGGCTGGCGCGTGCGAGCGGCGGCCTCGAGCGCCGCCTGCGGCTGCCGGGCCGGCCTCAGAAGACGCTGTCGCAGCAGGAGTTCCTGATCTTCAACCAGGAGCTCTCCGCCCTGCTCCGTGCCGGCCTGCCGCTGCTCCAGGGGCTCGAGCTGATGCTCGAACGGATGGAGAACGAGAGCTTCCGCACGGTGCTCACCGACATCCGCGACCGGGTCGCCGCCGGCGAGGAGCTGTCCGACGCCTTCGCCGCCTACGGCGACATGTTCCCGCGCCTCTACCCGGCGTCGCTCAAGGCGGGCGAGCGGTCGGGCGAGCTGGAGGCGGTGATCCGCCGGTTCATCCGCTACCAGCGCCTGGTGCTCGAAGCGCGCAAGAGAGCGGTGTCGGCGCTGATCTACCCGGCGGTGCTCGTCGGGCTGTCGGCGGTGCTGATCGTCATCCTGATCGTCTACGTCGTGCCGCGGTTCACCGGCTTTTACTCCGACCTCGACGCCGAGCTCCCGGTGCTCACCCGGGCGGTCGTCGCGGTGTCGCTGTTCGTCGGCGGCAACTGGTACGCGATCGTCCCGGCGGTCGCCGCCGCCGGCTGGCTGGCCTGGCGGTGGAGCCGCACGCCGCGCGGGCGGCTGACGGTGGACCGCTGGAAGCTCGGGCTGCCGCTCGTCGGGCCGGTGTTCAAGCTCTTCGCGCTCTCCGAGCTGTGCCGGTCGCTGGCGACGCTGCTGGCCGGCGGCATCCCGCTGGTCCAGGCCTTCGAGATCGCCACCGAGGCGGTGGGCAACGCCAGCGTCCGCTCGCGCATCGAGCCGAACATCCGCATGGTGCGCGAAGGCAAGGCGTTCCACGAGGCGATCGACGAGAGCGGGGTGTTCCCGGCGATGGCGATCGACATGGCCAAGGTCGGCGAGGCGACCGGCGCGCTGGACGAGATGCTGTCGAACATCTCGGACTTCTTCGACGAGAAGGTCGAGGTCCAGGTGCAGCGGCTGCTCACGCTCGTCGAGCCGATGATGCTGGTGTTCATGGGCGTCGTCGTGGCGGTGATCCTGCTCTCGCTCTACCTGCCGATGTTCAGCATGCTGGGGCAGGTCGGGTGAGGCGGCCGGGCCGGGCGGGGGAGGAATCCCGGCGCGGGGCGTCGCGGTTGTTAGACGTTCCCCCGCCGCAGTACGTGAGAAGGATGGACGTGCGTAGGACGGGCCGGCCCTGCGGCCGCCGGAGGGCGGCCGGGCGGGCCGAGGCGCGGTAGCGAGAGACGAGAGTCAGAGAGAGGCAGAGAGGCCGAGCGAGACGATGGCGACGACGGCGACCCAGACCCGGCAGCGGACCCTCGAGGCGATCGAGGTCGAGACCACCGAGGAGTCGCGCGCGCGGCAGGAGCGCGAGCGGCGCGCGGCGGAGGAGACCGCAGCCCGCCACGGGCTCGACTTCGTCGACGTGCACGACTTCCGGGTCGACAACGACCTGTTCCGCCGCATCCCGTTCGACCTGATGCTGCGCTACGGGTTCATCCCCGAGCGCCAGCTCGACGGCCGGCTGGCGGTGGTCATGGCCGACCCGACCGACGTGGTCAAGGCCGACGAGCTCGAGCTCCTGCTCGGCCAGCCGGTCGAGGTCAAGGTCGGCGTGCCCTCGGCGATCGAGGAGATCCTGCAGAAGTCGGAGAGCGCCCAGCGGGTGCTCGACGAGGCGACCGAGGACTTCCGCATCCAGCTCGTCCAGGAGGACGACGAGGGCGAGGAGGTCCTGTCGATCGACCGGATCACCGCCGACACGAGCCCGATCATCAAGCTCGTCGACTCGACGATCTTCAACGCCATCCAGCGCCGAGCGAGCGACATCCACATCGAGACGCGCGACAACGAGGTGGTGATCAAGTACCGCATCGACGGCGTCCTCTACCAGGCGATGGAGCCGATCGACAAGCGCCACCACCAGACGATCGTCAGCCGCATCAAGGTGATGAGCGAGCTCGACATCGCCGAGAAGCGCATCCCCCAGGACGGCCGCTTCAAGCTCCGCCTGCGCGGCCGCACGATCGACTTCCGCGTCTCGGTGATGCCCTCGGTGCACGGCGAGGACTGCGTCATCCGCATCCTCGACAAGGAGTCGATGAACAAGGAGTTCAAGAACCTCCGCCTCGACATCCTCGGCTTCGACGACGAGACGCTCAAGAAGCTCCGCAAGTTCATCCGCGAGCCGTACGGGATGGTGCTGGTCACCGGCCCGACCGGCTCGGGCAAGACGACCACGCTGTATGCCGCGCTGTCCGAGATCCAGTCGGCCGAGGACAAGATCATCACCATCGAGGACCCGGTCGAGTACCAGCTCAAGGGGATCACCCAGATCCCGGTCAACGAGAAGAAGGGGCTGACCTTCGCCCGCGGCCTGCGCTCGATCTTGCGGCACGACCCGGACAAGATCATGGTCGGCGAGATCCGCGACGAGGAGACGGCGCAGATCGCCATCCAGTCGGCGCTGACCGGCCACCTGGTGTTCACCACCGTCCACGCCAACAACGTGGTCGACGTCCTCGGCCGGTTCCTCAACATGAACGTCGACCTGTACAACTTCGTCTCGGCGCTCAACTGTGTCCTCGCCCAGCGGCTGGTGCGCAAGATCTGCCCGCACTGCAAGCACGCGGTCAAGGCGTCGGCGCAGCTGCTCGAGGAGAGCGGCCTCGAGGTCGAGCTCCACCGCGGCCGCACCTTCTACGAGGGCGCCGGCTGCATCGAGTGCAACGGCACGGGCTTTCTCGGCCGGCTCGCGGTCTCCGAGCTGCTCGACCTGTCCGACCACATCCGCGAGCTGATCCTCGACCGCCGGCCGGCCTCGGAGATCAAGCGGGCGGCCAAGGAGGAGGGGATGAGCTTCCTCCGCGAGTCGGCGCTCGAGCACGCGTTCGCCGGCATCACCACCCTGCGCGAGATCAACAAGGTCACCTTCGTCGAGTGAGCCCGGTGCCGACCTCCGACTCCACCTCGGGCGCCCGGCGCCTGTTCGACCGCCTCTTCGGCCTCGCCCCGGTGCCGCCGCCGCCGCACGCCTTCGCGGTCGACCGGCTGCCCGGCGTTTCCGGCGCTTCCGGCGTTTCCGGCGCCGCCGGCGCTCCCGGCGTCCGCGGCGCCGCGGGCGAGCGCTGGCGCTTGCGCTACGCCGGCTTCCGGCGCGAGGGGCAGATGCTGGTGCCCGTCGAGACCGCCGAGGTCGAGCTGCCCGAGGAGGCGATCGGCAGCGGCCTGCTCGGGGCGCCGGGGCGCGAGCCGGCCCGGCTCGAGGCCGCGGTCGCCGAGCTCGTCGCCAGCCTCGACGAGACGGTGCGTGAGGCGTCGCTCGTCGTGCCCGACGCCTGGCTCCGGGTGGCCTTCACCGACGTCGCCGAGCTGCCGACCGGCGCCCAGCGCGAGGACGTCCTGCGCTGGAAGCTCAAGCGGCTCGTCCCCTTCCGGGTCGACGAGCTGCGGCTGACCAGCGTCGAGGTGGCGCCGCTGCCGCTGCAGCCGAGCGAGGAGCCCCACCGGGTGCTTCTCGGCTTCGGGGTCGAGTCGCTCCTCGCCCAGCTCGAGGACGCGTTCGCGGCCGCCGGCGTCCGGATCGGCCGGATCACCAGCGCCAGCCTGGCGCTCCTCGCCGCGCTGCGGTCGGCGCTTTCCGGCGAGGTCCGGGCGGGTGACGGCGGCCTCTACCGCGACGGGCCGCTGCTGAGCGCCCTGGCGCTCGTCGACGACGGCGGCTACACCCTCGCCTTCGTCCGTGACGGCGAGCCGGTGATCCACCGTCACAAGGGTTTCGCCGGCGCCCTGCCCGAGGAGGCGCAGGGCGGCTTCGTCGCCCGCGACCTGCGCCTGACCCGCAGCTTCCTCGACGAGCAGCTGCCCGGCGCCCAGCTCGCCCGCGTCGTCGTCGCCGCGCCGCCGGCGAGCGCCTCGCGCTGGGTCGGCTGGCTCGGCGAGGCGCTCGGCGTCCGCGCCGAGCCGATCGGCCGCGAGCACCTGCCGCCGATGCCGGCCGTCGCCCCGCCGCCCGCGTGGCGCGAGCTCGCGCCGCTCGTCGGCGCCGTGACCCAGGAGGTGCGATGAAGCTCCCGCGCTTCGCCGGAGGCACGGTCCTCCGGGGCCGCCAGAAGGGCGCCGCCGCGCCGCGGCGCGCGGAGCGGCCGATGAACCTCGCCCGCCGGCCGTTCGTCAACCGCCGGCCGGTGCAGCGGACCGCCCTGGTGCTCGCGGTCGCCGGCGGCGTGCTCCTGGCGCTCAACGTGTACCTCTACACGCGGTACGTCGTCGACCGCCGCGCCGACGCCTCGGAGCTCACCCGCATCGAGGCCGAGATCGGCGAGGAGCGGCAGCGGATCGACGCCGCGCGCGCCACCCTCGCCACCGCCGACCTCGAGCAGCAGAACCGGATCGTCGGCTACCTGAACCAGCGGATCGCCGAGCGCACCTTCGGCTGGAGCGTGCTGTTCGACCGCCTCGCGGCGATCCTGCCCGAGGACGTGCGGCTCGAGTCGCTCACGCCGCAGATGCCGGAGCCGGACGGCGCCCGCCGCAACGGGGCGCGCCGGGCCGAGCGCCAGGTGGGCCTCGGGATCGCCGCCCGCGCCCGCGACGGCGAGTCGGTGCTGCGCTTCGTCGACGCGCTGTTCGCCGATTCGGCGTTCGAGAGCCCGAACCTCAAGTACGAGGCGATCCGCGAGGGCGAGGTCGGCTTCTCGCTCGACGCCGTGTACCTGCCCGACCGCGCCGAGGCGATGGCCGCGGGTCCGGCGCCGGCGCCCGCCGCCGACGAGGAGGTGGAGGAGTGAGCGCGCCGTCCCGCCACCGCTCGATCTGGCGCCGCGGCCTCGCTCTGTGGCTGCCGGCGCTCGTCTTCTTCCTCGCCAACGCCGCGGCGCTGGCCGTCTACCCGCTGCGCTTCGCCGGACGCACCGAGGTGACCGCCGAGGAGATCGGCGAGGCCCGCGAGGAGCTCTCCGCCCTGCGCCAGGAGCGGCTCGACCTCGAGGGCGAGACCCTGGCGATCGCCGGCGGCCGGACCGCCGTCAACGCCCTCTACCGCGACCGGCTGTCGACGGAGAGCGCGCGGCTGACCCGGGTGATCGCCGAGGTCAAGGACCTCGCCACCCGCGCCGGGCTGCAACCGACGACGATCAACTATCCGACCGAGCCGATCGAGGAGCTCGGCCTGCGCGAGCGCTCGTTCGTCTTCGGCGTCGAGGGCACCTACGGCGACCTGCGCAAGCTGATCAACCTGCTCGAGCTCTCCGAGAGCTTCCTGATCCTCGACCGGGTCGAGCTGGCCGGCACGCCGGGCGCCGGGCGGCTGGCGATCCAGCTCCGCCTGTCCACCCTGTTCGCGGCGAGCCCGGAGCCGCCGCTCCCGGAGTCGTCGTGAGCGACGAGCGCCGACAGAAGGTGCTGCTCGGGGTCCTCGTGGTCTTCGCGCTCGCCGCAGGCTGGACGTACCTCGTGCCGTGGCTCGCCGACGGCGGTGACCCGGCGACGGCCGGCCGGCCCGGCGCCCGCGGCGGCGCCGGGCCCGCGGGGGTCGAGGTGGCGCGACTCGAGGTCGAGCGTCTCGAGGCTGCGCCGCGCGACTACCGTCCGGGCCGCGACCCGTTCCGCTACGGCGAGCCGCCGCCGCCCCCGGGGCCCACCCCGGAGGAGCTCGCCGAGCGGGCCGCCGCCGCGGCCGCCCGCGAGGCCGAGGAGGAGGCCGTCCGCCGCGCCGCCGCCCGCGAGGCCGAGGAGGCCGCGCCGCCGGAGCCGCCGAAGCCCCGCCCGCCGGCCTTCCAGCTCACCTACCTCGGGAGCTTCGGGCCGTCCAGCCGCCGGATCGCGGTGTTCACCGACGGCGAGGAGATCTACAACGCGTTGTTGGGCGACGTGATCGACGGCAAGTTCGTCGTCGCCGACATCGGCTACGAGTCCGTGGCCATCAAGTTCGTGGGATTCCCGGACGAGCCCGCCGCGCGGGTGGCGATCGGGAGCTGACCCGGGGGGAGCCTCCGCACCATGACCAGATTCCGCATCCTCGCCGCACCGCAGGCCGCCCGCCTCGCCCTCGTCGCACTGCTCGTGGCGGCGGCCGTCGGATGCACCGCGCACCGCCACTACCGCGAGGGCGAGATCGCGGCCCAGCTCGGCAACTGGGACGAGGCGGTCCTGCAGTACATGGAGGCGCTGGCGGCCGACCCGGGCAACCTGAGCTACAGGAGCGCGCTCCTGCGGGCCCGCATCCAGGCCTCCCGCGAGCACTTCGAGCGCGGCAAGCAGTACAAGGAGGCCGGCGTCTGGGAGCGCGCCCTGGTCGAGTTCCAGCAGGCGGTACAGCTCGACCCGACGAACCAGTACGCCGAGGCCGAGCTCGCCGCGGCGCGGCAGCGGATCGAGGCGGTGCGCCAGGGGATCACCCCGGACAGCCTCGCCGAGCTCAAGCGCAGGACCTCGGGCGCCCGTCCCCAGCCGCCGGTGCTCGACCCGCGCTCCGACGAGCCGATCTCTCTCGACTTCCCCGAGCCGACCCCGATCTTCCAGATCTACAAGGCGCTCGGCGACGCCTTCGGCATCAACGTGCTGTTCGACCAGAACCTCAGGGACCAGGAGATCACGGTGACGCTGCAGGAGGTCACCGCGCAGACGGCGCTGGAGACCCTGATGCGCGCCGCCGGCCACTTCTACAAGGTGCTCGACGAGCACACCGTGCTGATCGCCGCCGACACGCCGCAGAACCGCAAGGTCTACGAGGACCTCGTCATCCAGACGTTCTTCCTCTCGAACGCCGAGGTCAAGGACATGATGACGATCCTGCGCAGCCTGATCGACTCGCGGCGGGTCGCCCCGAACGATCAGCTCAACGCGATCATCATCCGCGACACGGCGGACAAGGTGAAGGTGGCCGAACGGATCATCCAGGCCAACGACAAGGCGCGGGCCGAGGTGGTCGTCGACGTCGAGCTGCTGCAGATCGACACCACCCGCATGCGGGAGATCGGCACGCAGCTCTCGCAGTACTCCGTGACCCAGAGCCTCGACCTCGGCTCGGAGGATGCCGTGCTGCGGGTGTCCGACCTCGAGTTCCTCAACCAGTCGAACTGGGCGCTGACCATCCCCAACTTCATCTACAACTTCGTCAAGCGCTCCTCCGACGCCCAGCTCCTCGCCCAGCCGCAGCTCCGCTCGTCGGAGGGCGAGAAGGCGCGGGCGGTGATCGGCGACCAGGTGCCGATCCCGGTGACCAGCTTCAACACGGCGAACACGGTCGGTTCGAACATCGTGCCGGTGACCTCGTTCCAGTACCGCGACGTCGGCATCACCATCGAGATCGAGCCGCGGGTGCACCACAACCAGGAGATCACGCTGAAGATGCGGGTCGAGGTGTCGAACATCTCGGGCTTCGTCTCCGGCCCCGGCGGCCAGCAGCAGCCGCGGATCGGCACCCGCACGATCGAGTCGACGATCCGCCTGCGCGACGGCGAGACGAACCTGATCGCCGGGCTGATCCGCACCGACGAGTCGAGCGGCGAGCAGGGGCTCCCGGGGCTCTCCGACCTGCCGGTCATCGGACACCTCTTCGGCTCGAAGCTCAACGACCGCAGCCGCACCGACCTGATTCTCACCCTGACCCCGCACATCATCCGCCAGGCCGAGATCACCGAGGAGGACCTGCTGCCGATCTGGGTCGGCACCGAGCAGAACATCACTTTCCGCGGCGGCAGCCCGCGGCTCGAGTCCGACTCCGAGGGGCCGTTCGACGGCGCCGGCACCGCCGAGGAGATGGAAGAGCTGATGCGCCAGCGGCTCGAGCGGCTGCCGCCGGGGCTGCGCGAGGGACAGCAGGCCGAGGAGGGCCAGCCCGAGCCGCCGGCCGGCGTCGACCTCGTGCCGCAGCCGATCGACGAGCCGAGCCCCTTCGACGAGCCCGAGGAGGAGTTCGAGGAGCCGCTGGTCGACGACCCGGAGGCCTTGCAGGTCGACCCGGACAGCGTCTCGTACCTCGACCCGGGCCTCGACCCGGCGCTCGACCTCGGTCTCGACGGCGGGGCGGAGGAGACGTCGGCCGGGCCGGGATGGGTGACCGTGGCGGCCGCGATCGCCGCGGCCGAGCGCGAGACGGCGGAGGTGGACGCGGGCCGTCCTGAAACGGGCTGGTCGCTGGCTTCGCTCGCCGGCGGCTCCGGCGGCGCGGGCTCACCCGCCGCGGGCGAAGCGCGTCCGGACGGCGCCGCGGCAGGCTCCGACCTCGTTCCCGGCCGGACCGGGGGCCGGGACGCCGCCGCGCGGGTATGGCTCGCGCCGGCCGCCGCCGAGGTCCGGCCCGGGCAGACCTTCGAGCTGCGGCTCCAGGCCGCCGCCGCCCGCCCGCTGTCCCACCTGCCGCTGACCCTCGAGTACGACCCGGCGCTGCTCGCCGTCGAGCGGGTCGAGACCGGCCGCTTCCTCGGCCCGTCCGGCGAGGCCCAGCTCCTCTCCGATGCGACCCGCCCTGGGCGGATCGTCGTCGGCGCCAGCCGGCTCGGCAAGGTGCCCGGCGTCCGCGGCGAGGGCACGGTGGCCACGATCACCTTCCGGGCGCTCGCCGCCGGCACCGCCGCGGTCGCCGTCACCGAGGGGCGCGCGCTCGATACCCTGCTGCGCCCGCTGACCCCGTTCGCCGCGGCCGGCGCCGAGGTGCGGATCGGCGGCGGCTCCGGGTCCGAGCCCGCTCCCGAGCCGCCGCGGCGCGAGCGCCCGGCGCTCCGTCCCGACCGCGCGGCGGAGGAGTCGGGTCCCGTCACGTGACCCGGCTCCGCGTCCCCCGCCCCGCCGAGCGCGGTCTCACCCTCGTCGAGGTGGTGGTCGTCACCTCGGTCCTGGTGATCCTCGCCGCCGCCGCCCTGCCGGTCGTCCGCTTCACGGCGAAGCGCTCGAGCGAGGCCGAGCTGCGAGCCCACCTGCGCAACCTGCGGACGGCGATCGACGAGTTCAAGCGCTACAGCGACGCCGGGCTGATCCCGATCGAGCTCGGCACCGACGGCTACCCGCCCGACCTCGAGACCCTGGTCGAAGGCGTCGAGATCGTCGGCCAGGTCGACATGACGAAGCGCTTCCTGCGCCGCATCCCGATCGACCCGATGAGCGGCGAGGCGGAGTGGGGCCTGCGCAGCTACCAGGACGAGCCCGACTCGACCTCCTGGGGCGGCGAGAACGTCTACGACGTGTACTCGCTGGCCGGCGGGGTCGGCCTCAACGGCGAGCCCTACTCGGAGTGGTGACCATGAGCGACCTCCGCGGCCCCGTCCCCGCATCCCGCCCTCGGCGCGGCGGGCATCCGCACCAGGCGGGCTTCACGATCATCGAGCTGATCATCGTCGTGGCGATCATCGGCATCCTCGCCGCGATGGCGATGCCGTCGCTGCGCCATCAGCCGACGCGCGCCCAGGAGGCGGTGCTCAAGACCAATCTGCGCACCCTGCGCGACGTGCTCGACCAGTACAAGGGCGACAAGGGCCACTACCCGGCGACGCTCGACGCACTGGTCGAGGACGGTTACCTGCGCGAGGTCCCCTCCGACCCGATCGCCGACACCAACGAGTGGGACGTCGAGTACGAGGAGATCCTGGCCGAGGACGACTTCTTCGCGGAGGACGAGCTGCCGGGCGAGGGGCAGCCGGGGATCATCGACGTCCACTCGACCTCCGAGAGGACGAGCCTCGACGGGACGCCCTACGCCGAATGGTGACGCGGCGGCACGCCTCGGCGCAGGCGGGGTACAACCTGGTCATGCTGATCGTGATCGTCGCGATCCTCGGCATCCTCGTCGCCGCCGCCCTGCCCGCCTGGTCGACCGCCATCCAGCGCGAGAAGGAGGAGGAGCTGATCTTCCGCGGCCTCCAGTACGCCGAGGCGATCCGCGTCTTCCAGCAGCGCTTCGGCCGGCCGCCGGTGCGCCTCGAGGAGCTCGTCGAGGTCGAGCCGCGCTCGATCCGCCGTCTGTGGGAGGACCCGCTGACCGGCGAGGCGGAGTGGGGGCTGATCTTCGCCGGCCAGCCGCAGGGGCAGCCTCCGGCCGGGGGGCAGGACGCGCAGGGCCAGGAGCTCGGCGGCGGCCGGGTGCAGGGGATCGCGGGCGGCGCGACGAGCGGAGAAGACCAGATCACCCAGGGACCGATCGTCGGCGTCCACAGCCTCGCCGAGGGGGAGGCGGTCAAGTCCTTCGCAGGCACGCAGCGCTACGTCGAATGGCACTTCACGGTCGACCTCGTCGCACAGCGGGTGTACGGTATCCAGCCGCGCGTCGGTACCGGCCAGGTCAACCCGCCGAACATCGACGCCGAGCGGGGGCCGCCCGACCTGTCCTCCCGCTGGATCGGCCGCCCGTGGCCGCCGGAGCTCGCGGAGCTGATCGCCGCGGCCGAGGCGGCGGCCCAGGGCCAGGTGCCGGGCGGCGTTCAGGGCACGCCCCCGACGGGACCGGACGGACGGCCCCCCGGCGCCGTCCCGAGCCCGCCCCAGGGGGGCCCCGCGCCACCCGCCGAGCAGTGAGAGTCCCCGTCCGCCGCCTCCCGCACGGCGCCGACCTGCCGCTCCCCGAGCGCGCCTCTCCCGGCAGCGCCGGCTGGGACCTCCGCGCCGCCGTCGCCGGCCCGACGACGCTGGCCGCCGGCGAGCGCCTGGCCGTACCCACCGGCCTCGCGCTGGCGGTGCCCGAGGGCTGGGAGGCGCAGGTCCGCCCGCGCAGCGGCCTCGCCCTGCGCCACGGCGTCACCCTGGTCAACCCGCCGGGGACGATCGACAGCGACTACCGCGGCGAGCTCGCCGTCCTCCTCGTCAACCTCGGCGCCGAGCCCTACGTCCTGCGCCGCGGCGAGCGCATCGCCCAGCTCGTCCTCGCCCGCGTCGAGCCCATCGACTGGCAGGAGACCGACGACCTCCCCCCCACCGCCCGCGGCACCGGCGGCTTCGGCTCGACCGGCCGCGGGTGAGGGCCCGCGGGCCGGTCGGGCGGTCCGCAGCTACTCCCGCTCGCCGCCGGCCCCGGTGGCGGGCGGTGGGCTGGGGGGAGCGCCCGGGGGGCCGGGGGGAGCGCCGGGTTTCGCTTCGCGCTGGATACGCCGCTTCTCCTTGTGCTCCGGACCGTGGAGCAGCGAGGCGACGACGGAGGCGGTGAGGAGGAACACGACGACGGCGAGCGACCACTCGATCGGCACCTCCACCCAGTGGTGGACGAGCATCTTCAGGCCGATGAAGGTGAGCACCGCGCCGAGGCCGTAGGGGAGGTACTCGAAGCGGCCCATCAGGTCGGCGAGGAGGAAGTACATCGCGCGCAGTCCGAGGATGGCGAAGATGTTCGAGGTGAAGACGAGGAACGGGTCGCGGGTGACGCCGAAGATCGCCGGGATCGAGTCGACCGCGAAGACCAGGTCCGTCGCCTCGACGACCACCAGCACCAGCAGCAGCGGCGTCGCCAGGAGCCGCCCGCCCTCCCGTACCCAGAAGTGCCGGTCCCGGTAGTCGGGCGTCATCGGCACGAAGCGGCGGAAGAAGCCGACCACCGGGTTCTGCTCCGGGTGGACGTCCGTGCCGCGGTGCACGATCACCTTGATCCCGGTGTAGACCAGGAAGGCGCCGAAGACGTAGAGCACCCACTCGAAGCGCGAGACCAGGGCGGCGCCGATGCCGATGAAGACCCCGCGCATCACCAGCGCCCCGAGGATCCCCCAGAAGAGCACCCGGTGGTGGTACTTCTCGGGCACCCGGAAGTAGCTGAAGATGACGATGAACACGAAGATGTTGTCCACCGACAGCGACTTCTCGATCAGGTAGCCGGTGAGGAACTCGAGCGCCGGCCGCGACCCGTCCTCGTACCAGATCCACGCGTTGAAGGCGAGCGACAGCCCGACCCACACCGCCGTCCAGATGGCGGCCTCCCGCATCCCGACCTTGTGCTCCTTGCGGTGGAACACCCCCAGGTCGAGGGCGAGCATCACCAGGATGACGACGAAGAAGACCCCCCACAGCAGCGGGGATCCGGCCTCGGAGGTGAACAAGGTCTGGGGTCTCTCGGGACGAGGGTGACGTGCCGCCCGTGCGCGCGGCGGGCCGGGA
>Ga0214468_1000329_pt1 | contig 15337 bp, 11 predicted proteins | sample RVTome_9_FD_187334 | JGI IMG/M metagenome (GOLD analysis project Ga0214468, IMG submission 187334) | Soil microbial communities from uranium-contaminated site in the Upper Colorado River Basin, Wyoming, United States - RVT155D38 HiSeq ...
TCGACGGCGACCCGGTGGTGCCACCAGAACCCCGCCGTGGCCAACGCGGAGGTGAGCAGGAACCACGGCCCGGCGGGGGAGAAGACCTGGACCTCCGGGTCCGCGGTCGCGAACGCCAGGATCACCCCGCCGAGGGCCACCGCCATCAGTCCGGCACCCGTGAGATCGGCCTGTCTCGCCACCGTGGCCCACCCACGCAGGTCGAGCAGGGGGCGGGTGGCGGTGAGGCTGCGCAGCACGAGGAGCCCGGCGGCGAGGTACGACGCCAGGGCGACCGGCGTGAGCCAGCGCGAGTCGCCGAGGACGGGGAGGAAGCCCAGGCCGAGCGTCACGTCCGTGGTCAACCGCCGCGGTTCGAGCATCACCAGCGTGAACAGCACCAGGCCCACGGTCAGCAGCGCCAGGCCCGCGACGTCGAGGGAGCCGCCACCTCGCGACCCCCGACTGCGGGTCCGCCGGGGCGATCCGGTCCGGGTGGTGGTGAGGATCGCCGCGGCGAGGACCAGCCCCACGGCCAGGTTGACCCAGAAGATCGCCTCCCAGTCCGCGAGCGCGAGGACGAGGGCGCCGTACAGGGGGCCGAGGACGCTACCGATCTCCTGGACCGCGCCGACCACTCCCAGTGGCACGCCCCGGCGCGCGGGCGGGTACATGTCGGCGACCAGCGCCAGCGTGGCCGGCACCAGACCACCGCCGCCGGCACCCTGGAGAAAGCGTCCGGCGACCATGCTCGGCAGGTCGTAGGACGCCGCGGTGACCAGCGAGCCGATCGCGAAGACCACCAGCGCGCCCACGAGCACGGGGACGCGCCCACGGAGGTCGGCGATCCGGCCGATCAGGGGGAGCATCGCGACGTACCCGAGGAGGAAGCCGGACACGATCGGGGCCGCACGTTGGAGCTCGTCCACCGCCAGGCCGGCTCCGCCCATCATCTCGGGCAGGGCGAGCACCACGACGTAGGTGTCGGCGGCGGCGAAGGCCACAGCCACGGCGGCGAGGCCGAGCAGGACGCGGGCAGCCGGGGCGGGCGACGCGTCCCCTGTGCCCTCTCCGGACCCCGGGGCGACGCTCACGGCAGGGTGATGTCCGCGGTGGTGCCGTACTCCTCGAACGTGACCGTGTAGGTCATCTCCTCGGTGTCGGGGTAGAACTGCCCGGTCAGGACGGCCTCACGCAGCCGGTCCTCCTCGTCGATGGTGAAGGTGGCCGCGAAGTCGGACGCGGCATCCGCACCCGGGATGATCGCCACCACCGAGTCACCGGGCAGGACACCGGTGTAGCTCGACAGGACGTCCTCCCCGCTGCGGACCTCGTCGCCCTTCTCCACGTCGGTGGCGGCGGTCAGCAGCGAGGACAGCCCGCCCTCGGCCGCCATCAGCGCCGCGGGATCTGGAGCGGAGTAGTCGGCCGGGTTCACCTCGACGAAGTCGGTGGTGAACGGCAGCTTCGCGAGCACCTTTCCCTCCGCGGCGACGACCGGTACGTCGAACTGGACGCCTCCTGCGGCCACCTTGAGGTCCCCCTCGAACGCCGGGCTGTGGTTCCCGACGCCTGCCGCGCGCACGATGCCCTCGACCTTGGGCGGGAGCTGCACGGTCTCCAGGAGCACCCGCACGCCCGACGTCTCGTCGAGGTGGCCCTTGGCCGCGGCGAGCACGTCCTCGGGACGCTCCTCGGCCTCCTCCGAGCCGGCCGTGCAGGCTCCGAGGGTGAGGGTGAGGGCGGCGGCACCGGCAGCGAGCACGGAGCGGAAGGGCCTCATGGCATCACCTTGTCACGACTCCGTTGCCGTCCACGGGTGAAGCGCGCCCACCGGGGAGGCGCAGGCCCCGAGCGGCTGGGAGGCCGGTACCCCGGAGCCGTCGCGGCGTCCGTTGGCCTCCGGCAGGTCCACCGGCGCACCGCTGGGCGCCGCCGCCCGCGCAGGTCCCGGTCCGGCCCAGCCCAGCAGCAGCGTGTCCTCACCCTTGAGGAACCGGTGACAGCGCACCCCGCCGGTGGCGCGACCCTTCGGGGGGTACTCCGAGAACGGGGTCACCTTCACCGACCCCGCCTCGGTGCCCGGCAGCGCCGTAGCCGAGCCGGAGGTCGTGACCACGACGGCGTCCGCGGCCGGGGTGAACGCCGTGAAGCCGACGACCCGGTGGCCGGTGGCGAGCCGGATCCCGGCGACGCCACCTCCGGAGCGGCCCTGGGGGCGTACGGCGGTGGCGGAGAAGTGCAGCAGCTGCGCGTCGGAGCTGAGGAAGCACACGGTCTCCTCACCGGTCCTCAGCTCGACCGCACCGACCACCTCGTCACCGTCGGCCAGACGGATCACCTCCCAGTCGTCCCTGTTGCTCAGCAGCTCGGGATGCACCCGCTTGACCACGCCCTGGGCCGTGCCGAGCGCGAGGCCGGGGGAGTCCAGGTCGAACGAGGTCAACGTCAGGACGCGCTCGTCGCTGTCGAGAGCGAGGAACTCGCTGACCGGGGCGCCACCTTGGAGGTGGGGCGCGTTCGCCGTGGACGGGAGCGTCGGCAGGTCGAGGACCCCGAGCTTGAGCACCCGTCCGTGGTTGGTGACGGCCCCCACCTGGCCCCGGGCCGTGGTCTGTACCGCCGAGACGATCACGTCGTGCTTGCTGCGGCCGCCGCCCTCGCCCGGTTCGTCCACGCCGCTGGTGCGGGCGAGGAGCCCGGTCGAGGAGAGGTACACCAGGCACGGGTCGTCGGCGACCTCCAGCGGCACCGCCGAGGTCACCGTCTGGCCGGCCGACTCCAGCAGGACCGTGCGCCGGGGGGTGCCGTGCGTCTTCGCGACGTCGGCCAGCTCGTCGGAGACGACCTTGCGGAGCAGCTTCTCGTCCTCCAGGATCGCGTCGAGCGCGGCGATCGTCTGCTCCAGCTCGGCCTTGCGCCGGTCGAGCTCGAGCCGTGAGTACTTCGTGAGCCGACGCAGTGCCATGTCGAGGATGTAGGTCGCCTGGACGTCGCTCAGGTCGAAGACCTGGATCAGACGCTCCTTGGCCTCCGCCGCGTTCTCGCTCGTGCGGATCAGCTGGATCACCTCGTCGATGTCGAGGATCGCGATGAGCAGCCCCTCGACGAGGTGCAGCTCGTCGGCAGCCTTGCCGCGCCGGTACGTCGAACGGCGCCGGACCACGTCGTACCGGTGGGCGAGGTAGACCTCCAGCATCTCCTTCAGGCCCAGCGTGCGGGGCTGGCCGTCGACGAGGCACACGGCGTTGATCCCGAAGCTGTCCTCCATCGGCGTGAGCTTGTAGAGCTGCTCGAGGAGCGCCTCGGGGTGGAAGCCGTTCTTGACCTCGATCACCAGGCGCAGGCCGTGGTTGTGGTCGGTGAGGTCCTTCATGTCGGAGATGCCCTGGAGCTTCTTGGCCTGCACGAGCGACTTGATCCGCTCGATCACCTTCTCCGGCCCCACGCCGTAGGGCAGCTCGGTGACGACGATGCCCTTGCGTCGCGGCGTGACGCTCTCGACCCGGGCGGTCGCCCGCATCTTGAACGAGCCCCGGCCGGTCTCGTAGGCGTCGCGGATCCCGTCGAGCCCGACGATCTTGCCGCCGGTGGGGAGGTCCGGACCCGGCACGAAGCGCATCAGCGCGTCCAGGTCGGCACCCGGGTGGGTGATCAGGTGGCGACAGGCCTGGACCACCTCGACGAGGTTGTGCGGCGCCATGTTGGTGGCCATCCCCACCGCGATGCCGGAGGCGCCGTTGACCACGAGGTTGGGGAGCGCAGCCGGCAGCACCGACGGCTCGAGCTCCCGGCTGTCGTAGTTGGGCTTGAAGTCGACGGTCTCCTCGTCGATCGAGTCCGTCATCGGCATCGCCGCCGGGGCCATCCGGCACTCGGTGTAGCGCATGGCGGCCGGGCCGTTGTCGGGGGACCCGAAGTTCCCGTGGCCGTCGACCAGGGGCACGCGCAGCGACCAGGGCTGCACCATCCGGACCAGGGCGTCGTAGATCGCCCCGTCACCGTGGGGGTGGAGGCGACCCATCACCTCTCCGACGACGCGGGCGCTCTTGACGTGGCCTCGGTCGGGCCGGAGGTTCATCTCCCCCATCGTGTAGAGGATCCGCCGCTGGACGGGCTTCAGCCCGTCGCGCGCGTCGGGCAGGGCGCGGCTGTAGATCACCGAGTAGGCGTACTCGAGGAAGCTGCCGCGCATCTCGTCGCCGACGTCGATGTCGACGATGTGCTCCTCGAAGTCGTCGGGCGGTGGTGCCGGCTTCGTTCGTCTGGCCATTGCGCCATTCTCACCCGGGACACCCCCGGGCGGTCGCGGGGGCACGCCGTGTAACGCCGGTGTGATCGCGAGGCGATAGATTGCCCGCGTGAGGCCCGTCGAGAACGCACCGTCCGAGTCGACCGAGCCGGTCGAGGACGCAGCCCCGGGCTACCCCCGGCACTGGGAGGCCGACGTCCTGCTCCGGGACGGTCACACCGCGCACCTGAGGCCGATCTCCGGCGACGACGAGGAGCTGCTCGTCGAGTTCTACGCCCAGGTCTCGGCCGAGTCGAAGTACCTGCGCTTCTTCGCACCGATGCCGACGCTCTCGGCGCGGGACGTCAAGCGGTTCACCCACGTCGACCATCACGACCGGGTCGCGTTCGTGCTGACCGTGGCGAGGAAGATCATCGCGGTCGGCCGCTTCGACCGGATCACGCCGCCCGACGGCGACGGCACCGAGGCGGAGGTGGCGTTCCTGGTCCAGGACGCCCACCAGGGCCGGGGAGTCGCCCAGCTGCTCCTCGAGCATCTCGCGCAGGCAGGGCGCGAGCGCGGGCTCCGCAAGTTCGTCGCGGAGGTGCTCCCCGAGAACCAGCGGATGATCCAGATCTTCCGCGAGGCGGGGTACCAGGTCGCCGGTGGCTACGAGGACGGCGTGATGCACTGCGAGTTCTCCATCGACGCGACCGACACGTCGGTGAGCGTGATGCTCTCGCGCGAGCACCGCGCGGAGGCGGCCTCGATCCAGCGGTTCCTCAGCGCCCGCAGCGTGGCGATCATCGGCGCCTCCCGGCGCCAGGACACCATCGGCCAGGCCCTCGTGCACAACCTGGTCCTCGGTGACTACACCGGCCGGGTGTACGTCGTGAACCCGGTCGCCGAGGCCGTGTCGGGGATGCCGGCGTACAAGAACGTCGCCGACATCCCCGACGAGGTCGACATCGCCATCGTCGCGGTCCCCGCGGACGCCGTGCAGGACGTCGTCCTGGACTGCGCGGCCAAGGGCGTGCACGGGCTGGTCGTGATCTCGTCCGGCTTCGCCGAGACCGGGGAGGAGGGCCGCGTCCGGCAACGCAGGCTCGTCGGGCTCGCCCGGAGCTACGGCCTGCGCCTGATCGGGCCGAACTGTCTCGGGGTGATCAACACCTCCCACGAGGTCTCGCTGAACGCCTCGCTGGCACCCGTGATGCCCCCACGCGGGCGGGCGGGATTCTTCTGCCAGTCCGGCGCCCTCGGTGTCGCGATCCTCGAGAAGGTCGCCCGGCGCGGCCTCGGCCTGTCCACGTTCGTCAGCGCCGGCAACCGCGCTGACGTGTCCGGCAACGACCTGCTGCAGTACTGGGAGGAGGACGCGGGCACCGAGGTCGTGCTGCTCTACCTCGAGTCCATCGGCAACCCCCGCAAGTTCAGCCGCGTCGCGCGACGGGTCTCCCGCCGCAAGCCGGTGATCGCGGTCCGGTCGGGGAGGACCACGCAGGGCGTCCCGATGGGGCACGCGGTCCGCGCGATCGTGGCCCCCCAGGCCGCCGTCGACGCGATGTTCCGGCAGGCCGGGGTGATCCAGGTCGACAACCTCGACGAGATGTTCGACGTGGCCCAGCTCGTGGCGCACCAGCCGCTGCCCCGCGGGAAGCGGGTGGCGATCGTCGGGAACTCCGACGCGCTGGGGCTCCTGGCCGCGGACGCCGCCGCCGCCGCCGGCCTGGACGTGTGCCGCTCGGTCTCGCTGGGCGCAGAGGCGAACGCCGACGACTTCGAGGGGGCGCTGGACAAGGCCATCGACGACGCCGACGTCGACTCGGTCGTGGTGGTGTTCATCCCGCCGCTGAACACCACCGGGGCGGAGGTGGCCGACGTCCTGGCTGCCGTCGGCGAGCAGTCCCACAAGCCCCTGGTCTCGACGTTCCTCGCGACGGAGGGCATCCCCGAGCTGCTGCGCGTCCCCGACGTCGCGGGCAGCACCGCTGGCCGGGGGTCGGTGCCGTCGTACTCCTCGGTGGAGTCGGCGGTGCGTGCGCTGGCGCGGGTCGTGGAGTACGCCACCTGGCTGGCCGAGCCGGAGGGGGACCTCGTCGCGCCCGAGGACGTCGACCTGAGCCGTGCCCGCCGTCTGCTCAACCAGGCGCTGATCGACGCTCCAGAGGGGCGCGACCTCAGCTTCGACGAGCTCGGCGAGATCCTCGACGCCTACGGCGTGCAGCTGTGGGGCCGCACCGAGGTGACCACCGAGGAGGAAGCGGTCGCCGCAGGTCGGGAGCTGGGCTGGGACGTGGTCCTGAAGGCGACCGCCGAGCACCTGCGGCAGCGTCCCGACCTCGCGCACGTGTGGCGCAACATCGACAACGAGGCGGAGATGCGCGACGCCTGGACGACCACGCGGTCGATCATCGACGACCCGGACGACGCCCACTTCATCGTCCAGCGCGTCGCACCTCCCGGTGTGCCGGTCTCGATCGCGGGCATGGAAGACCCGCTGTTCGGCCCGGTCGTCTCGTTCGGGATCTCCGGGGCAGCCACCGAGCTGCTCGGTGACCGTGCCTACCGGATCCCGCCCATGCACAGCGGGGAGGCGGCCGCGATGGTGCGCGAGATCAAGGCGGCACCGATGCTGTTCGGCTACCGGGGAGCGGAGCGGGTCGACGTCGACGCGATCGAGCACCTCCTGCTCCGGGTCGCCCAGCTGAAGAACGACCTGCCGCAGATCCGTTCGCTCGACCTCAACCTCGTGCTCGTCGGAGCCGACGACGCCACGGTCCTCAACGCCGTGGGACGGGTCGAGCCGGTCACCGACGCGCGCTCCGACTGGTTCGTCCGCCGGCTCAGCGCCCAGGCCGGCGACACCCTCCACGACTGAGGGGCGCAGGGCTGCCCGCGGCGGCCGTGAAAGACTGGCGGGTATGCCCGACCGCTACGCGGAGCTCCGCACCGCCATCGAGAAATCCGGTTACTACCCCGACGTCGTCGCCGACGCGGTGAACGCCGCGGTCGCGGGGGAGACGGTGGTGTCCTACCTCGTCCACCACGAGCCGACGATCGACCGTGACGAGGTACGCCGCCACGTCACGGTGGTGGTGCTCACGCCCAGCCGGCTCCTCGTTGCGCACACCGACGAGCACGAGCCGGACGACCTGCTCCCCGCGCCGTACACCTCGACGTCGACCGAGGCGGTCCGGCTCTCCGACGTACGCTCGGTCGTTGTGAACCGGATGGTCGCCAACCCGGCGTCGTACGTCGGGAAGCCCGTCCCGCCGCCCGGGGCCAACGAGGTGGTCCTCACCGTGGGGTGGGGTGGCGTCGGGCGGGTCGACCTCGAACCGGCCGCGTGCACCGACCCCGAGTGCGAGGCCGACCACGGCTACACCGGTGTGATCGCCTCCGACGACTTCTCGATCCGGGTGAGTGCCGCCGCCGACGGCACGGACGCCGTGGCGCACGTCCTGGACTTCGCCGCCGCGCTCTCGGCCAGCACCGCCGGCCACGTGCAGGCCCGATGACGGAGCCGTTCACCGAGCCGGCGTACGGCGACCGGTCCCTCGGCGACCTGCTGCCGGCGGTCGCGGCGGCCCTCGGCGTCGACGCCGGTCTCGGACCCACCTCGCTCGTGCTGCCGGAGGCGCAGCGCTACGTCGTGTTCCTCATCGACGGGCTCGGTTACGAGCTGCTGCGCGACCATCCCGAGGAGGCGCCGTTCCTGCACTCCCTCCTCGACACGCACCCGCCCGCGACGGCGGGGGTCCCGTCGACCACCGCGACCAGCCTCACCTCGCTGGGGACGGCGCTCGGGCCGGGCACCCACGGCGTGGTCGGCTACACGTCCCGTATCCCGGGAACCGAGCGCCTGCTCAACGCCCTGCACTGGGACCACGGCGTGGACCCGCGTGAGTGGCAGCCGCACCCGACGGCGTTCGAGCGTCTGGCGGCGGCCGGTGTGCACACCACCGCGGTGAACCGGCGCAGCTTCGAGTCGTCGGGGCTGACCGACGTGAGCCAGCGCGGTGCGGACTTCCTGGGGGCGGACAAGGTCGGGGAGCGGCTCGCCGCGGTGCTCGAGGCCGCCAGTGGCGCGCCGTCACTGACCTACATGTACGACGGCGACCTCGACTGGACCGGGCATGCATACGGTGTGCGCTCGATGCAGTGGGAGCAGGAGCTGTCGATGATCGACGCCGCGGCGGAGCACCTCCGGGAGACGCTCCCCGGCGACGTGCGCATCGTCGTCGTCGCCGACCACGGCATGGTCGACTCGCCTCAGCACCGCCGGATCGACATGAGCGACCACCCCGGGCTCCGCGACGGTGTCTTCCTGGTCGGGGGAGAGGCGCGCTTCCGGCAGCTGTACTGCCGCAGCGGCGCCGTCGACGACGTCGCGGCGGCGTGGACCGAGATGCTCGGGGAGCAGGCGGAGGTCCTGACGCGGGACGAGGCCACCGCCAGGGGCTGGTTCGGGGAGCTGGCGCCGCTGGTGCGCCCACGGATCGGGGACGTGCTCGTCGCCTGCCGCGAGGACTACGCCGTCCTCGACAGCGCGTCGTTCCCCGTCGAGGGCAGGCTGGTCGGGATGCACGGCTCACTGACGGCCGCGGAGATGTTGATCCCGGTCCTCGTCACCTGACGTGGCATGATGCACGCCCGTGGCTGAACTTCAATTCTTCACCGGCACCATGGACTCCGGTAAGTCCACGCTGGCGCTGCAGACCAACCACAACCACGCCGTCCGCGGCCGTGCCGGGCGGATCTTCACGACCCGCGACCGGGCAGGCACCGCGACGCTCTCGAGTCGTCTCGGGCTCACCCACGAGGCGCTCGAGGTGGAGGCGGACTTCGACTTCTGGGGTTACGTGGTGCACTCGCTGACCCACGGCGCCCGCATCGACTACCTGATCTGCGACGAGGCGCAGTTCTACACCCCGCTACAGGTCGAGCAGCTCGCCCGGGTCGTCGACGAGCTGCAGATCGACGTCTTCGCCTTCGGCATCCTCACCGACCTCCGATCCCTGATGTTCCCGGGCTCGGCCCGCCTCGTCGAGCTCGCCGACCGGATGAACGTGTTGCAGGTCGAGGCGCTGTGCTGGTGCGGCAAGCGGGCGACGCACAACGCCCGCACGGAGGACGGAGTGATGGTCACCGAGGGCGAGGTGATCGTGGTGGGGGACACCGAATCCGCCGACTTCCAGGGCGTCGACGGAGCAGGCGCACGGGGGACCGGCGCTGACCACACGGGGCCGATCGTGGGGTACGAGGTGCTCTGTCGCCAGCACCACCGCCGCAAGCTCACCGCCGCGCGTGCCAAGGCGGTCTCGATGGTGCCGGACCCCCTACCCTTCAGCTGAGACGAGAGGAGTCCGAGTGCCGCAGTCCCCGCTGATCACGCCGAGCAGGCTCGCCTCCCACGACGGCCCGGTCGCGGTGCTCGACGTCCGCTGGCGGCTCGGTGGGCCGGCGGGTCGCGAGGAGTACCTCCGCGGGCACATTCCCGGTGCGTCGTACGTCGACCTGGACACCGATCTCGCCGGTGCGCCCGGCAGGCGAGGACGCCACCCACTCCCCGAGACCGCCGTCTTCGAAGCCGCCATGCGCCGCTGTGGAGTCACACGGGGCACACCGGTGGTCGTGTACGACGCCGTCGCCGGCACGACCGCGGCCCGCTGCTGGTGGCTGCTGCGCTACCACGGGCACCGGCCGGTCAAGGTGCTCGACGGAGGACTCGACGCCTGGCTGGCCGACGGCGGAGCCCTGGAGGAGGGTGAGGTCACCGTTCCCCGGGGTGACTTCGTGGCGCAGCCGGGAGCGATGCCCGTGGTCGACGCGACCGAGGCGGTCCGGGTGGCGCGCGACGGCGTCCTCCTCGACGCCAGGACACCCGAGCGCTTCCGCGGCGAGACCGAGCCGGTCGACCCGGTCGCCGGCCACATCCCGGGCGCGGTGAACGTGCCTGCGCAGGAGAACCTCGAGCCCACCGGCGGGCGGTTCCGGGGGGCCTCGGCACTCACCGCGGTCTACGAGCTCGCCGGAGTGCGCCCTGGCCGCGACGTCGCGGTCTACTGCGGCTCGGGGGTCACTGCTGCCCACGGGGTGCTCGCGTTGGAGGCGCTCGGCCTCACCGCGGCCCTGTACCCCGGGTCCTGGAGCGAGTGGGTGCACGACCGCAAGCGACCGGTCGCGACCGGTCCGTAGCCCCTACGGGCGACACAGCTCGCCCGTACGCCACGCACGGCGTGACCCGTGGCACAGGTCGTCGTTGTTCCACCGAGGGACGCGACGACGGGTTCGACGTCGCCGCTCGTCCCTCCGCTCGAGGTCGTGGGTCGGTGTGATCAGGGGTACCGATCCACGGCCTCGTCTCGGGGGTCTGCCCGTTACCAGTGCACACCCTTGAGCAGCCGCGCCAGGAACATCTGCTCCGAGGTCGGGGTGCTGTCGCCCGAGTCGCCCCGTGCAGCTGCGGAGTCCGGGAACACCTGGTAGGCCATGTGCAGGATCCGGAACGTCGTCTTCGGCGCCAGGGTGTGCGCCACCGCGCCGAGGGTGCCCAGCGCGGTGTTGACCTGGTGAGGGCGCTCGACGAGCGCCTCGACGACCATGTCCGCCGCCTGCGCGGGTGTGATCGTGGGGAACTTGTCGTAGATCTTGGTCGGCGCGATCATCGGCGTCTTGACCAGTGGCATGTGGACCGTCGTGAAGCTCACGCCGTCGCCGATCACCTCGGAGCTGACCACGTTGCTCCACGAGTCGAGCGCGGACTTCGACGCCACGTAGGCGCTGAACCGGGGCGGGTTGGTCTGCACGCCGATCGAGCTGACGTTGACGATGTGCCCGAAGCCCTGCTCGCGCATCCTGTTCATCACGCCCATGACCAGGCGTACGGCGCCGAAGTAGTTCAGGGCCATCGTGCGCTCGAAGTCGTGGAACCGGTCGTGGCTCAGCGCCAGCGACCGACGGATCGACCGGCCCGCGTTGTTGACCACGAAGTCGATCCGCTCGTGCTCGACGCACATCTGCTCGCACAGGGAGTCGATCGCCTCGAGGTCGGACAGGTCGCACGGGTAGACGTGCGCCTCGCCCCCAGCTCGTTCGATCTCGGCGCGCAGGTCCTCGAGCTTGTCCTTGCCGCGGGCAACCAGGAGGGGGACGCCGCCGGCCTGCGCCACCTTCAACGCCGTGGAGCGCCCGATCCCCGAGGACGCCCCGGTGATCACGACCGTCCGCCCGCCCAGCGCCTTGCGCAGCCGCTGGTCGTTCGCGGTGTCCTGGTCGAGGTGATCCTCCCAGTAGTTCCACAGCGTGAGCGCGTAGCCGTCCAGGTCGGGGCAGGAGATGCCCGAGCCCCGGAGCGCCTGGAGCGTACGGCGGGCGGCGAACTCGCTGGGGAACGAGACGTGGCCGAGGACCTCCGGGGGGACGCCGAGGCGGCCGATGGTCTCGCGCAGCAGCAGCTGGACCGGACCGAGCCGCAGCGCGGTGCCGAGGGCCTCGGAGGGGCGCAGCGCCTTGGGCAGCAGCGCGGAGGGCAGCAGGCCGGTGACCCGGCGGTCGATCGGGGTCGCGAAGCGCGGAGCCTTCGCGGCGGTGGCGAACGCGTTGACCACGTCGACGGTCGGCTGCGGCTCGGGGTTCACCAGGTGGAAGGCATGCCCGTCCAGGCCGGGCTGGTGTGCCAGATGGTCCATCGCGGAGGTGACGAAGTCGACCGGGACCACGTTGGTGTCCCCGAGGTCGACCCCGAGCAGGGGCACCCACCCGGGCATCGTGTCGCGGAGCCGCTTGAACAACGGGAAGAAGTAGTAGGGGCCGTCCACCTTGTCCATCGCACCGGTCTCGGAGTGGCCGACCACGATCGAGGGCCGGTAGACCCGCCACGGGACCTCGGACTCCTCCCGCACGATCCGCTCGGACTCGAACTTCGTGCGGTGGTATGCCGACGGGAGGCCCTGTCCCTCGTCGAACATGCTCTCGTCGAACACCCCCGGGTAGTCACCCGCAACGGCCACGGACGACACGTGGTGGAAGGTGCCCGTGTCGAGCGCCGCGGCCAGCTCCAGCGCGGCCCGGGTCCCTCCGACGTTCAGCTGTTCGTTGAGCTCGTCGTCGGCGGTCATGTCGTAGAGCGCCGCGACGTGGAAGAAGTGCCCGATCTCCCCCCTGTGCTGCTCGACCCAGGACTCGGGGAGGCCGAGCCTGGGCTCGGCCAGGTCACCGGCGACCGTGGTGACCCGGTCCCCGGCACCCCAGCCGCGCACCAGGGCGTCCAGGCGTGCCTGGGAGCCGGGGCGCACCAGGAGGAAGATCTCGCCCTCCCGGTTGCGCAGGAGGTCCTGGACGAGGTGACGACCGATGAATCCGGTCGCGCCGGTGACGAAGTAGGCCATGAAAGCCGTCCACGGGAGAGGGGAGCAGGATGTGAGGCAGCCTAGTCCCTCGAGCCGGCTACTCCGAGCGCCCGCCACCGAACATGATCTCGTCCCAGCTCGGCACCGAGGCCCGACGACCCTTGCGGGTGGTCTTCTTCGGCGTCTCCGGCTCGGGCTCGGCCTCGGGCTCCTCGGCGGAGGCCGCCCCGGCCTCGGTGTCGCCGCTCTCGACCTCGTCGTCGGCAGGCCGCTCCTTCGTGGCGGGGCGCTCGCTTGCCTGCGTCGCGATCCAGTCGGCGTCCCCGGTCTCGGCGCCCGCGTCGGGGCGTTCGCGGAGCTCACGCGCGGTCTGGCTCAGGTCGACCGTCCGCTCGTGGGGGCTCAGGTCGTCGACCGACGCGAGGGTGTGCCGCTCGGGGCCGAGATCGGGCAGGTCCGGCTGCTCGGGCTGGGGGGCGGAGCCGGTGACCAGCTCGATCGCGTCGGTGCCCAGGGGGAGCTCCTCCTCCTCGGACGTGACGGGGGAGAGGCGCCGGCCGCCGGCGGTCGCGCCCTTCGGTGACGGTGCCTTGCGGGCCGACTGCTCGCCTACCAGCCAGCGGGCCTCGTCGTCCTCGGCGACGACGTAGCGGCCCGGCGCGTCGAAGACGAACTCGGCGTGGCGGGTGCGCTCCCCGGAGCGGTAGTCGGCCACCAGCGTCCACCGGCCGTCCTCACGACGCCAGGCGTCCCACTCGACGGAGGCGGGGTCGACGTTCTTCGTGCGCAGCCTCTCCGCGACGGCCTCCCCGAGCACCCGGGCAGGCCCCTCGCCCGCCTTGCGACGGACCGACGCGCGCTGTGCGCGGTCGGCGATGTGGGCACGCTCCGCGAGCACCGGCGTGGCGTAGCCCATGATCCGGTCGACCGAGGTCTGGGCGGCCTGGGCGACCGCCTCAGCACTCTCACCGGCTCGGATCCGGGCCTGGATGTCGCGGGGCCGCAGTGAGCTTTCCATCTCAATCTCCAACTGGCCGAGTCGTGCGTGGTCACCGCGGAGGGCGGCCCGGAGCCTGGCGTCTGCAGGGAGGGAGTACTCCTCACCCGAGTCGCTGACCAGGACGAGCTTCGTCTTGTCCTCGGTCAGCCCCACGAGTGTGAGGTCCTGCATCGTGGCGTGCTCCTCCATGATGTTGTTGTCGTCGTCTGTGGACGAGCCTACTTCAGCAGACCCGCCGACAGGCGCAGTCGGCGCGCGGGTCGCTAACCTCAGCGGGTGCAAACCTCCGTCGAGGCACCCGGCCTCCTGCTCGTCGTCCTGGACCTGACCGGGATCTTCGTGTTCGCCATCTCCGGGGGTCTTGTCGCCGTGCGCAAGCGGCTCGACATCTTCGGGGTCCTGGTGCTTGCCGCCGCGACGGGTCTGGGTGGCGGGTTCATGCGCGACGTGCTGATCGGGGCGGTCCCGCCGGCCGCGCTGGCGGACTGGAAGTACATCGCGGTCCCGGTGGTCGCCGGGTTGGCCATGTTCAGGTTCCACCCGGCGGTCGGGAGGATGGAGCGCCTGGTCACGGTCTTCGACGCCGCCGGCCTCGGTCTGTTCTGCGTGACGGGGGCGCTGAAGGCGCTCGAGTACGGCCTCGGACCGGTGCCCGCGGCGCTGATGGGGGTGATGACCGCGGTGGGCGGCGGCGTGGTGCGCGACCTGCTCGCGGGACGGGTGCCGGTCGTGCTGCGCAGCGAGCTGTACGCGACGCCGGCGCTGGTGGGGGCGTCCGTCGCTGTCGCCGGGGACGCCGTCGGGCTCGCCACCTGGACCTTCGCGATCCCGGCCGCGGCTCTGTGCACCGGGTGGCGGCTGGTCGCGGTGTGGCGCGGGTGGCAGGCCCCGCGCGCCTCGGGCCCGGCCAGCACCTGAGGTCAGGGTCCGAGGACTCGCGTGAGGTAGTCGTTGGCGAAGACCCGGCCGGGGTCGGCCCGCTCGCGCACCGCGGCGACGTGGTCCCACCGGGGGCACGCCGGCGCGAGGTCGGCCGCGGTGCGGTGGTGCAGCTTGCCCCAGTGGGGGCGTCCGTCGTACTCCCGCATCAGTGGTTCGACCCCGGCGAAGTAGGCACGATGGTCGGTCCGGGCGTTCACGTGGAAGGCGAGGTACACCGTCTCCCTGCCGTAGGCGGTGGAGAGCCACACGTCGTCGGCCGGTGCGGAGCGCACCTCCACCGGGAAGCTGATCCGCCACCCTGACCACTCGATGAGGCGCCGGGCCTCCCGCAGCGCCTCCATCCCGGCCTCGCGCGGGACGGCGTACTCCATCTCACGGGACACCACGTCCCGTGGGGCGGTGAAGACACGGTGGCCGGCGTCGCTGTAGGAGCGGGCAGCCAGTGCGCGGGAGACGAGCCGGTTGATCCGGGGGACAGCGGCGGGGGTGAGGTTGCCGGCCGCGTTGAGCCACCCGAACACGGTGTTGCCCAGGAACTCGTCCTCGACCCACCGGCGCAGGGCGGGCAGGGGCTCGGGTACGTCGACCGTGCGGTTGTTGCGCTTGACCAGCACCCGGTCGGTGTGGGGGAAGTGACCTTCGTGACCACACCGAGGGCGCCGAGTCCGACACGTGCCGCATGGAACAGGTCGGGGTCCGACCGCGTGGAGACGGTGTGGACGGCGCCGTCGCCGGTGACGAGCTCGAGACCGGCGACCTGGGCGGCGAGGGACGCCCAGCGGCCTCCGGTGCCGTGCGTCCCCGTGGCGAGGGCACCTGCGACGGTCTGCC
>Ga0214468_1000330_pt1 | contig 15326 bp, 12 predicted proteins | sample RVTome_9_FD_187334 | JGI IMG/M metagenome (GOLD analysis project Ga0214468, IMG submission 187334) | Soil microbial communities from uranium-contaminated site in the Upper Colorado River Basin, Wyoming, United States - RVT155D38 HiSeq ...
CCTCGTCCCTCAGCTCATTGGTGTTCCGGTGGCGCTCGACGACTCGGACAGCGATGAAGTCGCGACGGTGAAGAAGCGGCTCGGAAATGCCATGAGCATCCCGGTGGCCGGCCTGTTGTTGCTACTCCTGTTGGTGTTGCCGTTCGCCTACGCGCTGATCCAGTCGAACCATCTCGCTCCGGGGATCGGAGGGGCCATCGTCGCCATCGTCGCTGCCGGCGGGATCCTGGGGTTCTCAGCCCTCGCCGGGAGCAAGCCCGAGGTGCGCATCTCATTTGGCGACGTCGTCTGGGCCCTCGTCGGCATCGGCGTGGTCCTCATCATCGTGATCTCCGTCCTCCTCTACACCGGAGATGAGGGTCACACGGAGGTGCCGGTCGGCGATGAGACGGCGGTAGTCCTCGTCATCTAGTGATTTTGATCAGCCGAGCGCGCCGGCGTTGATCGCCTCCGAGCTGTCCCCTGTGGTCAACAGGACCTTTATCTTCTCCGCCACTTCGGTGGCCACTCCGACCTGAGCCTCGGCTGTAGACGCGCCCAGATGCGGTGTGAGCACCAAGTTGGGCGCGTCCTGCAACGGGCTATCCACAGGTAGCGGCTCGTCGACATAGACGTCGAGGGCGGCCCCTGCGATCTCCCCGGCTTGAAGCGCCTCGGCGAGAGCCTGCTCGTCGACCACCCCACCTCGAGAGGCGTTGACCACGAAGGCGGTCGACTTCATGCGGGTCAACGCCTCCCAGCCGCATATCCCACGGGTTTCGTCGGTGAGCGGGACATGAATCGAGATGAAGTCGCCCAGGTCGAGGACCTCGTCGAGTGTTACCAGCTGCACACCCAGCTCATCGGCGCGTTCTTCGGTCAGGTAGGGGTCGTAGACGACGACACCCATCCCGAAAGCCTGACACCGCACGGCGACCTCGCCGCCAATGCGGCCGGCGCCGATCAGACCGAGGGTCTTTCCTCTCAGCTCGACACCTTTGAACGCGGCCCGGTCCCACTCACCCCGCCGCACCGAGGCCTCCGCGGCAGGGATCTTGCGGGCGACCGAGAGGAGAAGCGCCATCGTGAGCTCGGCAGCGGCGATCGTGTTGGCGCCGGGAGCGTTGAACACTGCGATCCCGCGTTCGGAGGCGGCGACTATGTCGACGTTGTCCACCCCGACACCGGCACGGCCGATCGCTCGAAGCTGTCGGCCGTGTTCCATCATGTCCTGGGTCACCGTGGTTGCACTTCGCACGATGAGGGCATCGGCGCGAGAAAGGGCCGTCATGAACTCCTCGCTGGTGGAGTCGTCGACGGAGGTGACCTCAAACGTCCCGTGGTCGACGATCGGGTGAAGACCGGACAGAGCCACCTTGTCGGTGACCAGCACCCGATGTGTCATGACACGACGTCGGTGAGTACCTCGAGCAGCTCTTCGAGTTCGACCATGATGTGGTCGCCCATGTGCCCGATACGGAATGTGGAGTCCTTGAGGGGGCCATAGCCGCCTCCGATGACCCAACCCCTGTTTAACATCTCGGAGACGATCTCACGAGACCTGTCGCTGGCGATGCATGTGACCGTCGGGGAGCGGTGGCCCTCGGCCGCGAAGACCTCGATCTCCTGGCCTCGCTCTTTCATCTCCCCAACCCACTGGAAGGTTCTCTCCTGCATGTCGAGATGACGTTGCCAGCGTGCCGCCATGGTCTCCGCGGCGATGCGCTTCAGTTGGAAGTCGAGGGCGTAGAGCAGCGATATGGCGGGTGTGGCGGGTGTCTGATGATCGGCTACCTGTTCGTGAAGCATTTCGAGATCGAAGTACCAGCCCTTGTCCAGGCTCTTGGCCGAACGCGCCAGGATGGCCTCATTGGCGACGCCGAAGGCGAGGCCCGGTGGAAGCGCCAGAGCTTTCTGCGAGCCAGTGAGGATGAAGTCGATGCCCCAGTCGTCGGTGTGCGTCTCCACCCCACCGATGCCTGTCACCGAATCGACGAGGAGCAGCGTGTCCGGGTGCTGGCCGACGACTCCGGCAATGGACTGGAGATCTTGAAGGGCACCGGTGGAAGTCTCGGACTGGGACAGTGTCACCGCGTCGTAGAGATCTCCGTTCAGCCTCTCGTGAAGCTCGTCGGGGTCGTGGACGTGGCCCCACTCGATCTCCCACACCTCGACGTCCTTTCCGCTCGATCGCGCGATGTCTGCGAAACGCCTTGAGAAAGCACCGTTGACCAGACTCAGGACCCGATGGTCGAGAACACCGTTTCGCAGCCCGGCCTCCATGAGACCGGTGGCCGACGAGGTGGATACGATCACCGGGCGCTTCGTGGCGAACACCGGCTCGAGGCCGGCTTGTATCGAGGTGAAGAGGTCGACGATGGCCTTGCCACGATGTCCGATCATCGGTCCGTTCTGAGCCCCGAGAACGTCGGGGTGAACTTCGGTGGGGCCGGGTAGGAAGAACCGCCCCGGCTCGAGTGGCTGACTCATCGGGTTGTTTCTACCAGGGTGCTATCAGATGGCGAAGACGTCCAAACACGGGAACGAACGGTGTTTGCGTGGCGTTTTGTCGAACGTGACACGCGCCACCCTCACCTGCGTGGTGGTCTTCGTGGTCGCTGCGTGCACTGGTGAGACTGCGACTACCACTGTGACTGCGGAATCCGGCACCACTACGAGTGTCGCCGCAGCCACGTCATCGAGCGGCGAGGTCGATGCGTCGTTGTGCCGGCGAGGTGCCCCCCGGGCCGGGTTCGACCTGGAATACGAGCGTTTCCTGGCCGACTACCAGTTCTCCAGACCGGCGAACATCGTCGAGCTCGTCGGCGATGGCCCCGTGTACGACCCCTGGCTGGATCCGGACAGCGACGGGCACTACGCCGACGTCGAGTCATGGGTGGCAGCGGGCAACGACGTGACCGATCACTTCATCAACTATGGATACGGCTTCGGTGAGCCCTTCCAGATCTTCGTTGCCCGGAGGAACGAGATCCTGGAAGCTCACGGCATCGAAGAGATGACGCTGACTCTCGACGTCTATGCGAACCAGGATTGTGAGATGCGTGTCGTGACCCATTCCCCGATCGCAAGCCCTGATCCGTGCGCAATCGACGTGGTGTTTGCCGAGCGTGACCTCGAAGTGTGCGAGGGCCCGTTCCCACCCATTGCCGGGCATCGAGCTGTGTGGACCGGGAATGACGTTCTGGTGCTGGGGGGCACCTCCGGCGCCCTCGACTGGAAGCGACAACCTGATGGGTTTCTCTTCGATCCTGGTTCCGGGGACGTGCGGCCTGTGCCGCCGGCTCCCGTCGCCGAGGGTTGGACCATCCATGACGTGTTGTGGGCCGATGATCGAGCGCTGGTCGTCGGGCAAAGCCTGTACGTCGACGCGAACAGTGACTACAGCCCATCCATCGTCTCTTTCGACCCCGGGACAAGCGAGTGGTCCGAGGTCACGGTCTTTCCGGAGCAGCGACAGGTGGTTGGGACCGTCGTCTCTCTGGGAGACCGCCTTCTCTTCGTCGGGGGCGACCAGAACGGGCCCAGCGATCAGGTCTGGATGTACTCGATTGGCGAGAACGAGTGGCGTCATCTCGACCAAGCCCCGATCCAGGAGGTCGAAGAGACTCGGGGAGTGTGGACGGGCACCGAAGCCATCTTCGTGGGTGGATATTCCGAAGAGACCCATGTCCATCACGCCTACGACCCGGCGAGCGACCAATGGCGTGAGCTCGCCGACCCCGGGGTCGGATGGATCGAGTACCACGATCTGCATTGGACGGGGGACATGGTGATCGTTGCTCCCATGCACATCTACACCGGGGAGGTGGGTGTCCACAACTCCCTGACATGGCTGGTCTACGACCCGGCGACCGACATGTGGTCGCAGACCTCGGAGAACCCGGGACAGCCGCCGATTCGGGGCGCGGTCAGCTGGTCAGGCAGCGAGCTCTTGTCTTGGGGCGGTCTCTCCGGCACATGGCATCCGACCGCGGAAGGCTCCGCGTATGACCCGGTCACCGACACCTGGCGACTGCTCCCCACTTCGCCCCTCACCGCTAGGGCGGAGCACAGCGGAACTTGGACCGGTGAAGATTGGGTGATCATCGGAGGATCAGAACACGCAGGCTCCCCGGGCGGGCCCTCCCTGAGCGACGGCGCCATCTACCACCCGTCGACCGACACCTGGGAGTTCCTGGGTGGCTGAAGGCCCTCGTTCTCAGGGCGCTGGACTTCGCTGAGCGAAGTCTGCAACCCTGGGTTGGCAAACGAAGACTGGATGTGGCGTTCTCAGAGCGCTGGACTTCGCTGAGCGAAGTCTGCAACCCTGGGTTTGCTGATGGTCCCGCGGTGGTCAACCCCTGATCGCCACCACGCCGAGGGCGGCGAGGACGACCAGGTAGAGGGAGCAGGCCAGGACGAAGCCGGCGGTGAAGAAGCGGCTGATCACCGGTTTCTCGTATCGGACGTGCATGAACCACCCCACGACGACGAGGAACTTCACCGCCGACAGCCCGAGCAGCATGATGGCGTTGAAGATGCCTAGACCCAGGGCGTGGTCGATGTAGAAGAGGGAGACCTCGATGGCGGTGAGCAGGGCGAGGAACCCGGCGATCTTCCAATACTGCGCCGGGGTGGGGTGGTTGTCGTGCTGGTCGGAAGTCATCAGACCGGTGGGTGGGTGGGGCGGAAGCTGATCATCAGACTGGCACCGAGAGCAGATAGACGACGGTGAAGATCACGATCCAGATTATGTCGACGAAGTGCCAATAGAGGCCGACCAGCTCGAGGTTGAGCCCGTGCTTCTCGCTCAGACCGCCCTGACGTCGTGAGATGCCCCAGAGCGAGAGCAACATGATTACTCCGATGGCGACGTGGGTGCCGTGGAACCCGGTGAGGACGTAGAACGCCGATGCAGCCGGGTTCGTTGACAGAGTCATGCCGTACTCGACGATGAACTCGGTGAACTCGAACACTTGACCACCGAGGAAAACCGCACCCAGAGCGGCAGTGGCAAACAGCCAGGTGCGGGCTCCGTTCTGGTCGTTGCGGCTCAAAGCGTTGTGGGCGAGAACCATGGTCAGTGAGGACATCAGTAGCACGAAAGAGCTGACCGAGGTGAACGGGATGTCGTAGATCTCTGCCGGGTAGATGCCTTCGAACCCAGACCTGTTCGAGTACAGCAAGTAGTTGGTGATCAGGGCTCCGAAGAAGAGGAACTCGGAGCTGAGGAACACCCACATCCCCAGCTTGCGGTTCTCGATGCCCGTCGATTCGTGCTCGGGATGGCCGACCGCTGGTTCGTGGGCGAGATCACTCATCTATCACCAACTCCTCGGCCTCTTCGCTTGGCTCGATGATCTGCTCGTCGAACTCGTCGACGTCGTGCTCAGGGCCGTGATCCATAGGTTCCTCGAGAGGCTCAATGGCCCAGCCGATCAATGCCGAGAGCGAGATGAGGACTCCTACCCCGATCAGGACCTTGCCCCATGTCGCGGTGTGATAGATGATCCCATAGCCGATCAAGGGCAGGCCCATGGCCATGATGATCGGGAAGTAGGACGGCGCCGGGAGGTGGATTGGGTGCTTGGGGTTGAGACCGTCGTACTCGAGGTCGGCGATGACCTGGTCGGCTTCCGCACGGCGGACGGCGCGCCCCTCTTCGTCCTCTTCGTACTTGAGATGCCAGAAGTGGTCGAGACGGGTCACTTCCGGGGGCGTGGCGAAGTTGTACTCCGGGGTGGGGTTCGGTGTCGTCCACTCGATGGTCCGGGCGTCCCACGGGTCGAGACCGGACAGCTCACCATGACGGCGACTGTGAATCCAGTTGTACATGAAGACGGCGATCGAGAGCGCGATGATGAATGCCCCGATCGTGACCGCCACGTTCCACGTCTCCAGCCCCGCTTCGGGGGCGTATTTCCAGGTGCGTCGCACCATGCCCTGCAGGCCGAGCCAGTGCATCGGGGCGAAAGTGAGGTTGAAGCCGATGAACTGGAGCCAGAAGTGGGTCTTGCCCAGCCTCGGGTTCATCACCCGGCCGGTCAACTTCGGGAACCAGTAGTAGAGCCCGGCAAAGATCCCGAAGACGGCACCGCCGAACAGGACGTAGTGGAAGTGGGCGACGATGTAATAGGTGTCGGTCTGCTGCCAGTCAGAAGGCACGACGGAGTGGGTGACTCCGGAGAGCCCGCCGATCGTGAACATGGCCACGAACCCGGCGGCAAACAGCATGGGTGTCGACAGCTTGAGACGACCCCCCCACATCGTCCCCAGCCAGTTGAAGATCTTGATGCCGGTTGGAATGGCGATGGTCATGGTGGCCAGCCCGAACGCTGCCTGTGCCACTGGAGTTATGCCGGAGGCGAACATGTGGTGGGCCCAGACCCCAAAGCCGAGGAAGGCAATTGCCGCACCGGCGAAGATGACCGCGGAGTAACCGAACAAGGGCTTGCGGCTGAACACCGGCAACACCTCGGAGACGATGCCCATCGCCGGCAGGATCAGGATGTAGACCTCGGGGTGGCCGAAGAGCCAGAAGAGGTGCTGCCACAGGATGGGATCACCACCTCCGACGGGTTCGAAGAACAGCGTCCCGAATTGGCGGTCGAACGTGACCATGAACAACGCCACGGCGATGATCGGCAGCGAGAACAGCAGAAGGAACGCCACCACGGTCGACATCCAGGCGAACACCGGCATCCGGAGGAGGCGCATGCCCTTGGCCCGCATGTTGAACACGGTGACTATGAAGTTGATCGAAGAGATCAGCGAGGCCAGCCCCAGGATCTGCAGTCCTAGCGCCCAGTAGTCCATGGCCGTTCCCGGTGAGTACAGAGGGCCCGCATTGGGTTGATAGCCGAACCAACCACCGTCCGGCGACGCCGCCAGGAAGTTGAACGATCCCGGACCGCCCCCGGCGGCGAGGTTCCCGGAGATGCCGCCAGGCGTTATGGGTGGCAACGAAGTGCCGAAGATGAATGTGCTGTAGAGGAAGATCCCGCCGAAGAAGAAGATCCACCACGACAGGGCGTTGAGACGGGGGAAGGCTACGTCCCGGGCCCCGATCAGCAGCGGCAGGAGATAGTTCATGAACGCCGCGCCGACTGGCATGACGAATAGGAAGATCATCGTCGTCCCGTGCATCGTGAACAGAGCGTTGTATGCGCCGGCGGTCAGGAACTCTGAGTTGGCAGAGGCAAGTTGGATGCGGAGCAGCAGGGCTTCGACGCCACCGATGATGAAGAAGGTGAAGGCGGCGTACCCATACATGATGCCGATCTTCTTGTGGTCGACTGTCGTGATCCATCCCCACAACCCCGACGTCGACTTCGGGCGTCGGAAGATCGTCGTGGTGGTGGGGCGTTCAGCTGTGGCAGTCATTCGTTCCCATCCAGCCAGACGATAAGCGCGTCGATCTCGGCTTCGGTCAGCCCGAGAGGTGGCATCAAGCTGCCCGGCTTGACCTCAGGCGGGTTCGCCAGCCATCGTTTGAGTGCCTCGTCATGGCTCTCACCTTCCTCGGGAAGACTGGCACCGGCGAACACGTCCCTCGATGCAAAGTGGGTCAGATCCGGCCCGTTGAACTCTTCAGGAGGAACGATGTTGGACGCCTCTGCATCGTCGAATCGCACGGTGTGACACTGGATGCATGCCTTGTTGAGAAACACCTCGTATCCCTCATATCCGGGGTCACCCTCGGCAGGCAGAGTGGCCGGTGCCAGTTGATCGGCCACCCACTGATCGAAGTCGGCCTGGCTCACCGCCTCGACCCTGGTTCTCATCAGAGAGTGGGAGAGACCGCAGAACTCGGCGCAGTGGCCCCAGAACTCACCCGGCTCACTGGCCTCGAGACGGAGTGTCGTGGTTTGCCCGGGGACCAGGTAGCGCTTGCCGTTGAGAGCAGGCACCCAGAAGTTGTGGAGGACGTCGTCGGAAGTCATCACCGCACAGATTTCCTCACCTGCCGGGATCACCATCACGTTGGCCGTGTCGACGTCTTGTTCCGGATAATGGAACTCGAACCACCACTGGTGGCCGATCACCTCCACCTCCATCGCGTCCGGGCTGCACTCTGTCAGCTCGAAGATCGAGGAGACCGTGGGAACGGCGATTCCGGCGAGGATGAGCGCCGGGATGACGGTCCACAAGACCTCCAGCTTCGGGCTGCCGTGGAGCTGTTTCGGCTCTTTCTGGTCGTCCTTGCCCTTGTCACGGAAGAACACGACGATGATGACGAGCCCGGCCATCACCAAGACGAAGACCCCGGTTGCGATCCAGAAGACCAGCCAGAAGAGACTGTCGATCTGCTCGGCGAAAGGCCCGGCAGGCTCGAACGTGGTCAGAGGCTGGTCCTCTCCGGCGTCGAGGATGGCACAGGCGGTGAGAAGGAGTGACGAGCCGACAAGCGCGGTGAGTCTGGTCAAACGTCGGCGGATCGGGGCCATCGGGACGGCATCATACGGAGATTGAGAATTAGCGACCAACTTCACCAGGAGCACATCGGGACCGGGTCAACCGACTTGGCGGGCGGAATCGAAGGCAGTTCATGAGAGAGCTACCTATGTTCCCTCTTGGCAGTCCTCTGCTCCCCGGGATGGTCCTGCCCCTTCGGCTGTTCGAGCCGCGGTACTTGCAGCTGTACGCAGACATCATCGATACCACTCGTGAGTTCGGTGTCGTCCTGATCGAACGTGGGATCGAGTCCCGGGACGACGCGGCCACCTTCGACGTGGGCTGTGTCGCCAGCATCGTGGGGTCCGGGGTCAATGATGACGGCACCATCGGCCTGATCACGGTGGGTCGTAGGCGGATCCACATCGCCGGGTGGTTGGAGCCCGATCCCTACCCACGCGCGATGGTGATCGATCTCGACGACGAGTCGCTCTCCGATGAGGGCTTGAACGCCGTTCGCGCCGCTGCCGACCGAATACCCGATCTGCTGCGCACGGCCGCGGAGCTCAATCCGGACGTGAACACCCAGGTCCCGGAACTGGCCGACGACCCAGGGCTGGCCATGTATCAGATCGCCCAGCTCTCGGGTCTGCAGACCCTGGACCTGCAAGAGATCTTGGAATCGCCGACCACAGATGAGCGTGCTCTGCTCGTCAAGGAGAAGGTCGACGAGACGCTGGACCTGATCCGTCTCCAGTTGGAGGTGGGCGAGAGTTAGATTTCGAGGGTGGGACACAACTCCCGCCTGGGCATTCTGATGCTCGGCACCCTGGCACTTCTCTCCTGCCGCGGAGAGGCGACGGTGATCACGGTCGGGTCGCCCGATGGTGTGCTCGATTGCGGCAGAGGCGAGATTCCCAGGGCCGCCGACGCCTCCGGCAGCGGGGACACAGAACAGGAGGCGGTCGAGAACGCCCTCGTCACCTGGCTCGACGACGGCGCACGCCTCGCCAACCCAACCGACGCGGAGGTGTGGTCGGCGGTGGTCGACGGGAACGAGGTGGCGATAGGCGTCCCCCAGCGTGGGGGCGATGGCGGCTGGGTGGTCGCCGACGTCCAGGTCTGCGGCCAGCCCGACACCGGACCCGCTGAGATCGACGGCTCGCTCGACTGCGCCGGCGAGATGGTCTGGACCGAGCAGGCGATGTTCGACGTCGACGCCCAGGGTGAAGACACCCCCGAGCAGGCGGTCCGCCTCGACCTGGATCGGCATCGCGAGCGATACGGGGGGGAGGTCGTGATGATCGATGAGAACACCGGTTCATTGGTCGTCGATGACCGTGAGCAGGTCGTGGCATTCGCCACGGAGGCCCCCGCCGGGGGATGGGTGGTGGCCACCACGATGGGCTGTGGCGAGGTGGCAGGCTGAGCACCATGTGCCAATGCTGAGCCTTACTCCCTCCTCTTCGAAACCGATTCTCTGGTAGATCGGGCAGGCCCGGACATTTGCCGGACCTGTGTACCTGCCGTCTCCGGCTAGGGCTTGACCTCTATCGCCGACCATTGTCTTCTCTCGAGCAGCAGGGACACGCCCACCCCGAAGACGATCGCCCAGAAGAATCGTCCCAGCCCGAGCAGCTCCAGGTCGGAGACAGCAACGGCGAACGCGACGAGCGGGCCGACACGAAGGGGTCCCTCAGTGATCTCGCCCAGAGCCTGACCGAGGATCGCCAGGACCGCGAGCCCGACCACTGCCTGGAGGAGGGGGGCAGGTATGAATTCGAGAAGCTCGGTGGCGAACCCCGCCGAAAGTGCCACCAGCAGGCTGAAGACAGCCGCGAGATGGGCCGCCAGATGCCTGACGTCGTGATCGCCCGCTTCGGGGCCGGCGGTGAAAGCTGTGGCCGGCAAGGAGAGCGACACGCCCATCGGCCCAAAGAAGGAGCCGACGATGGTCCCCGTGCCGCTGACGAGGGAGACAATGCGCTCTGGGGGCTCGAACTCCTGTGACCTCAGATAGACGATCGACGGTGCGTTGGCTTGAAGCGTGATGAAGACGACCAGCACCGGCGTCGCAGTCACCAACGCATCGAAAGAGAACTCGGGTCGGGTCAACGTCACCTCGGGCCATACCAACTCCGGGAGCGGGCCAGTCTCCGATCCGATGACGGCCACCACAACACCGACGGTCAGTGCGGTGAGGAGAGGAGGGACCTTGTTGCCGAGAATCGCCCGGCTGAGGAAGTACGCCACAAAGGTGGAACCGACCAGGAGAGTCGACGTTCCAAGGGCCGTGATCGCTCGGACGAGCAGGTCGAGAACTGCGCCCGCCAGCAGGCCATAGACGATGGCTGATGGCAGGAACTTCGCCAGTCTGTGGGTGAGACCGGTCAATGCCAGAACCAGCACTATGCCACCGGCGAGGACGGTTGCTCCGACCAATTCCGGCCAACTCAGCTCGCCTCCCAGGAGAGAGACGAAGATGAGGATGAAGATGTTTCCAGTGATGGCGAGGGGCTCTCGATACCGCAGAGTCAGGACGATCGTGAGGAGACCGGGCAACCCCCAGACCACCATGATCCAAGCCGAGGTCTCCGCTGAGGAGAGACCGAGGTCAGTCGCCGCCTCCAGAGGTATGGCGACTACGGCGACGTAGATGGCCGCGAGGGACAGACCAGCAGCAAGTGGTCTCAGCAATCGTCGAGACTCATCTCCCCGCGCCACCCGCTCACCCTACGTGAGCGTCATCGAAGGCTGCTGGCCTAGCCCGAGATCAGGTCGATCGCACCTTCGATCTCCGCATCCGAAACCGCCCCTTCGAACACGGCGGCTGCAACCCCTGATGAATCGATGGCATAGAGCCATGGCTGAGAGATGAGACCCCACTCCTCGACTTCAGGCGCCAGCTCCAGATCGGTCTCGTCGGCAGCATCTGGGTTGGCGAACACACCGACCGACCGAAAAGCAGTTCCATGGGCATCGGCGAGCGTCTCTACCTGTTCGATCATCGGACCGCACGACAGCGACGGACAGCGATCGGGGCTGGCGAACACGACCAGCAGGGGCCCGGTGACTGCTTCTCCATCGATTGGCGGCACCGGCTCGCCGGCCACGACCTGTATCGGCTGCTCTACGACGACCAGACCGGCTGGTGGCGTCTCTCCTAGCTCCCCGCCGTCGATGGTCAGCTGGTAGGTCTCCGGCTCGGGTATCTCGAAGACGAAGACGTAAGCCGGTTGCGTGTCCGGAACCACCCAGACGAGCTCACCGGGGTAGACACCCATAGGCGAGCCGTTCTCGTCCCGGAAGGTGGCATTGGGGACGACGTCTAGAGCTAGCAACTCGCCGTCCCCATCTCTCAGCTCGACGAGAATTCGCTGTTCGCCCGTGCCGATTGTGTTCAGGGTCGAGATCACCCGCGCCGAGAATGCCGGCCCGCCACTGCACGCCGCAACCGCCAATAGTGACAGTGCCAACAGGAGTCGCTTCAAAGAAGGACGTCCAGCATCACGGATGCGAATAGCGCCGACAGATAGATGGTCGACGTGGTGAACAACCGCATCGCCTGATCCGGCTGGCGCACAACCCGCCACGTATCCCAGAGGAACCATCCACCGAGACCCGAAGCCGCGCCCAGATAGATCCACGACATCCTGCCGAGAGGCACGAGCAGGAGTGACACCCCAACCATCAGGCCGGTGTACAGCAGCATCCGTCTGGTCGTCGCCTCGACGCCTGCGACGACCGGGAGCATGGGCACACCGGCGATGGCGTAATCTTCCCGGTAGCGCAGCGCCAGGGCCCAGAAATGCGGTGGAGTCCAATAGAAGACGATCAGAAAGAGCACCCAAGCCGGCAAATCGACCGAGCCTGACACAGCTGCCCACCCGACGAGAGTGGGCGCGGCGCCGGCGGCACCGCCGATAACGATGTTCTGCACGGTGGAGCGCTTGAGACGTCTCGTGTAGACGAACACGTAGAAGAGCAGGGCTGCAGTCGCGATCAAAGCGGATAGCAAGTTGGCGAACACGGTCAGCCAGGCGAATCCGGCGAGGCCAAGGACGACTCCAAACACGAAGGCGTTGCGCGGCGGGACCTCGTGACGAGCAAGAGGACGAGACCGGGTGCGACGCATGAGCTCGTCGATGTCGCGGTCGTAGAACATGTTGAGGGCGTTGGCGCCGCCTGCCGAAAGTGTCCCCCCGATCAGAGTTGCCACCACCAGCCAGGTGCCCGGCCACCGGCCCGCGGCGAGCACCATCGACGGGATCGTCGTGATCAGGAGCAACTCGATTATCCGAGGTTTGGTCAGGGCCACGTATGCGCCGAGCCGCGAGCGCGGCCCCGCCGTGGCTTCGACGATTACGGGTTGATGGAGCTCGGTCATTGTGACGACCCTCGGGAACGTCGCAGACGATATACACCCGTGGCGACAAGCAACACACGGCTCTTCTGGCACCGCTCCCTTCTAATGTCGCCGCATGCGCTGGGTGAAACGGATCGGCCTCTTCATCCTCGTGCTTGTCCTGGGTGCCGTGGCCTTCGCTGTTTACACGGTCCGCAATTCGTTCCCTCAAGTAGATGGGTCTCTCGTCATCGACGGGCTCATCGAAGAGGTCGAAGTGCTTCGTGATGATCTGGGTGTCCCCCACATATACGCGTCCAACCCGCACGACCTGTTCTTCGCCCAGGGATACACCCACGCCCAGGATCGCTTCTATCAGATGGACTTCTGGCGCCACATAGGAGCCGGGAGGCTGTCGGAGATGTTCGGTGCTTCCCAGGTGGAGACCGACATGTTCCTCCGCTCTCTGGGTTGGGAGGCCCTCGCCCAGGAAGAATGGGCGTCGATACAAGCACCATCGCGGGACATCCTCCGGTCGTATGCAGACGGTGTGAACGCATACCTCGCCACGCACTCCGGATCCGAGATCAGCCTCGAGTACGCCATCCTCCCGTTGCAGAACCCGGAATACGAGATCGAGCCGTGGACTCCGGTGAACACACTCACCTGGGCCAAGGTCATGTCGTGGGACCTGAGCTCGAACATGTCGGAGGAGATTTCTCGGGCAGTGCTTGGCAAGTCCCTCGCCCCAGCACAGGTCGAACAACTCTATCCTCCGTTCCCCGCCGACCGACCTGTTGTGGTGGAGGAGGGCTCCTCGGTCTCCGGGAACACTCGAACAGCGCCCATCCCCGGCGGCGCCCTCACCGCGCTGGCGTCGGCCGGTTCGGCCGCTGACCGGCTCTGGGACCTGACCGGGGGAGGATTCGAGGGCATCGGGTCCAACAACTGGGCAGTGTCGGGAAATCTGACCGAGTCGGGCATGCCGCTGCTCGCCAATGACACCCACCTCGCCAACCAGATGCCCTCCATCTGGTATGAGAACGGCCTCCACTGCACCGGGACCTCGACCGACTGTCCCCATCAGCTAGTGGGGTTCAGCTTCGCCGGGACCCCGGGCATCGTGATCGGGCACAACGACCACCACGCCTGGGGGGTCACCACTGAGGCAGCCGATACCCAGGATCTGTTCATCGAGAGGCTGAACCCGGACGATCCGGGCCAGTATGAGGTCGAAGGTGCCTGGGTCGACTTCGAGGTGAGAGAGGAGACGATCGAGGTCGGCGGTGGTGAGGATGTGACCTACGAAGTGCTCAGCACCCGGCACGGGCCGGTGATCTCCGAGACCTTCCTCGCCGAAGAGCCGTTCGATGGCTCGGCCACGGTCGGGACGCCCGACGATTACGTGGTCGCACTGGCCTGGCAGAGTCTGGAGCCATCGACTCTCGTGGATGCGATCGTTGGCATCAACCTCGCCACGTCTCACGAGGAGTTCCGCGAAGCGGTCAGCCTGTGGGACATTGCGGCTCAAAACGTGGTCTACGCCGACATCGAGGGCAACATCGCATACCACTCGACCGGTGAGATACCGGTCCGTGGCAACGGCGACGGCCGCTACCCGGTTCCCGGTTGGACATCGGAGTACGACTGGCAGGGCACGATCCCCTTCGAGGAGATGCCCTCGATTCTCAATCCGCCCGAGGGTTACATCGAATCGGCGAATCAGCCGGTTCTTCGACCGGGGGTGGGCCCGCTCATAGGCATAGACGGTGCCCGTGGATATCGGGCGGCGCGGATCGAGCATTTGATCGAGGAGAGCGACGGCCACACCGTGGCGTCGATGCAGGCAATGCAGTTCGATTCGAGAGATGGCGGAGCAGAGACGATCGTCCCCCATCTCCTCGCCATCGATCCAGCAGGAGACGACGACATCGCCGACACCCAACTTCGACTGGAGGGATGGTCGAGCGGTGGGGCTGCGTTCCAAGACGAGGCACGCTCGGCGGGCGCTGCCATGTATCAGGCGATATGGCGTCAGATACTGGCCCTGACCTTTCACGACGACCTCCCCGAAGACGAGTGGCCGCAGGGCGGCAGCCGATGGTTCGAGGTGGTTGGCGGCCTACTCGAGTCGCCGGAGGATCCGTTCTGGGACGATTCGAAGACTGTCGACCTCGAGACCCGGGACGATGTCTTGCGCGACTCGATGCGACTCGGTCGGATCGAACTCAGCGACCTCTTGGGCGATGATCCCCAGGACTGGTCGTGGGGCGCTCTCCACATAGCCCGCTTCGAGAACCAGACGCTCGGTCAATCCGGAATTGGCCCGATCGAGTGGCTCTTCAACCGCACGGCGCCGGCCCGGGTCGGTGGCAGCGAGTCGGTCGTCAACGCGGTTGGATGGAATCCAGTCGAGTCATACGAGGTGAATTGGGTGCCGGCCGAGCGGATGGTGGTCGACCTCGGCGACTTCGATGCCTCGACCTTCCTCCACACGACCGGTCAATCGGGTCATGCATTCGCCAGCAATTACGTGTCGATGCTCGAGCTTTGGGCCGACGGGGAGCAGGGTCCGATGCCGTTCAGTCGGGCCGCGGTCGAGGTGGTC
>Ga0214468_1000333_pt1 | contig 15231 bp, 16 predicted proteins | sample RVTome_9_FD_187334 | JGI IMG/M metagenome (GOLD analysis project Ga0214468, IMG submission 187334) | Soil microbial communities from uranium-contaminated site in the Upper Colorado River Basin, Wyoming, United States - RVT155D38 HiSeq ...
AGATCAGCGGCAACGACGCCCTCACCGGTTTCACCGCTCCCAAACTGCTCTGGGTGGCCAATCACGAGCGAGCCAATTGGGAGAGGGTGGAGACGATCCTCCTCCCCAAGGACTATGTGCGGTTTCGGATGACCGGCCACCGTGCCATCGACACCGCCGGTGGCTCGGGCACAATCCTGTTCGACCTCGCCCAACGAACCTGGTCCCCGGAGATCCTCGAAGCGCTCGAGATCGATGCGAGGCTTTGTCCGCCAACCTACGAAGGACCACAGGTCACCGGTCATGTCACCGCGGAGGCCGCCGCGGCCACCGGTCTTCTCGCCGGCACGCCTGTGGTGGCAGGGGGAGGCGACCAGTCTGCGAACGCGGTCGGAGTGGGCGCGGTCGCGAGCGGGATCATGGCACTGTCGTTGGGCACCTCCGGTGTCGTCTTCGCCACATCAAACGGGCCTGCAATCGACCCCGAGGCCAGGGTGCAGGCTTTCTGTCACGCTGTTCCCGGCCGCTGGCACATGATGGGGGTGATGCTGTCTGCGGCGGGGAGCTTACGATGGTTCCGGGACGCGGTGGCCCCAGGCGCTGATTTCGTTGATCTGGTGGAGGGGGCCGGCGAAGTGCCCCCAGGCAGCGAGGGTCTCATTTTCCTTCCTTATCTGACAGGCGAGCGAACGCCTCACCCCGATCCCCAGGCGCGTGGGGCTTTCGTTGGCCTGACGGTGGGACACGATCTGCGTCACATGACCAGGGCCGTTCTCGAGGGTGTCGCCTTCGGGCTCCGCGACGGCCTCGATCTCATGGTCGATGCCGGGGTGCCGAACCCAGGCTCCATGCGGGCGTCGGGAGGCGGGATCAGAAGCTCCCTGTGGCGTCAGATTCTGGCGGACGTTCTCGACACGGAGATCGAAACGGTATCCACCGAAGAAGGAGCCGCCTACGGTGCTGCCCTGCTGGCCATGGTAGGAGCAGGCCAATATGAGACCGTCGAAGCGGTTTCCGAAAGGGTGGTGCATGTACTGCCAGCTGCTCAGCCTTCGGCTAACAGAGAGATGTACCGCTCGATCCACGGGCGCTACCGGAGTCTCTATCCTGCCCTTCGGTCGGTGTTCCATGCGACCGGCTAGGTTGCCCGGTGTAGAGAGGAGTGGCCGTGAAACTCGCCGTTGGTACTGAGAAGGGCGCCTATCTGCTCGAGCAGACCTCAAGCTCGTGGAACGTCACGGGCCCGATGTTCCCCGGCTGGAAGGTGTCCGCCTTTGGGAACGCATCCGACGGAACCCATCTCGCTGCAGTTGGTAGCAACTGGTACGGGGTTGGCATCCACCGCAGCGACGATTTCCAAGACTGGGCGCAGACCGACAGCCCTCCGGGATGGCCCGAGGGCTCGGAGCGAAAGATGGAACAGGTTTGGACCTTCCACTCCAACGGTGATCGGATTTGGGCAGGCGTTGCGGACGCAGGATTGTTCACGTCCGACGATGGCGGCGTTTTCTGGGATCCCGTGGTCGGTCTCAACGAGCATCGCACCCGGGACGATTGGGGCCCCGGTTTCGGCGGTCTCTGCGCACACCGGGTGAAGGTCGACGGCGCTAGGCAGTGGGTGGCGATTTCAGCTGTGGGTGTCTTCCGATCCGACGACGGCGGCGAGACCTGGGATCCCAAGAACGACGGTGTAGATGCCGTCGGCTTGCCCGAGGACGCCCCACGTCCCGAAGTCGGTTACTGCGTGCACTGCGTGGCCCACGATCCGGCAAATCCAGCGCGGATCTGGCGTCAAGATCACAGCGGCGTGTACCGGACCGAGAATGGCGGGGACAGCTGGGAGCGCATCGAGGACGGCCTGCCGGCAAACTTCGGGTTCGTCATGTGGCGGGATGACGGAAGCGGCCGTCTCTTCACCATTCCCCTCGAGGCCTCTGACAATCGGGTGCCTGTGGGTGGTGCCCTCAGGGTTTACCGATCAGATGACGACGGCGACTCCTGGACGGCCTCGGGAGACGGCTGGAGCACCGCTCCCCACTTCACCGGTGTGCTCCGTGGCGCCTTCGACGGCGACCATGAGGGAACCTTCTGTTTCGGCACAACCGGAGGCAAGCTCTGGCTGACCAGGGACAACGGTGACAACTGGGAGGAGCTTGGACCGGTGTTCCCACGAATCGGAGCCGTGAAGTTGGTCCCATGACCGCAAGCATCAAGCTCCCCAGGATGCTTTGGGAGACGGTCAGCACAGAATCGGTCCACGTTGTCGAAGGAGCGACTGTCGCCGAGGCTCTCGACGACTTGTTTGCCCGCGTGCCCGGCCTGCGTGGGCACATCGTGGAGGAGACCGGTGTTGTCCGACCCCATGTGTCGGTCTTCGTCGACGGTGTCCAGGCCGATCTCGATACCCCGGTTGGAGAAGGATCCGAGCTCCGAATTCTCCACGCCGTGTCTGGTGGTTGACCGGCGTGTAACCGTGGCCCGCTAGCTTGGGCTTCGAGATGCGAGTCCTCGTCGCCGACAGATTTCCAGAGCGGCAGCTCGAGAGGATCCGGCAGCGCGGACACGACGTTCGCTACGAACCCGATCTCGAAGCGACGTCCCTTCCTGGTGTGATGGCCGACGCCGAGATCCTCGTGGTGCGCTCGACCGAGGTCACCCGGGAGGCCATCGAGAAAGCACCAGAGCTCGGTCTCATCGTGCGTGCGGGAGCGGGAACCAACACCATCGACGTCGACACCGCTTCTGCACGCAGTGTCTACGTGGCCAACATCCCGGGCAAGAACGCGGTCGCCGTTGCCGAGTTGACCATGGGTCTGATCCTCGCCCTCGACCGCCGGATACCGGACAACGTCGCCGACTTGCGTGAGGAGAAATGGCGTAAAGCAGAGTTCTCCAAGGGACGGGGCTTGATGGGCCGACGTCTCGGCATCGTCGGGCTGGGATCCATCGGATTCGAAGTTGCCTCCAGGGCGCGGGCCTTCGGCATGAAGGTCGCCGGAGTGGAAAAACCCGGCCGTTCCGCGGATCATCGGGCAATGATCGCTGACCTCAGAATCAAGCTCTATCCGGATCTGGGGAGCATGATCCCGGACTGCGACATCGTCACCCTCCATGTGCCGGCGACGGAGGAGACGATCGGGTTGGTCGACCGGGACTTCCTTTCCCGGATGAAGGACGGCTCGATCTTGATCAACACCTCCCGAGCCGAGGTGGTCGTGTCCGAGGACCTGATGGCTGCGCTCGACGAGAAGGGAATGTGGGCAGGATTGGATGTCTTTGCCGACGAGCCGGAATCAGGAGAGGGCAGTATCAGGTCCGCTCTAGCTCAACACCCCCGTGTGTACGGGACCCACCATATCGGCGCCTCTACCGACCAGGCCCAGGAGGAGATTGCCAAACAGGTGATCAAAGTCATTGACCGTTATTGCGACGGGGAAGTCAGAAATGTGGTCAATCTCGCCGAGCCAATGAGTCACACCACCGTCATCGGGATCCGCCACGTCGATCAGGTCGGTGTGTTGAGCCAGGTGTTCACTGTCCTGCGAAAGGCGGGCGTCAACGTGGAGCACATGGAGAACCACATCTTCGCGGGGGCTCACGCCGCCAAGGCGGTCATGCACATTCACGGGGACTTCAACGATGCGGTCCGCAAGGAACTCACCGATCTCGACGGGGTGTTTCACGTCGGCGTCCTACGCGAAACGGGCTGGTGAGGCTCTGGTGATTCGCCGGCTAGCTCTGTCTCATCCAGGGCGGAGTCGGGGCCTCCATCCTGGCCAAACCCGACGGGACAGGGCCAAAACGGTCCTCATTGCCGACCTGCCAGTCACGCCACGCCTCCGTGATCTCCTCGGTGGTCCGGGCCACGAAGTTCCACCACATCTTGACCGCGTCGCCGAGGGGCTCTCCCCCGAGAAGCATGAGACGCGCCGGAAAACTCCGGGCGCTCAACGGGAGATGGTCCCGACCTGTGGGCACGATGGCCAGGGAACCGGGCTCTACGATCTCCTCCTCGATGCGGACCGGTCTGTCGACGGGTACCAGCGCGTGTTCGAAACCTCGATCTGTGGGGATCGAGGTGTCTGCGCGGAGGGTCAGGTCGACACCGACGGTCGGGTGAGCGAACTCGGCGGGAGATCGCACCCCATCAAACTCGCCGATGAGGACTCTGCCCTGACTCGCCCCCACCTGGGTCTCCGGAAGCTCGGCCACGTGCTGGAACTCTGAGGCGCCGTGACGGGTTTCCTCCGTCTGTGCCAGCCACATCTGCACACCCATCGTCCCCGTCGTCTCCCAGACGTCCTCCGTGTCAACACCCTCCTCGGCGTGGGCTATCCCGTGACCGGCGGTCATCAGGTTGAGTTGACCGGGTCGGATCAGCTGTTCGGTGCCGAGGGAGTCGCTGTGCAAGGCTGAGCCGCTGAACAGCCAGGTCGCGGTGGCGAGCCCGATGTGAGGGTGGGGCCCGATCTCGAGCGGCGGCGGGCGGTCCACGTCGTCGGCCTGCATGAGGTCGACGAAACACCACGGGCCCACGGTCCTTCGGTTCTTCGTGGGCAGGACACGAACGATGCCTAGTCGACCGATATTCGCCGTGCGACCCTCGCGCACTTCGATCACGGTCATGCCCCGGTTGGTGCTCTTCCGGTCGGCCTCGTCGATGGGGCCACTCATGTGACCAAATCTATCGGAACCGACCCAAGAGGGTCAGAGGGTGAGGCGCACGATCGGCCGGGTGTCGTTGCGACGGATCATTTCGACGAAGCCGTGCTCATCGAACATGACCAGAGTCCCGGTGAAATAGTCGACAACGGATTCCCTGGTCCCGTCGACCGGATAAGCCTCGACTACTTCTGCCCCCCGCTCCTTGGCGTAGGCGATGGCGGCCGCGAGCAGGCCCCGTCCGATGCCTTGCTTGCGCTCACCGACCTTCACCACGAAGCAGTTGATCGTCCAGGGCTCGACTTCATCGACCGGCTTGAGCAGTCTGGAACGTCCCAAAGTCGGGAAATCGGACCGTGGGCCGACCTGGACCCAGCCCACCGGTCGGTCGGCTATGTATCCGAGCAGCCCGGGTGGCGGACCCTCCGCAGCTATTTCTGCAAACCGGTCGCGGTTGTCTCGATCGTCACCGAATCCGCCGTTGGGACGTCGCCAATACATACAGAAGCAGCGACGGGCAACTCCCCTCTCCCCGAATACGGCCTCCATGTCGGGGAATCTTCCCGGAGTCAGGGGCACACATTTCATTTCCCCTGCCTCCGTGTCGGCTCTGAACTCCCAACTCATTTCAGGCGCCGATCTGCTCGGTTTCGCAATGTGTCCCAAAAGCCAATTCGATCACGTCGGCGTCCGGAAGTTCCTTCACAATCACCGGCTGGGGAGCGCGCTGTCGGGTGAGGGCCAGTTTCGCCGCCAGTCTGCGTCGTTCTTCGAGGAGAGCCCGGGCAAGGTCGTGGTTGATGTACATGATGTCGCCTTCTTCGCGATCGTCCTTTACCTCCGATACGCTAGGGACAATTGCGGACAAAATCAGTCCGCATATTTGGCGATACTCGGAGACGCATGGACACGGCGGAACGACTTCTCAAGTTGCTCGGGCTGCTCGAAGGCCGTATCGATTGGACCGCCGAAGAGCTGGCGCGTCGGCTGGAGGTGACGCCGCGAACCATCCGCCGCGATATCACCCGTCTCCGCGACCTGGGCTACCCGGTCGAGGCAATGGCGGGCCCGGGTGGTGGCTATAGATTGGGCGCCGGAGGCAAGCTGCCGCCTCTGCTCCTCGACGACGACGAGGCACTGGCCGTGGCGTTGGGTCTGCGGGTATCGGCGACCACCGCGGTCAGTGGACTCGAAGATTCCAGTTTGTCGGCGCTCGCCAAGCTCGAACATGTCCTCCCCGCCCGGCTGCGCTCTCGTCTCGAGGACGTCTCAGAGGCCACTACCTCGTTGCTCGGTGCTCGCAGGCCGGAGGTAGACCACTCCACCCTGGCGCTCGTCGCATCGACAGTTCGCAAGGGGGAGCGTCTGAGGCTGACATACACCGACAACGAGGGGAAACGTACTGAACGCCGGATCGAGCCCGTACGCCTCGTTCATACCGGTCGACGCTGGTATCTGGTCGCGTTTGATCTCGACCGGGACGATTGGCGGACATTTCGCCTCGACCGGATCACCGAACCGGTGGCGACGGGAATGAAGGCAGCCCGCCGGAAAGGTCCTGACCCCGTCGAGCTCGTGCAGCGGGGTATCACCGTTGACGCCTGGAAGTACCCGGCTTCGATATTGCTCCATGCTTCGGCCGAGCGGGCCCGACGTGAGATCTCGCCAAGAGTGGGCACGGTCGAGCCCATCGACGCTGCCTCCTGCCGCTTGATCATCGGGGCCGACGAGATGGGGTGGCTCGCCCGCTATCTGCTCAGCCTGTCGATGGGCTTCGACGTCGAGAGCCCCGATGAGCTCCGGGCCGAGCTGGTGTCGATAGGACGAGAGCTCGCCAAACGCTTCGCCGGCTGAGACGCCGACATTTCCGATGTCGGATCGACGGCGGAAGTAAATTCACCGCATGATCAATGAGTTCAAGGAGTTCATCTCCAAAGGCAACGTCGTCATGCTCGCCGTTGGCTTCATCATGGGGCTGGCCTTCCAGGCTGTGGTCAATTCTCTCGTCGAACATGTGATCATGCCGATCGTGGCCATACCGTTCGGAGAGCCCAACTTCGATGAGCTGACGCTCACCGTCAACGACTCAGTGATCATGTGGGGCTCGTTCGTTACCGCTGCTGTGGTTTTCTTGCTCACAGCTCTCGCCGTCTTCGTTTTCATCGTCAAGCCCTACAACGCATATACGAGCAGGTACAGGACTAAAGAAGATGAATCCGAGCTCGGTCCGACTGAGATCGAGCTGCTGACCGAGATTCGCGACAGTCTGCGTTTCCGGCCAATGTGACCGATCACCCGGTCAGGTAGAGGGGCGTGCCGGGTTGGAGCTGCAATGAGCCTTCGGTGAGATGTGCCAGGAGACGGTCGCGAAGGAGCCCGGCGAGGTCGACGAGACCCTCGGTTGCGCCCAGGGAGAGGGCACTCTTGGTCGAGACCAACGCCGCACGATAGGGGCTGGGGAGGAGAGCGTCGATCGCGGTCAGCCACACCTGTCGTTCCCGTCCCGGAGCCGTTTGGCTCAGGTGGGCTTCGAGAGCAGCCTGAGCGAACTCGAGCTCGTCGTCACGATGGGAGGTCACCAGCGTGCGTGCCTGCTGTAAGAGAAGAACGAGGCTCTGACGGTCCGCCTCGGACATCAAAGCCATGTTGCGCCGAACGGCCACCATGGCAGTGTCGATGGCGAACAGCCGGGCCGTCAGGCGGCTCCAGCCGTCCGAGGTGACTCCTGGCGCCATGTCGACCAGATGCATGATCTCGGTCAATGCGGCCGCTTGATCAGGGTCGTTCTTCAAACCCGGGTAGTCCAGCACTATCCCAACCTTCTCCACGAGGGCACGATCAGGCAATCATGCTTGTGGAAAACCGGACTGTCATGAGTCCACAGGCTCACTGCGAAGGTTTTGAGTCGCCCGACCTATCTCGTCCAACGACTGACCCACACAACAGCCGCCCTACCGATACTCGTAGAAGCCCTCGCCGGCCTTCCGCCCGTGAAGCCCGGCCTCCACCATCCGGGTGAGCAGTGGGGGAGCGGCGTAGAACGGCTCTTTGAACTCTTCGAAGAGGACGTCGGCGACATACTTGGTCGTGTCGAGGCCGACGAAGTCGGTCAGCTCCAACGGGCCCATGGGATGGTTGGCCCCGAGACGCATTCCGGTATCGATGTCCTCAGCCGAGGCGACACCTGCCTCGTACATCCGGATTGCCGCCAGCATGTAGGGAACCAGCAACATGTTGACCACGAAGCCGGCCCGGTCCTTGGCCAGGATCACGGTCTTGCCCAGGCCCTCCGCATAGGCCCGGGCCGTGTCTCGAGTCTCATCTGTGGTCTTGACCGTCGTGACCAGCTCAATCAGGGCCATCACCGGCACGGGGTTAAAGAAATGGAGCCCAACCACCCGATCGGGTCGTCCGGTCGCCGCAGCGAGCCGGGTTATCGGGATCGATGAGGTATTCGAGGCGAGCAAGGCGTCAGCTGGCACCAGGGCGTCGAGGTCGGCGAAGATCTGCTTCTTCAGCTCCTCGTTCTCCGTGGCTGCCTCGACCACGAGCTGACGATCGCTGTGCCGGTCGAGGTCAGTGGAGACGGTGATCCGCCCAAGGGCCTGGTCACGTTCTGCTGTCTCCAGCTTGCCTCGATCGACAGCCCGAGCGAGTGAGTCTTCAATCCTCCCGAGTGCGGCCTCGGCCATCTCGACGTTGATCTCGTGGACGATGACTTCGCTCCCGGCACGGGCACAAACCTCGGCTATGCCAGAGCCCATCAAGCCCCCACCTATCACACCGATCCGTTCGATTCTCACTTGGTTTCTCCTGATCTCGTGGTCTGACCATGTTCGCATCAGCAATTACCCTGTCAGGCAGATGTCCTACGACCACAAAGCGATCGAGGCCCGCTGGCAGAAGCACTGGGCCACTGAGGGGATCTTCCGTGCCGAGACCGACCCCTCCAGGCCGAAGTTCTACAACGTCTGCATGTACCCCTACCCGTCTGGAACTCTCCACCAGGGTCACGTGCGCAACTACACCTACGGCGATCTGCTCACCAGATACAAAACGATGCAGGGCTTCAATGTGCTGTCCCCGATGGGGTGGGACAGCTTCGGGCTCAACGCCGAGAACGCGGCCATCAAAGACGGTGTCCACCCCCGGATCAACACCGAGCGCAATATCGACACCATGCGCAGCCAGATTCAGCAGCTGGGGTCGATGTACGACTGGGACCGCGAGCTGGCGTCACACGATCCGAGCTTCTACCGCTGGGATCAGTGGCTGTTCCTGGAGCTGTACAAGAGGGGCTTGGCCTACAAGGCGGAGGCACCGGTCAATTGGTGTCCCAAGGACCAGACCGTCCTCGCCAATGAGCAGGTCATCGATGGCGCCTGTGAGCGGTGCGGCACCCCGGTCGTGCACAAGAACTTGGCTCAATGGTTCTTCAAGATCACCGACTACGCCGATCGGCTGCTCGACGACATCGAGACCCTGGAGCATTGGCCGGAGCGGGTCAAGACGATGCAACGCAATTGGATCGGTCGCTCCGAAGGAGCAGCGTTCAGCGTCGAAGTCGACGGGGATGGTGCTTTTGACGTCTTCACCACCCGTCCCGACACCATCTTCGGGATCACCTTCTGCGTCCTGGCTCCGGAGCATCCGCTGGTCCCGTCCCTGATTTCAGGCAGCGAGAACGAAGCCGAAGCGCGTCAGTACATCGCGGAGGCGAATCGAGCCAGCGAACTGGAGCGGATGGCGGAAGGCGAGAAAACCGGGGTATTCACCGGGAAGTACGCGATCAACCCTGTCAACGATCGCCGGGTCCCCATCTACATCGCCGACTACGTCTTGATGGGTTACGGGACTGGAGCGATCATGGCCGTCCCCGGCCAGGACCAGCGTGACTGGGACTTCGCCACCAAATACGGCATCGAGATCATCCGCACCGTGCAGCCTCCAGAGGATTGGGAGGGCGAGGCATATATCGGTGACGGCATCACCATCAACTCAGACTTTCTCGACGGGCTGGAACGAGCAGGGGCCCTCTCCCGGATCACCCGGTGGCTGGAGGAGCAGGAGATAGGCGAAGCCACGATCCAGTATCGGTTACGTGATTGGCTCATCTCTCGGCAGCGTTATTGGGGCTGTCCCATCCCCATGATCAACTGTGAGCACTGTGGGCTGGTCCCGGTCCCGGAGAAGGATCTGCCGGTAATGCTGCCCGACATCGACGATTACCTGCCCAAAGGACGGTCACCCTTGGCCGCGGTAGCCGAGTTTGTCAACACGAAGTGCCCGGAGTGTGACGGGCCGGCGCAACGTGAAACCGACACCATGGACACTTTCGTCGACTCCTCCTGGTACTTCTTCCGCTTCGCCGACGCACGAAACGACGAGGCGATCTTCGATCCGGCGAAGCCGGCCTACTGGATGCCGCTCGACCAGTACATCGGTGGCATCGAACACGCCATCCTCCACCTCCTCTACGCTCGGTTCATCACCAAGGTCCTGTACGACATGGGACTGTCCAACGTGGAGGAGCCGTTCGTCCGGCTGTTCACTCAGGGCATGATCACTCTCGAAGGAGCGAAGATGTCCAAGTCGAAGGGAAATGTCGTCGACCCGATCGGGCTGTTCGCTTCCCATGGAGCCGATGCCTTACGTCTCTATCACCTGTTCATGGGCCCACCGACCGACGATGCAGCATGGAATCCCAACGGGATCGACGGCACCCGCCGGTTCCTGGAGAGGGTGTGGAAGATCGCCACCGGCGACCACGAGTTCGCCGACCGTGATACCGACAACAGCGACCAGGAGATCCTCGGTCTTGCGCACCGCACGGTGCGCAAGGTGACCGAAGACATCGACCGATTCCGCTTCAACACCGCCGTGCCCGCATTGATGGTCTTGTCCAGCGAGCTCAGTGACTACTTGTCTGGCTCGCCACGTCAGGAGACTCATCATGAAGTCCTCCGTCTCCTGTTACTGCTGTTGGCTCCGATGGCCCCTCACATCGCCCACGAGCTCTGGGAGCAAAAGGGGTACGGCTCGATGTTGGCCACCGAAGCGTGGCCCACCTGGGATCCCGAGTTGGCCAAGGAGGAATCCGCCATTCTGGTGATCCAGGTCAACGGCAAGGTGCGCGATCGTATCGAAGTGTCCGCCGAGATAACGTCGGAGCAGGCGAGCGAGCTGGCCCTGGGATCAGAGAAGATCAAGTCGTGGATCGACGGCCAGGAGATCAAGCGGGTGATCGCGCGACCGCCCAACCTGGTCAACGTCGTCGTCGGGTGAACGCGGGACGCATCCTCCGCAGAGCCGGTTACGACACGGATGCACTTCGCGTGCGGCTCGCTCCGGTGGATCCCGATCACATAAACGTATGGCCCGCATCCAGGATCTTCCGTCGCTTTTGGCATGCTGGGATCAGTGGGTTGACCCATTGGCGGTTCGTGTGCGTCGACCCCGAAGTGATGCGAGGAGATCCCCAACGTCTGGCCCGGCTTGTCATCCACGAACTGGTTCACGTCCGCCAGTACCTCGCCGCTGGGTATCTCCGTTTTGTCACCTCCTACTTGAAGGAGTATTGGATCGCTCGCATCGTGGGAAAGACCCCCCGCCAGGCATACCTCGACATCAGCATGGAGCGAGAAGCCCGGGAGCTCACCTCGCTCACTGTCTCGACTATGTGATCACCACTCCGTCGAGGTCCTCGGCAGGCTCTGGATAACGGGGATCCATTGCCTCGAGCGTCTCAATGAGGATGCTGGAGACGACCAAGTTGCGATACCACTTCCGGTTGGCCGGTACCACATACCACGGGGCGTAATCGGTTGAGGTTTCGGCGATGGCTTGTCGGTAGGCCTCCTGGAACCGGCCCCATAGCTTGCGATCGTCGAGGTCGGCTTTCCGGAACTTCCAGTTCTTCTCCGGCTGCTCCAACCGGGCTCGGAGTCGGTCGGCCTGTTCTTCACTGGAGATGTTCAGAAAGATCTTGACGATCCGGGTTCCTTCGTCGGCCAGCATGCGTTCGAATTCCCGAATGTGCCGGTAACGCTTGCGCCATACCTCGGGCCCGGCCAAACCGTGAACCCGCACCACCAGGACATCTTCGTAGTGAGAGCGGTTGAAGATCGTGATCGCCCCATCCTCCGGCGTGTGGTGGTGGACCCGCCAGAGATAGTCGTGGGCCAGCTCCCAATCCGAAGGTTCCCCGAAGTTGCGCACGTGCACTCCTTGGGGATTCACCCCTCGGAAGACGTGCCGTATGGTCCCATCCTTGCCACCGGTGTCCATGGCCTGAAGGACGACAATTAGGCTCTGCCGGGATTCGGCCCAGAGTCGCCGCTGTAGCTCGGAGAGCCGCTTGCTGAGACCTGGCTGGGCCGCTTTGCCCTCCTGTTTGCCGCCGTCGAAGCCGACCTTGGCATTTGGATCGTGTCCCGACCACTCGAAAGCAGTGTCCGGCAGCACCCGGTAGATGGCGGTGTCCAGCATTTACCGGAGCACCCTATCGGGGGTCCATCCGGATCAGGCTGGAGCGCGATCGAATATGAGGTCGAAGTCTTTGCGCCAGGTCTTGCCTTCGTCCTCGGACGCCTCCCAGACACCGACGATCTTGTCGGTCTCGAGCCTGGCTTCGAATCGCTGATAGAAATCTGAGTTCTCCCGAAGCAGGCTCCAGCGGTCTTCGCTCAGCTCCATCGCGAATATTCGTGCCACCCCACGGTCGTCGTGATAGAGCATGTGGTATTGCTCCTCGGGAGTGCTGTAGCCGATGACACACAGGGTCGGCGGAGTCGGCCCGAGACCCCAGCGGAACACAACCAGCACGTCGTCGAGCCACTCGAATGACGCACTCCCACCCACTCGTTCGTCGAGACTGTCGAGGAAGAAGGCGTTGGTCATCGTCAAGTCCCACGTTCCGATAAAGATCTCGAGTCGGTCAAGGGCTGGGCTTCTCATGAGTCACCTCCATACATGTTCTTCTCTCGGGTGCGATTCCCGGCCATGGGTGAGTCTCGGGCTCTCACTGCCACAGGATCCAAAGATCTGAGACATTGGTTCCGGTTGGTCCGGTCTCTACCAGATCTCCTGTGGTGCGAAGGTAGCTGGCGGAGTCGTAGCGCTGGAGTGCAGGACCGGGATCGCCGCCCCTGGACACGGTCTCGCCGTCGACGATGGCTCCGGCACTGAACGAATTTCCGTCGACACCGTCGGTGGCGAATGCGGCAAAAACACCACCTGTCCCCGCGAGCCGTCGGGCCGCCAGCAAGGCGGCGTGGGTGTTGCGGCCACCGCGTCCCTGACCGCTGACGGCCACTTCGGGCTCCCCGGTGGCGATGGTGAGGCCCGGGCCAGCTTGCATCATGAACTCATCGAGCGCTGGGGAGATGTGACCAGCCAGCCATCCATCCAAAACAGAAACCCGCAGCCCACTGGTGCGCGCAGCTGAGCTCGCCGCCTCCGCGGCCGTGTGACCATCGGCGATCACGTGGATCGGCACGGCTCGGGCGGGGGGGCGCGGAGCGTCTCTGATTGCTTCCTTCACCAACTGGGGGACGACGATTCCGTTCTCGACCATGGCCGCTATGGCGGCCTCCGGATCGATGGCGGTGGGCACCGTTGGCCCCGACGCGATCACCGAAGGATCTGCCCCACAGACATCGGAAATGAGATAGGTGTCGATGGATCTCTGCGCTGCGTGGACCAATCCTCCGCCTTTGATCGCTGACAAATGTCGGCGCACCAGGTTCATCTCCGAGATCGAGGCTCCAGACGACAAGAGGGTTTTGGTGGCTTCCCGTATGAATTCTCGACTCACCCCGGCGATGGGATGCTCGCACAGCGCGGAGCCTCCCCCCGAGATGAGGGCGATGATCGTCCCAGGTGCCTGCGCTGCGATCTCGAGCACGCGTTGGCCGGCCCGAAACGATCTGGCGTCGGGTATAGGGTGATCACCCACGAAGAGCTCGACACCTTCAGGTAGCTCATCCGGGGCTATGGCGACGCAGACGCCTCGTACCTCGCCGAGGATCCGGGCTGCACCCCGGCACATCGCAGGCGATGCCTTGCCGATCGCGATCAAGGTCACCTGAGCTTCCTTCCGGTGGGCGAGGCTCTTCCCCACCAGTTTTTCCGGTTCGACGCCGGCCACCGCCGCGTCGAACAGTTGACGCACCTGGTGTCGGCGGTTGTTGATGTCCACTGGTGCCCGATTCTGCCCTTTCTCCGCTCGACGTGGGTCGAAGGGGTTCCATCGGTGGGGCGGGGAAGGTAGGTATCGAACAATGGGTGAGATGCGGGGAAGGGCGGGGATGGCGGTAGTGCTCGCGGCCATCGCCGTTGCGGTCGGAACGTTGATGGGTAGATCGCCCGTCCCGGTCGCAACGTCGACAAGCGATTCCGGATCGCCGCCCCGGACCCCAGAAGACTCGGTAACGGTCCATGTGTCGGGAATGGTGGTTTCGCCAGGCGTCGTCGATGTTCCGGTAGACGCAATCGTGGCCGATGCCGTAGAGGCCGCCGGTGGGCTGCTCTCCGGGGCTTTGGTCGACCAGATCAATCTTGCGGCACCCATCGTCGCCGGCGAGCAGATCGTCGTTCCCGGGCCCACGGGCGGCACCGTGGGGGGTGGTGGCGGAGACGATGGTGTGTTGTCGATCAACCAGGCATCCTCGACCGATCTCGAGTCTCTGCCTGGAGTGGGCCCGGTCCTCGCGGAGCGTATCGTCTCTCACCGGGAGGCCAACGGCCGATTCGAGGCTGTGGAGGATCTACTCGAAGTCCCCGGGATCGGCGAGGCCAAGCTGGAGGCGATTCGCGATCTCGTGAGGCCGTGAGCACAGATCACCCGGCCATCCCACCACGGGTGTCGCGGCCGTGGATCACGGTGGCAATCGTGGCCTGGGTGGTCGCCTCGATCCTGGCTCCGAAGCCGGCTCCACTCGAGCGCGGCGGTGTCTTCCAGGGACCGGTCACTCTCAGGTCCGAAATCTTCGAGGGGAGATTCGGCCCGTGGGCCCTGGGGACGCTGGACCAGCGCCCGGTCCTCGTTGACTTCACCGCTCGGGTGGAGGCGGGCCGTGGAGACACGCTCTACCTCACCGGTCGAATTGGTGGCGAGCCCGGCACGGCGTCGGGTCGGCCATACGGGGCGATTGTGGAGGCCCGTGCGGTATCGTCGGTCGAGAGGAGCCGGTTCCCCCTCCATCAGGCCGGGCGCCTTGTTCGCGACCATGTGAATGATCGTCTCGCCCCCTTCGACGACGGCCGAGCCCTGCTGGCGGGTTTTCTCATCGGCGAGACCGACCGGATCTCCGAAGCCGATGTCGAGGCGATGCGACGCAGCGGGTTGGCTCATTTCGTGGCGGTGAGTGGATCGAATGTCGCGCTGTTTCTGGCATTGCTCGCCATGGTCGCCGGACCTCTCGCTCTCGGTCCGAAACGTCGTGCTCTCCTCGGGCTGCTCTCTCTTCCGGTCTATGTGGCCGCCACTCGATTCGAGCCTTCGGTGGTGCGTGCCGCGCTGATGGCAGGCCTGGCTCTCGCCGCCAGATTGTTCGGTGTGGTCTTGGAAGCCTGGCAGCTCCTGTCGCT
>Ga0214468_1000335_pt1 | contig 15213 bp, 13 predicted proteins | sample RVTome_9_FD_187334 | JGI IMG/M metagenome (GOLD analysis project Ga0214468, IMG submission 187334) | Soil microbial communities from uranium-contaminated site in the Upper Colorado River Basin, Wyoming, United States - RVT155D38 HiSeq ...
CGATCGCCTCATTGCCCGTGTCTGTGGTCCCACCTAGCTTGACACAGGCAAGTCAAGATGTACGACCCAAGGAGGGGTTTCCATGCATGCTCTGTGGACCAAGGTAACCAGCTGGATGCGGGAGGAGAAGGGCGCCTCGATGGTCGAGTACGCCCTGCTCGTCGTCCTCATCGCCATCGTGGCCCTCGTCGCCGTGCAGATCGCCGGCACCGAGGTCTCCGAGACCTTCAGCGAGATCGCTTCCGGCCTCGACAGCTAGTCGAGCCGATTCGAACAAGAAGGGCCTGCTTCAGCAGGCCCTTCTTCTGCGTCTGAGCTCAGGTTTGCGAAACAGGCGCCGATAAATGGAGAACAGGTAGACGACCAGCCAAGGAGGGTTCATGTTTGCTCTGTTCACCAAGATGACCAGTTGGATGCGGGAGGAGAAGGGCGCCTCGATGGTCGAGTATGCTCTGCTCGTCGTCCTCATCGCCATCGTTGCTCTCGTTGCCGTGCAGATCGCCGGTACCGAGGTCTCCGAGACCTTCAGCGAGATCGCTTCCGGCCTCGACTGACCGAACTCGCTCAACGCAGAAAGGACCCGCCTTGCGGGTCCTTTCTGCGTTGATGGCCCCAGTGATCGGCGGTGACGAGAGGTTTCTTGAGACCTCCAGGAAGATCGACTCCCGCTCGGAAGGCGATCCACCTAGAACGACAGGGCCTGCCTCAGTCGGCTTTCTCGCATATTTGCGACTCAGGTTCGGCCTGACAACGCCGATGAATCAACCAGCAGGCCAATACGTCCGACCTAAGGAGGGCTTCCATGCTTGCATTGTGGACCAAGGTAACGAGCTGGATGCGGGAGGAAAAGGGCGCCTCCATGGTTGAGTACGCTCTGCTCGTCGTCCTCATCGCCATCGTTGCTCTCGTTGCCGTGCAGATCGCCGGTACCGAGGTCTCCGAGACCTTCAGCGAGATCGCTTCCGGCCTCGACGGCTAAGACCGAACCGAGACATGGAGAGGGCCCGTTTCAACGGGCCCTCTCTCATTTCCCCATCAGTATTGGGAAGTCACCTCCGAGCCGAGTGATTGCGAAATCCACTGCCTGCTGTCGAATCGCATCCGGGTCACCCTCCAACCGAAGTCGATGCGACTGAACGTCTCCCCTGTCGGCCACACCCACGAATACCGAGCCAACGGGCAAACCTTCCTCGGTTTCGGGACAAGCCACACCGGTGGTAGACAGCCCGACGTCGGCGCGCAGGAGCCGTCGTACCCCCTCGGCCATCTGCTCGGCCGCTCGAGCGGTCACCACTCGCCCGGGTTCGACCCCGAGCAGATCGAACTTCATCTCTGCGTGATACGCGACGAGGCCACCGATGAACCAATCGCCCGAGCTCGGTGTGGCCACGATGCGCGCCATCAGTAGACCACCTGTGCACGACTCGGCCACGGCCAAGGTGGGCCGCGAGTGCGCATCTGGCGTCTCGGGGGACTCGAGTCTCATGAGGCCGTGACCTTTCCCCAGACCTCGCACTCCAAACCTGTCTCTAAGGCCTGAGCACCACGTAGGACTCGTCTTCGTAGGTAGTCCTCCACCCTGCCGTCTCCAACTCCCCCACCAGATCTTCGTCGGTTCTGAGTAGGGCCTGCTCGATGTGGTCACGCTGGAACACCGGCTCCCAATCGGTCTCCAGGTCCCTGACCGCAACGAACTCGGCCATCCTCTCCCCGTACAACTCCGCCCGGTCGTCGAGGTAGACGAGACGCTCCGGGCCCAGTGCCCAGATGAGGTATCCGCCGGCCCGGTCGTCGTGAAATGTGGGGAGGTCGGCCAAGTGTGTGGATGCGGCCACGGGAAGGCGTTCCTCGTCGAGGGACCCGTCAGAGGCGATGAAGAAGGGCAGGACCACGACAGCCGTGGCGAACAGCGCTGCAGCCGGAACGGAGAAGCGCCGACTCTTGCCGACGTCGAGACCGGTGAGCGCGGTGGCCAGCAAGGTGACGAGGCCGATCCAGGCGGGCGCCACCGCCCTCGTCGAGCTGAAGGCGAGGAGGAGGAAAGGCACCAGGATCCAGAGATGCCTCGGAGTGATCAGCCCCCGTGCCGCCCCGACCACGATGAGAGCGATTCCGATGAGGAAGGGAAGAAACACGACCGAGAGGACCTCGGGTTGTCTCCACTCGGAGAGGAGGGCCAGGGCGGGGCCTGCCGCGGAGAACTCGAGGAGGATTTCGATCACGGCGAGCCCGTGTGCGGTCAGAATGGTGGTGAGACCGGCCACGATGGCCGTGGGCAGCGCCTTCCAGTTGGCCTGGGCAATGATCGTCAAACCGATATAGGCAAGCCCTATGACGAAGCTGCCGTGCACCGAGGCCCAAATCCAGAACAGGAACGGGATGCACCATCGGGCGCTGGGACGGTCCCAGGCGACTATCACCACGGCGAACAGGGCGAACGAGAAGATGACGGGCCGGGGCACCAGGAAGCTGAGTGTGAGCACAGTGGTCAGGATGAGGACGATCGCCGTGGCGGGAACACTCTTCGATCTCCGATACGCGGCCAGTCCGATGGCGAGGAAGGTGATCGAGCTCAACACCAGCAACATCGGGGGGACGAACCCGAGACCCCAGTTCGCCTCCCCCCATCCATAGAGCAGCTCGGCGAGCCAACTCTGGGTGAGCCACCGTTCGCCGAGCGTGGTGAAAGAGAAAGGATCGGCGACCAGCACCGTGCCCGAATCGGCCTGTAGTTCACCAGCCCTGACATGCCAGAGGAACGAGTTGTCCCGGATCGGGGCCCAGGCATCGATGACCAGCGCCGCCCAGGGGACGATCAGGATGAGCTGGGAAAGCGAGAATCGCCGCGAAGACGGCTCAACTGCCGTCTCGGCCATCAGTCGATGAAGGCGTCGCCGATGGAGATGGCGGCTGGGCCCAACAGCACGATGAACAAGGAGGGAAAGATGCAGAACACAAGCGGGAAGACCAGCTTCACCGGGGCGGCGAACGCCTTCTCCTGGGCCCTCTGACGACGCTTGACTCGCATCTCGTCGGCCTGCACCCTGAGCACCCGGGAGATGGTCACACCGAAAGCCTCAGCCTGGATCATGGCGAGGATGAAGGAGCGAAGCTCGTCGAGATCGGTCCGTTCCATCAAGTGACGCATGGCGTCTCGGCGACTGACACCGACCCTGGTCTCTTGGAGCATGCGGAAGAACTCCTCGGAGAGAGGTCCGGGCACGGTCGAGACCACCCGGGAAAGGGCGGAGTCGAATCCGAGACCTGCCTCCACCGAGATCACCAACAGGTCGAGAACGTCGGGCAGCGCCCGAAGCATGGTCGTGCGGCGCTCATCGATCTTTCGCTGCAACCAGGCATCGGGCCCGAAGAACCCGAGGACGAGCGGCATGGCGAACAGGGCGACCCGCTGCAGATTGTCGCCGCCATAATTGGTGAGGAAGAAGGCTGCGAACAGACCGCCCGCGGTCGTCAGCAACTTGATGACGATGAACGAGGGGGCATCTAGATTGCCCGGGTTGCCGGCCAACACGATCTGGTGCTGTTTCTTCTCCAGGTATCCGACCGGGGTGAAGCGACGGAGAACGCCGGAGATCTTGAGCACGACCGGCCCGATGGTCCTCTGCGCCAGCGGCTTGGCAAGCTCGTCGTCCCGGATCGACCCCGCCCCCGAGGCGCGCCCATAGACGGCGAGACGATTGGTCATGTCCTCCCGGGCACGGCTCACACCGAGCCCGGCCCAGACGATGACGAAGAAGACCAGCGCCGAGACCGAGATCACGGCGAGCATCTGACCGTCGAGTGTTGTGATGTTCATACTTCGATGTCCACGATCTTTCGGAGCCAATAGATTCCACCGGCCATGAGGATCCCCCCTGCAACCAGGGCGATGCGCCCCATGCTGGCGTCGAGGAGCGGCTGGAGATAGTCACGGTTGCTGAACCAGAGGAAGATCCCCAAGGCGAATGGCAGCGAACCCAGGACGATGGCGGAGATCCGGCCCTCTGCGGTGAGAGCCTTGATCTCGCCCTTGAGCCGGTTCCTGGCCAACATGGTGTCGGCCACCGTCTGCAAGACCTCGGCCAGGTTGCCACCCACCTCACGCTGGATCTCGATGGCCATGGTGGCCCACTGGAAGTCCTTCGATTGGGTTCGGGCGACGATTCCTTGCAGGGAGTCGGGGACAGACCGACCCAGACGTGCTTCGACGACAGCCCTGCTGAACTCCCGCGCGGTTGGATCCGGGGCCTCGGAGGCAACGGCTTCGATGGCCTGCAGCAAGGAGTAGCCGGCTCGAAGAGAAGTGGAGAGCAGCGTCAAAGTGTCAGGAAGCTGCTTCTCGAACCGCTTCCGTTCCCTGGTGCCGGCGTACCTGATCAAGAAGGCAAAGAAGACGAGCAAGGCTCCGAAAGCGACCAGGCCGAACATTGCCGAATTGAATATGGCCAGGAAGACACCGCCGACTGCAGAAAGGCCGATCATGGCGAGGATGGCCTCGCCCGGCGACATCGGCACATTGGCCTGCTCCAGAGCAGCATTCACCCCCGAGAGCAGACCACGCCTGCGCACTTCCTCCTCGGCGGCCTGACTGAAGCGATTGAGGAGCGGGATCCGCTGTAGGAACGGCCGCTTCTCCTCCTCGCCGGATCGCGAGCGCCGGCCGTATGCCTGAAGGCGCTTGGCGAACCGGCCTCCCCCCTGCTCCTCGTCACGCCCGAACAGGATGACGATGAAGAGAAAGGCGGTGAGCCCGATTCCGGCCGCTGCGATCAGGGAGAGGTTGGTCAGACCGAGCGGAGAGGTGCTCTCGACCACGCTCCCGGTGACCTGGACCGGGGCCGCGGTAGTCGTCGGGGCCGCGGTCACCGTCGTCGCGACTGCGTACCCGGAGACCGGAAATGCCACCGTCGAGGAAAGCCCACCCGGGTAGCTGACCGCGAACTCGGCCTCGCCCGGGGCTGTCACCGGCGACACGAAGCGGGCAACGAGGGTGTTGCTGATCTCACGGCTGATCTGGCTGTAGAGACCGGAGAGCTGGGCGGGGTCGGGAGTCGACAAGAACAAGCCATTGCCCGCAGTGGCCACGGCGGCAACCGCCTCCGGGTTGAACTCGCCCGACTCGAGGGCAACTGCGAAGACACGGGCGTCGCTTGCCTCCGCTGCGCCGAGGGCCTCCTCCGCAGTCGCTGTCGACTGGGTGTCGGCCCCGTCGGTCAGCACGATCATGTTGGGGAGCATGTTGGACGAAGCACCCTCGAAAAGGGACAGGCCGAGGATCACCCCATCGTTGAAGGCCGTCTCTCCCTCGGGAACCAGGGAGGCGATGCGGGCATTGAGGTCGTTGGCATTGGTGGTGAACCCGGTCTGGACCACTGCGGTGTCGGAGAAGCTGACCACGGCGATCGAGTCCTCCGGGCGCTTCTGATCGATGAAGCTCTGAGCCGCTGCCTTGGCCGCCTCCATCGGAGCACCCTCCATCGACCCCGAGGTGTCGATTACCAGGACCACGCCGACCGGGACGCTCGACTCACCGAGGGGTGCGACCTCGAGATTCGAGACCGGCTGGCCATCTACCGTCACCGAGAGTTGGGCCGGGTCGGGTGTCTCGGCGAGATTGCGGAACTCGACCACGACCAGGGTTTGGCCGCCTTCGGCGTATCTGGAGCCGTTGATGTCGATGATCTCGACTTCGGCGCCGTCGGTTTGCGCCACGGCAGCCGTGCTCAACCCGAGTACGAGCGCCGCGACGAGAGCGAAGAGACGTTTCAAATCAACGCCCCCGAGCGAAAGGCTCTGGATCGAATAGGTCGGCGGGAAGTCTGATGCCCTGATTCTCCAGGTCCTGGGAGAAGGTTGGTCGGATCCCGGTCGCCTTGAGACGGCCCTTGTACACACCGTTCTCGTCGACACCCATCCCGAAGTCGAAGAGGAACAGGTCCTGCAGGGTGATGATGTCGCCCTCCATGCCTTCCACCTCGGTGACATGGGTCACCCGACGGGTTCCGTCCTTGAGACGGGAGACATGGATGATCAGGTCGACGGCGGCCGCGATCTGCTCCCGGATGGCTCGCATGGGCAGGTCGAAGCCGGCCATCATCACCATGGTCTCGATACGGGACAAAGTGTCGCGAGGGCTGTTGGAGTGGATGGTCGTCAGCGAGCCGTCGTGACCGGTGTTCATCGCCTGGAGCATGTCCAGTGCCTCGGCGCCACGAACCTCACCGACGACGATGCGGTCGGGACGCATGCGCAATGTGTTACGCACCAGTTCGCGGATGGTGACCGCTCCCTTGCCCTCGATGTTGGCCGGGCGGGATTCCAGGGTGAGCACGTGCTCTTGGTGCAACTGGAGCTCTGCGGCGTCCTCGACGGTGACGATCCGCTCGTCGCCCGGGATGTACGAGGACATCACATTGAGCGTTGTCGTCTTACCTGAGCCGGTACCACCGGAGATGAGGACGTTGAGTCGGCCCCTGACGCAGGCACGGGCAAAGTCGGCGACACGCTGGGTGATGGTGCCGAAGTTGATCAGGTCGGCCTCCTGATAGGGATCGACGGCGAACTTCCGAATCGTCAGGAACGGGCCGCCGATGGCCAGGGGGTGGATCACCGCGTTGACACGGGAACCATCGGGGAGACGAGCGTCGACCATCGGCGTCGCCTCGTCGACGCGCCGGCCGATCTGACCGACGATCTTGTCGATGATGCGGCGGAGATGAATCTCGTCGACGAATTTGACGTCGGAGAGGACGATCTTGCCCTTCTTCTCGTAGTAGACGTCGTAGGGACCGTTGGCCATGACCTCGGTGACGTCCGGGTCGTTGAGAAGCGGATCGATTGGCCCGTATCCGAGAACGTCGGAGGCGATCTCGTTGAGCACCGCCCGACGATCGGCCGAGGTGAGAGGGAGACCCTGCTCCTGGTCGACCGCCCACTCCAGCATCTCGAGAACGCGGAGCCTGAGCTCTGCGTCCGACATCTGCCGGTCATACAAGGTGGGGCCGAGCTCTTCGACGACCTTGAAATGGAGACGCCCGCGAAGCTCGCTCAGGGCATCAACGCGATTCGAGCCGATGTCCTGCGTCTCGGTTTGCCTGGCGGCGGCGACTCTCTCAGAAAGCGATGGCACGACTATCTACCTTCCACTATTTCCTGCCGAAGAGGCCGCCCTTGGACGTGCTCTCGGGGATCTTTCCTACAATCAGTTCTGCGACGCTCTCGAATCCCTTGGCGACCTTGCCTTTGGGATCGCTCTCCACGATCGGGCGTCCTTCGTTCACCGAGTTGGGCACGGCCGCGTCCGAGGGGACTGAAGCCGAGATCTCCATCTTCAGTGCGCTTTCGATCTCCTTGTTGTCCAACTTGGCCTTGGAGTTGCTTCGATTCATGACCAGCTGGACGTTCTGGGTGGAGAACTTGAGAAGCCGCAATGTCTCCAGGGCGAGCTTGGCGTTCTTGACCGAGGGGAGGTCCATGTCCACGACCATCAGCACATGGTCTGCCTTCTCGATCAGCGACAAGATCAGCTCGTCGAGCATCGAGGCCGTGTCGACGATCACGAAGTCGTAATTCTCTTGGAGCAGATCGAGCATCTGCATCAGACCAGCTGTCGTGATGTCGTCGGCAAAGGCCGGCTCGAGTGGAGCCGCCAGCACCTTGAGGCCGGTGGGGTGCTCGGTCAGCAGCGAATCGAGCATCTCGGCATCGAGCTGGTGCAACTCGTGGGCCGCGTTGACCATGGTGAACCTGGGCTCGAGCTGGAGCAGGAGGCAGACATCGCCGAACTGAAGATCGGCGTCGACGAGCACGACCTTCTTGTCCGTGAGACGGTTGAGCAGGAGGGCGACGTTGGTAGCCACCACCGTCTTGCCACTCCCGCCCTTGGCCGATGTCACCGTGATGATCGATCCCCGCTCCGTGGCGACCGGCTCGACCGGCGTCTTCGCCGCGCTGCGGCGCTTCAACACGTCATGGCCGAACTGCTCGATCGCCTCCTCGATCTTGGTCTCGTCGAGCGGGGCTTCGATGATGTCGGATACCCCGCATCGCATCGCTCCACGAAGGAGGTCGGCTGTGACCGACTCCGCGACCATCATGAGGATCAGACCCGGGTCCTGGTTGTGCAGGCTCCGGATCTGCTCCATCGACTGGTCATTGGAGAACGATGGGCCGAGCAGGAGCATCCGAAGCTCGCCGGACTCGATGATGTGACTCGCCTCGTCAATCGAGCGAGCAACAGGGAGTCGGCCCTCGAACAGCTCTTTGGCCGCCGAGACGAAGTCGTCGTCTCGATCTACGACCAATAGGTTGTGCTCGGCCATCGACATGTGAACCTCTACTCAGTTTCCAAAGACGTCGTCCAGCAGATCTCCGCCGAACAGGTTGAGGATCGTGACACCGGTGGTCTCGACCTCGACGAAGTCGCCAGGCACCAGCGTCAGCCAGATCGAGCCGTTCTCGAAGGCGTATGCGATCCGCTCTGCCTGCTCGGGAGTGACCTCGAGGGTGAAGATCGTGTCGTTGCCCGTCTCGGGCTCGACAGGCTGCCCATCGGGGGTGACTGCTTCGGGATCGTCGACCTCGACGGTCTCAGGCGCGTCCTCGTCGGGGCGGATGTCACGCCCGGTGGCGAGCACCGACAGGCCTTGGAGGACGAATCGTGAGTAGGTGACCACTCCGACCGTCTCTTCGGCGGGAGCAGCACCTTCTTCGACCGGCGCCACCGGCTGCTCGGCTATTCCGCTGAGCTCGTCGGGGAGAAGATCCTCGGGGATGTCGATCGTGATGATCATGTTGACCTGGTCACCAGGCTCGACGAACCCGTTGATGCCCTTGATGTTGTCGACCGAGATCGTCATTGCCTGCTTGCCCGAGGGGATCTCCTCGGCCAGCGGGACGATGTCGACGGTGATCGAGGTCCATTGTGACACCGTGAGGATCGATCCGGCAGAAATCGGCCCGGCGGCAACCCGACTGGTCAGGACGTCGCGCAGTTGTTCGGCCGTGGTGATCGCGCCATCCGGCACGTCCTCGGCTTGGTCCTCGCTCTGCTCGATCAGCTCACCGCCGCCCTCGAAGTCGGAGAGGAGGATCGCCCCGTCGGTGCCTTCGGCGATAGCCTCACCGGCGCGGTAGACCTCCACGATCTCTTGACCTTCGATGATTTCGTTCTCGACGTTCTGGAGATAGTTCCAGACCGCCCAAGCGGCGAGCCCGGCCAAGATCAAGGCCACTAACAAGACGATGGCTCTCCTACCCATTGAGTCCCCTTCGTATTTCCCCGGTAGATGGCACCTCGCCGATCCCGGCGCATGCCTTGGGGCATGCTACCGAGGGGCAAGGGACATCCCGGTGCTTCAAGTCCGATTCCACAGGATTGATTCGGACCGTATAGGACGAGTCTTGAGGGTTTCCCCGCTCTTTCCATAGTTCGGTCGCCCCATATCCGAACAGACCGGCGGCCGCGGCCGAAGTGCGAAACGAGGAGGAGGTGAGCTAGATCAGCGGCGGCCTATGCCGCGCTCCTTCAGCTCCTGGAGAATGGCCTCGAGGGAGGCGTCGACCGGCATCGGTGGCCTTTCCTCCTCGGTAGGCCCGAACTCGCGCTCGAATTCCTTCTGGGGACGGCGCCGACCCTTCTTCTGCTCCTCCACCTGGGACTCCCTCTCCTTCCAATCGGGAGAGGCCTGCTTGATGGACAGCGAGATACGTCTGCGCTCGTCCTCCTTCTCGGTGATCTTCACCTTGACCTGTTGGCCGATGGAGAGCTCCAGCTCGGGAGACTCGACACGGTGAGACGCGATCTCCGAGACGTGGACCAGGCCCTCGACCCCATCGGCTACCGAGATGAAGGCACCAAACGGGACGGTCTTGGTCACGACACCGTCGACGACGTCGCCGACCTCGTGCTCACGGGCGAAGACGTCCCATGGGTCGTCGCTGGTCTGGCGGATGGAAAGAGAGATTCGCTCCCGGTCCCGGTCTACCTCGAGAACCTTCACGTTGACCTTGTCCCCCACCTTGACCAGCTCCCCCGGGTGGTTGACATGCTGCCAGGAGAGCTCTGAGACGTGGACCAATCCGTCCATGCCCCCGAGGTCGACGAAGGCGCCGAAGTTGACCACCGAGGAGATCACCCCCTCACGTACCTCGCCCTCGGCGAGGCCGTCGAGGAAGGCATTGCGCTCCTCCGCCTGGGCCTCCTCCAGATACGCCCTGCGCGACAGGACGACATTGTTCCGGGCCCGATCGAGCTCGATCACCTTGGCGGTGATCGACTCGCCGATGAAGGGATCGAGGTCTCGCACCCTGCGCAGATCGACCAGGGAGGCAGGGAGGAACCCCCGGAGCCCGATGTCGACGATCAGGCCGCCCTTGACCACTTCGATGACGGTTCCCTCCACGGTCCCGCCCTCGTTGGCCACCTCTTGGATCTTGCCCCAGGCGCGCTCGTACATGGCTCGCTTCTTGGACAGGATTAGTCGTCCCTCGTCGTCTTCTTTGTTGAGGACGACGGCTTCGACCCGGTCGCCGACGGTGACGGCGTCGGCCGGATCCACGTTGTTTCGAATCGACAGCTCGCGGGTCGGGATGAGCCCTTCGGACTTGTAGCCGATGTCGACCATGGCTCCGTCCGCATCGACGCTGACCACCGTCCCTTCGACGATGTCCCCCTCCTTGAACTCGAGCACCGTGGCCTCGATGGCGCGTTCGAAGTCGTCGCCTATGTCGTCGGGGAGGTCACTCAGATCGGGAGCGACGAGTGCTTCGCGGCGTGGCACCACCGGGTTGGCTGCGGGCTCCTCCACGTCCACCGAGGTCTGCGTTACCTCGGGCTCCGTGGTCTCGGGCGCCTCGATGCTCTCCGGTTCGGGAGCGCTCGCGGGCGCGTTTTGCGGGTCGCTGGTCATGTGTGGGTGGTTACCTCCGAAGGAAACTCTGCAAACGCAAGGTCAGCAGGCGATCCGAGTGTACGCAGGTTCCCAACCAATCGCCAATGGTTGAGCCGGTAGTCGGTAGTCGGTGATCGGTAGCCAGACCGGATTCTGACTACCGACCACCGAAGACGGCGGCACGAAGTGCCGCATCAGGCTTTCACCGATGCCAGATCGGGGCCGGTGGCGACATCGACTCTGAGCGGCACGTCGAGGTCCACCACACCTTCCATCGTCCCCACAACCAGCTTCTCGGCCACATCGAGCTCGTCGAGGGTGCACTCCAGTATCAACTCGTCGTGGATCTGGAGGATCAGGGTCGACGCCAGGCCCTCCGAGCGGAGGCCGGCGTCGAGATCGATCATCGCCTTCTTGATTATGTCGGCCGCCGTTCCCTGCACCGGGGCGTTGAGCGCCATACGCTCGCCCATCTGCCGAATCCTGTAATTGTCCGACTTGAGCTCGGGCAGGTAACGGCGTCGGCCGAACAGGGTGGTGGTGTAGCCCTGGTTGCGGGCCAACGTCACCACCGAGGCCATGAACTCCTTGACGTCGACGAACTGGGAGAAGTAGGCGTCCATGTGCTCCTGCGCCTCGTCGCGGGAGATCCCCAACCTGTCGGCGAGACCGAACGCCTCCATGCCGTAGAGGAGGCCGAAGTTGATCATCTTGGCGGTGCGACGGAGGTCGGCGGTGACCTCGGCCTCCTCCAGCCCCCACACCCGAGCCGCGGTGGCGGTGTGGATGTCGGAGCCCTTCTGGAAGGCCTCGACCAGGAACGGGTCGCCGCTCATATGCGCCAGGACCCTCAGCTCGATCTGGGAGTAGTCGGCAACCAGGAACTCGGCGCCTTCCCCGGCGATGAAGGCGCGTCGGATGGTGCGGCCCGACTCGGAGCGGATCGGGATGTTCTGAAGGTTGGGGCGGTCCGAGGAGAGCCGCCCGGTGGTGGCGGCCATCTGGTTGAACCTGGTGTGGATCCTCCCGTCCGCCTCGATGAGGGGCAGGTAGCCGTCGACATATGTGCCGCGCAGCTTCTCGTACTCCCGATACTCGAGAAGGGCCTCGATCACCGGGTGGTCCAGCTTCTTGAGGACCGAGGCGTCGGTCGACGGCTTGCCGGTCGAGGTCTTCTTGATGACCGGCAGACCCAGCTTGTCGAACAGGACAAAGCGGAGCTGATCGGTGGAGTTGACGTTGAACCGCTCACCGGCCAGGTCCTGGATCTGGGAATCGAGAGCGGTCAGCTTGTCTCGGAGCTCGGCGCCCATGTTCTCCAAGTAGGCCCGGTCCACCCCGATCCCGGCATGCTCCATCCGGGCCAGCACCGGGATGAGGGGGAGCTCGAACTGTTCGAACAGCTCGCCCTCGTCACGATCGGCCAGCTCGGCGCGCATCACCTCCACCAGCCGGCGCACCGCCTCGATCCGCCGGCCCTCGGCCTCCAGATCGGGCCCGCTGTCGAAGGGGAGTGTTCCCGCCTCGGTCCCTTCTTCGTCGGGTGAGACCAGCTCCAGCCCGAGCAGACGCTCGGCCAGCTCTTCGAGGTCGTAGGTCCGCTGCGATGGGTTGACGATGTAGGCCGCGAGTGCGGTGTCCATCTCGAGTCGTTCCACGTCCCTGTCGAGTTCGAGGAGAGCCCGCATCAGGTCCTTGACGTCGTGACCGGCCAGGGCGGCCCGCCCGCTCTCGAGAGCCTCGAGGATCGGCTCTGCGGCATCGAAGGGGACAACGGCCGCCTCGCCCGGGCCGGTGGACACGGCGAGACCGAACGGCTCTCCCCCGTCGGTGACCAGGGCCGCGATCAGGACGGCTTGGGCGGCCAGCGCAGCAACATCCCCGGGCGATGTCATCAGCCGGGAGTCCACATCGACCAGCTCCGAGTCGGGGACCGCCGAAGGCAGGGCCTGTTCCAGGTCGTTCCACATGGAGTGGAACTCGAGACTGTCGAACAGGTCTTTGACCTGGTTCCGGTCCCATTCACGGGTGCGCAGGTCTTCGATCTCCACCCCCAGTTCCATGTCGGCGACGAGCTGCATCAGCTCCCGATTCAGGAACACCTGCTGTCGATGGGTGGCCAGATTCTCCCGTAGCTTCGGAGTCAACCCTGAGACAGACACATAGAGGTTGTCGAGGTCCCCGTACTCCGATATGAGACGGGAGGCCGTCTTCTCCCCCACTCCGGGAACACCGGGAAGGTTGTCGGATGTGTCACCGCGCAGTGCGGCGTACTCCACGTACTGATCGGGCCGGATCCCGTACCGATCCAGGACGTACGACTCGTCGGCGAGCACGATGTCGCTGATCCCCCGTCTGGTGTAGACCACCTTGACCGGCCCCTCGATGAGCTGGAAGGCATCCCGGTCACCGGTGACGATCAGAACATCCCAACCTGCTGCCACCGACCTCTTGGTCAGTGTGGCGATGAGATCGTCCGCCTCGTAGCCCTCCTCACGAAGCTGGGTGATCTGAAGGGTCTGGAGCACCTCATCGATCAGAGGGAGCTGGCTGCGGAAATGATCCGGCGCCTTCTCCCGTTGTGCCTTGTACTCCGGGTACGACTCTGTCCTGAAGGTCTGCCGGGACACGTCCCAGGCCACCGCGATGCCATCCGGGTGGTAGTCCTTGAGCAGCCGGATCAGCATCCGGGTGAATCCGAAGACCGCATTGGTGACCTGACCGCTCTTGGTGGCCAGGTCCTCGGGAAGGGCGTAAAAGGCCCGATAGGCGACCGAGTTGCCGTCGATCAGAGCGATTGTGGGCACGACCCTGACGGTAGCGCCGTCGGGTGTCAGTCGGGCAGACGCCGGAGTAGGCGATCCCGGGTCTTGATCAGCTTGGCCCGGCGCACCTTGAGGTAGAAAGCAGTCTTCTCGAAGCGCCGCACATCGCCCGCGGTGCGGCCGGCCTCCTCGCGATCGATGTAGTTGCCCACCGCGGCATCCCGGCGCGCGTCCTCGTCGATGGAACGATGATTGGACAGCTCGGCGTTGACGAGACGGAGCTCGCGGTTGATGTGCTCGATCATGTCGTTGAGCCGAAAGAGACGGCGGTGGATGCGATTCACGACCTCGAGCAGCGTAAAAGCAACGCCGTCCAACCGTTAACCTCCCCTTACACTTCCTTGCCGAGCCGGAGTGGCGGAATTGGCAGACGCGCAGCACTCAAAATGCTGTGTCCACCGTGGCGTGTGGGTTCGAGTCCCACCTCCGGCACCATGAGCTGACGCTGTGACTCAACAACCGCTGGTCGACCACGATTCCAAGGCCCAACCACCCTCGACCTGGACGACGGAGACGGAGAGCACCGGGCCGTTGTCCGGCCGGGGAGACCGCTGCAAAGACGCGACAGTCTGTTCCTCTGCCTCCGCACCGTTTCCCAACCGGTGACGCCGGGGTAAATGGCGACGTGTCCCGAGAAAGGAGTCGACTATGACATACGAGGAGATTTGGACGTATAGGGCGGAAACCGGCATGGCCCACGGCGTCGACGCCGTGGATGTCGTCGGCTACGGGGTCGAGGCCCTGGATGGATCAATTGGCAAGGTCGACGAGGCGACCAACGAGGCTGGATCGGCCTATCTGGTGATCGATACCGGACCGTGGATCTTCGGGCAGAAGGTGGTCGTCCCCGCCGGGATCATCACCAGTGTGGACTTCGAAGATGAGATCGTCCGGGTAAACCGCACCAAGGAGGAGATCAAGAATGCGCCTCCGTTCGACGAGACCACCTATCGCGAGCCGCGCTACAGCGAGGAACTGGGCAGCTATTACGGGCCGGAAGGCCCCGGATACCGGGACTGGTCGTAGATAGGAAACCCTCCGGACCTTGGGGTCGAGAGGTCCGGGCACGACCCTAGCTCTCTGCGAGAAAATCTGGATTCTGCGGTTGAAGCGTATGGATTTTGTCTGGGGTGCCTTGTAGGGTCGAACGTATGTTCGTAGGGGAAAGACCTGGGGAAGGGTTGGGGTCGGTGGGCGCGGGTGCTGATCTGGCCCAGATGTTGTCGGGGGTGGATCGGCATCGGTTGTCGGGTCATGACCGGGTGGAGTTGTTGAAGGCTCGTTCCCGGCTGCGGGCTCATGTCGATGCGGAACTGTTGGCGGACATGGTTTCTGTCCTCGACGCCGAATCCGCGGCTCTTTCTCCTGGCCTGGCGGTGGATGAGGTCCACGATGTCGCCGCCGCCGAGATCGGGGCGGCCTTGTCTTGGACCCGTCGGGCGGCGGAACGTCAACTCGACTTCGCCACCACCCTGGTTTCTGACTATCCCGCAGTG
>Ga0214468_1000336_pt1 | contig 15202 bp, 15 predicted proteins | sample RVTome_9_FD_187334 | JGI IMG/M metagenome (GOLD analysis project Ga0214468, IMG submission 187334) | Soil microbial communities from uranium-contaminated site in the Upper Colorado River Basin, Wyoming, United States - RVT155D38 HiSeq ...
TGCCATTGCCGCCGCCCCGATCGAGGACCGGCTCGATGAGGCCGTAGCTGCCATCGTTGCGCCGATAGAGCACGGCCACCTCATCGGTCTCGGCCGACAGGAAGACGAAGAAGGCGTGCCCGAGCTCCTCCATCTGGGCGATGGCGTCCTCGGGGAACATCGGCAGCATGTCGAAGCGCTTGGTCTTGACGATCCGCGGGCCGCCCTCCTCGGGCTCCTGGTACGACCCCGGCTCGATCGTCCCGAGCGCCTCGCGGTGGAGGACCTGCTCGGTCAGGTCGCGCCGCTTCCGCACGCTACCAGGCCTCTCCTTGGTGCGCACCACCTGGCGCTCGAGCTTGTCGAGCACGACGTCGAGCGCCGCGATCGGGGTGGCGCCCGACGCGGTGGAGCGCAGGACGTCGCCGTTGTTGCGCAGCGTGACCTCGGCCACCTGCGCGCTGTCGTTGGCGTGCGACGCGTTCGCGATGAGCTCGACATCGGCCTCGGCGAGGTCGTGGGTGATGCGGTCGAGGCGACGCAGCTTTCGTTCGATCTGGGTGCGGAGCCGATCCGTCAGCTCCAGGTTGCGGGCCGTCAGGTTCGTCTTCACGTCCGTGCCCTCCGCTTGTGCTGCGACGGGTGGGTGGCCCTCTACGGTACCACCGTGTCGGCCGGATATCTCGGACGGTGATCCGACGGTAATCGTCCGGTAATCCGCAGTGCCCCACCATCGGCCGATGGCGCTGCTGGACCTCATCCTGCCGCCGGCATGCGCCGGCTGCGGGCGACCCGGTGGCCTGCTGTGCGCCGCGTGCCGCTCCCGGCTCAGAGAGCCGTCGCCAGCCGACGACCGCTTCCTGGCGCCCGATGCCGGCGTCGTCGTCGGCGAGGCGCTGATCCTCGCGATCGCGGCCTGCGCCTACGAGGGACCGATGCGCCGCGCGCTGGCAGCGTTGAAGTATGGCGGCGTCGCCCGTCTTGCGCCCATCCTGGCCGATGCCGCGGCGCCGCGGCTGGCGACGCTCCTCGCGGTGAGCGGTCCGGCCACGCTGGTGCCGATCCCGGTCCATGCGGATCGCCGGCGCGAACGTGGCTACAACCAGGCGGCGTTGCTGGCCCGCGAGCTCGGACGGCGCGGGGGACTGCCGACGACCGAGTGCCTCGAGCGGACCAGGCCGACGACGAAGCAGCATCGGCTCAACCGGGCGGAGCGCCTGCGCAATCTCCGTGGCGCCTTCGCCGCGGCGGGTCGGCCCCCGGACACCGCGATCCTCGTGGACGACATCATCACCACCACGGCGACCCTCGAGGCCTGCGCGGCCGTCCTGCGCGACGCAGGCTGCCGGTCCGTCTACGGCTTCGCCATCGCCCGCGAGGTCTAGGGCGCCGGCTCCACCCGGCGCAGCTCGTCGCCGACCTCGATGCCCGCCGCCCGCGCGGCTCCCACCGGCAACTCGAGGCAGTCCCGAGCCCCGCGTGCCCACCACACGACGCGCCAGGGCCTCAGGTTCTCGACGACCTTCGTGACCCGGCCGGCGGCGTCGACGAAGACGGCGTCGATGGCGTATCGCATGAAGAACATGTGGATCGACGGTGCCTGCTCGATCCACAGCCCCTCGCCGGCGCTCAACGCCGGCGTGCGCAGCAGGCCTACCGTGCGGTCCCGGGCTGAGGCCGCGAGCCGGATCCGATCGCCGACAACGGTATCGCGCGTCTCGTTGCGGACGATGATCCAGTCAGCCACGGCAGAAGGATAGGCGGTACGAATGGGTCATGGAGTGATGCCCACGGCGGTCGCATCCTGTGCGCATGCTTCGACGCATGATCGCCCTTGCCCTCTGGGCCTACTTCGGCTGGTACCTCGGATCGATCATCGCCGGGTTCACCGGCACGCCGACCATCATCGGCCCCGCGCTCGGCGCCTTGGTCGCTGCAGTCGCCCTGGTCGACTGGCGCCGCGCGCGAGTCGCCGGGCGGGCGGAGCTGGTCAAGCTGCCCCGCTGACTCGTCGCGCTATCTGATCAGCTGAACCGCGAAGAACTGGCTCAATGCGTCGTCGTCCGGGTTCCACGGACCGCTGACCTCGCCCTCGATGGCGGTGTCGATAAAGATCCCGGTGATGCAGCTGGTCGCTCCGTTGCCGGTGTCGCAGATCGGGTTGGTCCCACTGATGTACACCCCGGTCAGCAGGAGCGAAGCGGCGCGCGGGAAGTAATACCACTGGTTCTGTCCGCCGATCGGCGCGGGGTCCGTGCACTCCGTGGCCTCGCCCGGGTCGGTGCGGCAGGTGTCCTCGAACAGCGGGATCATGATCTCGTCCCCGATATGGCTCGAGAAGCAGTCGTCGATCGGCGCGGAGTTCGTGTTGCCGGTGGACGTGACGTTGAACCAGTCGGGCAGGATGATCGGGTACGGCGGGTTTGGGTCACACAGCTGGGCCGCGAGCTCGCTGTCGCCTCCCCCGGGCGGTGACCAGTCGATCCACCCGACGCTTCCAGGGTTGTTTCCGCACAGGGGGATCACCTGCTCGCCATCCTCCGGCCACTCGTCATCGGTGGCGACGGATCGGTTCTGCCCGTCACAGGTGACGACGGTGGTCGGGACCGTCACGGGCAGCAGGGCACACGGCGCGCCCGGCGCGCAGACCTCGGTCGGCCCGGTGACAGCCACCGCATCAGTGAACACTTCGAGCTCGGTGACGCCGACGATCCGTGCGAACACCGTCTCGTGAACCCGGTTCCCCACGACCCGCACGCCCTGGGCGCCGTCCGGGATGGCGCCGGCGCCGACCTCCGCGTTCAGGGGCGTCCCCTCCCAGTCGGTGTACTCCACGATCTCGAGGTTGACACCATTGAGGGTGGCGGCAGCGTTCACGGCCGCGAGGACATCGTCGTCATCGGTCGTCGCGCCGAGCATCCGCTCCATGAGGACGATCGCTCCGGCCTCGGCGGTCGCGTCCGATCCGTTCTGGGAGGCTCGGTTGCCAGCCCACTGCATGCCGACGTCGACCACGAGGCCGACCATGCCGACGACCGCGACCATGGCCGCTGCCACGATGACGAGCGTCTGGCCACGCGCTGAACTGGAGGTGCCCGGGAACTGCATGTCGTGTGACCTCATGGAGAGACGTAGGTGCGCTCGATCGGCATGCGACTCGTCGACGAGACCGTGAACGAGCCGACGATGTTGCCGATCAGCGGCGTGGCCGGTTGATACTGCGTCCTGACGGTGACCTCGATGAGGCACCCAATGCGGGGACACTGCGGGTCCGGATCCAGGGTTCCGTCGAAGGCTACGGACACGCTGTCCAGCCCGATCGCCTCGGACTCCACCGCCGCCTCGACGGCGGCGGGGTTCTGGTCGACGACGGCGACCCGGGCGCCGCTGCGGGCGCCGTTCGACACGGCGTTGTAGGCAGCGACGGCCCGGCCGAAGTCGAGGACGCCGAGCAGGAGGATGAGGAGGATCGGGAGGACGAGCGCGAATTCAACCAGGCTCTGTCCGCCCTCGCTGGCGCGCCTCAGGGGAAATCGCGTGCGGGCACTCATGGCTGCTGCGATACCCGGACGCTCGCGCCGCAGTCGACGTACGTACCGCCGACGAGCGACTGGGAGAGGATGATCCAGGTGCCGCCGTTCGGGGAGAAGTTCGTGCTCTCGAAGCCCTCTTCCACCCACTCCTGCTGACCCTCGGGCCGGGTGAGGTTGGTCATGTTCGGCACGCGGCACGGGGTCGGCGGGGGTGGCGGGAGTGGAGGACCGGTCGTGACATCGGCAGTCGCCGTGACGTCCAGGCAGCTCACCCCGGCCGTCGAGGTCGGAGCCGTCGACTGGTCCGTGATGGTCCGCGTCTGGGGAAGGGCAGCGGGGTCGCCGCCGTCCGCCTGCAGGTTGAGCGCATCGAACTCGACGTCCCAGGCCGTGCGGGCGTCGCCGAGGCTCATCCCGATCATGTTCGGCACGATTGCCTCACCGACGGCGCACGGGCCGCCGTCCGGAAGCGGCGTGACCTCGACCCGCGACGAGTACACCGCGTAGGCCGGCATGGAGCAGTTCGAAAGCGGGTCGTCCTCGGTGACGGTGGCCGTCCCGACGGTAGCGGAGTCGGGCGCTCCTGCCGGCTCGACAGTGAAGTTCGTCTCCCTGAAGCCGGCGGACACCCAGGCGGCGCGCGCCCCGGCCACGGACCGGTTCTCCATCGCGGGGACCGCGAAGCACTGGATGGGCGGTGGCGGGGGTGGTGCCGGGACCGGCGTGGGACAGTTGATGCAGCCCTCACGGATCGGGAACGTTGCCGTGGCCGTCATGCGGAGCGGGTCGCCGACGATCAGGTCCATCAGCGGCGTCAGCGGCGAGAAGTCACAGTACAGGGTCAGTGTCGCGAAGTCGCCGAGCACGGGGGTGGTCGTCGGCGTCCCGTCGGGGCGCCGGTACGACGGCGACGGGACGGGATCCTGCGGTGTGCAGGCGGGGTTTCGGCGCTCCGCCAGGTCCGGGAACAAGTCGCTCTCAACCAGAGCCACGTAGCGTGCCTGCTCGGTGGACGTCATGGTCGCGTTGATGCTCGCGTAGTTCGCGCCGTTTCGCGCCGCCTGGTGGAGATTCGCCCAGCCGAAGAAGGCACGGCCGAAGTCGATGGCACCGAGCAGCAGGATGAGGAGGACCGGCAGGAGGATGGCGGTCTCGGCCAGTGCCTGGCCTCGATGCGGCCGATGCCGACGGAGCATCGCTCCGAGCGACGCGAGTGGGAGGACCATGGGGCTATGGCTCGATAGGTCGTTTGGCCCAGTAGGGTAGGGGGGCGACCTTACAGCCTTCCTTACACCAAGAGCGCCCCGATCCGTAACCGGACCGGGGCGCTCCTCGCCGCCGCTGAAGCGGACGCGTCAGGGGGCCTATCGGATCATGACCACACCGATATCGACGTTGTCACCGGGGTTGATGTCCCCGATGCCGACGTTGCTGGGTGGCTGGAGGCGCTCGACGAACCAGCCCTTGAGGCAGCCCACGCCACCGCCGGGATTCACGAGCTGCGGGGCCCCATAAGGCTGCTCGCATTCGGCATCGCCACCCTGGACGTGCGCCTCGTCGAGGATAAAGCCGACCCAGAACGGAATGCCGTACCAGGTGTTGTCGCCCTCTCCGGCGGTCCACTGTCCAGCGGGGCAGTCATTCAGCTCGCCGAAGCCGTCACCGTCGGTATCGGTCACGCCGACGTTCGACCCGCAAGTGGCGGTGTGAATCGGGATCTGGACAACGTGATCGGCATCGGGATCCCCCGAGTCCTCCGGCTCGTACACGCCGGGCTGATTCCCGTGGTACTCGGCGAGCAGCGGCTCCAAGGAGTTGACGTTACCGGTCTGGGTCTGGACCCACGCCGGAATCGGGATGTACGTGTCACACGGGTTCTCGATGGCGTTCGCGAGGTTCCCGCACCCGTACTCGAGCCAGCCCACCGAGCCCGGCGCGAGGGAGCACAGCGGGATGATCGCCAGGTTCGAGGCACTTGGCTGGCCCGCGGCGATCTCGTCCGGGTCGGGCAGGATCTCGTACGGCTGCCAGGTATCCGGATCGCCCACCTCGCCCCAGTCTTGGATCGAGTACGTCACTTCCTCGGAGTCGCAGACGGTCAGGGTCTGGGGGAAGGTGACCGGCAGCGCCACGCCGGTGCCGAGCACTGGGCCGACCACGGCCGTCGCGTCGGATCGTGCGGTCAGCTGACCGATGCCCACGACGCCCATGAGGAACGTGTCGAAGTCCTGGGCCGTGGTTGCCTTGACTCCCTGGGCCACGGGCGGGATATCCCCGCCACCGCCCGCGGCGCACCCGGGAACGGCGACATTGATGAGGTTGCCTTCGTGATCGGTGAACTGGACGTCCTCCGGATCGACGGCATGGGCATTGGCCGCGCCCTCGACGGCGCACCCGACGTCGCCCATCGTCAGGGTGCTCTCGCCGCCGAGCCACTCCAGGACGACGACGGCGCCGGCCTTGGCCACGGAGTCCGCGCCGTTCTGGGTCACGCGCTGACGGCCCCAGGCATGCCCGCCGTCGATGACGAGACCGACCATGGCGATGAGCCCGATGAGCCCCGCGGCCACGATGACGAGGACCTGGCCGCGTTCGTCTGCCGGACGCCGCGGCGCGTTGAGTCGGGGATGCTGGGAACGCATGTTCACTCTCCGCGCGGGCACTGGGGCCCCTCACAGTTGAAGTCCACCTTGAACTGGGACTCACCGACCAGGGTGAGCGATCCGAGGATGTTTCCGATGACAGGAGTCACCGGGTCGTAATCGAACTCGACCGTCACGACGGCGATACAGAAGACGATGCCGCCGGAGTTGTTGCTGTCGCCCGGCACCTCCGCGGTGCACGAGTTGGCGACGTTCGGTGTTGTCATGTCTCGGAAGTCGACGGTGACGTCGTCGGGCTCGATCCCGAGTGAGACCGCCTCCGACGCCGCGCGCTCCTGGACGTGCGGGATGGTCTGATCCACGATCGCCAGCCGGGCACCCTGTCGGGCGGCGTTGTTGATGGTGTTGTAGGCGTAGATGGCTCGGCCGAAGTCGAAGACACCGACCATCAGCAGGATGAAGACGGGCAGGATCAGCGCGAACTCGACCATGGACTGGCCCTTGCGGTCCTTGGAGCGGATCATGGGTTGGTCACCCGCACCGTGACGTCGTCCGTCGCGGTCTCGCTCTGGGAATTGGTCACCGTCAGCTCCACGGTGTAATCCGTGTGACCTCCACCCGGCGCGTCGGTGAACTCCTGGTCGAGGAGATCCTGGATGTCGTCGACGAACACGCCATCGATCTCCCACTCGTACGAGACGATCTCGCAGAACGCCGTCGACTCGGCGGTGGCGAAGAAGTCGACCACGAACGGGTTCGCGGGGCTCCCGAGGGTGCTCGAGGTGTCGTTCACGCGACCACCGGCTCCCGCCGCCGGCAGGGTCGTGAAGCTGGCATCCGGATCTGAGCAAGGGTCGGCCGGCGGAGGTGGATCCGGGATGCCCATTACCACGACGCCGTTGACCGCAAATGTGGATTCGGCGGCGAGGTTAATCGGTCCCCCGAACAGGTTCTGAGCGAGCGGCGTAACGAGCCCGAAGCTGCAGTTGAGACGGACAGTGGCCATGTCCCCGAAGCCGATGACGCCATCACCGTCGACGTCGTCGAAGGTCGGAGCGGGGTGAGGCGTCGTGAACTGGCAGTTCGCCGCCTGGAGGTCGGCGGTGATGAGCGCCTGGTACTGCTGGATCCAGAGCTGCTCCTCGGCGTTGTCCGCGGTCGGCCACGCCAGCCAGGTCTGCGCCGCGCGGTCGGCACCGATGCGGGTGGCGTTCTGCAGGGCGACCCAGCCGAAGAAGACGCGGCCGAAGTCGATGGCCATGACAAGCAGCAGCGCCAGGAGCGGGAGGACGATGGCGAACTCGACCATCGCCTGTCCGCGGCTGGTCGCGGGACGACGTCGAAAGGGGGAACGAACCACGCTCGGGAACCTCGTAAATTGGGCGTGCTCTGACGGTACGGAGCACACCTTGCGGAGCACCTTGCAGGGTCGCGGAGGAAGGGCCCATACGCACCCGTACGAAGGTCCTACTCGAGGGCCCCATCGCTCGGCTCCGCGGGAACGCCGATCGTCATGACCGTCCCGGAGCCAAGGGTGCTGCTGGCCGTCATCCAGCCACCCATCGCCTCCATCAGGCCCCGCGCGGCGTACAGCCCGACGCCGCTGCCGTCAGGGGCGCGGCGGCGCGCATCGGCTGACCGGAAGAACTGCTCGAACGCGCGCTCGAGCGTTTCGGAGTCCATGCCGGTCCCGTGGTCGTGGACCGATACGTCGAGGACGCGCTGCCGCGGCGCGATGGTGACCTCGATAGGGGTCCCGGGAGGGCTGTATTTCACTGCGTTGTCGAGGACCGCCCACAGCACCTGCTCCAATCGATCCGGGTCCCCGACGGCCAGGTGCGGCCGCCCTTCGATCATGAGCTCGAACGGCCGGTTCGCCCGCAGTGCCGCCCAGGTCCGTTCGACGAGCGGCGTGACCGCGAACACCTCCTGCCGCGCGGCGAGGGCCCCGGCTTCCAGGCGCGATGCGACGAGGAGCTGCGCAACCATCCGGCGCAGGCGGTCCGCCTGGTGCGCGATCGTGTCGAGGTCCATCCGGGCCTCGGCGGGCACGCGCTCGTTTGCGCGGAGCTCCGTGGCCAGCGCGCCGATGCTGGTGAGCGGTGTCTGAAGGTCATGGGTGACGCCGCGGAGGAAATCCGACTGGATGGCCGAGAGCCGCACGAGCTCGTCGGCCTGTGACCGGACCTTCGCGTACAGGAGCGAGTGCTCGAGGGCCGTCGCGGCATGCTGCCCCACCAGGCGCAGGAGGTCGAGATTGGCCGGAGACGGATCCGATCGGCCTTCCCACGGCGCGTAGAGGATGGCGCTCAGGCCCTGGCGCGCGGACACGTCGACGACGGTGAAGCCGCCCCATGGCCCCTCGATGCGACGCGCCGGCAGCTCGCTGCCGGTCACCGAGGCCCACTGCTCCAGCTCGCCGATCGGCTCGGAGGCCGGCGTCTCGCCCGCGGCGCGGTAGATGCCGGGGACCAGCCGCTCGGTGCTGTCCGTCGCGAGGATGGCGAGCCGCCAGGTCGCGTCCTCGAGCACGTCACGCACGGTCGCCACGAGGTCCCCGGCCACGCGCCGCGGATCGTCGTCGATCTGGACCAAACCAGACTGCCGGGCCAGGGAGGCGACCTGTCGGTTACGGTCCTCCAGCGCTGCGGCCAGCTGGGCGTAGGGGCTGCCTGCCTCCAGCTCCTCCGGAGCCTGCCCACGGCGCGCCAGCGCCACGAGGGAGCGGATGTCGTCCGCGAGGGTGCGGGTGTAGACGATGGCGAGGATCGCCGCCCACACGATCGCTGCGATGATGACGAGCACGGCCACGACGTCGGGGTCGGCGCCATCGAGGAGGGCCCTAGTCAGGAGCAGCGTCCCGACGAGGATCAGCAGCGGCGGGATGACGGCAAGCAGCAGGCCGACGAAGACGCGGAGCCAGAGGCCGGTCCGCGGCACCGCCTCAGGACCGCTGGGACGCGTGCGTCCCGGACACAAGCCGGTACCCGACCCCCCGTTCGGTGAGCAGGTGGCGGGGGTGGTCCGGATCGGCCTCGAGCTTGCGGCGCAGCCGACGGACGGTCACCCACAGGTAGGATGGATCAGCGCCGTCTGCGTCGGTCCAGACGCGGTCGAGCAGCTCGTCGGTGGGCACGACGCGGTCGACCGACGCGGCCAGGACCTGGAGCAGGCGCGCCTCGGTCGGCGTGAGCTGGTGCGTGCCGGCCGGCGTCGTCAGGCGACGCGACGCCAGGTCGACCTCGATGTCCCCGCCGTCGAGCGAAACCTGCGGGCTGCCGATCGACGCCCGACGCAGGATGCGCTGGATGCGGGCGACGAGCTCGTCGGGATCGAAGGGCTTGGTGACGTAGTCCTCCGCGTACAGCTCCAGGGCGCTGACCTTCGCCTCCGATGCGTCGACCGCCGACAGCACGATAATCGGCAGGTCGGCGAGCTGCTTAACCCGGCGGCAGAGCTCGAAGCCGTCCATGCCGGGCATCATCAGGTCGACCACCAACAGCGCCGGCCAGCCCTCCTCGAGCGTCTTCAGCGCGGCCGGGCCTGAGGGCGCGGTCCGCACGTCGTACCCCGCGCGAGCGACGCGCCGGGAGAGGACGGCGAGCAGAGTGACGTCGTCGTCGACCAGGAGAATGGCCGGTCGGACCGGCGGCAGCATGGGCTAGATGCCCACGCCCCGGATGACGGTGACGACGGCGGGCCCCAGGATGACGATGAAAATCGTCGGGAAGATGCAGCCGACCATCGGGAACAGCATCTTCACCGGTGCCTTGGCCGCCGCCTCCTCCGCGCGCTGCCGACGCTCGATCCGCAGCTGCTGCGACTGGATCTGCAGCACCTTGGCGATCGGCACGCCGAGCTGCTCGGCCTGGACGATCGCGCCGATGAAGTTCGTGATGGGCTGCTGGTCGGCCCGGGAGGCGACGTCACGGAGGGCCTCACGCCGGGGTCGACCCATGCGCACCTCGGCAAGCGCCTGCCGGAACTCGTCGACGAGCGGCCCCTCCATCTTCTCGACGACCTTGGCCAGGGCGGCATCGAACCCGAGACCGGCCTCGACGGAGATCGTCAGCAGGTCGAGCGCGTCCGGGAGCTGGAGGACGAGCTCGTTTCCCCGGGCGCGAATCCTGCGGCCGAGCCAGAATTCCGTCCCGACGAAGCCGATCATGCCCCCGACGGCCAGCCCGAGGAACGCAACGCCGAAGTTGCCGCCGGTGAAGAGGAGCACCAGCAGGAAGACGACGATCGCGCCGACGAATGCACTGAGGAACTTCACGCCGATCCAGTCGGCTCCCCGCAGACCCCCGGGGTATCCGGCCTTCTGCAGGCGAAGGTCCGTGCGCTCCACCATGCCACCGCCCTCGCGGGCCTGGCGGATCTTCGAGAGCCTTCGGATGATGGGCTTGACCGACCGCTCGTAGAACGGCTGGTCGAGCTCCATCTCCTCCAGCGACTTCGGCGTCACCACAAGCTGGGACAGCCGGGCCTGGACCGCGTCCTCGGACGGTCGTGCAGCCACGCCGTAGGTGATGAGGAGGACGGCGCCGGCGGCCAGGACGGCGATGAGAATCTCGGGTGTCATGACTAGACCTTGATGTCGACGATGCGACTGATGAAGAAGTAGCCGAGGGCCATGCTCAGCAGCCCGACGAGAGCGAAGACGAGGCCGAGGGGCAGGCCGAAGGCCTCCGGTGGTCGGTCGAACATTGGCCCCATGTACGTGGGGCTGATCAGCATCAGGATGGCGCCCAGGCCGATCGGCAGCCCGGTGATGATGTAGCCGGAGTAGCGCTGCATGGCGGTCAACGTCTTGATCTCGCCCTGAATCCGCACGCGCTCGCGAATCGTGAAGGCGATGGCGTCGAGCACGTTTGCGAGGTTGCCGCCGACCTGGGCCTGGATGTTGATGGCGGTGATCATGAGCTCGAGGTCCTCGGACGCGACGCGCCGAACCAGGTTGTTCAGGGCGGGCTCGAGCGCCATGCCCAGCTGCATCTCACGAACGACGCGCTCGAACTCCTCGGAGATCGGCGGGCGGGCCTCGCGCGTGACCAGCTCGATCCCCTGGAGGAACGACGAGCCTGCGCGAAGGGAGTTCGCCAGCAGCGTGATGGTATCCGGCAACTGCTCGCCGAATGCCTTGAGGCGCTTCGACTTCCGCCGATTCAGGTAGAGGCGCGGGAACCACAGGCCCAGCAGCGCGATGACGAAGAGCGCCACGGGGTTGCCGAACCCGGGGATCACCACGCTGAGCAGCAGCGCCACGCCCGCGAACACGAAGGGTGCGGCCGCCCACATCAAGATGAACTCGGCCGGCTTCAATTTGAGGTCGGCGCGAGCCAGCTCGGTCGCGAGGCGCGTCGCGAAGTCCTGCTTCGCGATGGCGCGCGAGAGCCCGGCGATGACCGCAGACTCCTGCGGGGCGTCCGCATCGCTCGCCTCAGGACGCGCCGATGCATACCGCTCGAGGCGGGACGCAACGCCGCCACCGCCGGCACTCATGGCGACGCCTACGGCAACCAGGAAGATCGCCAGCGCGGCGAGCCCGGCGATAAGGAAGGGCAGCATGTTGTCCATCGGTCTTCAGTCCCTTCCGATCAGAACGGTGAGCCGAAGATGTTCGGCGGCAGATGGATCCCGGCCGTCTCGAAGCGCTCCACGAAGTGGGGACGGATGCCGGTCGGCTTCAGGCGACCCCTGATCTTTCCCTCCTCCACGCCAGTCTGCTCGAAGACGAACACGTCCTGCATGACGATGACGTCGCCCTCCATGCCCTGGACCTCGGTGATGTTCACGATCTTTCGCGTGCCATCCTTGAGGCGGTTCTGGTGGACGATGAGGTCGACGGCCGACGCGATCTGCTCGCGGATGGCCCGCAACGGCAGGTCCATGCCGGCCATGAGCACCATCGTCTCGAGGCGGCTGAGCATGTCGCGCGGCGTGTTCGCGTGGCCGGTGGACATCGACCCGTCGTGGCCGGTGTTCATGGCCTGGAGCATGTCCAGCGCCTCGCCGGAGCGGCACTCCCCGACCACGATGCGGTCCGGGCGCATGCGCAGGGCGTTGCGCACCAGCTCGCGGATCGGGATGGCGCCCTTGCCCTCGATGTTCGACGGCCGCGCCTCCAGGGTGATGACGTGCTCCTGGCGCAGCTGGAGCTCGGCGGCGTCCTCGATCGTCACGATGCGCTCGTCGTCCGGGATGAAGGACGACAGGATGTTGAGCATCGTCGTCTTCCCGGAGCCGGTGCCGCCGGAGACGAAGATGTTGAGCCGTGCCTTCACGCAGGCCTCCAGGAACTCGAACATCTCCGGCGTCGCGGTACCGAACCGGACGAGGTCGTCGACGGTGAACGGGGTGGCGGAGAACTTCCGGATGGTGATCACCGGGCCGACCAGCGACAGCGGCGGGATGATCGCGTTGACGCGGGAGCCGTCCGCCAGGCGGGCGTCCACCATCGGGCTCGACTCGTCCACGCGGCGACCGATCGGCGCGATGATGCGCTGGATGATCTTCATCACGTGCTCGTCGTTCTGGAACGTCACGTTCGTGAGCTCCAGGCGACCCTCGCGCTCGATGTAGACCTGCTGCGGGCCGTTGACCATCACCTCGGTGATCGTCTCGTCGCGCAGGAGCGGCTCGAGCGGCCCCAGGCCCAGGATCTCGTCCGTGATCTGCTCGAGCATCCGCACCCGCTCGGCGCGGGTGAGGGCCAGCCCTTCCTCGTCGGCGATCTTGCCGAACAGCTCCTCGATCTGGCGACGCACCTCGACCTGGTTCGTCAGGTCGAGCTTCGGGTCGAGCTCGTTGATGAGCCGGTTCTGGACGCGGAACTTCGCCTCGCGGAACGACTCGCGTGCCGGGAGCGCCGCGGTGAAGCGGGAGGCTGGCGCGGGAGCGGCCGGCGGCGGAGGCGTCGGCGTGCCTCCCGCCGTCGGCGCAGGCGGCTGGGAGCCCTGTGGCCCCCCGCCCTGGGGCGGCACGGGCGCGGGGACGGCCGGCTGGGCCGTCCCTTCTCCTTCTGCGGCGGGCCGTGCCCGCTCGATGCGCTTCAGCAGTGACATGCCTGGGATCCTTCCTTCAGCGGCGTGCGAAGAGTCCGCGCTTGGCGGTCTTGTTCTGTTCGGTTGGGCCCTCGCCGGCGATCGTGCGGGCGAGCTTGATAACGTCGCGCGAGAGCGGCGACTCGGGATGCGAGACGACGAAGGGGACGCCGCGGTTGACCGCCAGGACGGCCAAGCGCCCGTCGGACACGATGGCCCCGTCGATCGGACGGCGGATCGAGGCCTCCACGTCGCCGATGCGAATGCCTTGGGAAGCATCCGACCGGTTGATGACGAGGCGCAGCTTGGATCGCTCGTAGTCGAGCTGGTCGGCGACCTCCAGGAAGAGGCGCACGTTCTTGATGGTGGTGATCTCGAGCGCCGCCACGACGAGGATCTGGTCGGCGGCGTCGAGGACCCCGAGCGTGTGATCGTTCAGGCCCGACGGGACGTCGACGATGACCCAGTCGTGGCTCTCCTTCAGCATCTCGACGATCTTGCGCAGGTAGGCCGGCGTGACGAGGTCCGCGCCCTCCGGCGACGGCGGGGCGAGCAGGACCCGGATCCCGGTGGAGTGGTCGACCATCACCGACTCGATAATGTCGCGGTCCGGTTCGCCGCCCTCGACCGCGTCGAGGACCGATCGGTTCTTGGGATTGAGGTTCAGCAGGACGCCGACGTCGCCGAACTGCAGGTTCGCGTCCACCAGCGCGACGCGCTGTCCGGTCTCCCGGTGCAGCGCCAGCGCCAGGTTGGTCGCCAGCGTGGTGCGCCCCGCGCCGCCCTTCGGCGAGAACACGGCGACCACCTGGTGCTCTTCGACGTTGTCATCGGCCGGCCGGCCCGTCGCGGTCGGCGCGTCGCCGGCTGCCTGGAGCTGCTCGCGACGGACGAGCTCGCGCTCGAAGGCGCGCTTGATCGAGGTCGAGAACTCGTCGCCGCTGAACGGCTTGACGAGGAACTCGCGCGCACCGGCGAGCATCGCCCGCTTGAGGTGCTCCGCCTCGCCGTGGACGCTCATCATGATGATCGGGCTGTTGGGCAGCCGCTGCGAGATGATCTCGGCCGCGGCGATGCCGTCCATACCCGGCATGTTGATGTCCATGACGATGACGTCCGGACGCAGGTCCATCGCGACCTGGAGCGCCTCCTCGCCGGAGCCGGCGGTGCCGGCCACGTCGATTTCGCGTTCCAGCCCGAGGAGCCGGGAGAGGTGCTCCCGGGTCTCGGGGATGTCGTCGACGATGAGTACCTTGATCATGCGTGTCTCCAGCGGCGTGAGAAGCAGGCCCGAGCCTTACTCCTGCGGCTCCTCACCTTGCAGCTCATCGATGATGCTCGGGATCCGCAGGCCGTACTCCTCGACCATCGAGTCGATCGTCACGCCGACGGTGGGCTCGACCTCGTCGTCGTCCGCGTGGCGGATGACGGCGGTAATCGACCTCGACAGCTCGTTTCGTTCGCTCGACAGCTCGGAACGGTCGCGCTGCGCCCACTTGATGACTTCGGCATCCTGGTCAGTGCCGGCGAATACGATGATCACGCTCTCGATGGCGGCGGCCTCGGGCTCGGCATCGTTCTCGTCGACGACGCCGTCGTTGTTCGTGTCCTGACGCTGCGGGACCTCTGCGCGCGTCGCGCTGACGTACAGGACCCGCTTGTCCTGCAGCACGGCCTTGACCGTCCTCGTGGGCTCCAGGTCGGGGACCGGCTCGAACCGTTGGGGGGCGTCGGGATTCGCGGCTGAGTCGGCCGTCGGCTGAAGCACTCTGACCTCGGCCGAGACGATGATGTCGATCGAGTTCCCGGCCTGCACCAGGAAGCCCGTCCCGGTCTGCGCGTCCACTCGGATGGCCATGGCCTTCTCGCCCGGCTCGAGCATGGCGGCGACGTCGACGCTGCGATCGCGGCCCTCGCCGATCGTCTGTTCGGTGACCTGTGAGCCCGCCGGAACGGGGAGCAGCGCCGGCTGGCCCTGGAGCTGAGAGGCACTGCGCAGCGGTGTGCCGACGACGGCCTCCGGGTCGATCTCCTGCTCCTCGAC
>Ga0214468_1000339_pt1 | contig 15115 bp, 14 predicted proteins | sample RVTome_9_FD_187334 | JGI IMG/M metagenome (GOLD analysis project Ga0214468, IMG submission 187334) | Soil microbial communities from uranium-contaminated site in the Upper Colorado River Basin, Wyoming, United States - RVT155D38 HiSeq ...
GGGGTCCGCGGGGTCGAGATCCGGGTCGGCGGCGGCACCTCGATCATGCCCCGCGTCGCCCCCACCCTCTACGACTTCGTCGAGCTTGACAACGGCGACTTCCTCAAGGTCTCAGAGGCGGTGTTCAGGCTGTTCGACCGCCAGGAGTGGCTGCGCGTCAACCGCGCCCGCGCCCGGATCAAGGTGCTGATCGACAAGATCGGCATCGACGCCTTCCGCGAGATGGTGGAGGAGGAGCTCGAGGGCGACTGGGTCGGCGAGCGCGACTTCTCGATCGAGCACCTGCTGTTCACGGACGACGAGGAGGCGAACGCGCCGGCGATCCCCGCCCAGGCGGCGAGCCCCAACGGCGATCGCTCCGAGTTCGACCGCTTCGTCGAGGCCAACGTCGCCCCGCAGCGCCAGGGGGGCTTCTCGACGGTGACCGTGAAGGTCACCCGCGGCGATCTCACCCCCGAGCAGTTCCGCGGCCTGGCCGCGATCATGCGCGAGCTCACCGGCGGCTACGCGCGAACCACCGTTCAGCAGAACCTCGTCCTGCGCTGGGTGCGCGACGAGTCCCTCTACGACGTCTACACCCGCCTCGCCGATCTCGGACTCGCCGACGCCGGGCAGAACGAGGTCACCGACGTCGTCTCCTGCCCCGGCACCGACTCGTGCAAGCTCGGCATCACCTCCTCGATGGGCCTGAACAGGGCGATCTCCGAGCGGCTCGAGGCGATGGAGATCACCGACCCGCTGACGCGGAAGATCCACATCAAGATGTCGGGCTGCCCCAACGGGTGCTCGCAGCACCACATCGCGAACATCGGGTTCTACGGCGCCTCGCTGAAGGTGGGCGACCGCCAGCTCCCCGCCTACATCCCCCACCTCGGCGGCAACTACGAGGGCGGCGAGGTCGTCTACGGCCACCGGCTGAAGTCGCGCCTGCCCGCGAAGCGGGTGCCGGAGGCGGTCGAGCGCTGGCTGCGCCTTTACCAGGCCGAGCGCAACGAGGGCGAGGAGTTCAACCCGCTGGTCGAGCGGCTGGGGCCCGAGCGCTTCGAGGCCGAGGTCAAGGACCTGACGATGCCGGTCGAGTTCAGCCTCGAGACCCTCGACGAGTTCGTCGACTGGTCGCGCTCGGACCCGTACAAGGTCGAGCGTGGCGAGGGGGAGTGCGCGGTATGAGCGAGTCGGCCACACGGCCGCGCCCGTTCGTGCTCGACACCCCGGTGCCGGGCGAGAACGGCAACGGGAACGGGCATCCGCCCAAGCTCCCCACCATCAACGGCGAGCTGGTCGACCCGGCCGAGATCGGCGCGAGGATCGAGCCGCTCTCGGCGGAGGACGCCGTCGCCTGGGCGATCGAGACCTTCCACCCGAAGCTCCGGTTCGCCGTCTCCTTCCAGAAGACCAGCTCGGTGACGATCGACATCGCCCACCGCATCGAGCCTGGCGCGGACTTCTTCTATCTCGACACCGAGCTGCTGTTCTCGGAGACCCACGAGACCCGCGACCGGCTCGCCGAGCACTTCGGGATCGAGTTCCAGCGCTACGTGCAGGACAACCCCCCAGGGCTGCGGGAGCGCTGGGAGGCCGGGGAGTGGGGGCCGGAAGACGAGTGCTGTGCTCCGCGCAAGGTAGCTACCATGCGGCGCGCCCTGGTCGGGGTCGATTGCTGGGTTTCAGGCGTTCGCCGTGTCGACTCGGACAGCCGAGCAAACGCTCCGAAGTTCGGCTGGGACGACCGGTTCGGTCTCTGGAAGCTGAACCCGCTCGCCGACTGGGACGACAAGCGAGTCTGGAACTACATAAAGGACAACCACGTGCCATACAACCCCCTTCACGACCAGGGCTACCCGTCGATCGGGTGCATGCCCTGCACCTCGATGCCCGGCGAGGGCGAGGGCGACCGCGCCGGCCGCTGGGCTGGGACCGACCGCAGCGAGTGCGGAATCAATGGGTAGCGCCGAGACGGCGCTGAGTCTGACCCTCACGAACCGTCAGGCCAGCGACTTCGAGCTGATCGCAAACGGGGGGTTCGCGCCCCTCGACGGCTTCATGGGCGCCGACGATTGGCGCTCGGTCTGCGAGGACATGAAGCTTGCGTCGGGCGACGAGATCTGGCCGATCCCGATCACGCTGGCGACCGACCTCGAGTGCGCCGAAGGGGACGTCGTCGAGCTTCAGGCTGCCAACGGCAAGGCGCTCGGGCGGCTGCACGTGAGCGAGGTGTTCGAGCGTGACCTCGAGCTGGAGTCGCGCCAGGTCTACCGCACCACCGACCGCGAGCATCCGGGCGTGGCCGCGATCCACGACGAGCGCAGCCGCTGCGTCGCCGGGCGGATCGAGGCCGACGCCCTGCCCGACCACGACGAGGCGTTCATGCGGCGCTACCAGACCACGGCGGAGTCGAAGCAGGCCTTCGCCGACCGCGGCTGGAAGCGGATCGTCGCGTTTCAGACACGCAACCCGATCCATCGCGCGCACGAGTACCTGACCAAGGCGGCGCTCGAGATCTGCGACGGCCTCTACATCCATCCCCTGATCGGCGAGACCAAGAAGGGCGACATCCCAGCCGACGTGCGGATGCGCTGCTACGAGATCCTGATGGACAACTACTACCACCCCGACCACGTGATGCTCGGGGTCAACCCCGGCAAGATGCACTACGCGGGCCCGCGCGAGGCGGTTCTGCACGCGATCATCCGCCGCAACTACGGCTGCACCCACTTCATCGTCGGGCGCGACCACGCCGGGGTCGGCGACTACTACGGCACCTACGACGCGCAGCTGATCTTCGACGAGCTGGACCTCGACAAGCTCGGGATCACGCCGCTGTTCTTCGAGCACACGTTCTGGTGCCACGAGTGCGAGGGGATGGGCTCGGCGAAGACCTGCCCCCATCCGAAGGAGTCGCACCTCTTCCTCTCCGGGACGAAGGTGCGGGAGCTGCTCGAGGCCGGCGAGAAGCCGCCCCACGAGTTCTCGAGGGACGAGGTTGCGGAGATCCTGATCGACGCATACAAGGAGGGGATTTAGATGAGCGACCGTAGTCGCGAAACCATGTTTGCCCGCCTGGCAAGGCAGGTGTTTTGATGGCAGGCGACAACGGCTTCACGCTCTGGTTCACCGGCCTCTCCGGCTCCGGCAAGACCACGATCACGAACCAGCTCGTCAAGGAGCTGAGAAAGCGGGAGATCCCGCTCGAGGTCCTCGACGGCGACATCGTCCGCGAGAACCTGTCGAAGGGGCTCGGCTTCTCGAAGGAGGACCGCGACACCAACATCCGCCGCATCGCCTTCGTCGCCAACCTGCTCTCGCGCCACGGCGTCCCGGTGATCACCGCGGCGATCTCCCCCTACCGGGAGATCCGGGACGAGGCCCGGGAGATGATGGACGGCCGCTTCATCGAGGCCTACGTCAAGGCCTCGATCGAGACCTGCGAGGAGCGCGACGTCAAGGGCCTCTACGCGAAGGCGCGCGCGGGCGAGATCAAGGAGTTCACCGGCGTCTCCGACCCCTACGAGCCGCCCGAAGACCCGGAGCTGGTGATCGACACCGAGAGCCAGACGCCGGAGGAGTCTGCGCAGCAGATCCTCACCTATCTGGCGCAGCGCGGACTGATCCCCGCGGGCTGACCCGCAACCGCATAGGCTCGCCAGATGAGCGCGGCGAGCAGGCTGCCCCTGATCGGATGGCTGTTCCCGAGGCCGGACGAGCCGGGGCGGGCGATCGCGCGGCGGATGCAGCTGGTGCTGATCGTGTGGCTGGCGCTGGCGAATCTCGTCGGCGCCGCGATCGTCTTCGTCATCCTCGGCCTGGTGCTGCCGGCGCCGGACGTCGAGGATGAGACCGGCCCGCTGCTGACCAACCTGGCGGTGGCCGGCGCCTACGTGCTGACCGGGATCGTCGTCGGCAGCATCTGGGGCCAGATGCGCCTGCGCGAGCTGCGGCGGTGGCTGCGCTCGGACCGGCCCGCCACCGAGGAGGAGCGTGTCGGGGTGCTGCGGGCGCCGTACCGGATCGTCGGCGTCCACGCGGCCCTTTGGGGCCTGGCGGCGGTCGTGTTCGGCGCGCTCAACTGGACCTACTCCGCCGAGCTCGGCCAGCGCGTCGCGATCACGGTGCTCCTCAGCGGCGTCACCGCCTGCGCGATCGCCTACCTCGTCACCGAGCGGGCGCTGCGCCCTGCGGCGGCCCGCGCGCTGGCGAGCGGCACGCCGCGCCGGCCCGTCGCCCCGGGGATCAGGGCCCGCACCTTCCTCGCCTGGGCGCTGGGAACCGGGATCCCGGTGGTCGGAGCGATGCTGGTGGCGCTCTCGACCCTGGTCGAGAACGACTTCAACGCCGACGAGCTCGCGGTGGCGGTGCTCGCGCTCGGCGGCATCGCCCTGGCCGGAGGCTCCTACGTGTTCATGCTCGCCGCCCGCTCGGTCTCGGACCCGGTGCTGTCGGTGCGCGAGGCGCTGGGCCGGGTGGAAGCCGGCGACCTCGGCGTCGAGGTGCCCGTCTACGACGGCAGCGAGGTCGGCATGCTCCAGGCCGGCTTCAACCGGACGGTCAAGGGCCTGCGCGAGCGCGAGCGCATCCACGACCTGTTCGGGCGCCACGTCGGCGAGGACGTCGCCCGGGCGGCACTGGAGGGGGGCGTCGAGCTGGGCGGCGAGACGCGGGAGGTGTCGGTGCTCTTCGTCGACATGGTGGGCTCGACCAAGCTGGCGAGCGCGCGGCCGCCGCAGGAGGTGGTCGAGACGCTGAACCGCTTCTTCGCCGTCGTCGTCGAGGTCGTCGACCGCAACGGCGGCTGGGTCAACAAGTTCGAGGGCGACGCCGCGCTGGCGGTGTTCGGGGCGCCCGTGCCGCTCTCCGACCACGCGGGCCGGGCCCTGGCGGCCGCCCGCGAGCTGCACGAGCGCCTGCGCGGCCTCGACCGGGTCGAGGCCGGGATCGGCGTCTCCGCGGGCGAGGTGGTCGCCGGCAACATCGGCGAGGAGCAGCGGTTCGAGTACACGGTGATCGGCGACCCCGTGAACGAGGCGGCGCGGCTGACCGAGCTGGCGAAGAACGAGGGAGGCGTGCTGGCGTCGGGGTCGGCGCTCGAGCGCGCGGGCGAGGAGGAACGCTCGCGCTGGTCGCTGGACGGGACCGCGGAGCTGCGCGGGCGCTCGCAGCCCACCCGGCTGGCGAAGCCGCGGGATGCCACACTTCCCGGCGCATGAGCGACTCACACCCGATCGCCTCGCTCGCGGACCTCGTGGTGCTGAAGCGAATCGCCGGGCGGGAGCATGATCTGTTGGATCTGCGAAACCTCGAAGAGGCGCACGGCGAGCTGCCCGAGCCGCCCGCGTGAGCGAGGCCACGGAGCTGCGGGTCTGGCGCACGGGCGAGGAGGATCTCGACGCCGTCGCCTCCCTGATCGCCGGGTTCCGCGACCACTGGGGCAGGTCCGAGCCGTCGCTCGCCGAGATCCGCGCCCGCGTCGAGCGGATCCATGCCGGCGGCGACGGCGAGTACCTGCTCGGGGCGGCGGGCGACGGCGAGCCCGCGGGCGTCTGCCAGATCCGGTTTCGCTGGAGCGTCTGGGCGTCGGCGGAGGACTGCTGGCTCGAGGACCTGTTCGTACGCGAGGCGGCGCGTCGCGGCGGGCTCGGCCGAGCGCTCGTCGGGGCGGCGATCGAGCGCGCCACCGAGCGCGGGTGCAGGCGGATCGAGCTGGACGTGGGCGAGCGCAACGAGCCGGCGATCGCGCTCTACCGATCCTGCGGCTTCCAGCTCGAGCCGAAGCCGCCGGGCCGCAGCCTATTCCTCGGCCGCCGCCTCGACTGAGCAACTCGTCCGCTTCGCGCGGGGAGCGGTAGGGCTCGCGCCGCGTGCAGGGCGACTGTTGGCGCCTCCGCCGGCACCGATGCGTCGGAATCGTCCCCCATGGGGACGGAATCGACGCATCGCGGTGGGGGACTGCCGCTCCTCACCCCGTCACCAGCTCCGCCCCCGGTACGGCGGCCGAAATGCCCGCCTTCCGCGCGAAACGTCCAGCGCCCGCGCTACGGCCTTGGCGGCACCTGCGGCTCGCCCAGGTCGTAGGTGTCGTAGGCGCCCCAGCGCGAGAAGGTCTTGTGAGTGGGGCCGTGGAAGTCCGACGACGCGGTCGGCACCAGGCCGAACTCCTCGCACAGCTCGAGGCAGTGCTTCGTCTGCTCGGCCGTGTGCGGCGGGTAGAAGCTCTCGATCCCGTCGAGGCCGACGTCGCGGACCAGGCTCTCGACCAGGTCTCGGACCTGCTCGGGCTCGGAGACGTCCCAGTACGGATGGGCGACGACGGCCACCCCGCCGGCATCATGGATCAGCCGCACCGCCTCCTCGGCCGAGGGCCACTTGCGGGAGACGAACGCCTTCGCCCCGGGGACGAGGTACTCCTCGAAGAACGGCCCCAGGTCGGGGCCGGCGCCGGCCGCCTTCGCTATGTGGGGGCGCCCGATCGCGTCGGCGGCGCCGGCCTTGGCCACGGCGTCCTCGAACGAAACCTCGACGCCGTGCGAGTTGAGCTTCCCGATGATCTCCTTGGCGCGATCCACGCGCTCCTGCTGGGCGCGATCGCACGCCGGCTGAATCCGACCGACGTCCACCCAGTAGCCACAGATGTGGAGGTCCTCGGAGTACCTGTGAACGCAGGACATCTCGACCGCAGGCACGTTCTCGATCCCGAGATCCGACGCGACCCCGCTCGCCTCCTCCACCCCGGCTACGCCGTCGTGGTCGGTGAGCGCCATCACGGTGACGCCGGCCTCGGCCGCCGAACGGGCGACGTCGGCGGGCTCGAGCTGGCCGTCGGACACGGTCGAGTGGCTCTGGAGGTCGATCATGAAGGCGGCGATCGTAGAGGGTGGGCGATTCGCCGCCGGAGGGGTGACGCTTGCGAGAATGGCCAGGTGCGGATCTCCGCCAAGGCCGACTACGCGGTGAGAGCCGCCCTCGAGCTTGCCGCGTCGCCCGAGGGCGAGCCGGTGAAGGGCGAGCACCTGGCGCAGGCACAGGACATCCCGCTGCAGTTCCTCGAGCACATCCTGCTCGAGCTGAAGCACGCCGGCCTGGTTCGGGCCAAGCGCGGCTACCGCGGCGGCTACTGGCTCGATCGGCCGGCGGAGGAGATCACGATCGCCGACGTGATCCGGGCCGTCGAGGGCCCGCTCGCGAACATCCACGAGGCCGCTCCGGAGGATCTCCACTACCCCGGAGCCGCCGAGAGGCTGCGCGACGTCTGGGTAGCGGTGCGGGCGAGCCTGCGGGCGGTGCTGGAGAGCGCGACCCTGGCCGAGGTCGCGGAGGGCCACCTGCCGTGGCGCATCGACGCGATCCTGAACGACCCCGAGGCCTGGATCAAGCGTTAGATGATCCAGGCGCTGCTACCATCCCGCGCCGCGCCTTTTTGACCTAAATCGATCAACAAAGGCCCACAGCGCTGCCGTGGACCCCGCGATCATCTTCTTCGGGCTCGGGATCGGGCTGCTCGTCGGCATGACCGGCATGGGCGGGGCATCGCTGATGACGCCGCTGCTGATCCTGATCTTCGGGATCTCCCCGGTGACCGCGATCGGCACCGACATCTTCTACGCCGCCGTGACCAAGACCGTGGGCGGCTATCAGCACCTGAGGCTGAAGACGGTACACCGCGGCCTCGCCTTCTGGCTCGCGGTCGGCAGCATCCCCTCGGCCCTGGTGGGCGTCTACGTGATCGAGCTGCTCCAGCGAAGCTACGGCGACGACCTCGACAAGCTGGTGCTGGGCATGCTCGGGGGAGCGCTGCTGGTGGTTGGGGTAGCGACCCTGCTGCGCTCGGTGTTCTTCAAGGACGTGATCGCCGAGCGCTACGCGGTCCACCTCTACCGCCGCCACATCATCGCCGCGATCGTCACCGGGGCCGTCACCGGCTTCGTCATCGGCCTCACCTCCGCCGGCAGCGGCACCCTGATCGCGATCGCGCTGATCGCGATCTTCCGGCTCACGCCCCAGCGCGTGGTCGGGACGGACATCTTCCACGCGGCCGTGCTGCTGTGGGCGGCGGGCATCGCCCACTGGGTGGGCGGGAACGTGGACTTCGTGCTCGCCGGCAACATCCTGATCGGCTCGGTGCCGGGGGTGCTGCTCGGCGGCGTGCTCGCGGTGCGCGCTCCGCAGGCGTTCCTGCGCCGCGCCCTGGCGGTGGTGCTGATCGTCTCCGGCACCACCCTGGTCGCCAAGGAGGGCGACCCGAGCGTCGTCATTCCCGCGGTCCTCGTCGCCGCCGTCCTCGTCGGGGGGCTGTTCGCGATCCAGGCCATCACCCAGAAGCGCCTGCGGGGCGCAGCCGCCTCGACCTGACCTGCACGCGCGGCCGCGTCGGCGTGGCGGTAGTCTGCCCGCGTGGACTTCGAGCCAAGCGCGCGCGTCGAGGAGCTGCGCGGGCGGATTCGCGCCTTCCTCGACCAGCACGTCTACCCGGTCGAGATGGAGGCGCTTCGGGCCCTCGACGACGAGGTGCGCCCGGGCGTTCCCTATCCCGAGATCATCCGCGACATCCGCGCGCGCGCCCGCTCGGAGGGCCTTTGGAACCTGTTCATGCCCGACGAGCGCTACGGGCCCGGGCTCGCCAACTGGGAGTACGGCCTGCTCTGTGAGGAGATGGGCCGAAGCCCCGCGGTCGCGGGCATGGCATTCAACTGCGCCGCTCCGGACACCGGCAACATGGAGATCCTCGCCGAGCACGGCACCGACGAGCAGAGGGAGCGCTGGCTCTCGCCGCTGCTCGACGGCGAGATCCGCTCCTGCTTCTCGATGACCGAGCCCGAGGTGTCGGGCTCGGACCCGACGACGCTTCAGACCCGCGCCGACCTGGTCGACGGCGAGTGGGTCATCAACGGGCACAAGTGGTTCACCTCCGGCGCGGTCGGCGCCGATGTGGCGATCGCCATGGTCGTCACCGACCCCGACGCGCACAGGTACGCCCGCGCCTCGATGATCCTCGTCCCCCTCGACACGCCCGGCTTCGACCTGGTGCGCCCGGTCCCGGTCATGGGCCACGCAGGGGGTCCGGGCCACTGCGAGATCCGCTACGAGGACTGCCGGGTGCCCGAGGCCAACCTGCTGGGCCCGCGCCAGGCCGGCTTCGCGATCGCCCAGGACCGGCTCGGCCCGGGCCGCATCCACCACTGCATGCGGGCGATCGGCACCTGCGAGCGCGCGATCGAGATGATGTGCAAGCGGGCGCTCGTGCGCGAGACCCAGGGCGAGAAGCTGGCGGAGAAGCAGTTCATCCAGGACTTCATCGCCAAGTCGCGGATGGAGACCGAGCAGGCGCGCCTGCTGACCCTGCTCGCGGCATGGCGTATGGACACCCACGGCAAGAAGGCGGCGCGTCGCGAGATCTCGATGATCAAGGTAGTGGCCGCGAACGTGGTCATGGACGTGCTCGACCGCGCGATCCAGGTCCACGGCGCGCTCGGCATGTCCGACGACACCCCGCTCGCCGGGATGTGGCGGTTCAGCCGGATGCTCAAGGTCGCCGACGGCCCGGACGAGGTCCACAAGGTCGTGATCGCCCGCCGCGAGCTCAACCACTGGGCCCGCGAGATCGCGGGTGAGGACGGGACCGGCACACCGGCCGAGGCGCCCGCCGGCACCGCCGCCGCGAACGCCTGAACGTCTGCGTCAGCCCAGCCGGCGCTCGGCCTCGTCGGCGGCCCGAGCGAGGTCGTCGACGATCTTCAGCGACTCGCCGAGGCGCTCGTCCGCCTCGTCGCCCTCGCCGTACTGACCGGCCGCGAAACGGGCGAGCACACCCTCGAGGATAACGGCCAGCTTCCAGTAGCCGAGGGCGACGTAGAAGTCGAGCTGCGAGAGGTCTCTCCCCGACGCCCGGGCGTAGCGTTCGCCGAGCTCGGCTCTCGCCGGAAAGCCGGGGGCGATCGTCGGCGCGTCCCAGAGCGGGATCAGGCCGTCTCCCGGCTGCGACCAGTAAACCATCAGCAGTCCGACGTCGGCGAGCGGGTCGCCGAGCGTGCACAGCTCCCAGTCGACGACGGCCGCCACCTCGCCGCTGGCACGGTCGAGGATCATGTTGTCGAGCCGGTAGTCGCCGTGGACGATCGTCGCCGGCCCCTGCTCGGGGACGCGCGCGGCCAGCCGGTCGTGGACGTCGTCGACCAGCTCCAGCTCCCTGGCCTTCGACTTGTCCCACTGGCCCTTCCAGCGGCGGAGCTGGCGGGCCACGTAGTCCTCCTTGCGCCCCAGCTCGCCCAGCCCCGCCTCGTCGGGGTCGACCGCGTGGAGCGCCACCAGCGTGTCGACGACGCGCTCGCCGATCGCGCGCCGCTGCGCCTCGTCGAAGGCGTCGACGACATCCCGCTGCGAGCGCAGGATCGGACCATCGACGAATCCCATGACGTAGAACGGCGCGCCGTTGACCGACTCGTCCTCGCAGAGTCCAACCACGGGCGGGACCGGAACCGGGGTCGGCTGGAGCGCCGCGATCACCCGGTGCTCGCGCGCCATGTCGTGGGCCGACGCCAGCCGCTCGCCGAGCGGAGGCCGCCGCAGCGCCCAGCGATGGGCGGCGGCGTCGAGGACGCCGTAGGTGAGGTTGGAGCGGCCGCCGGAGATGCGCTCGAAGGCAAGCGGCAGCTCGACGCCCTCGACGTGCTCGGTGAACCACGCCTCGACACCGGCGCGGTCGATGCCGTCCAGCTCGGCTGCTCTAGCCTCCTCGGCCATCGTGGCGAAGGCTCTCATAGTGGACTTCGGCGGGGTGCTCACCACCAGCATCTGGCCGGCGTTCGCGGCATTCTGCGAGGCGGAGGGGCTCGAGCCGCAAGCCGTGCGCGAGCTGTTCCGTGGCGACGCCGAGGCGCTGCGGCTGTTGCGCGCCCTGGAGACGGGCGAGCTCGGGGAGGCCGCGTTCGAGCGGCGCTTCGGTGCGCTGCTGGGCGTCGAGGACACCGAGAGACTGATCCCCCGCCTGTTCGCCGGCCTGCGCCCCGACGAGGCGATGATCGGGGCGGTGAGCACGGCGGGCGCGGCGGGCATTCGCACCGGGCTGATCTCGAACTCGTGGGGTCTCGGCATCTACGACCGCGCCCCCGTCGACATCTTCGACGATGCCGTGATCTCCGGTGAGGTGGGGATGCACAAGCCGCAGCCCGAGATCTACCTGCTCGCCTGCGAGCGCCTGGAGGTGGCTCCCGGCGAGGCGGTGTTCGTGGACGATCTCCGCGAGAACTGTGCCGGCGCCGAGGCGGTGGGGATGACGGCGATCCTTCATCGCGAGAGCGCCGAGACGATCGCGAAGCTGGAGCCGCTCCTGGGGGTGGGGCTGAGCTAGCAGCGGTCGCCGCCGCCGCCGAACAGGCCGCCGAGCGAGAACGAGGCCTTCACCCGTACCACCGAGGGCTCGCGCACGTCGACGCGGGTCCACTCCCCCGCAGGCGAGACGCAGGCCTCCCCGGCCTCGACCTGCCAGTAGTCGGTGTAGTGCACGCGAACGAGATACGAGCCCGGCCGGTCGGCGGTCAGCTCGAAGCCGTCCGGGCCGAGGGCGGCGAGGCGGGCGTCGGCCGGAGGCTCGAGCGGTGCGTCCGCTGGCGCGACCAGCGGCGCGGCCGCCGTCAGCTCGTACAGGCGCCAGTCCCCCGACTCCCAGACGAGGTCGAGGAAGTCGAGCCCGCCGGCGATCAGCTCGGCCTCGTCCTCGGCCAGGTAGTCGAGCTCCAAACCCCGCGGGACCGCGACGTAGGAGACGCCGTGATCCCGGAGCCAGGCGAGGTAGGACCCGGGGGTGAGCCGGCCGTCGTCGAAGAGGTCGAAGTCGTCCGACTCTGCCTGGCGCAGCCAGCCGCGAGCGAGCGGGTAGTCGCGAGCGACGTGCACGGCCTCCCAGCGGTTACGGGTGGGCAGCACGTGGACCCGAGCGGGTGCGCCCACGGTGAGCGAGTCGAGCCGGTCGATGAGCGGAGCGTGGAAGGCCCGCTCGACCGAGGGGTCGCCGGCGGCATCGGAGACGTCGCGGACGGCGGGCGACCACTGCCAGAAGAGCAGCGGCACGGCCACGACCGCGAGCGCCACGGGACGCCGATGAGCGAGCGCCAACGCCAGGACGGGCCCGCCGAACAGGGCGCCGAGGCGGGTGGCGTTGCCGCCGGCGGCGTTGTCGATCGCGAACAGGGCGATCGCGGCGAGCGCGTACAGCGCTACGCCCCAGCGCACGACCCGCTCGTCGCGGGGGAGCAGCACCAGCGCGGCGGCGCAGAAGATCGGCACGTTCCAGAAGGCCGACGCGACAAAGGGCTCGACGCCGCCGACCGGAAACGCGAGGACGAGGGCGACGATGGCGACGGTCGCTCCCAGCGCGGCGGCGGCGCCCCCGACCCAGGCGCCCCGGCCTCCGATCGCGGGGCGCCGGGCGATCGCCGCCGCGGCGCCCGTGAGCGCGAGGAATAGCCCGGCGACGGGACTCGCCAGCGCGGTCAACGCGCCGGCCCCCGCTGCCAGGGCGCTGCGGCACCGCTGGATGGCGAGGAGGCCGGCGAGGCCCAGCGCGACGCCGAGGGCGAACGTGAGCCTGCCGGTCAGCAGGTTCGTGGCGGTCGCCGCCGCGAACCAGACCGCCCCAAGGCGGGCCCTGGTGCCGTAGGCGTACCGGGCGATCGCGCCGAACAGGCCGGCGGAGGCAACCGCCGAGATCGCGGCCACGAGCTGCGGCGTGAGCGACGCCGCCAGCGGCGGGAACAGGAGGCTGTACCCGGGCAGGTGGTGGCCCGCGTACCAGGCGTTGTTCCACACCGAGGGCCCGAGATCGGCGTAGAGCTCGGCCCGGAACGTCTGCGCCGCGAGGTCGGCGCTCGGGGGGTCCCAGGCCAGATAGACGCCGGCGAGCGTGGCGGCGACGAGCATCGGCGCGGCGATCAAGCGGACTAGCTTATGGCGATGCCCGCCGCGATCGACCTCGGACGACAGATCGACGCCTTCGGCCGGGCCGTCGAGCGCTTCTTCGAGGAGCTCTCACGGATCTCCTGGGGCTGGTTCGCCGGTGCCCTGGTGCTGTCGCTGGGCCTCCAGCTCTGCCGCGGTCACGCCTGGGCCAACGCGCTGCGCGCCGCGTATCCCGGCGACCGGGTCGGCGAGGTCGGCGTGGTCGGCGCCTTCCTGGTCGGCGCCGGCATGAACAGCCTCCTCCCGGCGCGAGGCGGCGACGCGATCAAGATCGTGCTCGCCAAGCGCGCGGTGCGCAACTCGAGCTACCCCTCGGTCATCTCCTCGTTTGCGGTCCTGGCCCCGTTCGACACGCTCATGGGCCTGCTCGTGCTCGGATACGCGATCGGCCAGGGACTGCTTCCCGAGGCGCCGAGCCTGCCGGAGCTTCCCGCGTTCGAGATCTCCTTCTGGGCGGCCCATCCGGACCTGCTGCTGTTCGTCCTCACCGTCCTCGGGATCGGGACGCTGCTGCTCTTCGCCTTCCTCGTGCGCCACGCCGAGGCCGTCTGGCGACGGCTGAAGCAGGGGGTCGTGATCCTGCGCCAGCCGCGGCGCTATCTGCGCGAGGTGGCGGCGTGGCAGATGGCCGGCTGGCTGCTTCGCTTCGGCTCGTTCTGGCTCTTCCTGGACGCGTTCGGCATCGGCGGCTCGGCCGAGACCGTGCTGCTGGTGATGAGCGTCCAGTCGATCAGCGGTGCCCTGCCTCTGACCCCAGGAGGGGCCGGGGCGCAGCAAGCGCTGCTCGTGGCCACGCTGGAGGGCCCGTCGCGGGTGGCCGTCCTCGCCTACTCGGCCGGACAGCAGGTGGCTGTCGCCGCGTTCTCGGTCGCGGTGGCGTTCGTCACCCTCGGCATCGTCTTCCGCACCGGCGACTGGAGGGGGCTCGTACGCGAGGGCAGGGAGGCTCGCGGCAAGGCGCCGGACTAGCGGTTCGCGTACTCGACGCGGACCTGCTTGCCCTTGAGCTTGGTGCCGTCAAGGCGCTCCAGCACCTGCTCGGCATGCTGGGCCTCGAGGTCCACGAACGAGAACCGCTCGAGGACGCGGATCTCGCGGATCGCGCCCTCGGGCACCACCGCGCCCTCGGTCAACGCCCAGCGCAGGTCGTCGTCGGAGATGCCGCTGCGCTTGCCGCGGTTGACGAACAGCTTCGCGTGGCCCGAGCCGGCCTCGGGCGCGGGCTGCTCGCGATCGGCCTTCGGCTGGACGTCGTCCGTCGTGTGATCGCGCCGGCGCGGGCGCGGCGCGTGCTCGATTCGCTCCTCCGGCCGCTCCCACTCGTCGATCGACGTCCTCGCCTCGCGCTCGATCCGGCCGATCTCCTCCCGCTGCCCCGGGGTGACGAAGGTGATCGCCCGCCCGGTACGACCCACCCGCCCGGTGCGCCCGATGCGGTGGACGTAGGGCTCGGTGGTGGTCGGCACGTCGTAGTTGATCACGTGCGTGACATGCTCGATGTCGAGTCCGCGTGCGGCGACGTCGGTCGCCACCAGCAGCGGCAGCTTGTGGTCCTTGAAGGCGAGCATGACCCCGTCGCGCTGGCCCTGGGTGAGGTCCCCATGCAGCGCCTTCGAGCGCAAGCCCTTGCGCTGGAGCGACTCGTCGAGCTTGCGCGCCCCGATCTTCCGGCGACAGAAGATGATCGCCTGCTCGGGCTCCTCGGCCTTGAGGACCTCGATCAGGCGCTCCGTCTTCTGCTTCTCCGGGACCTCGACGAACGCCTGCGCGATCGCGTCCACCGTGAGCTGCTTCGGGGTGACCTTGATCGTCACCGGGTCGTACATGAAGCCGTCGGCAAGGCGGGCGACGGGGGGCGGGATCGTCGCCGAGAACAGCGCCGTCTGCCGCCCGCTCGGGCAGAGGCGGAGGATCCGTTCGACGTCCTCGATGAAGCCGAGGTCGAGCATCTCGTCGGCCTCGTCGAGGACGATGTAGCGCGCCGCAGAGAGCAGGAGCGATCCGCGCGTCACCAGATCGAGCATGCGTCCCACCGTGGCGACCACCACCTGGGCACCGGTTCGCAGGCGCGACGTCTGGGTGGCGACGGCCTGTCCGCCGAAGACGGCCAGGACCTCGATCGGCATATGCTCGGCGTAGGAGCGAAGCGCCTGGGTGACCTGGATGCACA
>Ga0214468_1000340_pt1 | contig 15097 bp, 16 predicted proteins | sample RVTome_9_FD_187334 | JGI IMG/M metagenome (GOLD analysis project Ga0214468, IMG submission 187334) | Soil microbial communities from uranium-contaminated site in the Upper Colorado River Basin, Wyoming, United States - RVT155D38 HiSeq ...
GCAGGGTCCCGCTGGGGCCGATCAGCTGGCCACGGTCGCCGATCTGCCCGCCACCCTCCGCGTAGAACGGGGTGCGGTCGACCACGATCCCGGTCGGGTCGCCCTCGACCACGGCCAGCACGCGCAGCTCGTCCGCGCTGGTGACGTTCGGATAGCCGATGAACTCGGAGCGCATCGCCGCCACCTCCGGCTCGAGACGCAGCCCGCCGCGCTTCTCGCCGCGCGAGCGCTCGCGCTGCTCGGCCATCGCCTCGTCGAAGCCGGCCCGGTCCACGCTCACGCCACGTTCCGCGGCCATCTCGACGGTCAGGTCGATCGGGAAGCCGAACGTGTCGTGCAGGCGGAACGCATCGGCGCCGCTGATGGTCTCGCCGGCGGCGATGAGCTCGTCCAGGCGCGTCGAGCCCGCCTCGAGGGTGCGGGCGAACTTCTCCTCCTCGGCCTCGATGCCGTCGAGGATCTCGTCACGACCGGCGCGCAGGGCCGGGTAAGCGTCGCCCATGAGGTCGATGACCACGTCCGCGGTCTGGCGCAGGAACGGCTGGCCGATGCCGAGCAGCCGTCCGTGGCGGACGGCCCGTCGGATGATGCGGCGCAGCACGTAGCCCGCGCCCTCGTTCGACGGCTTGACGCCCTCGGACAGCAGGAACGTCATGGCCCGGGAGTGATCCGCGACCACCTGGTAGCTGAAGCGCTCGGACTCGACCGTCTCCGGGTCGTGGCCGATGAACTCCGCCAGCCGCTCGATGATCGGCACGAACAGGTCGGTCCGGTAGTTCGAGTCGACGCCCTGGACGACCGACGCGAGCCGCTCGAGGCCGGTGCCGGTGTCGACGCTCTTGAACGGGAGCGGGGTCAGGCTGCCATCGGCCGCGCGGTCGAACTCCATGAAGACGAGGTTGCCCACCTCCAGCCAGCGCGGGCACGTCTCCGAGTGATCGGGGATGCAGTGCGGACCCTCGGACAGCGCCTCACCACGGTCGAAGTGCAGCTCGCTGCACGGGCCGCACGGGCCGGTGTCGCCCATCCGCCAGAAGTTCTTCTCGTCGCCGGCGGCAACGTTGCCCCAGCGCACGATCCGATCCGGCGGCAGGCCGATCTCGTTCGCCCACACCGCGTACGCCTCGTCGTCATCGGTGTACACCGTGGCGGCCAGGCGATCCGCCGGGATGCCGAGCTCATCGGTCAGCAGCTCCCAGTGCCAGTGGATCGCCTCCCGCTTGAAGTAGTCGCCGAAGCTCCAGTTGCCGAGCATCTCGAACAGCGTCTGGTGCCGCGGAGTGCGTCCGACCTCCTCGAAGTCGTTGTGCTTGCCCGCCACCCGGAGGCAGACCTGTGAGTCGACGGCACGGACGTAGTCGCGCTTCTCCTCTCCGGTGAGGACGCGCTTGAACGGCGCCATGCCGGAGTTGACGAACAGGAGCGTCGGATCGTCGACGGCAAGCAGCGGCGCGGATGGCACGCGGGTATGGCCGCGCTCCTCGAAGAAGCGCTGGAAGCGCTCGCGGATCTGTGCCGCGCTCATCGGCTGCATCGGTTCGCTCATCGTCACTCACGACGAGAGCCGGCGACCCACCGGCTCTCGTTGCTGCCAGGTGCCCGGGTCGTGCGCTGTTACTGAGCGGCGCCCTCGGAGGCGTCGAATTCGGAGACCATCTCGGCGCGCGCCTGCTCGGCGGCGGCGCGGCCCTCGTTGACCGCCTCGTCGAAGCCGGCCTTCTTGCTGTCCACGTAGTCGCCGACCTGCTCGCGGAACTCCTCGCCGGTCTGCGGCGCGAGCAGCAGCCCCAACGCGGCGCCGATCAGCCCGCCGATGACCACGCCAGCCAGGAAGCTGCTGAATCCTGTGTCCTTCATGCGTCCGGTGCGTCCTCTCTGGTTTCCCACGATTCTACCGGGCGTTCCGGTGAGCGTCCCGCGGCGAGGGTCAGCTGCCCGCCCTCGAGGCTGTGCTGGAGGCTGTTCATCAGGTCGCTGAGCCGATCGAGCTTGACTGCCACGTCCTCGCTGAGCACCTCGACGTTGCTCGTCAGCTCCCGCGTGTGCGCCAGGATCGGCTTCAGCTCCTGGTCGGTCGTGCGCGCGAGCCGACGAAGATCCAGCGCCAGGGCGCGAGACTCCTTGATGAGCGGTGTCGTCTGCCAGGCTAGGTAGACGAGCGCCCCGCCGGCCGCCAGCACGCCCAGGCCGGCCCCGATGTTGAAGATGGCGAGCGCGAGATCCATGCGCGCGACTCTACACCGGCTCCGGCGTCGGGGTCCCGCCGATAGATCGGGCACGGGAGCGCAGGCGGGCCCGTTGCGAGCTGTCAGGCCGATCTACCGGGCACGGGAGCGCACGAAGGCCTCCTCAGGCCGCTTCCGGCGCCACAGTGCCCGATCTATCGGGCATTCGGCGGCGCGAGGCGACGCAGTGCGCCACCGTGCCCAATCTGTCGGCATTACTCCTCGATGCGGATCGGGCCGAGGGCGCTCAGCAGGGTGATCGCCAGCATCAGGGCCTGCGCCATGACCGATGCGCCGAGCACGTTCATGTCGCCGATGCGCAGCAGCTCGAGGCCGGTCGCCTCGGCCACACGGTCACCGATGACGACACCCAGGGCGGCCACGACCGCGAGCCCGATCACCGAGCGCCCCCAGCGACCGCGGATGGCGACGAACACGAGAAGGTTGATGAGGGCGAGCGCAGGAACCCAGATGAGCCACGGCGGGAGGATCATGCCCCGCGGGCGATTCTGCCTCCGCCGAGGCACTCCTCGCCGTCGTAGAGCACTGCCGCCTGGCCCGGAGCCGGGGCCCACACCGGATCGGCGGTCTCCACCAGGAAGCGGTCGCGACCGACCATGGTGACCTCGGCGGGCACGTCCGGCGCCCGATGCCGGATGCGGACCGATGCGGCGAAGCGCTCCGACGGCGGCTCCCCGGCGGTGAAGCGAGCACCGTCGACGGAGAACGTGCGCTGCGCGACCTCCTCGCGCCGACCGATGACCACGGTGTTGGTCGCGGGCTGCACCTCGCGGACATAGACCGCCTCGCCGAGCGCCACCCCCAGGCCGTGGCGCTGCCCGACCGTGTAGTGCGCGTAGCCGGTGTGTGTCCCGACGCGCGTGCCGTCGGCGTCGACGATCGGCCCCGGCTCGCCGGCGTAGCCGCGCCGCTCCTCGAGGAGCTCACGGTAGTCGCCGAGCGGCACGAAGCAGATCTCCTGCGACTCGGGCTTGTGGGCCGTCGGCAGCGTCAGCTCGGCGGCCATGGCCCGCACCTCGGGCTTGGTCATGTCACCCAGCGGGAATCGCGTGCGGGCCAGCTGATCCTGGTCGAGGACCCAGAGGAAGTAGGTCTGGTCCTTGTCCGCATCGGCGGCGCGCATCAGGCGCCAGCGACCGTCGCGATGCTCGAGGCGTGCGTAGTGGCCGGTGGCAACCACATCGGCCCCGTAGGCGCCCAGGCCGCGCTTCAGCAGCTCGTCGAACTTGATGTACTGGTTACAGGCCTGGCACGGGTTCGGTGTGGCACCGTCGAGGTAGGAGTCCACGAACGTGTCGATCACCCGCTCACCGAACTCCCGCTCCACGTTGAGGATGAAGAACGGGATGTTCAGCAGCTGGGCGACGCGGCGGGCGTCATCGGCGGCATCGGGTGAGCAGCAGGAGCGGCTGAGCTCGTAGCCCTCCGGCAGGTCGCCGTGCGTGCGCATCCAGACGCCGATGACCTCTTCCTCGCGCGTTTCGCGGGCGAGGAGCGCGGCCGCCACGCTCGAGTCCACCCCGCCGCTCATGGCGGCAACGATCCGGCTCATGCGGTGGCGGTCGCTGGTGCTCGCAGGCCTCGAAGGCGGGCGATAGCGCCGGCGAGCACCTCCAGCGTGCGATCGATCTCGGCCTCGCTCGTCGTCCGGCCGATGGTCAGGCGCAACGAGCCGTGGGCCAGCTCCGGGCCGACGCCCATGGCCAGCAGGACGTGGCTCGGCTCGACGCTCCCGGTGGTGCAGGCGCTGCCGGTCGAGGTCTCGATCCCCTCGAGGTCGAGCGCTGCCACGAGGTCCCCGCCCTCGACGCCTTCGATGACGAACGAGGCGCTGTTCGGGAGTCGCTCGGTCGGGTGGCCGGTCAGCTCGACGCCCTCGAGCGCGGTGGCGTCGGCAATCAGGCGGTCGCGCAGCGAGGCCATCGGGGTCGGTTCGACGTAGGCCAACCGCAGTGCGGCGCCGAAGCCGGCGATGGCCGCCACGTTCTCCGTGCCGGCGCGCCGCTGACGCTCCTGGGCCCCACCGCTCAGCTGCGGGAGCATCGCGGTGCCCCGCCGGACGTACAGCGCGCCGGCGCCCTTGGGTCCGTACAGCTTGTGCGCCGAGAGGCTGACGAGCGTCGCCTGCCAGGCATCGGGCGTCGGCGGACCGAAGGCGGCCGACTGGACGGCATCGACGTGGAAGGCCACGCCGCGCGCCCGGCAGATGCCGCCGATCTCCGCCACCGGCTGGAGCGTGCCGACCTCGTTGTTCGCGGATTGGATGCTGACCAGGGTGGTGCGCTCGGTGATGGCGGCGGCAATCTCGTCGGGATCGACGCGACCGTGTCGGTCAACCCCGATGGCGGTGATCTCGAAGCCCTGCCGCTCCAGGACCGCCGTGGTGGCGAGGACCGCTTTGTGCTCCACGGCGCTGGTGACGATGTGACGGCCCTTTGCGCTCGCGGCCCACGCGACGCCGCGCACCGCGAGGTTGTCGGCCTCGGTGCCGCTGGCGGTGAACACGATCTCGCGCGGCTTCGCGCCCAGGTGACCGGCGACCTCTTCGCGCGCCTCGTCGAGCGCCTGGCGCGCACGGCGACCCGACGCGTGGATGCTCGACGGGTTGCCCTGGTGCTCCGTCAGGTACGGGAGCATCGCCTCGAGCACCTCGGGTCGGATGGGCGTGGTCGCCGCGTGATCGAGGTAGATCGCCATGGGCCGATGATAGCCCCGGGCCACGTTCGCGTCCGGCGAACGGTTGGAGACTGCGGTCGCGGGCCTGCGCAGATTTCGAGTCGGGGCACCGGTGGAATGGATCGCCGACAATGGGGCTCGCCCGCTAATGCACGGAGAGGATCATGATCGTCCGCAGGCTCGACGAGATCACCGGCACCGACCAGGACGTCCGTGGCGACGGGTGGCGCGCGCGGCGGCACTTCGTGCGGCGCGACGGCCTCGGGTTCTCGCTGTCGGAGACGACCGTCGATGCCGGCCGCGAGATGCAGCTCTGGTACAAGCACCACCGGGAGGCGTGCTTCGTGATCGAGGGTGAGGCCGAGATCACCGTTCGGGACACCGGTGCCGTCCACCGCATCGGACCCGGCGACGCCTACGCCCCGGAGCACGACCGCCACGCGATTCGTGTGCTGTCAGCGCTCCGCCTCGTCTGCGTCTTCAGCCCGGCGCTGACCGGCCACGAGACCCACGACGCCGATGGGAGCTATGAAGCGCCGGAGTGATCAGCCCTCGACGATCTCGATGCGAACACAGACGATCTCGGCGGCCGCCACGGTGCAGATCCTCCATGTGCCCGGCGCTGTCGCGTCGGGTATGACCACACGCACGGGGTCGGAGATGCCGATCGCCGGGACCTCGAGGCCCTCCTCCGCCTCCTGCCACCCGGGATCGCCTCCGCCATCGGATGCCGTGAGCAGGTAGCGGTACACCCAGCTCGAACCGACTTCCTGCTCGAGGGCGTAGCCGATTCCGACGAAGTCCTCTTCCGGGAAGTCCAGGATGACGACGTCCCCGGGAGCGACCGACTCACGGTCGGCCACCATCTCGGCGGGGCGTATCACTGCTGACGCATCCCGTGGCGTCCCGGCTGCGCCCGGAGTGACCTCGCCACAGCCGGCAAGGACGAGAACGACCGCTGGCGCGATAGCCCACGGTCGGACGGCGCGCATCCTATCGGCCCTCGATCTTGATGCGCGCACAGACGTTCTCGACGGCGCTTGCCGTGCAGATCCGGTAGTCCCCTGCCGCCGAGATGTCCGGAAGAATCACCCGGTCCGGACCTGGGCCGCTAATGCCGACCATCTCCACCATCATGTCGTCGTCGTCGATGTCGTACGCCGCGGGATTCCCACCATTCGCGTCAGAGAGCAGGTACGCCCGGCGCTCCCACGTGGCATCTTCGCGCTCGTCGAGCGCGAAGAGGATGCCGCGATCCCCTCCTGCGGGGAACCGGATTTCGATCACCTCACCGGGCGAGGCGGTCCGAGGGTCGATGACCATCCGAGCCGGATCATCGACTGCGTCAGGATCGATCGGCCAGGGGATCGGCTGAGGTGCGGGCATGCAGGCGGCAGACAGGACGAGAGTGGTCACGAGCGCGCACGTGCGGGGCACAGCCATTTACCCTCCGTTGCCCGGATGCGGTGGCGCCTAGGCCTCCTCGGTGACGCGCAGGTGGAGCTCGTCGAGCTGGGCATCGGCGATCAGCGAGGGGGCGTCCATCATCAGATCGGTGCCCGACTGGGTCTTCGGGAAGGCCATGACCTCGCGGATGTTGTCGACCTCGGCGTAGAGCGCGGCCCATCGGTCGAGGCCGATGGCGATCCCGCCGTGCGGCGGGGCACCGTACTCGAGGGCGTCGAGCAGCGCGCCGAACTGGTCGCGCATGCCCTCGATCGTGTGGCCCATCAGGGCGAAGGACTTCTCGAGCAGCTCGCGCTGGTGGATCCGCACCGATCCCCCGCCGCACTCCCAGCCGTTCAGCGCCAGGTCGTACTGTTGGGCGCGGGCGGCGCCGGGATCGGAGTCGAGCAGCGGCAGGTCCTCGGGGACGGGCGCGCTGAACGGGTTGTGCGTGGCGTCCCAGCGCTGACCCTCCTCGTCCCAGGTGTACATCGGGAAGCGGTGGATCCAGACGTAGCCGAGCACGCCGGGCTGGCGCAGGCCGAGGCGATCCCCCATCGCGACGCGGACGTGGCCGAGCGCCTCGGCGGCGGCGTGGCGGTCCGCGTCGGCCACGATGAGCGCCAGATCGCCCTCACCGGCGCCGAGAGCGGACAGCAGTCCGGTCTCGCGGCCCTCGAGGAACTTCGCCGCAGGACCATGGAGCGCCCCATCAGCCTGGACGCCCAGGTGGACCAGCCCCTTCGCCCCGTGCCGTTTGGCCAGGTCGATGAGCTCGTCGAGCTGCTTGCGCGAGTAGTCGCCGCATCCCGGCGCGGTGATTCCGAAGACGGCACCACCGGCGGCCAGCGGCTCGCTGAAGACCCGGAACTCGACGTCGCGAACCGCGTCAGACAGATCCACCAGCTCCATGCCGAACCGGATGTCGGGCTTGTCCGAGCCGAATCGGTCCATGGCCTCGGCGTAGGTGAGGCGAGGGAACGGCTCGGCCAGGATCGGCCGGTCAGGGACAACCTCCTTCGCCACCCGGGTCACGACACGTTCCACCGTGGACATCACGTCCTCCTCGGTGACGAAGCTCATCTCGAGGTCGACCTGGGTGTGCTCGGGCTGACGGTCGCCGCGCATGTCCTCGTCGCGGTAGGCGTGGGCCAGCTGGTAGTAGCGGTCGTAGCCGGCGACCATCAGCAGCTGCTTGAGCTGCTGCGGGGACTGCGGCAGCGCGTAGAACTCGCCGGGGCGCAGGCGCGACGGCACCACGAAGTCGCGCGCCCCCTCGGGCGTGGACCGGATCAGGGTCGGGGTCTCGATCTCGACAAAGCCCTCGTCCTCCAGCGCGTGGCGGATGCTGCTGGCCAGGCGCGAGCGGAGGAGCATGCGCCGCTGCATCGGCGGCCGGCGCAGGTCCAGGTACCGATGCTTCAGCCGCAGCGACTCGTCCAGTCCGGGCTGCTCCTCGTTGACGTAGAACGGCGGCACCTTCGACGGGTTGAGGACCACGAACCGATCGACCGCGACCTCGATCTCACCGGTCGTGAGCTCGTTGTTGACCGTCCCCTCGGGTCGGGCGCGGACGACGCCCTCCACCTGGACGACCCACTCGTTGCGCGCCGGATCGGCGGCGGCATGGGCGTCGGGCGCGTCATCGGCGGAGGTCACCACCTGCGTGATGCCGTGCCGGTCGCGCAGGTCGAAGAAGGCGAGATGGCCGTGGTCCCGGCGCCGATGCACCCATCCACCCAGCGTCACCCGCGCGCCGATATCGGACGGGCGCAGCTCGCCGCAGGTGTGGGTTCGGAAATGGGTGCGCATGGGAGGCGTCATGGTAGCCGAGCCACCCCTCATCCGCCGATGCGCGCGGCGGCCTCCTCGAGCGCGACCGTCTCCTGCTCCCCGGTCGCCAGGTTCTTGAGGCCGATGCGTCCCTCGCGCAGCTCCTCGCCGACGATCGCCGCCCACGTTGCGCCAACCTTCGATGCGGCCTCGAGCTGCTTGCCGAACTTGCGATTCGTGCCGTCCGGGCGAACCGCCAGGCCGGCATCCCGCAGCGCTGCCGCCACCCGCAGCCGATCGGCGTGGTCGTTTTCGAAGCCGACCACGGCCACCAGCGGGCCGGCGGCCGGAGGGGCAACGCCCTGCTCCTCGAGCGCCAGGATCGTCCTGTCCAGCCCCACTCCGAAGCCGATCCCCGGCGTAGGGCGCCCGCCGAGCAGCTCGGCCAGGCCGTCGTAGCGGCCGCCGCCACCGAGCGCCTGCTGCTGCCCCTCGCGTCCGGCGACCAAGAACTCGAACGCGGTCCGCGTGTAGTAGTCGAGGCCTCGGACCAGCCGATGGTCGATCTCGTACGGGACCGCCAGCGCGTCGAGGAGCGCGCGGACGCCCTCGAAGTGCTCGCGGCAGGCGTCGCACAGGTGGTCCACGCTGCGGGGAGCTGCCGCGGCGAGCTCGGGATCGAGCTCCTTGTCGTCGAGCACGCGCAGCGGGTTGACCGCCAGCCGGCGGCGCGAGTCGTCGCTGAGCCGGTCGGCGTGCGGCGCGAAGTGGTCGATCAGCGCCCGGCGGTAGGCGGGCCGGCACGCGGCGTCGCCGATCGAGTTCACCCTCGCCACGACGCCGGTCAGGCCGACCTCGCGGTAGAAGCGAGATGCCAGCTCGATGAGCTCGGCGTCGATCGCGGGGCCCGGGTCGCCGAGCACCTCGACGTCCCACTGGCTGAACTGGCGATAGCGTCCGGCCTGCGGTCGGTCGTAGCGGAACATCGGTCCGATGAGGGTCAGGCGCAGCGGCCCCGGCCGGACGTGCATGCCATGCTCGAGGTACGCCCGCACGATCCCGGCGGTCGGCTCCGGACGCAGCGCCCACTCCGATGCCTCCTCGTGGCTGCCCCGCGCCCCGCCGACGCGGAACATCTCCTTCTCCACCGCGTCACTCGACTCGCCGAGACCGCGGGCGAACAACTCGACCCGCTCGAAGAGCGGGATCTCGATGCGCTCGAAGGCGTAGCGGCGGCAAAGGTCGCGAGCGACGCCCTCGACGTGGCTCCAGGCCGCGGTCTCCGGCGGCAGCAGGTCGCGCGTGCCGCGCGGCGCGGCGATCAGGCGGGACATGCGCCGAGTCTAGCGCTCCGGACGCCAGCGGCCGTGGGTGTGCCGGGCGCGATCGCCGGCGCCGATGATGGCGAGCCGCAACGGCTCAGGAGTCAGTGCCGGCCCCCATGCGCCGCCGCGTCGATACGTCGACGGGTCGCTCCCCCGCCTCGTGGGCAGGGTGCTCGACGAGGGCGACGAGGCGGCTCGCCATGAACCGCCCGGTCCGCACCGGCGTCCCGCTGCGGGTCACCTCGCTGACCTCCACGACGCCACGCGCGGTGGTCACCTCGATTCGGCGACCGGCCCTGGTGGCAACGATCTCGAAGGTCTGCGTGCCGCCCTGCCCGGTGTCCACGACGGCCTCGACGCGATCGCCCTTCATCGGTCAGCGGGCCTCGCGGATGACGCTGGTGATGTCGCGCAGCCGCTCGATCTTGCTCAGGACGCGGGCCAGCTGCTGGAGCGAGGTGACCTTGAAGGTGGCGGTGATGACCGCCGTCCCATCGGCATGGGTGGCGACCGAGGCGGCGACGATGTTCACCTTGTACTCGGCCACAACGTTGGTGATCTCGTTGAGCAGCCCAGGCCGGTCCAGGGCCGTGATGCGCACCGTGATCGGGTAGGTGTTCTGGGCCGCCAGCTCCCACTCCACGTCGATCAGCCGCTCGATGTCGCGCTCGGACAGGACCGACGGGCACGACGCGCGGTGGATCGTGACGCCCTTGCCCCGCGTGACATAGCCGGCGATCTCGTCGCCGGGGATCGGTGAGCAGCACTTGGCGAACCGCACGAGCAGGTCGCCGACGCCCTTCACCTTCACCCCGGTGGTCGAGGCCGGTGCCGGCGGCGCCTCCTCGGGCAGCGTGATCGCCGCGTCGTCATGGATCTCGAGCTTGCTGACCACGCTGGCCGAGCTGACCGCGCCGTAGCCGATGGCCGCGTAGAAGTCGTCGAGCTCCTTGTAGTGGTACTGGCCGGCGATCTCGGTCAGCTTGGTGGCGTCGATCGAGGCCAGCGTCTCGTGCGCCAGGCGTCGCAGCTCGCGGTCGAGCAGGTCGCGTCCCTGGGTGATGTTCTCGTCGCGCTGCTGGCGCTTGAACCAGGCCCGGATCTTCTCCTTGGCGTGGCTGGTGCGCACGATGTTCATCCAGTCGCGTGACGGACCGTGGGCCGCCTTGGTGGTCACGATCTCGACGATGTCGCCATTGCGCAGCCGGTAGTCCAGCGGAACCAGCCGGTTGTTCACCTTCGCGCCGATGGTGCGATGGCCGACATCGGTATGGATCCGGTAGGCGAAGTCGAGCGGCGTGGCGTCGCGCGGAAGATCCTTCACGTCGCCCTTCGGCGTGAAGACGAACACCTGGTCCTGGAACAGGTCGAGCTTGAGGCCCTCGACGAACTCGGTCGGATCGGTCACCTCGCGCTGCCAGTCCATCAGCTGGCGGACCCAGGCGAGCTTCTCGTCGTACTTGCGGTCGCCGCGCGAGCCTTCCTTGTAGCGCCAGTGGGCCGCGATGCCGGCCTCGGCGATATCGTGCATCTCGTAGGTCCGGATCTGCACCTCGAGCGGCTTGGCCTCCGGGCCGATGACGGCGGTGTGCAGCGACTGGTACATGTTCGCCTTCGGCATGGCGATGTAGTCGTCGAACTGGCCCGGCACCGGTCGCCACAGCGAGTGCACGACACCGAGCGCCGCGTAGCAGTCCTTCACGTCGTCGACCAGGACGCGGATGGCGTTCAGGTCGTAGATCTCGGCGAAATCGGCCCCCTTGCGCTCCATCTTCCGTGCGATCGAGAGCAGGTGCTTCGGGCGGCCCGAGATCTCGGCCTTGATCGCGACCTTCTCCAGCTCCTTTCGCAGGATGCCGATGCTCTTGTTGACGAAGTGCTCGCGTGCCCGGCGCCGATCGGTGAGCATCTCGACCAGCTGCCGATACTTCTCCGGCTCGAGATACTTGAAGGCGAGGTCCTCGAGCTCCCACTTGATCTGCCACATGCCCAGCCGATGCGCCAGCGGGGCGTAGATCTCCATCGTCTGGCGGGCGATGCGCTGCTGCTTCTCCGCCGGCAGATGCTGGAGCGTCCGCATGTTGTGGAGCCGGTCGGCGAGCTTGATGATGACGACGCGGACGTCCTCCGCCATCGCCATGAACATCTTCCGGATGTTCTCCGCCTGCTGCTCCTCCATCGTCCGCGCGGAGCCGAACTTGCTGAGCTTCGTGACGCCGTCCACCAGCTTCGACACGTTACGGCCGAAGCGCTTCTCGAGGTCGACGATGGTGAGTTCGGTGTCCTCCGGCACGTCGTGGAGGAGCGATGCCGCAAGGGTCTCGGCGTCCATCTGAAGCGTGGCCAGATAGTGCGTCACCGCCACCGGGTGGCTGATGTACGGCTCGCCCGAGCTGCGCATCTGGCCCTCGTGGGCGGCCGCGGCCGTCTCGTGCGCCCGCCGGATCAGGCTCTCGTTCAGCGTCGCGTGGTGGCTTCGCGCCTCCGCGATGATCTCGTCGATCGTGTGCGCCGCCTCGCCCGCAGCCTCACCGCCGCGCGTGATCCTCTGCACGACGGCCGCCGGGGAGAAGCGTGCCAGCTGAGCCATGGGAGCGTGATGCTAGCACGCAGCCCGTTCGGGCCCGGCCATGGGTGCTGAGGTGCGGGCTCCGAGCCCGGACCGCCGGACAGGCCGGCGGCACCGGCTCGGCCGCCCTCACTTCATGGCCCTCGCAGGTCCCGAACGGTCAGTGTGCGGGATGGGTCTCGGTGCGGCCAGGGTCATCGCCGGTCGCGGCGGTTGAATCGGCCAGACATGCGGCCGGTGGGTGGCAGGAGGCTCGATTGGCCAGGAAGCCCGCCAAAGCGGGCGAATCCACGCGCAGGGCGGGTATCTGGCGGAGTCGCAGCGCGTGAGCGTGCCACTCATCCACCGGCGGCATCTCCGGGCAGGCTCGCGCCGGCGACACTACCCCTCCTTCAGCGTCTCCAAGACCTCCGATAGCCGGCGCACAGCAGCGAGAGTGTCCTCCATGGTCGCCACTCCAAGCGCGCCCGCCAGCCTCGCTGCGAAGGCCGCGTGGCCCGGCGCGATGCAACGAATCGCGTCGCGCCCTGCCGGGGTTGGGGTGAGCAGTTTCGCCCGGCGGTGGCGCGGATTGGGTCGGTACTCAGCCAGTCCGTCCGCGACCATCAGGTTCGCGACCCGCTGAACGCTCTGCCGTGTCACCCCGATCTCTCGCGCGACGTCGGCCACCGGCAGCGGAGTGCGCAGCACCGCGGCGAGCACCTGCCAGGACGCGCCAGTCAACCCTGACGGTCGAGCCAGCACCTCGCCGATGGCGACCAGCTGGCCGTGCAGCCGGAACGAGGTCTTGGCCAGCGCGCTCATCAGCTCCTGCTCACGGTTCATCCACGTAACCTCTTGACAGCCTTCTGTCATAACGACAGGATACTGTCATGCTATCTCACAGGCGAGGAGGCCGGCATCCATGAATCACGTCACAGCCGCTTTCGGCAGCTTTGCCGTCGACGACATTGAGATCGCGGGGGAATTCTACGGTCGGACGTTGGGGCTTGCCGTCACCAAGGCTGCCCCCGGCGGCTCGAGTCCGCTCTGGATACAGGCCGGAGATGGACCGGCAGTGTTCGTCTATCCCAAGCCAGGGCACGAGCCGGCCGGTTTCACCGTTCTCAATCTGGCCGTAGAGGACCTCGAGCGGGCGGTTGACGAACTGGCGGATCGAGGCATCGTCATGCAGCAGCTCGACGGGATCCCGCAGGACAAGCGCGGGATCTACCACGGCGAGGGCCACTCGATGGCCTGGTTCACGGATCCGGCCGGCAATAGCCTCTCGGTGGTCAAGCTCGCTACGACGCCATAGCGCATCACTTCCTCATTCGCCCCGGCGAAGAAGGCCTCAGGTCGCGCGGACGAAGGCGAGGCCGTCGATCACCCGGACCGATGGAAGGGCGGTCAGCGCGGATGGCGCGAGGCGCAGTTTCGAGGAGCGATTGCCGCCGCCGAGGATGATCCATTCGGGCTCCACGACGCGAGCGTCGACGAGGATCGGCAGGTCGTCGGGAAGCCCGAACGGCGTCACGCCGCCGATCTCCATGCCGGTGAGCTCGCGAACGGGATCGGCGCCGGCGAACGAGGCCTTGCGCACCTCCATGATGCGGCGCACGACGTTGTTCACGTCGAGCGAGGTGGTGGCCAGGAGCACGCAGGCGGCGTATGTCGGCTCGGCGCCCTTCGAGGCGACCACGATCGTGTTGGCGCTGCGCTCGGGCGGCACGCCGTAGGCCTCGACGAAGGCGGCGGTGTCGGCGAGCGCCGGGTCGCACGGCATCACCTCGTACGCGAGGCCATGCCGGTCGAGCGCATCGCGGGTTGAGGCATGCAGGAGCCGGTCGGAGTCGCTCACGGTCGCCGGATGCTAGCACGCGTCCCGGAGGCCATCGGCCATGGACTGGTCGGACGCTAGGCTGTCGCGGTGACATCGAAGCGCGGCATTCTCCTGCTCCTTCTGCTGCTGGTGGTCAGCGTGGCCGTGCGGATCGCGGCGCTCCAGGTCGACGGGCACAACGGCGACGTCCGGGTGACCGCCGGCTGGGCGATGCGGATGGCCGAGGTCGGTCCCTGGCGCTTCTACGAGGGATCCGGCTCGATCTACCCGGCGCTGCTGTACCCCCTGTGGGCGCTCGGCAGCGACCTGCAGGGCGACGCCCTGCTGCTGGCCATCAAGGGCCTCTCGATCCCGTTCGACAGCGCCCTCGGCATCGCGCTCTTCGCCCTCGTGCGGCGGCGGGGCGGCGAGGCGGCGGCGCTCGGCGTCGCGGCGCTGTACCTGCTCAACCCGGCAACGATCCTTGCCGGCCCGGTCTGGGGCCAGGTCGACAGCGCCGGCACGCTCCCCTACCTCGCGGCGCTGGTGGCGCTCGGGGCGCGGCAGTTCGGCCTGGCCGGCGCGCTGGCGGTCCTCGCGACGATGGTCAAGCCGCAGTTCGGGCTGGTCGTCCTCCCGGTGCTGGTCGTCGCGGCGATGCGAGCGCGTTCCCTCGCTTCCTGGGACCCGATGCTGCGCGCCGTGGCCGGCATGGCGGGCACGTACGTCGTGCTGGCCGCGCCGCTGGCGCTCCACCCGATCCGCTATCTCGGACTGCTCGGCGACACCGCCGTTCGGCAGCCGATGACCTCGCTCAATGCCTTCAACCCGTGGGGCCTGCTCGTCGGGTTCGAGCTGCCGGACGGGCCGTACGTCGGCATCGGCATGGCGCTCCTGGTCGCCGGGGTGGTCGGCTCGCTCGCCGGTCTTCGCCGGCGGCCGGATCTCGCCGTGGTGCTGGCCGTGGGTGCCGCGCTCGTCCTCGCGTTCTACTTCCTCCCCACCCGGGTCCACGAGCGCTATCTCTTCCCGGCCCTCGCGCTGTTCGCGCCGTTCACCCTCGCGGGGTGGCGGGAGCTGGTGAGCTACATGGCGTTGTCACTCGGCTTTGCCGCCTCGCTCCTGTACGCCCTCCACGAGACGACGCCGTTCAACCTGCCGGAGCCGTGGGCGACGGCGATCACCAGCGATGCCGGCGTCTGGGCGATCGGCCTGGTGCTCATCGGCAGCGGGGTTGCGTGGGCCTGGCTCCTGGTGGTCA
>Ga0214468_1000341_pt1 | contig 15090 bp, 14 predicted proteins | sample RVTome_9_FD_187334 | JGI IMG/M metagenome (GOLD analysis project Ga0214468, IMG submission 187334) | Soil microbial communities from uranium-contaminated site in the Upper Colorado River Basin, Wyoming, United States - RVT155D38 HiSeq ...
GTCGCGGCGGTAGTCCTCGTCCGAAAGCGCGTGCCGGTCGCGGTCGCGGAGCTCGGCGGCGACCGTCTCCTCGTCGCGGCGGTAGTCGTGGACGTCCTCGTCCGGGACGGCGTGCCGGTCGCCCGTCGCGACGCGCTGGGGATACACGGTCGAGTCGGCGTCGACGATCCTGGTGCGCGGGCCGGTCGTGTCGAACGTGAACGAGAACACGAGGCCGATCACAAGCGGGACGACCCACAGGAACGGCGCGAGCGCGTCCACGAGGCCGGTGGCGCCGAGGCTCGAGATGACGTCGTTCGCGCCCTCCTGGCCCCACGCGCCCTCCGGCTGCCACGAGAGCATCATCGTGCCGCCGACGAGGAGCGTCGGAATGAACGCGAAGAGGAGCATCATCGGGCTCATCACCGGCCAGCCCCACTTCGTCCAGCCGCCGAAGAGCTGCGAGAGGCCGAGCGCGACACCGGCCGCGGCCACGATCGCCGCGCCGATCCAGAAGCCCGACGTCTCGTCGAGCGTGAAGAGCTGCGCGAGCCACAGCAGCAGGCCGGCGCCCGCGACCCCGGCGAGCGTGAACAGAGCCCGGACGATCCCCGGGCTCGCCCCTGCGCGCTCCGTCGCGACGTCGTCGTCCACCGTGGTGGTCTCGCGTTCGTCGGTCCTACGCTGAAGCAAAGCCATGTCTCAACTCCCTGTCCGTCGAAGCGTGGGAGGCCCATCCCCCCGGGAGGTGGTGCCCCGAATGGCCTGGCGCGTAACGCTCGGCTCAGAGGGAGAGACGGCGCGCGTCGAACGCCGCGGAGTCGAGCTCGGCCCGGAACCCGGCCACGAGCTCCTCCGTGTCGGCCGCGAAGACATGCTCGACGACGGCGACCCGCTCGTCGTTGTAGAAGGGCTCGTCCACGTGGCGGCGGCTCACGACGTTCACGGACGTGCCTCCGCAGCCCGGGCAGCGCACCGCGACGCCCAGGCGCTCCTCCGCCTCGGCGAGGAGCCGGAACGCGGAGGGGAAAACCGGGCGCGAACGGCCTTCCGGCCAGCAGAAGAACGTCCATGGCCACTCCCCCGCCCTGATCCGGCGCGCCGCGAGGTCGAGCAGCTCGTCGCCCGCAGGCTCGAGCCGGCGGGTCATCAGGTTGTAGAACGCGCTCGCCGCGCTGCCGAGCGGCGCCCAGTCGAGCTCGTCGTGCGTGACGAGCCCCTCGTGATCCTCCCCGCACGGGCAGGCGAAGCGGACGCGGAAGACGGACGGGCGCGCGGGGCCGGCGAGCCGCTCGACCGAGCGGAACCGCGAGAGCCGCACGCGGGCCTCCCCGGTGGCCGGGCACCGGAAGGTGTAGCGTCCCGTGAAGCCGTCGTACACGTCTTCTCCCCTATCGGCCGTCCGGCACCTCCACGCGAGCGGTCAGTACTGGATGAGGGAGTGGACGTCGTAGCCCGCGAGCTTCTCGCGCCCGTGCAGGAAGGCGAGCTCGATCACGAACGCGAGCCCCACCACTTCGCCGCCGAGCTGCTCGACGAGCTCGACCTTCGCCCGCGCCGTCCCGCCCGTGGCGAGCAGGTCGTCGTGGACGAGCACGCGCGCCCCGCTTGCGATCGCGTCCGCGTGGAGCTCGAGCGAGTCGAGCCCGTACTCGAGCTCGTACTCGGCGCTCACGGTCTCCCACGGGAGCTTGCCCGGCTTGCGCGCGGCCACGAAGCCGCAGCCGAGCTTGTATGCGAGCGCGCCGCCCAGCATGAACCCACGCGCCTCGGCGCCGAGCACGAGGTCCGGCCGGCGCGGCTCGGCGAACTCCGCGAGCGCGTCGATCGCCATCCGGAACGCCTCCGCGTCGGCGAGGAGGGGCATGATGTCCTTGAAGACGATCCCCTCCTTCGGGAAGTCGGGGATGTCGCGGATCTTCGACGCGAGATCGACCGTCATCGCCCGGAGAGCTTAGAGCGTCGGTTAGACGAGCGAGCGGAGGGCGCGCCAGAAGAGAAGCTGTGAGAGCTCCTGGGAGGCCGTGGCGAGCGTCTCGAGGTCCTCGAGGCCCGCGAGGCGCCGCTCGGGGTTCCGCGAGCGGAGCGACGGCGCGACGATCTGCTCGAGGAGCCCGGCCGCCGACGACGCGCCGTTGCGGATCGAGCGGAGGTTGCGCGGTTCGATCCCGAAGCGGGCCAGGCGGGCGCAGGCGGCCACCACCTCGGCGTCCCGCTCGGGGTAGAACGCGTCGCCGTCCTCCCGGCGCGGCTCGACGATGCCGTAGTCCTCGAGCTCGCGCACGAACGACGGCTCGACCGCGGCGCGCTCGCAGAGCGTCCGCAGGTCGATCTCCGGCTCGGAGGCCGCGAGCATGCCGCCGTCCGCCTCGCGGCGGCGCTGGTGACGACGCTTCGCGCCCGGCGAGGCGAGCTCCTCGCGGATCACCTTGAGCGGCAGGAACTCGTCCCGCTGCAGGCGGAGGATCGTGCGCAGCCGCTCCACGTCGTCGTCCGAGTAGAGCCGGTAGCCGCTCTGCGTGCGCCGGGGCGCGAGCAGGCCGCGGCCCTCGAGGTAGCGGATCTTCGAGATCGAGATGTCCGGGAACTCGTCCGCGAGCCGGTCGCGCACGGCGCCGATCGTCAGCCTCCTGCCGCTCACGTCGCGCGTCGCCGTCGCCATCACGACCGGGAGAGGAAGGTGAGCCGGTACTTGCCGATCTGCACCTCGTCCCCGTCCTCGAGGGTCGCCGTGTCGACGCGCCGGCGGTTCACGTACGTGCCGTTGAGGCTGCCGAGATCCTCGATGACGGTGCCCGAGTTGTCCCGCGTGACGATCGCGTGTGAGCGCGAGACGGTGACGTCGTCGAGGAAGATCTCCGCGTCGGGCGACCGGCCGATCTCGTGGCGCCCCGCCTCGAGCGGGAACATCTCGCCCTGCCGCCCGCCGCCCGAGCGCACGACGAGCGCGGTTCCCTCGACCGGCAGGTCCTCGAGGGCGACCCCGCCCTCCTCGTCGGCGAGCTCCTCGGGCGCGAACGACATCGTCGTGTGCCCGCCCGGGTCCTCGCGGATGAGGAGCGCGCCGCACTTCGAGCAGTAGTTGGCGCTCTCCGGGTTCTGGAACCCGCACTCGGGACAGTGGACGTGCGTCACCCCTGCCGCGTCCTAGTCGACGGGGTTCGGCGGCGCGGCGCGGGCCGAGAGGATGTCGGCGAGCTTGTCCACGTCGATCTCGTACAGGGGGCTCTGGCCCTCCTCCCCCACCTGGCGCTGCAGGCGCGCCTGGAGCTCGGCCTTGAGGATGTCGATCTTGCCGTGCAGGATGCGCCGGCGGTAGCTGACCTCGTTCTCCTCGTCCACGAGCTTCGAGATCAGGTCGCGCAGCTCGGAGTCGGAGAGGCTGTTCAGATCGGGGAGCGGTTCCACGCGTGCCTCCAGGAGAGTGGACTCTCAAGTAAAGCAGGAGGGTACGGAACCGTCAACCTTCACTTTAGGGTTTCGGGCCGGATCACGCGTCGTCGTCCTGGATGATCTCCTCGACGAGCGCGGTGAACTCCTCCTCCAGGCGGCGCGTGTCGTCCTCCGTCGCGCCTTCCGCGTACACGTGGACGACCGGCTCGGCGGGGTCAGGGAGGACCTGCGCCCAGCCGCCGTCGACGAAGACCTTGAGGCCGTCGAGCGTGTCCGTCTCCCGGTCCTTCGTCCGCTCGGTGAGGACGCGCATGACCGCGCCCTTGCGCGACCACGGGCACCGGATCGTCCGGTGCGCGACCGCGGGGCGCGGCACCTCGTCCACGATCTCGGAGAGCGGCCGGCCGAGCGGCGCCAGGAGCTCGAGGAGCTTGCAGAGGCTCGTCACCGCGTCGTAGCCGTGCAGGAACTCGGGGAAGACGAAGCCGCCGGAGGCCGAGCCGGCGAAGACGACACCGTCGTTTCCGGCCGCGCGGGTGAGCGCGGCGAGCGAGGCCGGCGTGCGGACGACCTCGAGCCCCGTCCCTTCGGCGATGCGTTCGACGAGCGAGGTGACGGTGACCGGGAACGCGATCCGGCCGCGGCGCCCGTCCGCGCCGATCAGCTTCTCGAAGAGCAGGAGCTCCTGGTCGGGCGGCACGGCGCGGCCGCCCTCGTCGATGAGGTAGATCCGCTCCGCGCCGGGGTCGAGCACCACTCCGAGGTCGGCCGCCACGGCCTCGACGAGGCGCGAGGCCCGGTCGAGCGACTCGCCGATCGTCGCCGCGTGCGGCACCCGGACCTGCTCGCGGACGTACGGGCTCGACGCGATCACCTCCGTGCCGAGCGGCCCGAGGACGAGCGGCAGGACGAGCGACGCCGACGAGTACGCGTAGTCCACGACGATGCGGAAGCCGCGCGCCCGGATCGCCTCGACGTCGAGGGTGGCGAGGAGGTCCTCGACGTAGCTCTCGGCGGCGCGCGCCGGGAAGGCGAGCTCACCGACCTCGTCCGCCGCCGCGCGCCGGTACTCCTGGCGCGAGAAGTGCTTCTCGATCTCCTTCATGAACGCCGCCGACGCCTGCACCCCGGGCGGCTCGTAGACCTGGATCTCGACCGCCTCCGGGTCGCTCGCGCTCGTCCCGACGTGGACGCCCGCCTCGAAGCCCTCGCTCTTGAGCAGGTGCCGGTTCACGGCCGCGGGGAGGACGCGCAGGTCGGCGACGTGGACGCCCGTCGCGTTGATGCCGGCGAGGACGGCCCGGCGCAGCAGCCTGCAGGCCGGCGCGGCCTCGCGGCTCGTGACCACGCGCGCGTCGCGCTTGAGCGCCGTGCCGAGCGCCATCCCGAGCCGCAGCGCGACCTCGGGCGTCAGGTCGACGTTCGGGAGGCCGCGGATGTGCTCCCGGGCGAAGATCGAGGCGCTCGGGCGCGCCTCCCAGATCACGTTGCGGTCGACCTGCGCGCCGGACTCGATCTCCTTGAACGGGTAGATCCGGATCTCCGGGAAGACGACCGCCTCGTCGCCGATCGTCGTCTGGTCGCCGATCGCTGCGCCCTCGTGGATCCGCGCGTGCTCGCGGATGTCGCACATGCGCCCTACGATCGCCCCCTCGACGACCGCGCTCCGGCCGATGTACGTCGAGCTGTCGACGATCGAGCGCTCGATGCGCGCCTGCTCCCGGATCGCGACGCTCGAGGAGAGGACGGCGTACGGCCCGATCGTCGCGTCCGGGTGGATGCGGCAGTAGTTGCCGATGAACGAGGGGCCCTCGACCGACTCGACGTCGTCGAGCTCGACCCCCTCCCCCACCCAGACGTTCCCGCGCAGCGTGATCCCCGGGATCTCGAGCTGCACGCGCTCGTCGAGCGCGTCGAAGTTCGCCTGGCGGTACTGGTCGAGGTTCCCGATGTCCTGCCAGTAGCCGTCCGCGACGAAGCCGTAGAGCGGCCGGCCCTTCTCGAGCAGGCGCGGGAAGAGCTCCTTCGCGAAGTCGTACGGGCGGTCGGTCGGAACGTCGCGGAGCGCCTCCGGCTGGATCACGTAGATGCCGGTGTTGATCGTGTCCGTGAAGACCTGGGCCCAGGAGGGCTTCTCGAGGAAGCGCTCGATGCGGCCGTCCGCGTCGGTCACGACGATCCCGAACTCGAGCGGGTTGTCCACGCTCTTGAGGGCGATCGTGACGAGCGCTCCCTTCTCCTCGTGGAACCGGACGAGCGCGGAGAGGTCGATGTCGCAGAGCGCGTCGCCCGAGATGACGAGGAACGGCTCGTCGAGCGCCTCCTCCGCTAGCTTCACCGAGCCCGCCGTGCCGGCGGGCGTCTCCTCGACCGAGTAGCGGATCGAGACGCCGTGGCCCTCCCCCGTGCCGAAGTAGCCACGGATCATCTGCGGCATGAACGCCAGCGTCACGACGATGTCCTCGAAGCCGTGGCGGCGGAGCAGCTCGACGATGTGCTCCATGCACGGCTTGCCGACGACCGGGACCATCGGCTTCGGCTGGTTCGAGGTGAGGGGCCGCAGCCGCGTCCCCTCACCGCCGGCCATGACGACCGCCTTCACCGGCGCACCTCCCGGAGGGCCTTCCCGAGATACTGGACCGCGGCGGCGATCGCGAGCGCGACGCCCGTCCAGAAGAGGACGAGCGGCCAGGCGGTGCCCTCCCCGGAGGCGACGACGCCGACGAGGGCGGCGTAGAGCACCCAGGTGGCGAGCTTGCCGAGAGAGTTCACCTCGAAGTCGTAGCCGCGATTCCGGACGAGCGGGTAGCCGAGGAGGAGCGCGCCGTCCCGGGCGAGGATCACCGCGAGCGCGGCGAGCGGCAGCCGGCCGTCGAGCCAGAGGAGAATGACGGCGGCGTCGATCATCAGCCGGTCGGCGAGCGGGTCGGCGAACTGGCCGAAGCGGGACTCCACGCGCCAGCGGCGCGCGAGCCAGCCGTCGACCTGGTCGGTCGCGCCGGCGAGCGCGAAGACCGCCGCGGCCGCGTAGCTGCCCTCGCCGTCCGCGGCCAGCACCATCGCGACGAAGAGCGGGATCAGCGCGAACCGTACGACCGTGAGCGCGTTCGGAAGCTGCGCGAGCGGCGCGGAGACGGCACGGGCTGCCATGAAACCATCGTATCCCGCGCGACTCGCCCGGCCAGGCGTCGCGCCGCCGTCGCCTGAGTCCGTGCCAGAGCGGTACCTGGGCTGGGACGGTTCGTGCGGCGCTCCGTCCGCCGGGACGGCCGGTGGTAGCCTCGCGCGGTGGCCGAGCGGCTGACGCTTGCAGGGTTCGTGAACGCGCACAGCCATGCGTTCCAGCGGGCGCTTCGCGGCCGCGTCGACGGAGGCGACTTCTGGGCCTGGCGCGAGGCGATGCTCGTGCTGGCCCGTGAGCAGTCGCCCGAGCGGGTTCGGGAGGAGTACGCGGCCGTCTACCGCGAGATGCGGGCGGCCGGGTTCACGGCGGTCGGCGAGTTTCACTATCTCGGGCTCGAGCAGGCCCTCGCGGCATCCGAGGCCGCCGCGGAGGCCGGGATCGCGTTCGTGCTGCTCCACACGGCATACGCCCGCGGTGGCAGCGAGGAGCTCCGCCAGCCCACGGTCGCCGCCTACCTCGAGGAGGTCGGCGGGCTGCGGCGCGACGGGATCAGTGTCGGGGTCGCGCCCCACTCCGTGCGTGCCTGCCCCCCGGGCTGGCTCGAGGAGATCGGCGGCTACGCGGCCGAGCACGGGCTCGTCCTGCACGTCCACGCGTGCGAGCAGCCGCGCGAGATCGAGGAATGCCTGTCCGAGCACGGTCTCCGGCCCATCGAGCTGCTCGCGCGGACGGGCTGCCTGGGGCCGCGCACGACGGTCGTCCACGCGACGCACGCCTCGGACGCCGAGCTCGACCTGCTCGCCGAGCACGGCGCGCGCATCTGCGCCTGCCCGACGACCGAGGCGAGCCTCGGGGACGGCTTCCTCCCCGTCGAGCGCGTGCACGCGCGCGGGATCCCGCTCTGCATCGGCTCCGACTCGAACGTCCGCATCGACCCGCTCGAGGAGCTCCGGGAGCTGGAGGGGATCGCGCGCCGGCAGGCTCTGCGCCGCGGCGTGCTCGAGGTCGAAGAGCTGCTCCGGATCGGCTCCGACGAGGGAGCGGCCTCGCTCGGCCTCGACGTCTGGGACGACGTCGCCGCCGACCTCGGCCACCCCTCCCTTGCGGGGATCCCGCCGGGTGAGGCGCGCGCCGCGCTCGTGTTCGGCTGCGCCGCCGACGTCTTCAGCTCGGTCTAGAAAACGCTTGTTCCGAGTGCTACAACGGTTGCGGGGGTACCTGTGGCACGGACGATCAGCTGCTGCGGCCTTGTCGTCGCCGTCGCCCTCCTCGCCGTCGCTCCGGCCGCGGGGATGGGCAAGCCGCGCATCGCCGCGCTCCAGGTCGGCCTGCAGGCGAAGGGCCTCTACGGCGGGACGATCGATGGGATCTACGGGCCGGCGACCGAGCGCGCCGTCCGGCGCCTGCAGCGGGGCGCGAAGCTCTCGGTGGACGGCGTCCCCGGCCCGCAGACCCGCGACGCGCTCGGGGCGCTCGGACGCCACGACTTCGGGAGCCGGCTCCTGCGCGACGGGCACGTCGGGTGGGACGTCTCCATCACGCAGTTCCGGCTTGCCTGGCGCGGCTTCCCTTCGGGCGCGCTCGACGGCGTCTTCGGGTCGCGCACGACGGCGGCCGTGATCCGGTTCCAGCGGCGCCTGCGCCTGACGGCCGACGGCGTTCCGGGCCCGGCGACCTACCGGGCGCTCCAGCGGCCACTCGAGCGCGTGCCGATCGCGCTCCGGAGGCCCGTCCTGGGGTCGCTTACAGACCGCTTCGGGCCGCGCGGCAACCGCTTCCACACGGGCCTCGACTTCGGCGCTCCGTACGGCAGGCCCGTTCGAGCGGCCGCCGCCGGCGTCGTCGTCAGGGCGGGCCGGGACGCGGGCGGGTACGGACGGCTCGTCGTCGTCCGCCACTCGCACCGCGTGCACACGTGGTACGCGCACCTGAGGCGGTTCCACGTGCGCCGGGGCCAGGCGGTCGCCGCGGGCGAGCGGCTCGGCGGGGTCGGCGCCAGCGGTACGACGACGGGCCCGCACCTGCACTTCGAGGCGCGCCGGCGCGGCGCGGCGCTCGATCCGCTTCCGGCGATCCGCTAGGCGCGCCTACCCGGCCGCGAGCTCCTGCGAGCGGCGCATGGCCGCCTGGATCGCGTTCAGGAACGCGGCGCGGACGCCGGCCTGCTCGAGCTCCCGGATGGCCGCGATCGTCGTGCCGCCGGGCGAGGTGACCATCTCGCGGAGCTCGACCGGGTGCATCCCCTCGTCGCGGAGGAGCTTCGCCGTGCCGAGCATGGTCTGGACGACGAGATCGGTCGAGATCTCGCGCGAGAGGCCGAGCAGGATCCCCGCCTCGATCATCGACTCGGCGAGGAGGGCGAAGTATGCGGGACCGGAGCCGGACACGGCCGTGACCGCGTCCATGTAGCTCTCGTCCACGCGCACGGAGCGGCCGAGATGCGAGAGCACCTCCTCGGCGGCGGCGAGGTGGTTCTCCCCCGCGTTCGCCCCCGCGGCGATCCCCGCGATCCCCTCGTGCACAGCCGACGGGGCGTTGGGCATCGCGCGCACGACGGCCACGCCGTCCCCCAGGTACCCCTCGATGAGAGTCGTCGGGATTGCGGCGGCGATCGAGACGATCGTCTGCCCCTGCCTGAGCGTTCCGCGCAGCTCGTCGAGGAGCACCTCGATGTCCTGCGGCTTGACCGCGATCACGACGATGCCGGCCTTCTCGGCCGCCTCGGCGTTCGAGCGCGTCGTCTCGATCCCGTAGCGCTCGTGCAGCTCGGCCAGGCGGGCGTCGCGCCGCGACGTCGCGGTGATCTCGCCCGGCTCGCGCCACTTGGACGAGAGGAGCCCGGAGATCAGGGATTCCCCGATCTTCCCCGCTCCGAGGACGGCGATGTGCCTGTTCACGGGCGGGACACTACCCCGCTCGCGCCCGTTTGGGCGCGGAGGCCGGCCTTCCGGCGGGGTGCGGGCGTGACCGAAGCGTCCAGGCCTTGAACCGGCGCCCAAGGCGTGGTCTATTGGGGCGATCGCGGCGCGGTCTCATCGGAGGGCGCTCTCCACGCTCGTCTTCGCGGCCCTCGCGGGCGGCATGGCCCTGCCCGCGCCCGCGGATGCGAAGACGAAGGTCGCCGTGGTGAAGAACGAGCGCCAGTTCCAACAGGCCGTGCAGCGGCTGAGGGGCGGCGGCGCGATCGTCCTGCGGCCCGGACGCTACCGGCTGCTCCGCGTCGGCCCGCGCTCGTCGCGCGCGCTCGTCGTGCGCGCGCTCGAGGGCGTCTCCGTGCGCCAGATCCTCCTCCGGGACACGCGCAACGTGCGGATCGAGAACGTGATCCTCTCCCCGGACGCTCGGGCGGCGAGCATCAGGGTCGAGCGGAGCCACAAGGTCGAGCTGCGCCGGCTCAGCGTGCGGGGGACGACCGTGCGGCGCGCGCGCGTGCTCCTGCCGGGAAGCGACGGCGTGACGATCCGCGGCAGCCGCTTCGGGCGCTGCGGCGACGGCGCCGCCTGCGTCCTGCTCGGAGGGAGCTCGAACGTCCTCATCGAGGGCTCGCGCTTCGAGGACTGCTCGGGCTGCGACTTCGTCCGCGGTAGGGCGGGCTCGAACCTCGTCGTGCGGGGGAACCGCTTCCTGCGCGCGCTCGTCGGGCCGTGCGGGAGCGACCCGGCCGCTTGCAACCACAACGACCTCGTGCAGATCCAGGCCGGGCGGAACGTGCTCGTCGAGCGCAACGTGTTCGGCCTCTACGAGCCGCCCGGCGCCGCCCAGCTCTACCTCGCGGGGCCGATCGAGGGCCTCGTCGTCCGCGACAACCTCTTCCGGGCGAGCGATCCTGCCCTCCCCGACTTCCCGGTGCCTCCGAACGGGATCGTGCTCGGGAACCGCCGCGACTTCGGGACAGCGTTCGACGCGCTTCCCAAAGGCGTCACGATCGCGCACAACACGATCCTGAGCGGCACGCCGCGCGGGTTCGGCCAGCATCCGGAGCTCGCGAACTCGCTCGCGGTCTCTCCTCGCTACGGTCTCCTGCCTGAGGAAGAGCGCCCCCTGGTCGTGAACAACGTCCTCGCGCTCACGGGGTCGACCGACCACCTGTGCGGCGTTGCCCGGACGGCGGCGAACCTGACGATGGGCGGGACGGTGTGCTCGGACGAGGACAGCGGCGGCGACCCGAAGCTGAGCGCCGCCGGCAGGCCCGGCGGCGAGTCCGTGCTCGTGATCGACCGGGGCCTCCCGGGCTTCTCGACGGTCGACCTACTCGGTCGCCCGCGCGATCCCGCCCCGGACATCGGCGCATACGAGTGGATCCCCTGAAAACCGTGCACGGGGCGGCCGCGTATGGCCGTTCGAGAGTTCGACTAAAGGGGGTAGCCGCATGCGTAGCGCGTCGTCCTTTCGTCGATCCGTGGGGTGGTACGATCGGCGCCGTCGATGGTCGTGCGGGCGCATGCGACGTGCCCGCGGGAGGGAGATCCGATGAGACGATTTCGCTTGTTCCCGGCGCTCGTCGCCGTTGCCGTGCTGGCACTCGGCGCCACTGCGCCCGCGGCGACGGCCGCCGCCAAGAAGGTCGAGGTCCTCGCGCACGTGAATCCGGGGCTCGGCGCGAACGCCGACGTCTTCGCGCACCGAGGCCACGCATATCTCGGGAGCTGGATCGGGAACGACTGCCTGTCGAGCGGCGTCCGGATCTACGACCTGAAGAAGCCGCGCGCCCCACGCCACGTCGGCACGTTCGCCGACGCGGCCGCCGAGCCCGACCTCGCCGGCACCTGGACGGAGAAGGTGATCGTCCGGCGCGTGAACTCGAAGGCGTTCGTCGGCGATCTCGCCGTCACGTCGATCCAGGCCTGCTCGACCTCCTCGAGCGCCTTCCGCGGGTTCGGCCTCTACGACGTCACGGATCCGTCGAACCCGAGACGGCTCTCGCTCGTCGCCACGGAGCTCGAGACGCGCGGCTCGCATGAGATCTACATGCAGCGGAAGGGCAACCGCGCGTACGTCTACACCGCGATCATCAGCTCCGAGCACCTCACGTCGCCGGACGGGGTGACGCCCGGGAACCCGGACTTCCGCATCTACGACGTGTCCGACCCGCGGAACGCCGTGCAGGTCGGCGCCTGGGGCGCCTGGGCGGAGCTCGGCGTGCACCCGCTGGACGGGACGGCGCCGCTCAACCGCAACCACGTCCACTCGGTGATCGTGAACGGAAACGCAACCCGCGCGTACCTCTCGTACTGGGACCTCGGGACGGTCATTCTGGACATCAGGAACCCGACGAGCCCGAGGTTCCTCGGCCGGACGACCTTCCTGCCCGGCGAGCCCGGGAACGCCCACTCCGCGTGGACCGCGAAGGGCGGGAAGATTCTGATCGAGACTCACGAGTCGTTCGGGGCGCCCGGAAGCCCGACGGTCGGCATTCCGACCTTCTGGGACATCTCGAACCCGATGAGCCCGATCCGCCTCGCCGCCTTCTCGCGGCCCGATCTGCTCGACCTGGGCGAGACCGTGCACGACCCGAAGGTCCGCGGGAACCGGCTGTTCCTGTCCTGGTACCAGGAAGGCGTGATCGCGCTCGACATCGCGAAGCCGGCGGCGCCGAAGCTCCTCACCCAGTTCGTCCCGCCGGCGTCCTTCGTGAACCCCGACTGGTCGCTCTGCGTGGGCGCGCCTCCGTGCTCGTCGATCTGGGGCGTCTTCCTGCACCGCAACTACGTGCTCGCCTCGGACGAGGCCCAGGGCCTCTGGGTCCTACGTTTCAAGTAGCGCGAGACGACACCCGTGGGACGCGAGAGCCCCGCGCCAAGCGGGGCTCTCGCTCACGGTCCAGGACGCGTCGGTCGCCCGGAGGACATCGCCGATCTGCGCCGCTGGGCGAGGCGCCCTGGCGTCAGGAATGTGCGACACTCCCGATCACGGTGGCGCGTGTGGCCGCCCGGTAGCAGCGCCCAGGGAGAGGATCCTGCCCAGTCAAGAAGCGCCCAGCGCCGTGAGCGGTCTGCTCCTTCTGGCGGACATCAGCGGCTACACGTGGTTTCTGCAGTCCGTGGCCCTGGCACACGAGGACGACGCCTTCGCCGACGGTGCCGTGCCGGACGCCTACGCAACGTTGTCGGACCTGCTCGGCGGGATCGTCGGACGAGTGGTACCGCCGTTCACACTGTCGGAGCTCGAGGGGGACGCGGTCTTCGCATATGCGACCAACCTTGACCCGGTACCGCGCGGAGCGGCCATGCTCGACTGCCTCACCGAGTGCTACGCCGATTTCCGTCGTCGCGTGGGCATGGCTCGCGACATCTGGCCATGCTGGTGCGATGCCTGCTTGCGGATCGACGCCCTCGAGCTCAAGTTCATCCTCCACACCGGCGCGTACGTGGCCCAGGAGATCGCGGGCAAGCGCAAGCTCGTCGGGCCCGAGGTCGTCATGGCGCACCGTCTGCTCAAGAACCACGCGCCGGAACTGGTGGGCCACGGCGCGTACGCACTGATCACGGCGGCCGCGGCGGCCAGGCTCGACATTCCCACCGAGGCCGCCGTCTCGATCGCCGAGACCTACGAGCACTACCGGCCCATCGACGCCCACGTCTTTCCGCTACGGGAGGCCTGAGGCGCGGTACGAGGCCGTCAGAGAGCTGACGGCCGAAGGCGGGTCGCTCCAGTCGAAGATCGAAGATCTCGGAGCAGGTCATCACGGCGGATCTTGCTCAGCTCGCCGGAATACGTTCTTGTGCTCGGGCGAGCCACGCAAGTATTTTCGGTTCATTGTGCTTCGTGTCACTTTCGTTGCGGGGGTTCGTCCTCGCGTCGGGGGGCCGGTGGTGCCGACCGTCTCTTCGGTGGGGACGGTCGCGACTCGATCACTTACGCGATAGGCGGCCTGTCCCGCGTATAGAGGGGAAATACGACCTGCTAAGGGGGTCGAGACGATCCACACGCGCTAGTTTCAGCGGCGTCGGTTGGCGCGCGACTCTGAAATGAGCTGTTGTCCGCGCCTCCGGACCCCTACGCCGATGTAGCGCGAGCCGGCCGGCCCGCGAAGTCGCGACCCGGCTCGCATTCGAGAGTTCCGCACGGGGTTCAAATCGGCTGGCGAGGCCGGCGAACCAGTACGGCCGCGTCGGGACTCGGACGCTTACGGCCTGTGGGCCTCGTCGCCCTCGTTCGTCGAGGACGACGCACCCGGCTTCTCGGCACCTCGCGAGCAGTGCCAACCTGTCTCTCAAGGCACTCCGTGTACTCGGTCTCCGGGATCCGCCCAGACTCGATCGATTCCGGCCCCACCACGAACGACGTCGTTCCCGCGAACGCCGTCACGACTTATTAGTCGGTCGTTGCCGCGCCTGCCGCGAATGAGGTCGCTTCCGGGGCCGCCGATCATGACGTCGGGCCCGTCCTCCTGACCAAAGATGCGACTTCCGAGCACGTCATTCCCGCGTCCGCCGCGAAGGATGTCCGCGCCGTCACCCCCGGAGATGACGTCGGCGCCGGCGAGGCCCTTGACGATGTCGTTTCCACCGCCCGCGGCGATGTAGTCGCGTCCCGGCGTGCCCCTGAAGAATTCTGCCGCCGCTGTTCCGTAGATGATCACCCCCGGGTACCAGTGCAGGACGAACGGCTCGTAATCCTCAAGTCCCGTCGCGACTGCGATCGAATAGGTTCGCCCTTGGATCGCTCGGAAGCTGACGGCGCTCCCGAGCGTGTGGAAGCCGTCGAAGTTATCGTTGGATGCAACCGGGACGAGGTTGCCCAACGCGTCCCCGGTGTACACGGCGAGAACCGTGTCTATCCCCCCGTCCCACCACGTCCAGGACACGTCCGTTTCGAAACGGACATGGCCCGTCCTCGGAGCGACCCAGCGGTACCAGACGGAAGGGGCGATCGGGTCTTGGCCGTACGGCGGCTCAGACGGTTCATCCGTTGCGCTCGACGTAGAACCCTTCACCCTCCCCGTCAGCCCGCCGACCGTGCGGGCATCCGCAAAGGCGTCATTCGCAGGAGCGCGCGCCCAAGAGAGATAGAACTCCGATTCGGACTCGGTCGGGGACCCGCCCGCAACGGCGATGCGGTACTCCGTGCCGGCGGCGGCCGCAAACCCGACGCGCGTCTCGTAAAGGCTCGCGCGGCTAGCCACTTCTGTGAGTGCGTCGACCTGCGAGCCGACGTACACCGCGACATGAGGCGCGTCGAAGAAGGCGATGAGGCTAAACGACACCCGCCCGCTGAGCGGGGCCACCCACCGATACCAAACGGATCCGTCTTCGGCGTTACCAGCATGCGCCGGCTCACCGGCTTCCCTCCCCGCCTCCCATGTCGTTCCGTCCACGTCGCCCCGTACGTCCTCGAGCAGCACGGCCGCCGCGAAGTCGTCATTCGGGGGCGAAGCATCCGCGTCGCTCGGTAGCGCTAGCCCAATCGCGCCGACCCCCGCCGCGGCGACGCACGCAACGATCCCTCTCATGGCGGCCCCCTTCGAAACGCCGACTCCACCCGCTCTCGGTCTCTCGTGAGACTATCTAGCTATACAGATCTAGTCAAGTATTAGCTAGCCCAACCTGGACGTGCTGCGTCTCGCGGTTGTAGATCTCACAAACGAGAGGGAA
>Ga0214468_1000343_pt1 | contig 15074 bp, 13 predicted proteins | sample RVTome_9_FD_187334 | JGI IMG/M metagenome (GOLD analysis project Ga0214468, IMG submission 187334) | Soil microbial communities from uranium-contaminated site in the Upper Colorado River Basin, Wyoming, United States - RVT155D38 HiSeq ...
CGCGCCCGGCCAGCTCGTCCTCCTCGGCCGTCTCGCCGACCTCGACGAGCCACAGGCCGTCGTCGCATTCGGCGACCGCGATCATGCGGGCTCCGGGCGCAGGCGGCGCTCGGCGAGGATCGTCCCCGCGGCGAGCGTGAACGCGAGCGCGAAGCTCGGGAGCGACGAGCCGATCTGGGTCTCCGGCGGACCGGTCCGCTGGACGAGCTCGACCCACCAGGACGGCCCGAGCGGGTGGAGCCACTGGTAGAGCGCGAACCCGGCGATCCAGGCGCCGACCGGCCCGGCCCGGAACGCGGGCGCGGCGAGGAGGTCGCGGCCGTCGTACGACGCGCCGGAAAGGAGCCAGTCCGCGAGCAGAACGCCGAAGAGCGGCACGAAGAACGAGCCGAGCAGGAGCAGGAACGTCTCGTAGCTCGAGAGCTCGATCGTCAGCGCGCCGAGCGTGGCAACGGCCGCGACGGCGACCAGGAGGACGGGTTGCGAGCCGCGGGGGAGCAGGTTCTGAAGGGAGACGGCCGTCGAGTACACGTTCGCGAACGCCTCGTCCGCCTCGTCCACGGTCACGGCGAGCAGGGCGAGCGCGCTCGCGAGCCCCGCAGCTGCGACGCCGGCCGGGATCTCGGCCGGATCGGTGAGCCCCTTGGCGAGCACGAGCAGCCCACCCAGAACGAACATCCACGTAGCCGCGAGAAGGTAGCCGCCGCCCGTGCCGACGAACGCGGCGCGACGCGTGCGGCCGAAGCGCGTGTAGTCGGCCGCAAGCGGGATCCAGCTCACCGTGATCGCGATCACGAGGTCGACGCCGCCGACGAACGTCGTCCCGCCCTCGCCGGGAGCGTCCCAGAGGGCGCCGATGTCGGCGCCGTCGAGCGCCCACCACGTGAGGTAGACGAGCGAGGCGAGGACGATCCAGACGGCGAACTTCCGGATCACCCGACGGACGACCCCGATCGGCCCCAGCAACGCGAGCCCGAGCGCGACGGCGCCGGTCGCGACCGTCCAGGCGGCCTCGCCGCGGAACCCGAAGAGCTTGTCGGAGAGCGCGCTTGCCGCCGCGGCGATGATCACGATCTCGAACGTCGCCCAGCCGAGGCACTGCGCGACGTTCAGCCCCGTCGCGCCGTACGAGCCGTGCCGCCCGAGCGGGGCGCGCATGAGCACCATGGCCGGCACGCGCGCGTCGGCGCCGATCATCCCGGCCGCTCCGAGCATGAGGTTCCCGAGCAGGCTTCCGACGAGGAGCGCGAGAAGCGCGGTCGGCACGGACAGGGCGGGGACGAGGAACGCCGCCGCGACGAGCACGAGGAGGCTGACGCCGAGATTTCCCCAGAGGAGCGTGAGGTCGAGCGCGGAGAGCGTCCGCAGCCGCTCCGGGACGGGCGTGACGCCCCAGCTTCCTTCCGTGGCCAATCGAGCTCCCTTCGCCGGAATTACCCAGATCAGGTTCGACGGGTCGAGGCTCGCTCCGAGCCTCCTCTCAGCCGCGGCGCGCGGCTCCCCGGTCAGGCGGAGACTCTACAAGCCGACGTACACGGTGACCTGGGTGAGTGCCGCGGCCTCGGTTCCTGCGGCCGGCTCCTGGCTGAGGACGGCGCCGGCGGCGTCCGGACTCGGGGCGTCCTCGTCCACGGTCAGAACGGTGAAGCCGGCACGGCGGAGGATCTCGCGGGCCTGGGCGGCCTCCGCGCCCGTCACGTCGGGCACCATCACGGCCACGAGCTGGTCGGGACCGAGCGAGACGTCGAGCCGCAGCCGCTCGCTCGCGTCGACCTCGACCCCGGCGGCGGGATCCTGTGCGACGACCTGACCGGCGGGGGCGTCGGATTCGACCGGATACGTGTTCGCGACGAGCCCCGCGTCCTCGGCCTGCCGGCCCGCGTCCGCGTGATCGAAGCCGACGAGCTCGGGGACGACGACCGTGGTCGGCGGTGCGACGACGGCGACGGTCTCCGTCTCGACCGGCCCGTCGTCGTCACCGACCCGGTCGGCGAGGGCGGCGAAGAACACGATCGCCGCGGCGACGACCGCGACCGCGAGGAGCGCGAGCCAGAGCCACGGATTCCGGGGCGGCGGCGGGGGCTCCGGAGCGTCCTTCTCCTCGACGACGCGTTCCTCGATCACGGGCGTTGGCTACCCGGGTCCGCGGCGTGTCATGCGCGCGAGGCGCTCGACCCCGCGTGCGAGCCGGTCCTCGTCGAAGAGGTACGGGGTCGCGTTGCGCAGCTCGTGGACGGGCCCGTCGAGCTCGTCCGAGCCGCCGGCGGCGTTCAAGAGATAGCGCAGCGGGATCTCGTGGCAGACGACGAGCGCCGTCGGCCACGGCGAGGCGAGCAGCCGCGCGAAGCCCTCGGCGTAGCGCGCAGCCGCGTCGTCGAGGCTCTCGCCGCCCGGGAAGGGGACGCTGCGCGAATTCCCGCGCTTCCACGCGCGGTACTCCTCGATCGTCTTCCCGTCCAGGTCGCCGACGCGGATGTCGTCGAGGAGCGGCTCCGTGTGGAGCGGGACCTCGCGCCCGGCGAGGGCGAGCTCGGCCGTCTCGCGCGTCCGCAGGAAGCGGGTGACGATGCACGCCTCGAGTGGGAGACCGGTGAGCTGGACGCCGAGCTCCTGCGCTTCCTCGCGGCCCCGGTCCGTAAGGCCCACCGGCACGGACGGGTCGCCGTTCACGCGGCGCTCCGCGTTCAGGGTCGACTCGGCATGGCGGGCGACCACGAAGAGGCGCATCTCAGATGACGAATGCCTCCGCGCGCGGGGTCCCACGCGCGAAGCGCTCGAGCGAGAAGGGCGAGAGGTCGAGGGTCGGCTCGCGCCACGCGATCAGCTCGGCCAGGTGCTCGCCGACCGCCGGGCTCTGCTGGAAGCCGTGGCCTGAGAAGCCGGTCGCGTAGAGGAAGCGACCCGGCGAGCTCGCCTCGCCGACGATCGCATTGTGGTCGGGGCTCACCTCGTAGAACCCGGACCACGAGGAGGCCACGGGGAGCTCGGCGAGGACGGGGAGCCGGCGGATGGCGGGCCCGGCGAGCTCCTCGAGCGTCTGCTCGCGCCCGCCGAACGCGAGCCCCGGGCCCTCGGAGTGGAAGTAGAAGCCGCTCGTGAAGTCGATCGTGAGCGGAAGCGGGCGCCGCAGGCCGCCGTCCTGCGGGGTGAAGTGGATCCAGCGGCGCTCGCCCTCGACCGGCAGGTCGACGCCGGCGAGGGCGGCGACCTCGGGCGACCAGACGCCCGCGGCGCAGACGACGGTGTCGGTGGAGATCCGGCGCCGTTTCGTGACGACGGCGGCGATGCGCTCGCCGGCGAGCTCGACCGCCTCCACCGCCTCCCCCTGGTGGATACGGACGCCGCGGCGGGCGGCGGCCTCCGCGTAGCCGCCGACGACCGCCTCCGCCGTCGCCCGCCCGTCGAGCGGGCTGAAGGTCGCCGCGACGAGGCCGTCCGGCGAGAGCTGCGGGACGAGCTCGAGGGCCTCCTCGACGGACAGCTCGCGCGACGGGACGCCGAGCGAGGCCTGAAGCGTGAGCGCCTTGCGAAAGCGCGCGACGTCCTCCTCCCGGTCGAGCAGGAAGAGGTAGCCGCTCTGCTCGTAGTCGATCGGGCGGCCGGCCAGCTCCTCGAAGCGTTCGAACTCGGCGATCGAGCGGAGCGCGATGCGGACGTTCAGCTCGTCGGCGAACTGCGCGCGGATGCCGCCCGCCGACTTCCCGGTCGAGCCGGACGCGAGCGTCGCGCGCTCGACGAGGACGACGTCGGCGACCCCGAGCTCCGTCAGGTGGAAGGCGGTTGACGCGCCGATCGCTCCCCCGCCGACGATCACGACCTCGGCCGACTCCTCCGTCACGGTGCGATCGTACGCGGCGCCCACTCGGGTAGGCTCGCGCCGTGCACGGGTTCGAGTTCGAGAGCGTCCGGCGGCGGCTCGAGGAGGGGAACGGTGGCTACGAGATCGTCCACGAGTCGCCGGGGCTCGAGATCGGCGTCTACGTCCTCGTCGCGCCGGAGCCGGACCGCCAGCAACCGCACGAGGACGACGAGGTCTACATCGGGCTCGACGGCTCGGGAGTGCTCGAGGTGGAGGGCGAGTCGGTGCCCATCCGGCCCGGCGAGGCGATCTTCGTCGAGGCGGGCGCCGACCATCGCTTCACCGCGTACGAGTCGCTCTCCGTGCTCGTGATCTTCACGCGCCCGAGGTGAACGTCCTCGTCACCGGGGCGACCGGGTTCCTCGGGCGCCATCTCTGTGCCGCCCTGGTGGAGCGCGGTGATTCGGTGCGTGCCTACGTGCGGCCGGCGACGGACGCGGCCGCGCTGGAGGCGCTCGGCGTGGAGATCGTGCGCGGCGACCTCGGTGATGCGGCTGCGTTGCGTGCGGCGTCCGCGGGGCGGGAGCTCGTCTTCAACGCCGTCGGGCTCGTCTCGTACGAGTGGGGAGAGCTTGCGCGGCTCCGTGAGGCGAACGTCGAGTCGGTGCGGCGCGTGCTCGCGGCGATCGAGCCGGGCGCGCGCCTCGTGCACGTGTCGAGCGCGGCGGCCGTCGGGCCGTCGGGCGCGCCCGAGCGGCTCGCGGACGAGGCGCAGCAGTTTCCCGAGGCGGCGCGGCGCAACCCGTACTCGGTGACGAAGCGCGAGGCGGAGGACCTCGTGCTCTCCGCGGTCGAGGGAGGCCTCGACGCGGTCGTCGGGAACCCGACGATCGTCCTCGGGCCCGGCGACGTGTACGGGAGCTCGACCTGGCCGGTGCGCCGCTACCTCCAGGGGCATCTCCGCTTCCACACGCGCGGCGGCGCATCGTTTGTGGACGTGCGAGACACGGCAGCGGGCTTGCTCGCGGTCGGCGAGCAAGGTCGTCGCGGCCAGCGCTACCTGCTCACGAGCCGGGAGGGAAACCTGCCGTGGAGCGAGTTCTTCCGCCGCGTCGGCGAGGCGACCGGGGTGCGGCGCCGCATGCTTCCTCTGCCTCCGGCGGCGCTGCGGGCCGCGGTGCGCGTCGTCCCGTGGCCCGTGAAGCCCGGCGAAGCGCGGACGGCGACCGAGTGGTGGCTCTTCGACCCCGGCAAGGCCGAGCGCGAGCTCGGCTTCGCTACGCGATCGCTGGCAGAGACGATCCGCGATACTGCGGCCGACGTCCCCTAGGGACACGGCCGGGGGACTGTCCCCTCGTCTGCTCGGGACGTGACCCGGGGACTGTCCCCTTGTCCGCCCAGGACGTGACCGGGGGACTGTCCCCTTGTCCGCTAAGGACGTGACCAGGCCCTCGTCGTCTCGAGACGGGGCGGTTACGGGCCGGTGCGGGAGGACTCCCAGCGGGAGACCTCGAACGCCCGCCCGGGGAAGCCGCCGATCGCGAGCACCGTCGTGCCGGGCTCGACGGCGACCGCCCTGCGCGTCACCGGCGGCTCGCAGTAGACGAGGGTTCCGGCGTCCGCGTCACGCTCCGATCCGTCGAGCATGAAGCGGGCGACGCCCGAGACCACCACGTACAGCTCCTCGTGGCCGCCGTCGCCCTCGTCGTGCTCCTCGACGATCAGCTCGCCGGCTTCCCGGGCGACGTAGGCATTGCAGCCGAACGCCGTGATCCCGAAGTGGTATCGGACTGGCCGCCACTCGCCCTCGACGAGATCGCTCGCGAGCGGGGGGATCTCCTCGATGCGCGCGACGCGGTAGCGCTCGTCCACCGCCACGGCCCCTACGACATCGGGATCTGGCGGAGAACCTTCGGCTCGATGCGGTCGAGGATCTCCGTCAGGCTCTCGCCCGTGACCGTGATGCCATGGTTCCTGAGGCCGATGGCCGCGTGCGACGGGTCGGGCTCGGCGTCGAGCAGCTGCGCGACCGACGTGGCGAGCTCCTCCGTGCCGCACGGGTAGTTCACGTCGGTCGCCGGAATGTCCTGCATCCAGGCGTGCACGTGGAGGATCGCGCCGACGTCGGGATGCGCCTGGTAGATCATCCAGTGCTCGATCGCGTCGACCGACACGCGCCGCGGCTCGACGTTCGGCGGGACGCTCATGATCATCGTGTTCCGCTCCGGCGCGTAGCCGGAGACGAGCAGGATGTCGCGCCCGGGGATGTCGAGCTTCGTCTTGTCCACGCCGCTCGCGCTCATCCAGAAGCGGGTCTCGTCCTTGCGCTGCGACAGGTTGCCGTACGAGAGGCCGCCGATCCCGTACAGGCGCTTCACGTGCCGGAGGTCCTGCTCGTCGAGCAGCTCCTCGATCGGGAACGGGGCGGGGAGCAGGTCGAGGTCGCCCATCCGCTTGCCCGCCTCTGCGATCTCGTCCGTCACCTCGTCGCCCTCCCAGAGCTCCTCCTCGAGGTCGGTGCGAAACTCGTTGTCGATCACGAGCTTCGAGAGCGCGAGCGGGGCGAGCCGCTCGACCACGCCCTCGGCGAGCTCGGCGACGCCGTCCGTCGCGTCGACGCCGTAGTGGCCGCGCTCCATCGTCGTGAACCAGACGCCCTTCGCGGGCACGAAGCAGAGGACGATGTTCGCGAGCGCCCGCACGAGGAGCGGGTAGTTCACCTTCAGGACGTCGTCCGGCACGGCGGGCTGCTCGTGGATCGCGGCGACAAACGTGCCGCGCGAGCGGCGGCGGAACGGCTTCGGCGCGGCCGGGTCGATGAAGTTGACGACGAGGTCGGCCTCGAGCGAGCCCTCGCCCTCGGCGCGCTCGAACCCGCGCTCCTCGAGCGATGCGCCCAGCGAGCGGGCGAACTCCTCGAAGACGGGCGAGGTCGGACTGCCGGCGAATGCGTAGTTCATGGCCGCAATCCTATGCGGACGCGAGCCGGCTGAGCACGTACGGAAGGATTCCGCGCGCGCGGAGGTACTCGCGCTCGCGCGGCGTGTCGAGCCGCACGCGCGCCCGGAAGGCCGTCGTCGTGCCGTCGTCGCGCGCCGCCTCGACGGTCGCCTCGCGCGCCTCTCCGTTCTCCACGCCGCGCACGGCGAACGTCTCGTGCCCGGTGATCCCGAGCGAGTCGGGCGTCTCGCCGGGGGCGAACTGCAGCGGGAGGATCCCCATCCCGACGAGGTTCGACCGGTGAATCCGCTCGTAGCTCTCGGCGATGACGACCTTCACGCCGAGCAGGCGCGGGCCCTTCGCCGCCCAGTCGCGTGAGGAGCCGGAGCCGTACTCCTTCCCGGCGATCACGACGAGCGGGATGCCGTCGGCGAGGTAGCGCTCGGAGGCCTCGAAGATCGTCATCTCCTCGCCGCTCGGCAGGTGCACGGTCCAGGTGCCCTCCGAGTCCGGGACGAGGAGGTTCCTGAGGCGCACGTTCGCGAACGTGCCCCGCACCATCACCTCGTGGTTGCCGCGGCGCGAGCCGTAGGAGTTGAACTCGCGCCGCTCGACGCCGTGCTCGAGGAGGTAGCGCCCGGCCGGGCTGTCCGGCTTGATCGCGCCGGCGGGCGAGATGTGGTCGGTCGTCACGCTGTCGCCGACCCGGACGAGGCAGCGCGCGCCCTCGACGTCGGCGAAGCCCGGCGCGGCGGTGTCGTCCTCGAAGTACGGCGGGCGGCGGACGTACGTCGACGCGTCGTCCCAGGCGTACAGGTCGCCTTCGGGGATCGGCAGCGCGTGCCAGCGCTCGTCGCCCGTGAAGACGTCCGCGTACGTCCGGCGGAACATGTCCTCCTGCACCGCCTCGGCGACGGTCGCCTTCACGTCGTCCGGGCTGGGCCAGATGTCGCGGAGGAAGACGTCGTTCCCGTCGGGATCCTGGCCGAGCGGCTCGCTCGTCAGGTCGATGTCGATCCGGCCCGCGAGCGCGTACGCGACCACGAGCGGCGGCGAGGCGAGGTAGTTCGCCTTCACCTCAGGATGAATGCGGGCCTCGAAGTTCCGGTTCCCGGAGAGGACGGCCGCCACGGCCAGGTCGTTGTCGACGACGGCGCGCGAGATCTCATCCGAGAGCGGCCCCGAATTCCCGATGCAGGTCGTGCAGCCGTAGCCGACCGTCTGGAAGCCGAGCTCGTCGAGCCAGCGCTCCAGGTCGGCCTGCTCGTAGTACTCCGTGACGACCTTCGAGCCCGGTGCGAGGCTCGACTTCACCCACGGCTTGCGCTCGAGGCCTCGCTCCACTGCCTTCTTCGCGAGAAGCCCCGCCGCGATCATCACCGACGGGTTGGAGGTGTTCGTGCAGCTCGTGATCGCGGCGATCACGACGGCGCCGTGATCGAGCCGGTACGTGCGGCCCTCGGCGTCGGTCACTTCCACCGCGGATGAGGACGGCCCGGGCGCGGCAACGGCGACCGGGTGCGGCGCGGTCTCGTCCGGCCGGGCGTGGCCGTCCGAGCCGGGCGCCCCATCGGAGGGCGGGTCGCTCGCGGGGAAGGAGTCGGCGGTCTCCTTGTCGTGCGAGCCGTTCGGGTATCCGATCCCGAAGCTCGTGAGCGCCGCGCGGAAGCTCTCCGGCACGCCGGCGAGCGGCACGCGGTCCTGCGGCCGGCGCGGGCCGGCGAGACTCGGCTCCACCTCGGCGAGGTCGAGGTCGACCACCTCGCTGTACGTCGGCGCGTCGTCCGGGTCATGGAAGAGGCCCTGCTCCCTGCAGTAGGCCTCCACGAGCGCGAGCTGCTCCTCCGAGCGGCCGGTCATGCGGAGGTACGTGAGCGTCTCCTCGTCGACCGGGAAGAAGCCGCACGTCGCGCCGTACTCCGGGGACATGTTCCCGATCGTCGCGCGGTCGGCGACCGGCAGCCCGACGAGGCCCGGCCCGAAGTACTCGACGAACTTCCCGACCACGCCGAGCGCGCGGAGCCGCTCGGTCACGGTGAGGACGAGGTCGGTCGCCGTCGCACCCTCCGGCAGCTCGCCGGTCAGGCGGAAGCCGACCACCTGTGGGACGAGCATCGAGACCGGCTCGCCGAGCAGCGCCGCCTCGGCCTCGATCCCGCCGACGCCCCAGCCGAGCACGCCGAGCCCGTTCACCATCGTCGTGTGCGAGTCGGTGCCGACGAGCGTGTCCGGGAACGCCTGGGTCGCGCCGCCGGCGTCGCGCCGCTCGACAACGCGCGCGAGGTACTCGAGGTTCACCTGGTGGACGATCCCGGTGTTCGGCGGGACGACCTGGAAGTCGGCGAACGCCTTCTGGCCCCAGCGGAGGAAGGCGTAGCGCTCGCCGTTGCGCTCGTAGTCGCGGTCGACGTTCACCGAGATGGCGAGGCGCGTCGCGAACTCGTCCACCTGGACGGAGTGGTCGATCACGAGCTCGGCCGGCAGGAGCGGGTTCACGCGGGCGGGGTCGCCGCCGCGGTCGCGCATCGCGTCGCGCATCGCGGCGAGGTCGACGATCGCCGGGACGCCGGTGAAGTCCTGCATGAGGACGCGCGCCGGCCGGAAGGAGATCTCACGAGAGGGCTCCTCGGCCGCGTTCCAGGTGGCGACGGCCTCGACGTCGGCGTCGGAGCCGCCGCGGAGGACGTTCTCGAGCAGGACGCGCAGCGAGTACGGCAGCCGGAGGACGTCGTAGCGCGGCTGGAGCGCGTCGAGGCGGAAGATCTCCACCTCCGCTCCGCCCGCAGCGAGCGTCGCCCGAGCCTCGTTCCGCCAGCCGTCCGTCGCGTCCTGCCCGTTCGTCATCCGGTCACCCTCCCGGTCGCGGTTCCGCCTCCCCCGGTTTATCACGCCGCCGCGCCCCGGCGGCACCGGCCGGCGCTGCGTTCGGGGCTCGCACGGCGCCTTCCCGGCGGCTCAAAGTTAGACGCGCGCGCCCCACCCAGGGTGGGGACCCCTTCCGCCCGCCGCCCACTGCGAGCGTATCCGGAAACGGGCGCCCCGGAGCGCGTGAATCGTGACGATTCGGTGCCGGAAGCGTGCCGATCGCTCCGCGGGAGCTGTGGGGTCGCGCGGGAAGCCCGGCGCGCCCGGGCTGGCTCGGCCCTACGCGGGGTAGCGTTTCCGCATGCGCTCCTGGTGGAGGAACACCCTCGACGGCTTCTGGTTCGTGCCCGGATCGCTCGCGGTCGCACACGTCCTGCTCGCGCTGCTGCTCATCCAGGTCGACCGCGCCGCAGGAAGCGAGCGCGGGGTCCGCTACGGCTTCGGGGGCGACGCGGGCGCGGCGCGCGACGTCCTGACGACGATCGCCGGCTCGCTCATCACGGTCGCGGGGCTCGCGTTCTCGATCACGATCGTCGTCCTGACCATGGTGTCGAGCCAGTTCACGCCGCGGGCGCTCAGGAGCTTCCTCGCGGACCGGGTGAACCAGGTCGTCGCCGGCGCCTTCGTCGGGATCTTCGCGTACTCGCTCGTCGTCCTCCGCGCCGTCCGCGGCGACGACGTGACCGACCGCTTCGTCCCCGGCCTGAGCGTCTCCGTCGCGATCCTGCTCGGCCTCGTGGCCCTCGCGCTCCTGCTCGTCTTCATCCACCACATGGGCCAGTCCGTCCAGCTCGCGCACATCGTGGCGCGGATCGGCAGCCAGACACTCGGCGCCATCGACGTGCTCTATCCCGAGCGCTACGGCCGCGAGGCGGAGACCCCGGCGGGCGACTCCGTCGAGCGCTGGCGGCGCGAGGGCGAGCCCGCCGTCGTGCGGCCTGGGAGACCGGGGTACGTCCAGGCCCTGGACCCGGAGCAGATCGTCGAGCGCATCGGGGCTCCCGGCGTCCGTTTGCACGTCGTGGCCCGTCCCGGCGACTTCGTGACGGAGGCCGACCCGCTCGTCGAGGTCTGGCCGGCCGAGGCGGTGAGCGGGGACGACGCGGACGCCGTGCGCGGGTGCGTCACGCTCGCGAACGAACGGGAGATCGGACAGGACGCCGCCTTCGGGCTGCGGCAGCTGGCGGACATCGCGCTGCGTGGGCTCTCGCCGGGCGTGAACGATCCCTCGACCGCGCTGGCGGCGCTCGGGTACGTCCGCGCGGCGCTCGAGGAGCTGGCCGGCCGTGACATCCCCGTCGGCGAGCGGAGGATGGGCGACGTCACCGCCGTGCTCGCGAACCGTACGTTCGAGGAGTTCGTCGAGGAGCCCCTGGGGGAGCTGGGCCGCTACGCCGCTGCGAGCGCGCGTGTGGCGACCGCGCTTCTCGACCTCCTCGCCACGGTGGCCGGCCGTGTCCGCGCGGTGGGTGCGCCGGGGCGGCTCCCCGTCCTCGCGCGCCTCGTGGACGCCGTCGCCGAGCCTGCCCTCGACCGCGCCGCGAGCGAGCACGAGCGTGTCCTCGTCCAGGCCGCTCGCGACCGGGCGCGCACGGCGACCGGCTAGCCGGCGACTCCCGCAAGCGAGAGCGCGGCCCCGACCGCCGCGCCCGCGGCGAGCGTCCGGAGCACGCCCCAGCGGCGCCAGAAGACGAGCACGAGCGCGCCGGCGGCGAGCGCGGCCGCGACGAGGTCGACCGAGCCCCACTCGGGCGTGTACAGGCGCAGGGGCCCGACGTGTCTTTCTCCGACCTCCTCGAAGACGACGTGAAGCGCGAACCAGACCGCGAGGTTCAGGATCACGCCGACGACCGCCGCGGTCACGCCCGAAAGCGCGGCGGTGAGCGCCCGGTTCCCGCGCAGGTACTCGACGTAGGGTGCGCCGAGGAAGATCCAGAGGAAGCACGGGACGAACGTGACCCAGATCACGAGCACGGCGCCGGCCACGCCCGCGAGGAGCGGGTCGAGCCCTTCGGCGGACCGGTACGCGCCCATGAAGCCGACGAACTGGACGACGAGGATGAGCGGCCCCGGCGTCGTCTCCGCCATCCCGAGCCCGTCGAGCATCTCTCCCGGCGTGACCCAGCCGTACGTCTGCACGGCCTCCTGGGCGACATAGGCGAGCACGGCGTACGCGCCGCCGAACGTGACGAGCGCCGCGACGGAGAAGAACGTGCCCTGCTGGACGTAGACGCTCTCCCGTCCCAGCCACGCGGCGAGCGCAAGCACCGGCGCCCACCAGAGGAAGAGCCCGAGCGCGAGGACGCCGGTGGCGCGCCGCCAGGACGGCCGCACCCCGCGCTCCGCCTTGCGGTCGTCGAAGAGCGGCCGGGTCGCCTCGGGCGCCACCGTCCCCTCGTCAGCCAGCGCGAACGTCTCGGGCCGGCGCCGTCCGCCGAGGTACCCGACGAGCGCGGCCCCGGCCACGATGAGCGGGAACGGCACGTCGAAGAAGAAGATCGCCACGAACGCGGCGGCGGCGAGGCCCGCGAGCGTGCGGTTCGTGAGCACGCGCGACCCGATCCGGACGACCGCGTACGCCACGACGGCGACCACGGCCGGCTTGACCCCGTAGAAGACCGCCTCGACCACGGCCGTATCCCCGTGGCCGGCGTAGAGCAGGCTCAGTCCGAGGATGAGCGCGAACCCGGGCAGGACGAACAGCCCGCCCGCGATCAGGCCGCCGCGCACGCCGTGCAGGAGCCACCCGAAGTACGTCGCGAGCTGCTGCGCCTCCGGGCCGGGAAGCAGCATGCAGTAGTTGAGCGCGTGGAGGAACCGCCGCTCGCCGAACCAGCGCCGCTCCTCCACGAGCATCCGGTGCATGACGGCGATCTGGCCCGCCGGGCCGCCGAAGCTGTTCAGGCCGACGAGCGCCCACACGCGGGTCGCCTCGCCGAGGCCGATGCCGTGCGGGCGCTCCATCCCGGCGGAGTATGGGTAGCGTCGCGGCGTGGCGCGAGCGCCGAGCGAGGAGCCCGAGGGGCTCGTCTACCGTCCGGACGTCCTCACGGCCGAGGAGCAGGCGGCGCTCCTCGACGTGCTCGAGGGCCTGCGCTTCGACCCGATCGTGATCCGCGGCCAGGCGGCGCGGCGCACCGCGCGCCACTACGGGCTCGACTACGACTACGAGTCGCGCACCCCGATGCCCGGCGAGCCGGTGCCCGACTGGCTTCTTCCCGTCCGGGCGTGGGCGGCGGAGCTCGCCGGCGTCGAGCCCGACGAGCTCGTCGAGATCCTCGTCCAGCGCTACCCGCCCGGCTCGACGATCGGCTGGCACCGCGACGCCCCGGCGTTCGGGACTGTCGTCGGGCTCTCGCTCGGCGCGCCGGCCCGCCTCCGCTTCCAGCGCGGGAAGCGCGAGCGGCGGCGGGCCTGGGAGATCGTCGTCGAGCCTCGTTCCGGATACGTCCTCGCGGGCGAGGCGCGCACGTCGTGGGAGCACTCCATCCCGGCCACGAAGGAGCTGCGCCACTCGATCACGCTCCGGACGCTCCGGCGGCGTTAACCGTCCCTTAACCGTCGTTCAACGCGGCTTCGACGGGCCAGGGCTATAACGGATCACGTGAACAAGGTCCCGTTCGTCGCAGCCCTGCTCGCCTCCGGGCTCGTCGGAGGCGGTGTCGCCGTTGCGATCGGGAGCCTCGTCGAGGCCGAGCCGACCACGACCGTGATCCGCGAGAGCGCGTCGGCGGGCCTCGAGCCGGTTGCCTTCGAGTCCGACCGAACCGCCGGCACCGTCGGCGAGATCTACGCCGCCCGGGCGCCCGGCGTCGTGCAGGTCACGTCGAGCCGCGTGACCCAGGGCTTCTTCGGGCCGCGGCAGGGCGAGGCGCTCGGCTCCGGCTTCGTGATCGGCAAGGACGGCCACATCGTCACGAACTACCACGTGATCGAGGGAGCGGACGAGATCCTCGTGAACTTCTCCCAGGACGACGGCGTGGTCGCCGAGCTCGTCGGCGTCGACCCGTCGACCGACCTGGCGCTCCTGAAGATCCAGGAGCACCGGCGCGCCCTCACGCCGATCCCGCTCGGCGACTCGTCCACCGTGCGCGTCGGCGACGAGGTGATCGCGATCGGCAACCCCTTCGGCCTCGACCGGACGGTAACCGCGGGGATCGTGAGCGCGCTCCAGCGCCAGATCCTCTCGCCGAGCAACTTCACGATCGACAAGGTGATCCAGACCGACGCCGCGATCAACCAGGGGAACTCCGGCGGGCCGCTCCTGAACGCCGAGGGCGACGTGATCGGCGTGAACACGCAGATCGCGACCGCCGGCTCGCAGGGCAACGTCGGGATCGGCTTCGCCGTCCCAGTGAACACGGTGAAGACCGTCGTCGGCGAGCTGCTCGAGAACGGGCGTGTCGAGCACTCGTACCTCGGCGTCTCGATGCAGGATCTGACCCCGGAAGTCGCGCGCTACGTCAACGTGCCGGAGCGCGGGGCGCTCATCGCGCAGGTCTACCCGGACAGCCCGGCCGAGGCGGCCGGGCTCCGCGGCGCCGAGCAGACCGTGGTGATCGACGGCCAGTCGTACGCCGTGGGCGGCGACGTGGTCGTGCGGGCGGACGGCCGGGCGATCCGCTCGTCTGACGACCTCCGACAGGTCGTCGCGGCGAAGAAGCCGGGCGACGAGCTCGAGCTCGAGGTTCTCCGCGGCGAGGAGGAGCTCGAGATCAGCGTCACGCTCGGGACGCTCCCGGACGTCGCCGCGGACACGCGCGGCTAGCCGCACCCGGTCCCTAGACTCCCGCGGGTGATTCCGCACGCCTTCGGGGAGCGGGCTCCGCTCACGCTCGGAGTCGAGGAGGAGCTCTTCGTCGTCGGTGCGGAGTCGCTCGAGCCGGCGCCCGTCCCCCCCGAGCTGCTCGACGGCGAGCGGTGCAAGGCCGAGCTCTTCCGTGCGGTCGTCGAGCTGACGACGGGCGTCTGCGGGAGCGTGGAGGAGGCGGCCGCCGAGCTTCGGGAGCTGCGCGCGGGCGCGCGGCGGCGTGCGGCCGAGGCCGGGCTGGCACTCGCTGCGACGGGCACGTGGCCGACCGCGGTGGCGGATGAGCAGGAGGTGACGCCCGACCCCGGCTACCTCGCGTTCGTCGAGTACGCGGGCTCGTCGGCGCGGAGGCAGTTCTGCTCCGGCCTGCACGTGCACGTGGGCGTCGCGAGCCCGGAGATGTGCATGGCTGCGCTCGAGCGCGTGCTCCCGTGGCTCCCGGTCGTGCTCGCGACGTCCGCGAACTCGCCGTACCTCGCCGGCGCGGAGACCGGTCTCGCGTCGACCCGCGCGGAGCTGCTCGCGCTGCTCCCGCGCAGCGGCGCCCCACCGGTGTTCGGCTCGTACGAGGAGTGGGAGCGCTTCGCGGAGCGCCTCGTCGAGCTCGGCCTCGCCGACCGCTACACGAGGATCTGGTGGGACGTGCGGCCCCACCCGGCC
>Ga0214468_1000344_pt1 | contig 15029 bp, 15 predicted proteins | sample RVTome_9_FD_187334 | JGI IMG/M metagenome (GOLD analysis project Ga0214468, IMG submission 187334) | Soil microbial communities from uranium-contaminated site in the Upper Colorado River Basin, Wyoming, United States - RVT155D38 HiSeq ...
CCGGGGTCGGCGCCCATGAGCTCCCTGATCTCATCCGCCTGCGCCGGCCGTCCCTCGACAGCGCCGGCCGCGTCCATCAGCTTCTGCTCCTGGAGGTCGTGATCACCCCTGAGCAGGGCGAGGACGGGCTCGTCATCGGCGAAGTAGACCAGGGTCTTGATCTGGCGATCCGGCGCGGCGACGTCGGGATGGGCCTCGGCGAGCGCGGCGATCGTGCGTAGACCGGGGGTGGGGAACCGTTCCAGGTCGGCCGGGCCGCCATCTTCGATCTCGTCCAGTGCGGACGTGGCCTTCTCGACATTTGCCCTGTAGTCGCAGGTCGCACAGGTCACGATCCAGTCCTCCCCTGCCCGGCTCCGCACGACGAACTCTCTCGACTCGCTCCCACCCATCGCCCCCGAGGAGGCAAGCACGTCCACCGCATCGACTCCGATGCGGGCGAAAATCCTCTTGTACGCCCCGTAGTGCTTGTCGAATCCGGAGTCGAGCCCGGCGCGGTCGATGTCGAGGGTGTAGGAGTCCTTCATCGTGAACTCCCTCATCCGCAGCAGACCCGACTTGGGACGGGACTCATCGCGAAACTTGATGTGCATCTGATACCAGATCTGGGGAAGGTCACGGTAGGAGGACAACTCGCCGGCGAGCATTGCGAAGATCTCCTCCTCGGTCATGCCCAGGACGAGCTCGCCGCCCCGGCGGTCCTCGAGTTTGAAGAGATTGTCTCCCATGAGCTCGTATCGATTGGACTTGCGCCAGATCTCCGCCGGGTGCAGCGTGGGCAGCATTAGCTCCTGGCCGCCGATGGCGTCGATCTCCTCTCGGATGATCTGGCCGACCTTGAGCCGAACCCGCTGACCGAGCGGGAGCAGGGAGTAGGAGCCTGCGGCCAGCTGACGGATGAACCCGCCGCGCACCAACAGTTTGTGACTCACCGCCTCGGCGTCGGCGGGCGCTTCTCGCAAGGTGGGGATGAATGCCTGGGACCAGCGCATGGAATGGGAGACGGTAGTCAAGAGGCGAATACTTCTCAGTCGCATTCCTCTCACCTCACCCGGCCACCCGGGATACGCTTCCCCGATGAGAGCCTGTGTAGTCGGGATCGCCATCGCGCTGGTGTTCGCCGCCTGCGGCGGCGACCCGGAGATACCGACCTTGATGGTCAACGATCTCTGCCAGTTCGACGGCCCGAGCAGTGTCGATGAAGGCCAGGTGCGTCTCACCCTGCAGCGGACGGGGCTCGGCGACTACGGCGCCGCGGTGGTCCGATTCGGAGATGGCCGCGGTTCCGGCGATCTCATCGCCCATTTCGAGACGGGGAGCCGCTACTGGGACGACCGGCCCGACTGGATCGATGTCAGCTATATCCTCGAGACCCGGGACGAGGATCTCACACGCGACGACCACACGGGCGAGACGACGCTGATGTCGTTGGACCCCGGCGAGCACGCCCTGGTTTGCATCAAGCTCTCGGACGGCTGGTCAGAAGTCGCCGAGACGATCGAGGTGCTAGCCCGGGACTCCTAGTCGCCACCGGCGACGTCGGCCACCCGCGCCCTGCGCTGGGCCGACTGGTTGGCATCACCCCTGATCTCGATGAGCTGTCGCCTCTCGGCCGCGGCGATCTCCTCCGCGTTGGCCTCGGCATGGGCCAATCGAGCGTCCAGGCCCTCGTCGACGAGCTTCTGCGCCTCGTCGAGAAGGGCCTCGACCATCTCCTCCTCGGGCACGACACGCACCACCTGGCCCTTGATGAACAAATGGCCTCTCCCCCGCCCCGCGGCGATGCCGATGTCGGCCTCACGTGCCTCACCGGGGCCGTTGACGACACAGCCCATCACCGCGACCTGGATGGGCAGGTTGGCCGCCTCCAGGGCCTCTTGGGCCCTCGTCGCCACCTCGATGACGTCGACTTCGGCGCGTCCACAGGAGGGACAGGCGATGAGATCGAGCCCCTTTCGCTCCCGCAGGCCGAGGAACTCGAGCAGCTGACGGCCGGCCTTGGCCTCTTCCACCGGATCCGCGGTGAGGGAGAACCTGATGGTGTCGCCGATGCCCTCGTTGAGGAGAGTCCCTATCCCGGCCACCGACTTGATCAGACCGCTCGGGGGCGGGCCCGCCTCCGTGACCCCGAGATGGAGCGGATAGTCGACGGCATCGGAGAGCAGTCGGTACGACGCGATCATCTGCCTCACGTTCGAGTGCTTCACCGAGATCTTGATGTCGGTGAAGTCGACCTCCTCGAGATATCTCGCCTCGATGAGCGCCGACTCGACCAGGGCCTCCGGCACCGGCGCACCGTGTTTCTCCATCAAGTCCTTGTCGAGCGATCCGGCATTGACCCCGATCCGGATCGGCAGGCCCCGGTCTCTCGCCTCCTTGGCGACGGTCTTGATCTGATCCTCCTTGCGGATGTTCCCCGGGTTGAGCCTGAGGCCCTGGACACCCGCCTCCATGGCGGCGAGGGCGAGCCGGTACTGGTAGTGGATGTCGGCGATGATGGGGACCGGGCTGCGAGGAACGATCTCGGCCAGACCCTGGGCCGCCTCGACTTCGTTGCAGGTGATGCGAACGATGTCGGCACCGGCCCCGGCGAGGGCATAGACCTGGGCAAGGGTCCCGTCCACATCCGCGGTCTTGGTCGTGGTCATCGACTGGACGCTCACGGGCGCATCACCACCCACGGGAACGTCGCCTACTTCGAGCTGTCGTGTCTGCCTTCTCGCGAAGCTCACTGGTGCAACGGTAGGTGGCGGTGTCACCCGAACCTGATCGGGTCGACGATGTCGAGGATGATGGCCACGAAGCCGAGGAAGAACAGCGTCCCGATGACGGCGGCGGCCACAGGCATCAGTTTGCGCACATTGGCCTCCCGACCACTCACCTTCTCGTAGAGGGCTACCGCGAAGTGGCCACCGTCGAGGGGGAACAGCGGAAGGAGGTTGATCGTGGCCAGTATCACGTTGATGTAGGCCATGATGCTGAAGAACCCGGCGGCGCTGCCGGCCTGGTTGCCGATGCTGACGATCCCGATTGGGCTCACCGGCCGGATCTCGTCCGGGACGTCGGTGTCTCCGCCGAGCACACCGAAGTACTGGGCGAGGCTCGACGGCCGGAACATCTGGTACAGCGAGTAGAAGGTGTCCTCGATGCCTCCCCAGACTGCCTGGCCGGCCATGCCCACGCTCTCGATCGGGCCGACCGGGACATTTGTCACTCTGGGGCGGAAGCCGAGATAACCCGAGCCCGGGATGGTCTCGCTCTCGCCGAGGTCTGCGTCGAGGACGATGGTCTTGCCACCTCGGTCGACGGTGAGGGCCGTGGGGCCGGGACCGACCTCGGCCAGCGCCTCGACCGCGTCGTCCCAAGACCTCACCCTGTGCTCGCCTATCGCCGTGATGGTGTCCCCCTCGACCATCCCGGCAGCCGCTCCTGGGGAGTCGCCGGTGACCAATTGATCGACGGTCGGGACTATCTCGTTGACGCCGTTGGCGATGAACACCCCACAGAACAGGAGGAACGCAATGAGAAAATTGGTGCCGACGCCGGCGAGGACGACGACCGACTTCTCCCAGAACTTCTTTTCCCGGTAGGTGCGCCCCAGGTCCTGGGGAGCGACCTCCTCCAGGGGGTTCATGCCGATGATGCGCACGTATCCACCGAGAGGCAGCACCTTGATCCCGTACTCGGTCTCGCCGCGCTTGGTAGACCAGAGACGGGGGCCGAACCCGAAGAAGAACTCGGTGGCCTTCATACCGGTCGCCTTCGCCGCGAGGAAGTGGCCCGCCTCGTGAGCGGTGACGAAGAGCAGGATTGCGACGGCTGCGGCGATGCCCCCGAGCATGAGAGACAGCGTACCCCTGACCGGCTCTCTATCAGCAGACGCCGGCGATGAGGCCGGCAGCCATCGATCGGGCCTCCGAGTCGACCTCCAGCACGTCTTCGACCGTCTTCAGCTCCCTCCATTCGAACTTGTCGAGGGTCCTCTGGACGACCTCGGCGATGGCCAGAAAACCAAGACGACCCTGGAGGAACGCCTCGACGGCCATCTCGTCGGCGGCATTCATGACCGCCGGTGCCGAGCCGCCGGCTCGCCCCGCGGCATAGGCGATGTCGATGGCAGGGAACACGGACCGGTCCGGCTCTTCGAAGGTGAGGGTGACACCCGCCAAGCTGAAGGGGTCTCCGGGGGTGGCCGATCGATCGGGCGCGGTCAGGGCGTACTGAATGGGGATCCGCATGTCGGGATGGCCCATGTGAGCCTTCCACGAGCCGTCGACGAACTCGACCGCAGAGTGCACGATCGACTGGGGATGGACCACTACGTCGATGCGGTCGTAACCGATCTCGAAGAGGAAGTGGGTCTCCACGATCTCGAGTCCCTTGTTGAACATCGTGGCCGAGTCGACGGTGATGCGTCGTCCCATGTCCCAGGTGGGGTGGCGAAGGGCCTCATCAGGGGTGACAGATAGGAGTGACTCCCTGGGCCGCCCCCGGAAAGGACCGCCGGACGCAGTGAGTATCAGTCGGGCCACCGATTCGGCGGGCTCACCTGCGAGACATTGGTGAAGCGCCGAGTGCTCACTGTCGACCGGGACCAACTCACCGCCATGCTCCTCGAGCATCGCCCTGACCACCGGCCCACCAGCCACCAGACTCTCCTTGTTGGCCAGTGCCACCCGGTTTCCCGCCTGCAACCCGGCGATCGTGGCCCGGAGACCGGCAGCGCCGACTATGCCGTTGACCACGATGCGATTCTCGGCCCCTGCCGCCTCGAGAACGGCCTCGGACCCGAATCGGGGTTGTCGTCCGAGCTTCCGGGCCAGGTCGTCGCGCTCCTGCGAGGAGCCCCCGGCCGCGATCACGACCGCTTCCGGGTAACGGTGACCGAGATGGGCCAGGGCCTCGGAGGGCCTCCGGGCCGCCAGGGCGGCGACGTGCAGGCCGAGGTTGTCGGCGACTTCGAGGGTCTGGGTGCCGATCGATCCGGTCGCTCCCAGGACGACCAAAGGGCGGGTCACAGCAGCCCGAAACCCCGGAACAAGAGGTAGATCGCCGGCACGGCGAACAGAAACCCGTCGATGCGATCGAGCATCCCGCCGTGTCCGGGGAGAACCGACCCCATGTCCTTTACCCCGAGGGATCGCTTGACGAGGGACTCGGCGAGATCGCCGACCGGGGCGATCACGCCGATCACGCCCCCGGTCACCAGGGCACGGGCGATGCCGATCTCCTGCCACGGTGGGAACACGGCGAGCACCGCCGCCACTATCAGCCCGACCGCCAACCCGCCCACGAAGCCTTCCACGGTCTTCGAAGGCGACACGAGGGCAGCGAGTGGCCTCCGCCCCAACGCTCGACCCACGAAATACGCGCCGATGTCGTTGCTGGCGATCACGATCACCAGGAAGAAGATGTGGGCCACCGGGTGCGGGCCGGCTGCGATCAGGATGGCGAATGCCAGCATCCCAACCCAGGACATGCCGAGGATGGTGACCGCGGTGTTGGCCAGGGCGTAGCGACGGGAGCTGAGCGAGAAGAACAGGATCGTCGCCGCGGCGGAGGCGGCGGCCCAACCTGCTATCGCCATCGGCTCGGGCTCGTTGGCACCGACGCCCATGAGAATCACGCCCATCAGCCCGAATAGCGCCAATGGTCGGAATCCTCTGGTCCTGAGGGTGGCGTAGAACTCGCCGACCGAGACCACCATCAGGAGGATCACGAAGATGGTGAACCACCAGCCACCGAGCACCAGGCTGCCCAGGAAGAGCCCGAAGATCACGAGCGCCGACCCGACCCGCATCGCCAGGTCTGAGCTGGCAGCCTGCTCCGCCGCTTCGTAGGACTCCTCAGACTCCGATGCAGTACCCGACACGTCGCCAAACCCGACCAGTCCCGACTCGACACCGGGAAGATTGGCGGCCACCGCCTGGAGCTCCCACTCGGTCTCGGCCGCCCGTTGCACCTCATCAGCCAGGCCCTGGTACTCCTGTGTGGTTCCCCTCAGGTACTCCGCGGACGTGAACTCCAGCTCGGACGGGTCGCCGGCCATCGCCTCCCAGTCAGGCCCGCCGTCGTCTACCTCGACAGGTCGTCCGTCGCCGGGCCCCTCCTCCTCGCCGCTCTCGTCGTCGCGTGAGAACGGGAGCTCCTCTTCGGCAGGCTCGACCGGGTCACGTTTCTCATCGCCCTCGGGATGCTCTCGGTCAGTCACTCAAACCTCGAGGAGGTCTTCCTCTTTGTTGGCGAGCAGCTTGTCGATCCGCTCCGTATACCTGTCGGTCAGGATCTGCAATTCTTCTTCCCCACGGTGGATGTCGTCATCCGATATCTCCCCGTGGAGCTCTTCCATATCTGCCTTGCTCGCCCGTCTGACGTTGCGGACAGAGACTTTTCCCTCCTCGGCCATGTGCCGGACCACCTTGATCAGCTCCTTGCGGCGCTCTTCGGTCAGCGGGGGAAAGGCGATGCGGATCAGCGAGCCGTCGTTGGTGGGATTCAGCCCCAGATCGGCCTGCTGGATCGCCTTCTCGACATCGTTGACCGAGCTCTTGTCGTAGGGCTGGACCACGAGGAGCCGGGGCTCGGGCACCGATATCGACGCCAATTGCTGTAATGGGGTCGGTGTGCCGTAGTAGGGGACGTGGATGCGGTGGAGCAGTTGGGGGTTGGCCCTTCCGGTGCGAACGGTGCCGAATTCGGAGGCCACGTGCTCGAGCGCCATCTCCATCTTCTCTTTGGCTTCGATCAAGAGATCGCTGATCATCGAGCCTCCTCAGTGAACGACGGTGCCGATGCGGTCGCCCTGGACTGCCTTGACGATGTTTCCGGGGACGGTCATGTCGAACACATGGATTGGCACCTCGTGCTCCTTGCACATCGTAACTGCGGTGGTGTCCATGACCCGGAGTTCCTGGGCGATGAACTCCATGTAGGTGAGCTCGCTCATCTTGGATGCGTTGTGGTTGGTGGCAGGGTCGGAGTCGTAGATCCCGTCCACCATCGAGGCCTTGAGGAGCGCGTTTGCGTTGATCTCGATGGCGCGCAGGGCGGCGGTCGTGTCTGTCGTGAAGAAGGGATTGCCGGTGCCCGCGGCGAAAATGACGACCCGGCCCTTCTCGAGGTGCCTGATCGCACGCAGACGGATGTAAGGCTCGGCCAGCTCCTGCATGGTGATGGCGCTCTGAACTCTGGTTGGCACGCCCGCGTTCTCCAAGGCGTCGCGCAGCGCCAGCGCGTTGATGACCGTGGCCAGCATCCCCATGTAGTCGGCATTTGCCGGGTCCATGCCCTTGGCTGCCTGGGAGACACCGCGAAAGATGTTGCCTCCGCCCACGACGATGGCCACCTCCACGCCGCTCCTCTGGGCTTCGGCGATCTCCTCGGCGACACGCTGGACCGTCAGCGGGTCGATGCCGTAGCCGACTGCGGGGTCGGCGAAGGCCTCCCCAGAGAGCTTGAGGAGGACCCGTCTGTTAGTTGGCTCGGTCAAGTTGTCTCCTACGAGCCGACGGCAACTCGCGCCACCCTTCGGACTGAGATGTTCTCACCCATCCTCGAGGCTAATGCGCCGACCATATCGCCGACCGTCCCTTCGAAGCGCTCGGGATTGACGAATCTCTGGTCGTAGAGGACGTTCTCGGCATACCAGGCCTCGAGCCGTCCCTCCACGATGCGCGCGACGACGTCCTCGGGCTTGCCCTCGGTCTCGGCCTGACGGGCGATGAGCGCCTTCTCCTTGGACACGGCTTCGGCGTCCACCTCGTCGCGGGTCACCCACGCTGGGCTGAAGGCGCCGATGTGCATGGCGATGTCGTCGGCCGTCTGGCGGAACTCCTCGCTCTTGGCGACGAAGTCGGTCTCACACGAGAGCTCGACGAGGACTCCGATCACCGGGCGCTCGTTCTGGACGTGGATATAGCTGCCGATGGCACCTTCGCTGGCTTGCCGGTCGGCGCGTTTCGCCATCTTGGCCTGGCCCCGCTCGCGAAGCAGCTCGAATGCCCTGTCGAGGTCGCCGTCGGCGTCGGTGAGAGCCTTCTTCGCGTCCATCATCCCCACACCGGCGTCATGGCGCAGCTTCTGGATGTCCTTTGCGCTGATTTCGCTCATGGTCTGACTCGCCGGGTCAAGCCTCTGCGCCGGCCGCGGCCTCTCTCCTGGCCCCGCCCTTCGCCACTTGCTTGTCGTCATCCTTCGATTCCGGCTTGGCCGCCTCCTTCTTGGATGCGATCTCCCTGCCTTCGATGATCGCCTCGGCGAGGGCGCCTGCGATGAGATCCGCAGCGCGGATGGCATCGTCGTTGCCGGGGATGACGAAGTCCACTGGGTCGGGGTTGGAGTTGGAGTCGACCAGGGCGATCACGGGGATCCCGAGCCGATCGGCCTCCTTGACCGCCGTCTCCTCGGTGTTGACGTCGACCACGAACACGGCGCTGGGCAGCCGGGTCATCGTCGAGACGCCACCCAGATTCTTCTCGAGCTTCTCGAGCTCGCGGCGCAACTTCAGACGCTCCTTCTTGGGGCGGTCGTTCATCTCGCCGGTCTCTTCGAGACGCCTGAGCTCCTTCATGTAATAGACCCGCTTCTGGATCGTCTGGAAGTTGGTCAGCATGCCGCCGAGCCAGCGATAGTTGACATAGGGCATGCCGGAACGCTGGGCCGCCCCGGCGACTGCGGACTGAGCCTGCTTCTTGGTGCCGATGAAGAGCACGAAGCCTCCATCGATGGCGACCTGCTTGACGAATTCCATGGCGTCGGCGACCTGGCTGACCGTCTGGCGCAGGTCGATGATGTGGATTCCGTTCCGCTCCCCGTAGATGTACGGGCGCATCTTGGGGTCCCAACGTCGCGTTTGATGGCCAAAGTGGACGCCGGCCTCCAAGAGCTGCTTCATTGTGACTTCAGCCACAACTGCTCCCTTCTGGTTGTTCCTCCGCCCGCTGGGCCAATCGATCCTGGCCCCCGCTCCTCGATGGAGCGGCCCCTCTTCAACCTGATCGCCTTGGGGGGCGAGCAGGCACCATGAGGTGTTGACGGGCGTGCGTGATGGGCCGAATTGTACGTGTGACCCGTACCCTTGGGTAATCGAGACCACCGTGCTGAAGACAGCTGACCTGGAGCGTGTCGCCACCGACCTCGGGGCGGTGGCATTCGGCGTGTCCAGCGCAGCCCCGTTCGACGAAGCCCGTCAGGTGTTGACGGATCATCGAGACTCCGGCCTGTCGGGCCCACTGCACTTCACCTACGACGACCCGGAGAAGGCAACTGACGTGACCGCCAGCTTTCCATGGGCGCGCAGCATCGTCGTCTTCGCCCACGGCTATCTCCCCCACTCGGGCGAGCCGGCGCTCACGGGGCCGGTGGTGGGGCGCTTCGCCGCCAGAGACCAATATGCCGCGGTGCGGCGCATCGCCGCCGGGGTCTGGCACAGGCTGACCGCCACCGGGGCCCGGGCCGAGGTGCTCATCGACGACAACCGGCTCGTCGACAGGGCGGCGGCGGCGCGAGCGGGGGTCGGCTGGCGGGGCCGGAGCACCATGGTCCTCACCCCCGGTAGTGGCCCGTGGGTGCTCCTCGGCTCGGTCGTCACCGACGCAGTCCTCCAGGAGACGTCACCGATGAGGCGGGGCTGCGGGAGATGTGTCGCCTGCATCCCGGCGTGCCCGACGGGGGCAATCACACCTGTCGGCCTCGACGCTCGCCTCTGCATCTCGACGTGGCTACAGACATCGGGCTCGATACCTCGCTGGATACGACCACTGATCGACCGGCGCATCTACGGTTGCGATGACTGCTTGACATCGTGCCCGCCCGGCTTCCCGGCGACGGCCCGGGTCGACACCGAAGCCAACTCGATGTCATTTGCGGAACTGCTCGGTCTCAGCGACCGCGAGCTCGTGGAGCGATTCGCCTGGTTCTACATCCCCCACCGCGATGCGAGGTTCGTGAGGAGGAACCTGCTGGTGGCGGCAGGGAACTCGGAAGAGTCGGAGGCTGTCGGGCCGATCCTCGACCACTTCACCCACCGGTCCTCCTTGGTGCGTGGCCATGCCTACTGGGCCCTCGCCAGATCCCTGGGTGAACAGGCTTGGACCACTCTGCGGCGGCGACACGCCTACGAGACGGCCCAAGATGCCATCGCCGAGCTGGAGCATGCGTTCCTGATGGTGAGGACACCAACGGGTGGCTGAGGGGGCGCTCAGCCCCAGGCGGGGTCGCCGAGACGATTGCGCAATGACATCATCGTCTTGGCGTGGATCTGACATACCCGGGACTCGGTTACGCCGAGGACATCGCCGATCTCGGCGAGGGTCATTCCCTCGTAGTAGTACAGGGTGACCACCAGCCGCTCCCGGTTGGGGAGCCGGTTGATGGCGTCGAACAACGATCTCCTGGTCTCCTCGGCCTGGAACTCGCTCTCCGGGGAGACCCCACGGGGGTCAGCGATCATCTCGCCCATCGAGGTCGACGAGTCTCCGGACACGAACTCGTCGAGGGCGGCGATGCCCGAGCGCCCGATCTGGGCGAGAACGTCCCTGAACTCGTCGATCCCCATCTCAACGTCGGAGGCCACCTCCTCCTCGGTCGGGGGGCGCTGCAGCTTGTGCTCCAATTCGGCGATCGAGCTCTCGATCCGCCGCGCCCGGGAGCGCACCGACCGGGGCACCCAGTCGAGCGCCCTCAACTCGTCGAGGATCGCTCCCTTGATCCGATTGATGGCATAGGTCTCGAATTTGAACCCGCGCTCGAGATCGAACTTGTCGATGGCGTCGATCAGCCCGAAGAGCCCGTAGCTGGCGAGATCGTTCTGGTCGACGGAGCGAGGCAGACCGGTGCCGACGCGACCGGCGACGTACTTGACGAGGGGCGAGTAGTGGAGGATGAGGCGCTCGCGGGCCGCCTCGTCGCCATTGGCCTTGAACCGCTCCCAAAGCCCATCGACCTGAGACTCCTCAGGCCCGGGGGTGGCTTTGGTCATACATTCCTCTCAGATGCTTACGGGTGACGGCAGTGTAGATCTGCGTCGTCGCCAGATCGGAGTGACCCAACAGGTCCTGGACGGTGCGGAGGTCGGCCCCACCTTCCAACAGGTGAGTGGCGAAGCTGTGCCGGACCGCGTGCGGGAACGTGGCGACGTGCTTGGAGACCGATCTCCGAAGGCTGCGCGGCCCCATCGGCCCGCCCCTGGCACCCACCCACAGATCCTGGCCCGAGTCGGGCCCGGCCAGACGGGGGCGGCCCCCGGAGAGGTATCGCTCCAGCGAGCGCTGCGCCGGCCGACCCAGGGGGACCATTCGCATCTTGGCACCTTTTCCCTTCACGGTCACGGTGTCCCCGGTCACATCCCTGACCTTCAGCGAGGCCAACTCCGAGACACGCAGTCCGGTGGCGTAGAGAGTCTCGACGATGGCCCGATCTCGGAGGCCGGTGGGGCTGGAGGTGTCGATCGACTCGATGGCGGCGGCCAAGGTGCGGGTGGGGAGGGCGTGTGGGAGTGGCTTGTCGAGCTTGGGTGTGGAGACGCCGTCGAAGGGGTTCACCTGAGCCGAGCCCCGCAACACGGCATCCGAGTAGAAGGCGCGAACGGACGATGCCTTACGTGACGTCGTGGTCCGTGAGTACCCCAGCGTGTCGAGAAACGCAAGGTAGCGCCGGGCCGTCTTGCGATCGACCTCGTCGACGGCGTCTAGGCCACTGCGATGGCAATAGTCGAAGAACTGGCTCAGATCGCGACGATAGGCCTCGATCGTGTTGGGTGACAGCCCTCGCTGATCGGTCAGCCGAGCGAGATAGCGGGCCATTGGTTTGGCGGCCCAGACCGGGGTTTGTGGGATCTCCACGTCACTTGATGCTATTTGCTGTGCGTCGCTGTACGCGGAAACTCAGGTGGGGACGACGTGCTCGCCCGATCTACGCACCTTCCCCGCCATCTCCAGACGCCCCAGCTTGATCAATGACTCGGTGACCGTCAGCGACCACAGGGCGGGGAGCTCGTTCACTGCCACGCCCCCAGCGGGTATGCCATGGTCGGTGTCGACGGCAGAGGCCGGAGGGCCAACCACGAGACTCAACTCCTCGAGGAGGTCGGCACTCCCCAGCACCGGGTGGGCACCGTCTCGGATGAGTCGGTTGCAGCCTTCGGACATCTCCCGGTCGACGTCACCTGGCACCACGAAGACCGGGCGGCCCAACTCTGCCCCGAGACGGGCCGTGATCAGCGCTCCCCCGGTGACGGCCGCCTCCACCACCACCACCGCGGCGGACATGGCGGCGATGATGCGGTTGCGGGCCGGGAAGCGCCAGCGGTCGGGAGGGGTTCCCGGCGGGTACTCGGACACAACCGCTCCACCGGTGGCGAGGATCTCGTCGTACATCGGCCTGTTCTCGGCCGGGTAGCAGTGGTCGACGCCGGAGCCGAGCACGGCCACGGCATGTCCGGACAGTCGAAGGCATCCGCGGTGGGCGGCAGTGTCGATGCCGCGAGCGAGCCCACTCACCGTCGTCCATCCGGCGCGAGCAATCGCCGCGCCGAATGACTCGGCGAGACCGACCCCATATCGTGTGCAGCGCCGGGTCCCCACCACGGCGATCCCTGGAGCCGGGGCCAGGGTCCCAAGGACGAAAACCGATGGAGGCTCTTCGAGGTCGCACAGACCCTGTGGATACGGTGCGGACCCGGGCCCGATCAGCCTCGGCTCTATCACCACTCGGCCCTCAACCCCATGGCCTCGGCGACATGCTCCTCGGACACTGCTTCCCCGCCACCCAGCGCACAGATGGTCGTTGCCACCGTTCGGACCCGATCGAATCCTCGGGCCGTCAGGAGACTGTTTCCCAGCGCCGTGGACAGAAGTCCTCGCGCCCCGGCAGACAGCTCTGGCGCACCGTCGGCGAGGCGTCTGCGGGCTCCGTCGACACGTCGCCGGATCTCGTCGCTGGGATCGGGCTCGGGCCCGTCGACATGCGACGCCTCGAGACGGTCGACCTTGACTACCAGGTCGAAGCGATCGAGGAGGGGGCCCGACACCCGTTGACGGTATCGCGTCACCATGGCGGGCCGGCACTCGCAGGGCTTGCGACGGTCTCCCAGATAGCCACATGGGCACGGGTTCGTCGCCGCTACCAGTTGGAACGACGATGGGAAGGTAGCTGTGACCCCGCGCCGGGCAACGGTCACGGTGCCATCTTCGAGTGGCTGGCGAAGGGTGTCGAGGTTTGCTCTGGGGAACTCCGCCATCTCGTCGACGAACAGGACACCGCGATGGGCCAATGACACCTCACCCGGGACCGCCACCCCACTTCCCCCACCGACCAGCGCCGCCCGGGATGCCGTGTGATGGGGTGACCGAAAGGGGCGAGAGCGACTCAATCCCCGCTTCAGCCCCGCCGCCGCGTAGATCAAGGCCACCTCCACCGCCTGGTCGTCGCCCAACCCGGGCAGGATGCCGGGTAGACGACGCGCCAGCATGGTCTTACCGCCTCCTGGAGGTCCGTGCAGGAGCAGGTGATGGCCACCGGCAGCGGCCACTTCGAGAGCACGACGCGCCATGGGCTGGCCTCTCACCTCGGCCAGGTCTCCCGGCTCTCGGGGCTCGTCCGGAGACGAGGGATCGATCGGCGGGTGGCGCTCCATGCCAACCCGCAGCACCTCGACTGCCTGAGCCAGCGAGGAGACTCCGTGGACCCTGGACCCGGGGACCGCGGCAACCTCGCCGGCGGCGGAGGCGGCCACGAGACAGGGCTGGCCAGATCGTGCGGACAGAACCGCCGCTCCCACCGTGGTGGCGCCGCTGCGGACACTCCCGTCCAACGCCAGCTCACCGACGACCACCACCGCTCCCGGATGTGGGATCTCCTTGCTCGCCGCGAGCACACCCAGAGCGATGGGCAAATCGAAGTCCGTGCCCGACTTGGGCAGATGAGCAGGAGCCAGGTTCACCGTGACGGTGCGGTTGGGGAACTTGATCCCCGAGGACATCACCGCGGCGCGCACCCGGTCTTTGGCCTCCCGAACCGCGGTGTCTGGCAGCCCGCTCAGCTTGAACTGGTCGCTCTGACGACCGACGTGGACTTGCACCTCGACGGGTCTGACGTCTCCACCGACGAGCGCCACCGAAGAGGTCGCTGCATACATGCCCCGACCGTACGATCCGGCCGAGACGGGTTCTAGGGGGTCGTCTCAATATGATGGCCGCCATGACCTCAACGGGCTTCGATGTCGCCGTCGACGAGGCGATCAAGGGGCGTGACGAGGGTGGCATCCCCATCGGGTCCGCCCTCGAGGTCGACGGAGCGATCGTCGGACGGGGCCACAACCGCAGAGTGCAAAGAGGATCGGCGATCCTGCACGGCGAGATGGACGCCCTCGACGATGCGGGGCGACTCTCCGCACGCGACTACCGACGCGCCACCATCTATACCACCCTCTCCCCTTGCATCATGTGCACCGGGGCGATCCTCCTCTACGAGATCCCCAGGGTCGTGATCGGCGAGAACCGGTCCTTCACGGGTGCCGAGGACCTGCTCCGCTCACGGGACGTCGATGTGCAGGTCGTCGACGATCGGCGTTGCATCGACCTCATGGCCCGGTTCATCTCAGATCACCCCCACCTGTGGAACGAGGACATCGGCGAGGAGTAGGTCAACGTCTCAGGGCGGCGGCGATGTGACTCTCGAGACCCGGTCCGGACGATCGCGTGGAGGCCACGTAGAAGGTGTCGATCACCTCTCCCTCGCGGCTGTCGATCTTGGCCAGGCGGATCTCGAGCCCCGAGGCGTTGAAGATCCCGAGGATCTCCGCCAGGCGCCCGATGCGGTCGGTGCACTCGATGGTCACCACCAGGTCGCCAGAGGCCGGATCGGTGGAACTGCGAACCACTGGCTCGGCGCCTTCACCCTCCGCGTAGGCGGCTGCCCGCGATGCCACTTTCCCGGCGGTGTCGAGGGCTCCGCTGAGACCTGCCTCGATGTCGGCGCGCAGCGTGTCCCACTTCTCGGGCTCCACGCCGCCACCGGTGCGGTCGTTATGG
>Ga0214468_1000345_pt1 | contig 15022 bp, 10 predicted proteins | sample RVTome_9_FD_187334 | JGI IMG/M metagenome (GOLD analysis project Ga0214468, IMG submission 187334) | Soil microbial communities from uranium-contaminated site in the Upper Colorado River Basin, Wyoming, United States - RVT155D38 HiSeq ...
CCGGCGAAGCCGCAGGTGCCGCATGAGGCGCGAACCGGGCCTGCTCGGCCTGCCCCGGCGCAAGCTCAACCAAGCGCTCCGCCGGCGGCGCCTTCGTCGCGCCGCGCCGCGCCTCTACGGCGGCCCGCCCGACCCGCCGGCGCCGTTCATCGGCGGCGCCACCCGCTCGGGCACAACCCTGCTGCGGCTGATGCTCGACGCCCATCCCGAGGTGGCGATTCCCTCGGAGACCCACTTCGTGGCCGAGATCATCTCCCGCTGCGTCGCGGGGCCGGCCACCGCCGGCGAGCTGGCGGCGATCGCCACCGGGCACCGCCGCTGGGGCGACTTCGGGCTCGAGCCCGAGGAGTACGCCGAGCGCGTGCGAGCGCTCGAGCCGCTCACCGCCGCCGAGGCGATCCGCGCCTTCTACCGCCTCTACGCGCGAAAGCAGGGCAAGCCGCGCTGGGGCGACAAGACGCCCGGCTACATCCGCAAGACCGTCCCGATCCAGCGCGTCCTGCCCGAGGCGCGCTTCATCCACATGATCCGCGACGGGCGCGACGTCGCCCTCTCGGTGCTGCCGCTCGGCTTCGGCCCCTCGACCGTGACCGAGGCGGCGGAGCTGTGGGTCAGGCGGGTGAGCATGGGGCGGCGGCAGGCCCCGGCCGCCAACCACTACACGGAGGTCTCGTACGAGGAGCTGATCACCGACACCGAGGCGAGCCTGCGCCGGGTCTGCGAGTTCATCGAGCTGGACTACGACCCGGCGATGCTGGCCTACCACGAGCGCGCCTCCGAGCGCCTCGCCGAGAAGGCCCGCGACCTGCCGAAGGAGGGTGGGCGGATGCAGCCCGCGGAGGCTCGTATCGCAAGCCACGCGCTCGCCTCGGAGGCGCCCCGCGCGGACCGCGTCGGGCGCTGGCGGCGCGAGATGGACCCGGCGGACGTCGCCGCCTACGAGCGGATCGCCGGCGACCTGCTGGCCGAGCTGGGCTACGAGCTGGCCACGCGCTGAGCGGCCTCACCCGAGGTCGGCGAAGTCGGGCCAGCGCTCGAGGTCGATCTCGTCGGCGAACAGCGCGGCGAGGTCGCGGACGTCGGCGGCGAGGCGGGCGACCAGCTCCGCCCGCCATCGTCCGGGAAGCTCCGGCTTCTCCCGCGAGGCGCCCTGGTCTGCGATCGCGTCCGGCGGCTCGCCGAGCGGCTCGAGCCCGAGGTGGGCGAAGGTGCGGTTCAGCTCGGCGAGCGGCTCGTCCCGGCAGCGCTCGAACTGGAGCACCAGCAGCTGCTCGCGCGGGAAGTGGTCGAGCACGCGCCGCAGCTGGGCCGCGTAGAGGGAGCGGTGGACCGCGTCGGAGACGCGGCCGAGGTCGATCGGCCGGCGCCCGGGCGAGCGGCGGATGGCGCGCTCTACGCCCGAGCGGAAGCGCTCGACCGGGTCGCGCAGCATCAACAGGAGCTTCGCGCCGGGCGCCGCCTCGCGCAGCAGCGGTGGCGTCCAGAAGTCGAGCATGTAACGGGGCGTCCACTCCCCGGCGAGCTGCCCGTCAGGCCGCGGGAACATGCGGTGGTACTCGGCGGCGAAGCCGGGCGGCGGCTCGCCCTGCCAGAAGCGGTTGAAGTAGTGAAGCTCCTTCGCCCGCCCCTCGACCGCGGCGATGCCCGGGTGGCGCTCGAGGCCGCGGTACCACCACGACGTCCCCGAGCGCTGGGCGCCGATGCCGACGAAATCGGGCGGGCCGGGGGACCACCCCGGCGGGCAGTCGGGGAACTCGAGCGGGCGCGCCCATCGCGGGAGCTCCGTCCCTTGCGGCTCGGAAGCGGTTTTGCGTCCTCGTCCCAGCATCGGCACCCGCCCGCGGCCTGGCCGGGCGAAGCTGGCACAGTATTCCCATGCGATGGCCTGGCCGCGGGCGCAGGACCAAGGCGCCGCCTCGCGGCGCCGCGCCGGCGATCTTCATCGTCGGCGTCGCCCGCTCGGGGACCACGCTCCTGCGGCTGATGCTCGACGCCCATCCCGAGGTGGCGATCCCGCCCGAGACGCACTTCATCCCCAGGGTGATCCGTGCCTGCCGAACGGAGGCCGACGCCCACGCTGCGGCGCTGGAGGCGATCACGTCGCACCGCCGCTGGGCCGACTTCGGCCTTGACGCCGGCGCGCTTCGGGAGCGCTTCGAGGCCCACCGCAGGCTGTCGGCGGGCGACGCGATGCGGGAGTTCTACGGGCTCTACGCGGCCAAGCACGGGAAATCGCGCTGGGGCGACAAGTCCACCAACTACGTCCGGAGGATGAGGCCGATCTCGCGCATCCTCCCCGAGGCGCGCTTCGTCCACCTGATCCGCGACGGGCGCGACGTGGCCCGGTCGCTCGTGGCGGTCCACTTCGGGCCCGAGTCGGTGCCGGCCGCGGCCAAGAAATGGAGTGCCGAGATCCGCAAGGCCCGGCGGCAGGGCCCGCGGCTCCCCGGTTACCTCGAGCTTCGCTACGAGGACCTGATCGACGATCCCGAGCCGGTGTTGCGGCGCGTTTGCGAGGCCACCGAGCTTCGCTGGGACGACGCGATGCTCGACTACCAGGAGCGTGCCGGCGGGAGGATCTCGGAGATCGTCCGCGACCTCGATCAGGGCGAGGGCGAGACCGTCAGCGCCGCGGCCCGCGCCGCCCACCAGGAGAACGTGTCGAAGCCGCTGCGGGCCGACCGCGCCGGACGCTGGCGGACCGAGATGCCGGCGGCGGACATCGCCCAGTTCGAGCGCATCGCCGGCGACGTGCTCGACGAGCTCGGCTACGGGCGCGGCGCCGGCTAGCCGATCGGCTCCCCCCGCAGCGAGTCGCTCACGTCCAGCCCGAGGCCGCGGTTGCTACGGCGAACGCTGATCGTCCCGAGCCGCCCGGCCTCCGAGCGCAACGCGAGCGTCGTCCTCGCGCCCCCGGACCGCCCGCGGACGAGGCCGGCCCGAAGCCCCGAGCCGGCGCCGATCGCGAACGCGGCCGTCGCCTCCAGGTTCGATGCTTCGCTTGCGAAGGCGGTCGTGTACCGGGGGCGGGCCCGGCGGAAGCGCTCGAACACGAGGCCGGCGAGCGGATCCTCGCTGCCGCGGACCAGCCGCAGGCGCTGGGGCGCGTCCGCGGTGGAGACGAGCGATCCGTCGAGGCCCGGGGCACGCAGGCGCAGGCCGCCGCGCATCTCCGTGACCTCGACCTCGGGGCCGAGCTGGAACAGGCGCTCGTAGGTGCGGGTTCGCGCCGAGCGAACCCGGTCGTGGACGAGCAGGGCGAAGCCCGGCCGGTACAGGAACAGCCGCTGGTGCTCGACGCCGCGGCGTCCGAGCAGCGGGTTGCTGCCCAGGACCGCGTACCACCCGTCCGCCTCCCCCCTTGCCTCGAGCCCGCTCCCGTAGGGCCGCTCGGCGCCGATCGGCCTCTCCCCCGGCGCGACCCGGAGCACGCTGTGGGCGCGCGGGGAGTCCTGGAACTCGAGGTACTCGTCGACGTCGTTGTGGTAGTAGCCGGTGTCGCTGACGATCCGGGTGCCGGCGTCGTAGAGGTCGAACGACAGCTCGTCGGCGTCCTTGTGGGTGTGGGAGTGGAAGCCCGCGAACACCGCCAGGTAGGCCCCCGGCTCGTGGCGCTTGACGAACGCCAGACCGGTCCGCGGGAGCGAGAGCATGCCCTCCGCCGAGCGGGCCCGGTCGAGCTCCTCGGGCGTCGGCTCCCCCAGGTTCGAGTCGCCGTAGAGGACCTGGCCCGAGTCGGGCTCGAGCACCCAGGCCGCCGTGGCGCGCATCCGGGCCGCGAGCCGCCCGAGCCCCGGCCCGCCCGCGCCGAACTCGAGGAACCGCTCCACCAGCCTCGTCACCGCGACCTGGTAGGTGGCGGAGTGCTCGAGGAAGAAGCCCTCGTCGCCGGCGAGGTTCGAGCGCAGGTTGGCGGCGAACCGGCGCCGGGCGGTTCGGGCCCAGCGCTCGGCGCCCGGCAGCGCCGGCGCCAGGCGGGCCAGCAGGTCGAGGCCCTGATCCACGTAGAGGCCGTGATTCGTGCGCTGGTAGTGGCCGGATCCGGCGAGGAACCGGCCGTGGGTTGCCAGGGACCGGCGCACCGCCCTGCGCTGGGCGCCAGCGAGCAGCCCCTCGCACTCGGCGGCGGCCGCGAGCCAGGCGAGCACCGCGGACCGCTCGGCCGAGACCTTGTCGAGCCAGACCTTGGGGCCGCCGCGCTGGCGGCCGCCCTCGTAGGGGTCGGCGAACGGGTTCGCCTCGATCCAGTCGAGCGCGATGTCGCGCGCCTGCGCGAGCGCGCCGCGGTCGCCCTGGAGGTAGCCGTAGAGCAACGGGTCGAGCCAGGTGAGGTCGTGCAGCTTGCCCCGGAACGCGGTGCTCGAGATCGGGTCCTGGTCCCAGTCGATCGGCGGCCTCATCGCCAGCCTCACGCCCTTGAGGCCGAAGCGGCCGGCCCGGGCGGCGGCGACGGCGGACTCCTTCGGCGAGTCGCCGAATGACTCGTAGGCGGGCGGCGCGCATTCCGGCGCGGCGGCGCGGTCGCCCCCTTCGCCGCCGCTTCCGCAGGCGCCGACCCCGAGCGCCAGCGCCGCCGCGGCGGCCGGCGCCCGGCGCGCTCGGGGATGCCTCGACATGGATGAGCAGTCTAAGTTCCGCAGATGCCCGCCCTGAGCCAGCGACGCGCCCTCCTCGCCGCAAGCGCGGCGCTCGGCCTCGGGTCCGTCACCGGCCTCGGCGCCTGCGGCGGCGACGATGGCGGGCGCCCGGCGGCGGGCGCCCCCAACATCGTCCTCGTCACCTCGGACGACCAGGCGCTCGACTCGTTCGACCGCGAGGCGATGCCGCGAACGACGGAGCTGCTGGTCGACGAGGGGACGGTGCCAGAGGACTTCATCGTCACCACCCCGTTCTGCTGCCCGTCGCGGGCGAGCCTGCTCACGGGCCAGTACGGGCACAACAACGGCGTCCTCGCCAACCGGTACGCCGAGCTCGAGGATCCCGAGAGCACGCTGCCGGTGTGGCTGCGCGACGCCGGCTACACCACCGTCCACGTCGGCAAGTACCTGAACAACTACGACAACGTCTCGCCCAAGGTGAGGCCCGCTCCCGGCTGGGACGGGTGGGCGACGGTGGTCGGCTCCGGCTATTACGACTACCCCCTGTACGGGGCGAAAGGGCCCAGGGACTTCGGCTCCGAGCCCAGCGACTACCTGGGCCGGGTGATCACCAGGCGCGCGGTGGGAGCGGTGGAGGACGCGGCCGGCGGCGACCGCCCCCTGTTCCTCCAGGTGGACTACTTCGCGCCCCATTCGAACCCGACCGACGACCCCCGCTGCGGCGACTCGGCGCTCCCCGACGCGCGCGATCGCGGCCTGTTCCGGGACGCCAGGGCCCCCCGGCCGCCCTCATTCGCCGAGGAGGACGTCTCGGACAAGCCGCGGTTCCTGCGGCGGCGCCCGCTCACGCGCCGGGCGATCGAGGACATCGACCGCCGGTTCGGCTGTCAGCTCGCCTCGATGCGCTCCGTCGACCGCGGAGTCGCGGCGATCGCCGACGCGCTGGAGCAGGCGGGCGAGCTCGAGAACACCGTGATCGCGTTCATGTCCGACAACGCCGTGCTCCGCGGCCACCACGGCATCGCCGAGGGAAAGCACATTCCCTACGAGGAGACGCTGCGCGTGCCGGTGGCCCTGAGGGTCCCGCCCGAGGTGCTGGGCGCCGAGGCGCCCTCCGTGCTCGAGGGCCCCGCGGCGAACATCGACCTCGCCCCCACCTTCCTCGACCTTGCTGGCGCGGAGCCCTGCGCGTCCGCGGGCGAGTGCCGGGTGATGGACGGTCGCTCGCTGGTGCCCGCGCTCACCGGCTCGGAGCCGCTCGATCCCGATCGCGTGCGCCTGGTCGAGATCGACGAGAGCGCCGACCCGGAGGAGCTGGTCGGGCCCTGCCGCTACCGCGGGATCTACGACGGCAGCCTGCTCTACCTCGAGCACGAGATCGCCCAGAGCGTCGTCACCGGGGAGTGCGTCGAGGTCGAAGACCGCGAGCTGTACGACCTCGCCGACGACCCGTTCCAGCTCGAGAACCTGCTGCCGCCCGGAGGCGGCGAGGAGGCCGCTGAACGGCTCGCCACCGAGCAGGCGGAGCTGCTCGAGCTGCTCCACGACTGCCGCGGGATCGAAGGCCGCGATCCCGAGCCCCCCAGCGGTATCTCGTACTGCCGGTAGGCGGCGCCCCGCCGCTCGCTAGATTGGCCGCGATGAGCACGGCGGCCGACTCGCGACACCGGGAGCTGGGCCTCACCGACGCCGAGTACGAGCGCATCACCGGCCTGCTCGGACGCGAGCCCAACGACCTCGAGCTGGCGATGTTCTCGCTGCTCTGGTCGGAGCACTGCGCCTACAAGCACTCGCGCAAGCTGCTGCGGAGGTTGCCGACCGAGGGCGAGCGCGTCCTCATGGGCCCGGGCGAGAACGCCGGCGCGGTCTCGGTCGGGGAGGGCTGGGCGGTCGCGTTCAAGGTCGAGTCGCACAACCACCCGAGCGCGGTCGAGCCGTTTCAGGGCGCCGCCACCGGCGTCGGCGGCATCCTGCGCGACGTCTTCGCCCTCGGCGCGCGCCCGATCGCGGTGCTCGACTCGCTGCGCTTCGGCGAACTTTCCTCGGAGCGCTCGCGCTACCTCTTCGACCGGGTGGTCGCCGGCATCGGCCACTACGGCAACTCGATCGGCGTTCCGACGGTCGGCGGCGAGGTCGCGTTCGAGGCGCCGTACGAGCACAACTGCCTGGTGAACGCGATGTGCGTCGGGCTCGCGCGCTCGGACCGCATGGTCCGAGCGGCGGCGGCCGGGGTCGGCAACGCCGTCGTGCTCATGGGGGCGTCGACCGGCCGCGACGGGATCGGCGGCGCATCCGTGCTGGCCTCCGCCGAGCTGTCCGACGACGACGAGCACAAGCGGCCCAGCGTCCAGATCGGCGACCCGTTCGAGGAGTCGAAGCTGCTCGAGTGCTGCCTGGAGCTGCTCGACCGCGAGCTGCTCGTCTCGCTTCAGGACCTGGGCGCGGCGGGGCTGACGTCGTCCTCGGGCGAGATGGCGTCGGCGGGGAACGTGGGCATCGACATCGACGTTTCGCGGGTGCCGCTTCGCGAGGACGACATGGAGCCGTTCGAGATCATGATCTCCGAGTCGCAGGAGCGGATGCTCGCGGTGGTCGAGCCCGGCCGCGTGGACGAGGTCCTCGCCACCTGCGCGCGCTGGCAGACGGGGGCCGCGGTGATCGGCGAGGTCACCGGCACCGGCGCGCTGCGCGTGCTCCGGGGCGAGGAGCCGGTGGGCGACGTCCCCGTGGCCGCCCTGGTCGACGAGTGCCCCCTCTACGACCTCAGCCCGGCCGAGCCCGCGGGGTGGATCTACCCGAACGAGTCGACCCTGGCCGGCGCCGCGGACCCCGGCGAGGCCCTCCTCGCCCTGCTTGCGGCTCCGACGGTGGCGAGCAAGCGCTGGGCGTTCGAGCAGTACGACTCGATCGTCGGCTCGCGCACGGTGCGCCGGCCGGGCGAGGCCGCGGCGGCCGTGCTCCAGCTGCCGGAGGCCGGAACGGCGATCGCCGTCTCGATCGACGGCAACGGGCGCCGTGTCGCCTGCGATCCCTACGCGGGGACGGTCGAGGCGGTGCTCGAGTGCGCGGCGAACCTGGCCTGCGTGGGCGCAGCGCCGCTGGGGCTCACCAACTGCCTCAACTTCGGCAACCCCGAGAGACCCGCCGTGGCCTGGCAGCTCGACCGGTCGACCCAGGGTCTCGCCGACGCTTGCGAGGCGCTCGACATCCCGGTCGTGGGCGGCAACGTCTCGCTCTACAACGAGACCGAGCGGGGCCCGATCTACCCGACGCCCGTCGTGGGCCTGGTCGGCGAGCTTCCCGACCCCGCCCGCGTCCCGGGCCTGGCCCTGCGGGCCGGCGATCGGATCGCGCTGGTGGGACCCCTCGCGCCGTCGCTCGCGGGGTCGGAGCTGGCGAAGCTGCGGGGCGAGCTGGGCATGGGCCTGCCGGAGGCCGGCCTCGCCGCCGCGGGCGCCGCCCTCTCCTTCGTGCGTGAGCAGGCCCGCAAGGGGACGTTCGGCGCGATCGGCGACGTCAGCGAGGGGGGCCTGGCGGTAGCTCTGGCCGAGATGGCGCTGGCGGGTGGTGTCGGGCTCGACGCCGACCTCGACGGCTTGGTCGAGGCGCGCGGCTGCTCGGGAGAGTCGGCGCTGTTCGGCGAGGGCTCCGGCGGATTCGTCGTCGCCGGGGTCGCCGCTGCGATCGAAGGCCTGCTCGACGCTGCGGGCGAGGCCGGGGTGGACGCGTTCGCGATCGGCGAGGCGGGCGGCGAGCGGTTCGAGATGAACGCCGCCGAGGCCGAGGTCTCGGTCCCGCTTGCCGAGGCCGGCGGCGCCTGGCGCTCGCTGTCCGAGCGCATGGGCGAGACCGTCGCGGCCTGAGCGCGCTGGATCCGCTGTGCCGTTGACGGCCAGGCGCGAGGGCAAGCGGTCGCGGGTTCGCGCGGCCGGAGTCGGCCTGGGGGCCCTGGCGCTTGCGATCGCCGCCATTGTCGCCGTCAGCACGGGGGGCGACGGCGACGCGCCGCAGGGTCCCAACATCGTGATCGTGATCACCGATGACCAGACCGCTGCCGGGTTCAATCGCCGCACGATGCCGTTCGCGTACCGCGCCCTCGGAAAGCGAGGGACGGCCTTCACCGACGTCGTGGTCACGAGCCCGCTCTGCTGCCCCGCGCGCGCCGGCTTCCTCACCGGCCAGTACACGCACAACCACGGTGCCTGGAGCTCCTACCCCCAGCTCGAGCGGCCGCGGGACCACCTCGCCGCCTGGCTGCGCGCCGACGGCTACCGCACCGCGATGGTGGGCAAGTACCTCAACTCCTACGACGACGTCGTCAGCCCGGCGACCGAGCCGGCGCCGGGGTGGGACGAGTGGCGGATGCTGATGGAGCCGCTCTCGTACTACGGCTACGACGTATCCGTCAACGGGCGCCGCAAGCGGCTCGGCTCGCGCGACCGCGACTACCAGACCACCTACCTGAACCGTCAGGTCATCGACCTCGTCGAGCGCTGGGCGCAAGGGCCGCGCCCGTTCTTCATCTGGTACGCGCCACACGCGCCGCACGACGAGAAGGTCGACAGCCGGGGCGCGTGCGCCGGCCGTTCCGTGCCCGCACCCGGCGACCTCGGACGGTTCGCCCAGATCGACCTGCCCCGCCCCCCATCGTTCGACGAGAGCGACGTCGCCGACAAGCCACAGTTCATGCGGCGGCTTCCGCGGCTGAGCCGGGCCGAGGTGGCCGAGCTCGAGCACCTGTATCGCTGCCGGCACGCCTCGCTGCGCGAGGTGGACCGCGGGGTCGAGGGGCTCGTCGAGGCCCTGCGCGACTCCGGCGAGCTGGAGCGAACGATCATCGTCCTCACCAGCGACAACGGGCTGTTCTACGGCGAGCACCGCCTTCGCGACGGCAAGCGGCTGCCCTACGCGGAGGCCGTGAACGTGCCGCTGGTGGCCTGGATCCCGCCCGAGACGGCGGGCGGGGTGGCGGTCTCGAGGGTGCGCGAGCCGGTGGCGAACATCGACCTCGCGCCGACCCTGCTCGAGCTTGCCGGCGCGGCACCCTGCCGCGAGGCGGACCGATGCCGGGTGATGGACGGGCGCTCGCTGGCCGGGCTGATCCGCGGCGATGCCGAAGGCTGGCCCGCCGATCGCGGCCGGCTGGTCGAGATGCGCAACTGCCGCTACTCAGCGCTCCTGGCCGCCGACCAGCTCGTCGTCCAGCACTTCACCGTGCCTCCGCGGCCGGCGCAGCCGGGAGGCTGCAAGCGCAAGCAGGTCTGGGAGCGATACGCGCTTGACGACGACCCGTTCCAGCTCCGCAACGCCGCCGCCGGGCGGGCGGACGTGTCCGGCGAGCTGCGCGAGCGCCTGCGGAAGCTGAGGAAGTGCGCCGGAATCGAGGGACGCGACCCCGCCCCGCCGGCGGGCAGGTCGTATTGCGAATGACGCTCGGGCGCGGGGCGGTCCACTAGCCTGCTCGCGGTGGGAGAGGCTTTCAGGCAGGGCGAGGGGGGTGTGGGCGCGGCGTTCACGGCCGTGGCGCTCGCCGCGCTGCTCATCGCTGCCCCGGCGCCCGAACGAACGCGGGCGGCGGCCGGTACGAAGGCGAAGGGGCGCCCGAACCTCCTCGTGGTCCAGACCGACGACCAGACCCTGGCGTCGTTCGAGCGACGCTACATGCCGTTCACCCACCGTTTCATGAGCCGGCAGGGGGTCGGGTTCCGCAACTACGTGGCCACCACACCCACGTGCTGCCCGTCGCGATCGAGCCTGCTCACGGGACAGTACGCGCACAACCACGCGGTCCTGTCGAACGAGCTGGGCTATCCGGCGTTGCGCCAGAAGGGGAGGGTGCTGCCGGCGTGGCTGCGCGCGGCCGGGTACCGCACGGCGCACGTGGGCAAGTGGCTGAACGGCGGGCAGCCGCTCGTGCCGGCGCCCGGCTGGGAGGACTGGCGCACGCTGCTCGACTACCGCTACTACGGCTACGGCCTGTCGATCGACGGCCGCAGGCTGGAGTTCGGCCATTCGGCCGGCGACTATCTCACCCGCGTGCTCACCAACAAGGCCGTCGGGCTGATCCGGGAGTACTCGCGCCGGCGGGCGCCCTTCTACCTCCAGCTCGACCACTTCGCGCCGCACAGCTCGAAGGCCGGGACCGACCGGTGCCCGGACGGACCGGTGCCCGACCCGCGAGACACCCGGCGCTTTCGCGGCCACTCGCTTCCTCAGCCCCCGGGATTCAACGAGCCCGACGTCTCCGACAAGCGGCGCTTCCTGCGAACGAAGCGAGCGCTCGGCGGCACGGCTTTGGCGCGGATCACCGCCCGCCACCGGTGCCGGCTCGCCTCGCTTCGTGCAGTGGACCGCAGCACCGAGAGGCTGTGGCGAGCGCTCCGTGACACGCACGAGGCGAAGCGGACGATCATCGTCTTCACCTCCGACAACGGGTTCTTCGCCGGCGAGCACCGGCTGGGGTCGGGCAAGACGCTGCCGTACGTGGAATCGAGCCAGGTGCCGCTTGGGGTCAGGCTGCCGAAGAACCTGCGAAAGCCGGGCACGCCGGACACCGTCGAGATGCTCACCGCGAACATCGATCTCGTGCCGACCTTCCTCGACTACGCGAGGGCGAAACCGTGCTCAGGCGGCTCCTGCCGGCGCCTCGACGGCCGGTCGCTGCGCCCCTTGCTCGAGGGCCGCGCAGGGTGGCCCGCCGACCGCGCGGTCGCGATCGAGTTCGGCAGCGGGCTCTCGCGCGAGCGTCAGTACGGCACCTGCCGCTACGAGGCCGTGCGGGTCCTCAGCGCCAGCTACGCCCGCTACAACCGCACCGGATCGTGCCCCGGGCCGGAGGACGAGCGCGAGCTCTACGACCTCGCGGCCGATCCCCACGAGCTTGAGAACCGCGCCGGCGATCCGTCTCATGCGGGGCTGCAAACGGCCCTTCACCAGCGGCTGCAGGCATTGCGGCGCTGCGCCGGGATCGCCGGGCGCGACCGTCCGCCCGGCGGAAGCCGCGAGTATTGCGAGTAGCGGGAGGCTCGAGCAGGCCGGCGGCTCGCGGCCCGCGCTATCGGTGCAACGTCACGAGCTGATCGACCGCGAACGGCCCGTAGCCGCGCAACCTGCCGTCGGGCCAGCGCACGATCACCTTCGCCTCGGGCGCGTCGCCGAGGCCGAAGTAGAGCCGGTAGTGGCCCTGCGAGAAGAGCGAGGTCTCGTTCTGCCCGACCCACTGGGTCTGGACCTCGCCGGCGGCCCGGACGCGAACGCGCGCGCCGACCGCCCGGGCGTTCGCGGGGCTTCCTTGCAGGTCGACCTGCAGCCAGTGGTTGCCGGGGTCCGGACCCCAGTGGATGAAGCTGCGGAAGCGGTTCGGCGAGTTCCGTGGGCGGGTGGCGGTCACCGCGTCGCGGACTCCGTCGTTGTCGAGGTCGGGCCAGGCGACCCGAGCCTCGGCCGGGTCCTCGACCGTGGCGAAGGCTCCCACGCGCTCGAAGTCGAAGCCCGCCCGCTTGCGGAAGAGGCCATAGGGAACGGTGTTCAGGTCGAGCCGGCCGTCGTTGTCGTAGTCCACCCAGGCCGCGGCGAGCGCGCGACCTGGCAGGCCGAAGCGCCGCGGGTTGCTCGCCCGAAGGCGGCCATCCCGGTTCAGCAGCATCGTGCTGCCGGTGGGGTTCGCCGCGTAGGCGTCCTGATCCCCGTCACCGTCGGCGTCGGCCAGCGCGAGGCCGGTGTCCTTGCGCGGCCCGTGGCGACCGCCGAGGCTCTGGCCACGGCGCCACGCGCCGCCGCTTCGCTGGAAGACCGAGAAGCGGCCGTCGTGAACGCCGAGCGCCTCGAGCCGGCGGTCGCGGTCGAGGTCGGCGAACCGAAGAACGTCGACGTCAAGATCGCCCCTGGCCATCCTCGCGAAGCGGTCGTTCCCCCGCCGGCGGTAGAGGTCAGGACCCCGGCCCTTGCAGGTTGCGTAGAGGTCGAGACGCCCGTCCGAGTCGAGATTGACCGCCCCGGCGGCGCGTGCCCGGCAGCTGCCCTTGCGAAGCGATGAGGCCGCGCCGGCGCTGCGGAAGCGGTCGCTGCGCCCGTCCAGCAGCTCGTCGCGGATCACCCCGGCGAGCCTGGTGATGCTCCCCCTCAGCCCACCGCGGACGATGAACACGTCCGTGCGCCGGTCGCCGGTCAGGTCCGCCCAGGCCATCCCGTGACGGTCGCGGAGGTAGAGCCTGAAACGCCGCTTCGACGGGTTCTTCTCACGGGCCCCGACGAACACCTTCGACAGCGGGTGCGGCCGCCTCACGGTGACCACCATCGGGTGGGCCATCCTCTCGGGGTCGAGGGCGAGGCGGGAGTTGCCCCTCATCTCGAACGAGGCCACCCAGCGGTCGGGGTTGCGGCTGCGGTCGCGCCGCACGTTCGCGCTCGCATTGCCCTTCGACTTGACCCGCACCGGGAACATGAACTCCGCCTGGCCGCGGACTCGCCTGCGCCCCCGGTGACGGAGTACGAGCTTCCCGCTCGCCGAGAGGTACAACCCCGGGCCGTCCACCTTCGGTCCCCTGCGGTCCTCCCAGCCCGGGAACGCGGGGGTCTGCGCCAGACCGGCCGGGTAAAGGCGCTCGGAGAGGCCGCCCGCACCGTTGTTTCTGAGCAGCGACTGGCGCTCCAGATGGTTGGCCGTGTAGAGGTCGAGGTCGCCATCGTCGTCGTAATCGACCACTCCCAGGTCGAACAGGTGGAAGTCGAAGATGTCGAGGCGGTCGCGGTCGAACCCGGGAACCGCCGCCCCCGCGTCCGCAGGCACCAGCACCACGCACGCGACGGCCATCCCTGCGAGGGCCCAGCGCATCCACCAATCGTAGTCGGGGCCCTGATCCGGGGCCGCTGCTAGCCTTGCTTTGCAGGTGGAGCCCCCGCCTGCCTTCGCCCTTCGAACGCGCACGAAGAGCTAGATGACCTCAGATCAGCGGCCCCTGGCGGCGCCCGAGCAGGTCGGCATTCCCGACCGCGACGGCCCCCGCGACGAGTGTGGCGTGTTCGGCGTGTACGCGCCCGGCCACGACGTCGCCCGGCTGGCGTACTTCGCCCTCTACGCGCTCCAGCACCGGGGGCAGGAGTCGGCCGGCATCGCCACCTGCGAGGGCGGCCACATCACCACCCTGCGCGACACCGGCCTCGTCTCGCAGGTCTTCGACGAGGAGAAGCTGCGCGCGCTCGACGGGGACATGGCGATCGGGCACGTGCGCTACTCGACCACCGGCGGCGGGTCGTGGGAGAACACCCAGCCCGTCTGGCGCGACGACGGGCGCGAGGTGGCGCTGGCCCACAACGGCAACCTCACCAACGCGGTCGAGCTCTACAACGAGCTGGTCGAGAGGGGCATCCGCTTCCGGGGGACGTCCGACTCGGAGATCATGGCGGCGCTGCTCTCGGTAACCGAGGCTCGGCCGATCGAGAACGCGCTGGAGGAGGTGATGCCCCGCCTCGAGGGCGCCTACTCGACCGTCGTCATGACCAAGCGCGCCGTGGTCGCCTACCGCGACCCCCATGGCGTCCGCCCGCTGTCGCTCGGCAAGCTCGGCGACCGCTATTGCGTGGCGTCGGAGAGCTGCGCATTCGACATCATCGGGGCCGAGCTGCTGCGCGAGGTCAACCCCGGCGAGCTGGTCTCGATCGGCGAGCGGGGGATCGAGACGCGGCAGGTGCTCCCCTCCGAGCGCCCGGCCCACTGCGTCTTCGAGCACATCTACTTCTCCCGCCCCGACAGCCGGCTCGAGGGCCGTGTGCTCCAGGAGGTGCGGGGGCGCATGGGGGAGGTCCTGGCGCGTGAGGCCCCCTGCGACGCCGACCTCGTGATCTCGGTCCCGGACTCGGGCAACCCGGCGGCCACCGGGTTCGCGCGCGCGTCGGGGCTACCCAAGGACGACGGGTTGATCAAGAACCGCTACGTCGCCCGCACCTTCATCCAGCCGGGCCAGGAGCTGCGAAAGCACGGGCTGCGGATGAAGTTCAACCCGCTGCCCGAGATCGTCTCGGGGAGGCGCATCGTGGTCGTCGACGACTCGATCGTGCGCGGCAACACCACCCGCCAGATCGTCGGCATGCTGCGCGACGCCGGGGCCAGGGAGGTGCACCTGCGGATCTCGGCGCCGCCGATCCGTCACCCCTGCCACTACGGCGTGGACATGTCGACGCGCGAGGAGATGATCGCCCATGAGCGCACGGTCGAGGAGGTCGCGACCGAGGTCGGCGCCGACTCGCTCGCGTACCTCTCGCTCGAGGGCGTCTACGAAGCGGTCGGGACCCCGCGCGAGGCCCATTGCGACGCGTGCTTCTCGGGTTCCTACCCGCTCGGGGGCAACGGCGAGGGCGACGGCAAGTTCGCGCTGGAAGAGCTTCCGGTCGTCGGCGGCCGCGCACGCTGAATCGCCACCTCGCCG
>Ga0214468_1000346_pt1 | contig 15011 bp, 15 predicted proteins | sample RVTome_9_FD_187334 | JGI IMG/M metagenome (GOLD analysis project Ga0214468, IMG submission 187334) | Soil microbial communities from uranium-contaminated site in the Upper Colorado River Basin, Wyoming, United States - RVT155D38 HiSeq ...
TCGACCCGGAGGACAACAACTTCTGGGCCAGCGACCAGGGGATCAAGCAGATCCAGGACGGCGACTGGGTGATGGTCTGGCCCGAAGACCTGGCCGCCGCCGAGCTCCGCGGTCCGTAGGGCACGGCTCACGGCTCGGAACACCGCAGGCCCTCCGGTGCCATGCGCCGGAGGGCCCTCGTGCGATCCTGACCGCACGTGATCTTCGTCCAGGCTGCACTGACTGGCGTTCTGGTCGGGGGCCTCTACGCCCTCATGGCCATCGGTATGTCGCTCACCTGGGGGATGCTGCGCGTCATCAACCTCGCCCACTTCGGGCTCATCCTGCTCAGCGCGTACCTCACCTACGAGCTGGCGACGCGCCTCGGACTCGACCCGCTGGTGACGACGGTGGTGACCGTGCCGGTCATGTTCGTCATCGGCGGCGCGATCCAGTGGGGCTACCAGCGCTTCGCCGTCAGTGAGCTGAGCTCGCTGCTCGTGAGCTTCGGCCTGCTGATCATCGGGATTCAGCTCATCAGCAACACCTGGAGCGCCGACTTCCGGCGCATGGCGAGCGACGTGAACCCGTACGCGACGGGGGCGCTGACGATCGGTCCGCTCGTGTTCCCGATGCCGACGCTCATCGCATCGGTCGCCGCCGGCGCGCTCGTGGTCCTCATCCATTTCGTCCTGGCGCGAACGTACACGGGGCGCGCGTTGCGGGCCTTCGCAGAGGATCCGGCCATCGCGTCGGCGTTCGGGATCGACCACCGGCGCCTCGGCATCCTCCTGGCGGGCGCGGCCGGGGCAACCGCGGCGGTGGCCGGGACGCTGTTCGCCATCGGCGGCTCGCTGACACCGTCCACCGCCTTCGAGTGGTTCGGGGTCGTGTTCGCGGTGGTCATCCTCGGTGGCATCGGCAACGTGCTGGGCACCCTGTTGGCCGGCGCGCTCGTGGGCGGGATCGCCGGCGTCATGACCATCGCCTGGTCGTCGGTCGCCGCACCGGTGGTGGTGTACTCGCTGGTCGTCCTGGCGCTCCTCTTCCGGCCGAACGGCCTCCTGCCGCGCCGGGGTGGCCACGGAGGCCACGGGTGAGCTGGCGCGGCCTGACAGGCATCGGCGTCGCGATCGTCATCCTGACCGCGCTGCCATGGCTGCGCCAGGCGTTCGACCTGCCGATCTTCCTGCTCGCCTTCGGCACGATCGTGCTGTCCTGGACGGCACTGGCCACGAGCTGGAACATCCTGTCCGGCTACAGCGGCTACTTCAGCTTCGGCCAGGGCGGCTTCTACGGCGTCGGCGTCTACACGACTGCGGTGCTCACTGGCCGGCACGAGTGGGACTTCCTGGCCACGGTGCCGATCGCGGGCGCCACGGCCGCGGTGCTGGGCCTGCTCGTGGGCCTCATCGCCTTCCGGCTCCGCTCACTTCGCGGCGAGGTGTTCGCCCTGCTGACCCTCGCCGTCCCGTTCATCGTCGCGCCGATCGCCCGCCTCAACCCGTCGATCGACGGCGGCCAGGGCATCACCGTGCCCGTCCCCGACATTCCCGAGCCGCTGAACGGCTTCCAGGACCTGTCGTTCCTGCTGTCGTTGGCGATCGCCGCCCTCGCCGTCGTCGTCGCGTACGTGGCGCAGCGCACGCGGCTGGGCTGGGGGCTGTTCGCCATCCGCGATGCGGAGGGCGTGGCCGAGGGCCTGGGCGTCCCGACCTTCCGCAGCAAGATGGTGGCGATCGGGATCACCGCCTTCATCGCCGGGATGGCCGGCAGCGTCGCCGCCATCCAGGTCGGGTACGTGACGGTCGAGGGCACCTTCAACCTCCAGGTCCCGTTGTTCGTGATCGTGATGAGCGTGCTGGGTGGGCGGCTCCACTGGCTCGGACCGGCCGTTGGCGCCCTGTTCATCGTGACGCTGCGGGATCGGCTCGCGACGAGCGGCTTCGAGGGGTACAGCCTCATCGTGCTCGGTGCCATCCTCGTCGTCTTCGTCGTGCTCGCCCCCGAGGGCATCGTGCCGCGCATGCGCCGGCGCCTCGTGCCGGTCCTCGTTGCCTTCGCCGTCGTCGCCGCGGCGCTCGCGGTGACGGGCCTGCGGCAGGATCCGGTCGACTGGCTGGCGCTCGGGCTGCTCGCGGCGGCCGTCGTCGCGTTCCTGCCCGGGATCCGCCGCCGCACCGGCGCAGATGTCGAGCCCGTCGGGCCGGAGGTCGATCGCGGGCCCGATGCCCGCGACGAAGCACCGATGACGGAGCCGGAAGCTGCCCCTGTTGGCGCCGCCGCGAGGGCTCCGATCGTGGTGGCCAGCGACGTCACCAAGCACTACGGCGGCGTCCGCGCGCTCGACGGCGTCTCGCTGACCGTGCACGAGGGCGAGCTCGTGGGGCTGGTCGGGCCCAACGGGTCGGGCAAGACGACGCTCGTGAACCTGCTGTCCGGCCTGGTTCGGCCGACGAGCGGCGCGATCACGGTCGGCGGCGTCGACGTCGCTCAGCTGCCGCCGCACCGCATCGCCCACGTCGGGGTGGCCAGGACGTACCAGATTCCGCGGCCGTTCGCTTCGATGACCGTCCGCGACAACGTGGCCATGGCGATCATGTTCGGCCGGTCCCCGCGCGGGCTGGAGGCCGCCCGCCATGCCGCAGAGGAGCACCTCGCCCTGGTCGGGCTGGCGAACCTGGCCGATGCGCTGCCGGGCGAGGTCAACCTCCACGAGCGGCAGCTGCTCGAGATGGCCCGTGCCCTCGCCACCCGGCCGCGGGTGCTGCTGCTGGACGAGGCGCTCGCGGGGCTCAACCCGGTCGAAGTCGACAACGCCGTCGCCGTCGTGCGCCGCATCCACGCCTCCGGAGTCGCCATCGTCCTGGTGGAGCATCTGCTGCGCGTCGTGAACCAGCTCGCCACGCGGATCGTGGTGCTCGACCACGGGCGTGTCCTGGCCGAGGGCGATCCGGGGACCGTCATGGCCGATCCGGACGTGATCCGCGCCTACCTCGGTCGGCGTCCCGGCACCGGGCCGGTCCGACCGCCGGTCAGGGAGGAGGGCGCCGCGGATGCTTGAGGTGCGGGGCGTCGACGTCTTCTACGGCGAGGCGCAGGCCCTGCGGGAGCTGGACCTCGAGGTGGGCGACGGCGAGATCGTCTGCATCGTGGGGCCGAACGGGGCGGGCAAGACGACGCTGGTCCAGGCCATCGCCGGCATGCTGCCGGTGGCACGCGGATCGGTCCGGGTCGGTGGGGTCGAGGTGGCGGGGCAACCGGCGCACCTCGTGTGCCGCACGGGCGTGGCCATCGTTCCCGAGGGCCGGCGCATCTTTCCCGGGATGTCGGTCGCCGACAACCTCGAGCTCGGCGCCTACCGCGCCGCGGCCCGATCCGCGCGGGAGGAGTCTCTGGCCTGGGTCCATGAGCTGTTCCCCCGGCTCCGTGAGCGGGCCGGACAGCTGGCGGGCTCGCTCAGCGGCGGCGAGCAGCAGATGCTGGCGATCGGTCGTGCCCTCATGGCGCGACCGCGCCTGCTCCTCATGGACGAGCCGTCGCTCGGCCTGGCACCGGTCATCGTCGACGGCGTCTTCGACGTCATCGGCGAGATCAACCGCTCCGGCGTGAGCGTGCTGCTGGTGGAGCAGAACGTCGAGCGCGCCCTCGAGCTCGCATCGCGCGGGTACGTCCTGTCTGAGGGCCGCATCGCGCTCTCCGGCGCCTCGGGCGAGCTGCTGGCCGACGCGGAGCTGCGCCGGAGCGTGCTGGGCGTGTCCTGACCACCCCGCTCGATGCGGCCGATCAGTCGGTCGGTTCGGCGAACCGAAGGCGGAGCTTCGTGTCGTGGTCGTCCCGACCCAGGACGAACCAGATGGCGTGAACCGGTACGTCGCCCGCGTTCTCCAGGCGGTGCGGCGTGGTGGAGTCGAGGGAGACCGAGTCACCCGGATCCAGGACGTACTCCCGGAAGCCGATGGTGACCTTCAGCGTGCCGGACAGGACGTAGCCCCACTCGTGGCCGGCGTGCCGTTGGTAGGCGTCCGCCGGCGAGGACGCGCCGCCGACCTCGTAGATGACGTACAGGAACTCGGTGCCCGGCTCCGATGCGGTGGTCAGCCGCTCCCACAGAACGCCGGAGGCAAGCCGGATGCGCTGGCGGTCGGCGCCACGCTGGATCGGTCCGCCGAGCGGGGTCCCGGCCGGGCGGTCCGCCGAGCGCCGGTCGGTGAAGAGCAGTTCGTCGAGCGAGAGGTCGAGCTCGGCGACGAGCGCGTAGAGCGTCGAGACCGACGGGTTGGCCCGCCCGCGCTCGATCTGCGAGATGAGGCTCGGGCTGAGCCCCAGCCGGCCGGCGACATCGCGCAGCGACAGGCCGAGCTCCTGGCGACGGGCGCGGAGCCGGTCGCCGATCTGCGGGTACTCCGGGCGAGACGTGCGCAGCGCCGGGGGCTCGGCCGCCTCCGGATCGGTCATGTCGTCATCCACCCGCCGTCCACCCGCAGGTCGAGGCCGTTGACGGCCGGGTTCTCGAGCAGGAACCGAACGGCGTCGACGATGTCGGCCATCCGGGTGAGCCGCTTCGTCGGGGTGCGGGCGACGATGTGGTCGAGCGACTTGCCCTCCCAGAACGGGCTGTCGCCGACGATGCCCGGGTGGAGGGCGTTGACCCGGATCGGCGCCAGCTCCCACACCAGGGTCCGGACCATGCCGCTGACGCCGCCGTTGACGGTGGAGACCGTGGTCGAGCCCGGGTAGGGGCGGTCCTTGGCCAGGCCGCCGAACATGACGATGGAGCTCTCCGGACCGAGCCGGTCCAGCAGCGAGTGGACCACCTCGGTGTAGCCGATGAGCTTCAGCGTGACGAGGTGCCGCGCGCGCTCGATCGAGTAGTCGGCGACCCGGTTGTCGTCACGGTCGATGGCCACGACCACGAGGTGCTTCACCGGGCCGACCGACGAGAGCGCGGAGCCGATCTGCTCCGGCTCGGTCAGGTCGAGGGCGATGCCGGTGGTCCGGCCCCCGATCTCGCGAGCGGCCTCCTCCGCGCGCCCGGCATCGCGGCAGGTGACGACGACCTCCTGGCCGGCATCGGCGTAGTGCGCGGCGATCGCCCGTCCGATCCCCCGGTTGCCGCCGATGACGACGACGCAGCCCTCGGCCGCCATGTCAGATCCTCCTTCTCCGACTCATTCGAAGCGCTTCCAGTGGTCGACCCAGCGGTACGAGTGCCGCGTCGGCGGCTGCGGCGCCTGGGTCTCGATCCACCGGACCCGGCCGGACCCGGTGTTGAAGAAGCCATGGGTTGCGCCGACGCCGGCGAACACGACGTCCCCGGCGCGGATGGTGTGTGTCCGTCCGTCGAGGTCGGCGGTGATCTCGCCGTCGAGGAAGAAGTACGCCTCCTCGAACGGATGGTCGTGGACCTGCGCCGACCCGCCCGGCTCGTAATCGACGGTGAACATGGTGAGCAGGTCGGCGCCGAAGACCGGGTCGACCAGCATCTTCACGCTGATGCCGCTGTACACGACGAGCGCGGTGTCGCGGCCCGCCGGCCGGCGGCCGCGCGCTGGGTCGTGCAGGGCGAGCGCCTCCGCCTGCGGCGGCGTGCCGTCGTAGTGGCCCACGTAGCGGAGGCGCACGTCGCCGAACGATGGGCGGACCGCGGCGGCAGTGAGGGCCTCGAGATCGAAGGGCTCGGGCGCGAAGAACGTGTCGCGCCGCCCGGCGTCGGACGCGATCCGCTGCGGGGTGTTGACCGACAGCCAGCGCGCCTGATCGCCGCCCGGGTTGGCGAGCGCGTGCCAGGATCCGACCGGCATCAGGGTGTAGTCGCCGGACTGGAGGCGGTGGGCGTGCCCGTCGATCTCGACGATCAGCTCCCCGGCCAGAACGTAGAGCGCCTCCTCGAAGGAGTGGAAGTGGCGGTGCAGCCAGCCTCCGGGCGCGAGCGCACCCGCGGCCAGCTCCGTGTGAACCGCTCCGTGTTCAGGCCCCACGATCACGCTGCGCGCCAGGCCGTGCCAGGTCGGCGAACTGGGCATCGGTGCGTCGGCGAAGGACCAGTCGACCGGAGCCGCGTGCGTCGTCATTCCGGTGGAGCCTCCTGCGCGGCGATTCCAGCCTCATTGAACACCACGAGCATGGTGGCAGTCTCGTCAAGATCGTGAACGGGGTGGCCGAACCCCTCTGGACGTGTGCACTACCATTGAACTCCGCCCTGCCCCAGAGCCAGACGAAGGAAGCGCGACCGTTCGCCACCCATCGCCAACGACGCCGTGCTCCAGGAGGAACCGCAGGTGAGCGCCCTCGACACCGCCGCACCCCCGGCCGACGCCCCCACGCCCACGACCATCCGTCCCCCCGCGTCGCCGGGCCTGATGACCGTCGACTGGGAGGAGCGGGTCAACCCGGATCGGCTCCGGACGTACCGCTTCGGGCGTGCGCGTGACGCCCTCGCCGCCTCCGAGCTGGGTGCGCTGCTCCTCTTCGACTTCAACAACATCCGCTACGTGACGAGCACCCACATCGGCGAGTGGGCGCGCGACAAGATGACCCGCTTCGCGCTCCTGACGCGGGGCGGCGATCCGCATCTGTGGGACTTCGGCAGCGCCGCCAAGCATCATCGCCTGTACTGCCCGTGGCTGCCGGAAGAGAACGTGCGCGGCGGGATGATCGGGCTGCGGGGAGCGGTGGCGCCGGAGGCGGGGCTCTTCACGCGGGCGGCGAGGGAGATCGCCGAGATCCTGCGGGCCGAGGGCGTGGCCGACATGCCGGTCGGAGTCGACATCGTCGAGCCGCCGATGCTCGCCGCCCTGGAGAAGGAGGGCATCGCCGTCCGTGACGGCCAGCAGACGATGCTCGACGCGCGCGAGGTGAAGTCGCCCGACGAGATCATGCTGCTCAACACCGCCTGCGCCATGGTCGACGGTGCGTACCAGCTCATTGCCGAGAAGCTGAAGCCCGGCATTCGCGAGAGCCAGCTGGTGGCGGAGGTCACCAAGGCGTTGTTCGACATGGGCTCGGAGCACGTCGACAACATCAACGCCGTCTCCGGCGAGCGCTGCTCGCCCCACCCGCACGTCTTCAGCGACCGGCTCATCCGCCCCGGCGACCAGGCCTTCTTCGACATCATCCAGACCTTCGTCGGCTACAAGACCTGCTACTACCGCACCTTCACCGTCGGCTCGGCGACCGATGCGCAGCGCGATGCCTACAAGCGGGCGCGCGAGTGGATCGACGCGAGCATCGAGCTCATGAAGCCCGGCGTGACGACCGACCAGGTCGCATCGGTGTGGCCCAGGGCGGAGGAGTTCGGCTTCGACTCGGAGATGGAGTGCTTCGGGCTCCAGTTCGGCCACGGCGTCGGCCTGTTCCTCCACGAGCGGCCGATCATCAGCCGGCTCAACTCGCTCGACAACCCGATCGAGATCAAGGAGGGCATGGTCATCGCCCTCGAGACCTACTGCCCGGCGAAGGACGGCTACTCGGCGGCGCGGATCGAGGAGGAGGTCGTCGTCACCGCCGAGGGTCCCCAGGTCATCACCCGCTTCCCGTCGCAGGAGCTCTTCGTCGCCAATGAGTACTGACCTGACCGATGCCGGCACCGGCGCCGGCGTCGACCGCGACCTCCGCCTGCGCATGTACCGAACGATGCTCGAGTGCCGGATGTTCGAGCAGCGCACGCACGAGCTGTTCCTCGCCGGCCTCGTCCGCGGGACGACCCACCTCGGCATCGGCCAGGAGGCGGTCGCGGCCGGATTCGCAACCGCGATGCGCGACGGCGACTGGACGTTCTGCACCTATCGCGGCCACAACCACACGCTCGCCCGCGGCGTGCCGATGACGCCCGTGCTGCTCGAGCTCGTCGGCAAGCAGGGAGCGCTGATGGGCGGCAAGGGCGGCTCGATGCATCTCACCAGCGTCGAGCACGGCGTCATGGGCTCGTACGCGATCGTCGGCGCACACCTGCCGATCGCGGTCGGCGCGGCCTGGTCGGCCCAGTACCGCGGCACCGAGCAGGTGGCGGTCTGCTTCTTCGGCGACGGCACGACGAACATCGGCGCCTTCCACGAGGCGCTGAACATGGCCGCCGTGTGGAAGGCGCCGGTGGTGTTCGTGTGCGAGAACAACCAGTACATGGAGTACACGCCCATCCGCTCCGTCACCGCCGTCGAGCGGCCGGCGGCGGACCGGGCATCCGCCTACGGCCTGGAGCCCCTGGTGGTCGACGGCAACGACGTCGAGTCGGTGCACGAGATGGCGCGCCTGACCATCGACCGCGCGCGGCGCGGCGACGGTCCATCGCTCGTCGAGGCGGTCACGTACCGCCAGGGCGGCCACTCACGGGCGGATCCCGGCACGTACCGGCCGGACGAGGAGGTCAGGGCCTGGCTGGCGCGCGACCCGATCCCGGCCCAGCGCCAGCGCCTGCTCGACGCCGGGGTGGCCGAGGACGACCTTGCGGCCATCGAGGCCGAGGTCAAGGCCGCCGTCGCGGAGGCGGAGCGCGTCGCCCGCGAGGCCCCGGATCCCGAGCCGTCGACGGCGACGACCCAGGTGTGGGCCGACGGAGGAGCGGAATGGCGGAGCTGACGTACCGGCAGGCCGTGGCCCGCGGGATCGCGCAGGAGATGGAGCGCGACGACATGGTCGTCCTGCTCGGCGAGGACATCGCCGCGGCCGGCGGCGTGTTCAAGACGACCGAGGGCCTGCTGGCCACGTTCGGCCCCGAGCGGGTGCGGGACACGCCGATCAGCGAGCAGGCGATCATCGGCGCGGCGATGGGGGCGGCCATGACGGGGCTCCGGCCGGTCGCGGAGCTGATGTTCAGTGACTTCTTCGGCGTCGCCTGGGACATGGTCGCCAACCAGATCGCGAAGACCCGCTACATGACCGACGGCCAGGTCGCGCTGCCGCTCGTCATTCGCACCGCGAACGGCGGCGGGCTGCGCTTCGGCGCCCAGCACTCGCAGTCCATCGAGAACTGGGCGATGGCGATTCCGGGCCTGAAGGTCGTGGCGCCCTCCACGCCGCACGACATGGTGGGGCTCATGGCCGCCGCCATCCGGGACCCCGACCCGGTGATCGTGTGCGAGCACAAGGCCCTGTTCGCCGACAAGGCCGACGTCGCCGACGGCGAGATCGTGGAGGAGCTCGGCCGGGCCCGCGTGGTGCGCGAGGGCTCGGACGCCACGGTGGTCGCGCTGGCCGCCATGGTGCCGCGGGCGTTGGCCGCGGCCGAGCAGTTGGCGGCCGGCGGCGGCCCGTCGCTCGAGGTCATCGACCTGCGAACGCTCGTCCCGCTGGACGTTTCGACGGTCCTGCAATCCGTCGAGAAGACGACGCGCCTCTTCACCGTCGAGGAGAACCCGCGGCTGTGCGGCTGGGGCGCGGAGGTCGTTTCGATCGTCGCCGAGGAGGCGATCTGGTCGCTCGACGGACCGGTCGTGCGCATCACGACGCCGCACGTGCCGCTGGCCGCGAACCCCGTGCTCGAGGACGCCCAGATGCCGTCCACCGAGCGGATCGTGAAAACCGTGCAGCGGACGATGGACGCGGCCAGGTGACCACGGTCGCGATCGTCGGCATGGGGCGCATGGGCACGGCGATGGCGCGCGCGCTGGCGTCGGGCGGCGACGTGAGCCTCGTGCTCCACAACAGGACGCCGGCGCGGGCGGATGCCCTCGCTGCGGAGCTCGACGCCCGGACGGCGGCCACCCCCGCCGAGGCGGCATCGGCGGCCGACGTGGCGATCACCATGCTCGCCGACGGGCCGGCGGTGGCATCGGTCTGGGAAGGAGAGGACGGGATGCTGGCCGGGGCCCGCCAGGGATCGGTGCTGGTCGACATGTCGACCGTCGCGCCCGATACCCTGCGGCCCTTTGCGGCCCGGGCGGCCGGCGCGGGCGCCGGCATCCTGGACGCGCCCGTGTCGGGAAGCGTCGCGCTGGCCGAGAGCGGCACGCTCACGATCATGGCCGGTGGCGACGCCGACGCCCTGGAGCGGGCACGACCGGCCTTCGACCGGCTGGCACAGAAGGTCTTCCACATGGGTCCGCTCGGCAGCGGCCACGCCATGAAGCTCGCCGTCAACGGCGTGATCTTCGCGCTCAACAACGCGGTCGCCGAGGCCCTCGTCCTCGCCGAGCGGGCCGGCATCCCGCGCAAGAAGGCGTACGAGGTGCTGGCCTCGGGCGCGGCCGGCGCGCCGTACCTCGACTACAAGCGCGAGGCGTTCGTCACGCCCGACGACGCGCCGGTCGGGTTCTCGCTCGAGCTGGCCGCCAAGGACCTCGACCTGATCGCCGCCTTCGCCGACGGCCTCAACGTGCCGGTGGCGCAGACCGAGGCGAACCGGCGGCTCATCGACGAGGCGGCATCGGGCGTCGGACGCGACCGCGACTTCTCCGCCGTCGCCGTGCATCTGCGCAACCGCGCGGGGGAGGGACGCGCCGACTGACGAGCACTCCCCACCTGAACCGAGCCGAAGCGTCCATCCGTTCAGCAGAAAGGGACCGAACTCGTGACTGATCGAATCCTCATCCGCGGCGGCACCGTGCTCAGCCAGGACGACGCGCTGGGGGAGATGGCCGGAGCCGACGTCCTCGTCGACGGCGACCGCATCGCCGAGGTCGGCCGCAACCTGAGCGCCGATGGCGCGCGAGTCATCGAGGCCGATGGCGACATCGTCATCCCCGGGTTCGTCGACACGCACCGGCACACGTGGGAGACCTCGATCCGGACCTCGGCGCCCGACTACACGCTCGGCGCCTACTTCGGCGCGATCCTGGACAAGTTCGCGCCGAACTATCGGCCCGACGACGTGTACGCGGGGAACCTGTGGGGGTCGCTGGAGTGCCTGAACGCCGGCATCACGACCCTCGTCGACTGGTCGCACATCATGAACACGCCCGACCACGCCGATGCCGCCCTGCGGGGACTCCGCGAGGCAGGGCTGCGAGCGGTCTTCGCCTTCGGGTTCCCGAACACGTCGATCCAGGACTGGTGGTTCGGCCCCGACTACGCCGGCAGCGTCGAGCGCATCGATGGCGAGCAGGCGCGCCGCATCCGACGGGACGAGCTGTCCGACGACGACGGGCTCATCACGATGGCGCTGGCCACGCGCGGCACGAACTTCTGCAAGGACGATGTCGTGCGCTACGAGTGGGAGCTGGCGAAGGAGCTGGGCATCAACATCACGGTCCACGTGGCGATGGACCGATTCGGCTACACGAAGATGCAGCTCCGCCGGCTCCACGAGATGGACCTGCTCTACCCCAACACGACGTACATCCACTCCTCGCACCTGCTTCCCGACGAGTGGCAGCTCGTCCAGGATTCCGGTGGCAACGTCTCGCTGGCGCCGCAGATCGAGCTGCAGATGGGGCATGGCTGGGCTCCTGCCGTGACGGCATCGAGCCTCGGCATCCCGGTCGGACTCTCCTCGGACGTGGCGACGACCGCGTCGGCGGACCAGTTCACCCAGATGCACGCCATCTTCGCCTCGGAGCGCGCACGGAAGCACCAGGACGCCTGGGACCAGGATCTCGACGGCAACACGCCGACGCCGGACCTTCTCAACGCGCGCCAGGTGCTGCGCTGGGCCACCCTCGAGGGAGCGATGGTCGCGGGCGTGGCGGACCGCACCGGCTCCATCACCCCCGGCAAGAAGGCGGACCTCGTGATCATCGACACGAAGGCCGTCAACGTCGCGCCGGTCATCGACCCGGTCGGGGCGGTGGTCTGCGCCGCCGACGTCTCGAACGTGCGCACCGTGCTGGTGGACGGGCGAGTCGTGAAGGACGACTTCCGGCTCGTGGCCGACCTCGAGGGGCCGCGCCGCGCCATCGAGGAGTCGCGGGACTACCTCGTCGGCGAATTCGGTGAGCCCGAGCCGGGCTGGATCGTCGGGCAGAAGGCTGCCGGAGCCGCTTCCTGACTCTGGTGGCCTGCCCGATCCGTCGGGCGGGCCATCAAGACGCCCAACGACCCGGTGGTATCCTTCTTGCCCTGACCCGAGCCAACACGAAACCTACCTACGAAGGGACGCTATCGCCATGTTCAGCCGCGTACGGATCGCGATCCGGTTCTTCTTCGTCGGGCTGGCGGTTGGCGTGCTCCTGGCCCCGCGCAGCGGCGAGGAGACCCGCCGCATGGTGCGGCAGAAGGCCGATCGCCTGCTCAACGACGTGCTCGACGCGGCCACCCTCGGTACCGTCGAGACCGGCGCCAGCGACGAGGAGCTCTCCCAGACCGAGCAGGTCGAGACACCGAAGCGCTCGGGCCGCGGTTCGAATGGCGGGTCGAGCCGCAGCCGCAGCCGAGCGACGTCGGGGTCCACCGCCGCGTCCGGCTCCTGACGCCGGACCCTACCGCCCGGACCTGACCCGATGCGCTGGCCGCGGATCCCGCGGCGGCGAGGCGCTGCCGCGACGGAAGCGTCCGACCAGGCCGCTGGGTACGCCCGGGAGCGCGCCAGCATGGTCGCCTCGCAGCTCGAGGCACGCGGTCTCCGCGATCCCGACCTGATCAGCGCCTTCCGCACCGTCCCGCGCCACGCCTTCGTGGACGAGCCCGATCCCTACGGCGACCATGCGCTGCCGGTGGGGTCGGGGCAGACGATCTCGCAGCCGTACGTCGTGGCGCGGATGACGCTCGCCGCTCGCCCGCCGGAGGGCTGGAAGGATGCCGCCGTCCTCGAGATCGGCACCGGCTCGGGGTACCAGGCCGCTCTGCTGGCGGAGCTGGGCGCCAGGGTCACGAGCATCGAGCGCCATCCCGAGCTGGCCGAGGAGGCCCGCCGCCGGCTGGCCGAGCACGGCTACGGCGACCGGGTCGAGGTGATCGTCGGCGACGGGACGGAGGGTTGGCGGCCGAAGGCGCCGTATCGGTCCATCCTGGTCACTGCCGGCGGCCCGTCGGTGCCACAACCGCTGCTCGAGCAGCTGGATCCGTCGGAAGGCCGCCTCGTCATGCCGGTCGGCGATCGCCACCATCAGTTCCTGACCCTGGTCGAGCGCGACGGGAGCGAGCTGACCTCCACCGAGCTCGAGCCGGTCGTCTTCGTCCCGCTGATCGGGCGCTTCGGGGTGCCCGAGGGGTAGCATGTCGCTGGCACGGGCCGTGCACGGCCTGCACCGGGCGTGAGACCCACGTCCGAGCCGTGAGGGAGGTACATCGCGACCATGACCCACGACCATCGCACCGACCCCGACGACCCGACGGTCCACGACCATCCGGCGGACGAGACGCGCCCCGTCGAGCGCCAGACCTACGTGGAGCGCCAGGAGCGCTACGACCCGCCGCCCGCGCAGGCCGCGCCGCCGGCCGGGAGCCAGGTCAACGTCAACGCCGAACGAGGCGGGTACGTCGCCACGGCGCCGGGGCCGCTCTCCTACGCGCGCCGCATCGTGTCGCTGATCTTCGGGATCCTGGCCGTGCTGCTGGCGCTGCGGATCGTGTTCCTGCTGCTGGTGGCCAACCAGGGGAACGCGATCGTGGACTTCGTCTACTCCATCACCGAACCGTTCGTGGCGCCGTTCCGCGGCATCTTCAACTTCGACATGGTCGGTGTCGGAGACGCGACGCTCGACGTGGCGGCGCTGGTGGCGCTGATCGGCTGGTTCCTGATCTACCTGCTGATCATGGCCATTCTCAGCCTGGGCGATCGCCGCACCGCCTGACGGCTCAGACTGGCGGGGCTGCCAGGGTCGGGTCCCGATCGGGCTCGGGGGTGTCGCGCAGCGAGCTGACCCGCCGGAGGTTCACCAGCAGCACGGGGACGCGGCGCTCCTCGCGGCCGTCGTCCAGCGGCCACGTGACCGTCGCGTCGGTGAGCACGAAGAACCGGTGGTTCCGCCGCATGAGGTACGCGGACCCGACCGTCCCCGGCGGGAGGTGGAGCGAACCGACGACCGACGACTCGCCCATCCGAACCCACAGCTGATGCGCGGGCCGATGCAGCCGCCGCGCGGGATCGCCGGATGGTTGCGGGGGCGGAACCACGAGGCAGACGTCGTCGATCTCCAGCCCCGCTGCGAGAGTCGCGCGATCGGGCTCGTTGAGCGCATCCGAGATCCGCTTCGAGCCGGTGTCGAGCCGGACCGAGCGCCACCCCTCGGCGGCGGTGAGCACCTCCACCTCGACCGCGTCGCTCGGTACGGTGCCCGTGGCGTCGGTCGCTGCCCCGGCATCGGTGCTTCGGCGCAGGAGTCGGTCCAGTCAGGTCATCTCGCTCGGGCATGCGGGTTTGCCGCGATCCTAGCAATCGAATCTTGCTCGGCACCTTGCCAAGCGGGGAGGCGCTAGACGGGCGGAACCTCGAGGGCGCCGCGCTCGCGCGAGGGCGACGGAGAGGGCGAGGGCGGCGGGTTCGTTCCCCCGGATGGGACGCCTGCCGGGACCCCGGCGCGCGCCAGCTCCTCGTCGTAGAGGGCCTCGATCCGGCGCACCTGCGCATCGATGCTGAAGCGCTCGGCAACGGTTCGGTACCCCGCCTCGCCGATTCGGCGGCGCAGACGCTCGTCGACGAGCAGCCGCACGACGGCGTCCGCCAGCGCGGCAGGCTCGCCGGGCGGAACGAGCAGCCCGTCGAGGCCGGAGGTGATGACCTCCGGGATGCCCCCGACGGCGGAGGCGACGACCGGCACGCGGCGCGCCATGGCTTCCAGGATCGAGATGCCCTGCGCCTCGCGCAGCGAGGGGAGGATGGCGACGTCCAGGTCCCCGATGATCGCCGACACGTCCTCGCGGCGCCCGGTGAAGCACACGCGCGAAGCCACCAGCCGCCCGAGCGAGGCGGCTCGGGCGCGCAGCGCATCGGCCTCCGAACCCTCCCCCACGATGAGCAGGCGTGCGGCCGGCACGGCCTCGAGGATGGCCGGCACGGCGTCGATCAGGAAGCGCTGCCCCTTCTCGGCCTCGAGCCGCGCAATTACCCCGAGCAGCGGTGCCGAGGCCGGGATCCGGAGCTCGTCGCGAATCCCGCAGCGCGGAGGCGGCGTGGCGAAGCGCGACAGGTCGACCCCGTTCGGGATGACCGCGCAGCG
>Ga0214468_1000347_pt1 | contig 14979 bp, 14 predicted proteins | sample RVTome_9_FD_187334 | JGI IMG/M metagenome (GOLD analysis project Ga0214468, IMG submission 187334) | Soil microbial communities from uranium-contaminated site in the Upper Colorado River Basin, Wyoming, United States - RVT155D38 HiSeq ...
GTCGCGCGGATCGCCGGGAACTGCAGCACCGGGCTCGCCGCCTGGAGACCGGCCGTCGCCTCGAATGTCGGGCGGAACGTCTCCACGTCGAGTGGCAGGCCGGTGCGGATAGCGTTCCCGCCGGGCAGGATCGAGTCGACCCAGCGCTCGGTGCCGGCGCGAGCCGACTCGGCCACGGTGCCGAGGGCGACGACCGCTGCGAGCGCGATCATCATCGCGCCGATGGTGAGCCCGGTTCGCGTGCGATCGCGCCCGAGATTGGCACGGCCGAGCATGCCCTGGGCGCCGAAGAACCACTCGAACGGCCTCCCGACGACGCGGCCCAGGGGCTCCAACACGAACGCAGCCGCCACCGCCCCACCGATGAGCAGGCCGAGCGCGAGGAGCAGCGGGAGGATCGGGGCCGACACGCCCGCCACCACCACGGCGAGCACCCCGATCGCCACGACGCCGAGCTCCCCGACGATCACCGGGCGGAGCCGTTCGGTCAGCCCGCGGTCCGGCCGGTGCGATGGGCGGAGGGCATCGAGCGGGCTGAGGCCGGCGGCGCGCATGGCCGGGACGAGTGAGCCCGCGAGGGTCACCAGCAGGCCCACACCGAACGCGAGCAGCAGCCCGATCGGCGGCAGCGGCAACCCGGAGACGAGCACCGCGCGGGTCGAGGACAGGAAGCCGATCATCCCCGCGGCGAGCGCGATGCCGGCCACGACACCCGCGAGGCTGCCGATGAGGCCGATGGCGAGCGCCTGGCGCAGGACGATCCCGAGCACCTGCCGCGAGGTCGTGCCGGCGGCGCGCAGCAGCCCGAGCTCGCGCGTCCGCTCCCCGACCATCATCGCCAGCGTGTTTCCGACCAGGAATGCCCCTACCACCAGCGCCACCAGCCCGAACAGGAAGGCCACGCCCACGAAGCTCGTCTGCGCCGATGCCAGCCGTGCGGCGGCGTCGTCGGCGGTCTCGACCACGAAGGGCTCGGCGAGGGTCGCCGTCACCCGCTCGGTCGCGGCCTCCGGGTCGCCGGCACCGGCGGCGAGCTCCAGGTCGATCGCGCGAATCGGTGCCGGGATCTCGAACGCGTCGTCGAGGGTCGAGCGGAGCATCACCAGCACGTCGCCGCCGTCGAGCGCAGCGATGCCACTGTCCGCCAGCAGCCCGACGATACGCAGCGGCGGCATGCCCTCCCGTCGGCCGCCCAGCAGGAGCTCGTCTCCGAGTCCCAGCCCGTGCCGCGCGGCCCACGAGGCGGGGACGAGCGCATCGGTCGGGCTGTTCGCCGACAGGGCCACGCCCTCGGTGACGCGCGGCTCGCGCACCGCCGCATCGGCCTCCGGGTCGATGCCGACCACCAGCAGCGAGAAGACCTGCTCGTCCTCCCCGGGAAGGGTGGACACGAGGAGCCGGCGCTCGGAGACCGGGGCCGCGGTGGCGACCTCCGGCAGTGCTCGGAGGGCCTGCAGCGTGCGCGGCTGGAAGCCGGCATCGGCGAATGCGCGCAGCCGGAGATCGGCATTCCCCAGCAGGTCGGCGGTGGCGCTGCGCAGCGCCTGCTGCGACGACGAGCCGGCCACGATCGTGGCGGTGACCACCGCCACACCCAGCGCGACACCGGCGATGGCGAGGGCCGTGCGCAGCGGGCGGGCGAGGAGCCCGCGCCAGGCGAGCGACGCCAGGCGCATCGGCCTAGAGCCCGAGCGCGGCGAGCCGTCGAATGAGCGGCTTCGCGTCGTGGTCCCGGCGTCGCCCGAGGTCGATCTCGTCGCGAATCTCGCCATCGCGGACGACGAGGACGCGATCGGCGTAGGCGGCTGCGCGCGCATCGTGGGTGACGAGCACGATCGTCTGTCCCAGCCGATCGGCCGAGTCCCACAGCAGGTCCAGGATCTCGGCGCCGGTCGTGTAGTCCAGATTGCCGGTGGGCTCATCGGCCAGGAGGATTGCCGGACCGGTTGCCAGCGCGCGGGCGAGGGCGACCCGTTGCTGCTCGCCGGCCGAGAGCTGGTCAGGCTGGTGATCCGCCTTGTCGGACAGGCCGACCATCGCCAGCAGCTCGTCGATCCGGGTCCGATGGCGGTTGGCCGAGTCGCCGGCGATGAGGAACGGGAGAGCGACGTTCTCCGCCACCGTCAGCAGCGGGATGAGGTTGAAGAACTGGAACACGAAGCCGGTCTTGTCGCGGCGCGTGAGGGTGCGCGCCTCCTCCCCGAGCGCCGAGATGCCGATGCCGTCGATGACGACCTCGCCCGAGGTCGGCAGGTCGAGCCCGCCGAGGAGGTGGAGCATCGTCGACTTTCCCGACCCTGACGAGCCCATGATCGCCACGAACTCGCCCTGCTCGACGGCGAGGGAGACGCCGCGGAGCGCCTCCACCTCGGTCTCGCCGACCGCGTAACGCTTGACGAGGTCGCGAGCCTCGAGGATGACCGGCATGCGCCGCAGTCTACGAGCCACGGGCGTCGCCCGTCAGAGTGATCCCACCAGAGTGATCGCTGGCAGCAGTCAGGGGTGGCGGGGACGGGTCGTCCCGGCGAGATCAGGCCCCGCGGCGGTCAGCCGAAGAGGAAGCCGATGACGGCGCCGATGATCCCCTCGATCAGGCCGACCTCGGCGGGCTCGGCCGCACGAACTTCGAGATCGACTGCCGTCTCCGCGACTGCCGCTGCCCGTTCGGGCGCGGTCGCTGCGGTGACCGGGGCTCCGACCTGCGCGGCGACGACGTCGTCGAGCACCAGCGGGATCGCGACGTTGACACGCCGGACCGGCGTCGAAACGACGACCGACGCGCCGTCCAGGCCGGCCGCGGAGACCGGCCGCTGCGGTGTCTCGACCGCGACCAGCTTCGGCTCCGGCTCGGGCTCCGGCTTCGGCTGCGAGACGGTCTGGGCAGGCGGCGTGTAGCCGCCACCGCCGCCACCGCCACCGCCACCACCGGGCGGGGGCGCGGGTGCGGGCGCCGGTGCGGCGGCCGGGGCCTGGAGGAACAGCTCGGTGTACATCCGGGTGTTCTGGACGTAGCCCTGGAACATCTGGTTGTCGGCCGCCGCTGCCCCGACCCCACCGTGCGTGAACGCAGCGGTCAGAACGTTGGCGCGGTGGCCGGGCGAGGCCATGAACTTCTCGTGGACGCGGACGGGTGAGTACGAGTCATCGAGGCCGGAGTTCCAGCCGATGTTCTCCCCGGCCCACACGTAGTTCAGGCCGTTGCTGTCGTAGTAGGCGTAGACCAGGCAGCCGCAGCCAGCAATCGTGTGGCTGAAGTAGTCCTTGGCCAGCATGTCGGAGCTGCGCCATCGGGCCAGGCCGATGAGGGTCGAGTGCTGCTGGAGCGGGGCCATGCCGTTGTTGACTCGCGCGCCGTTGAGCAGCTGCCAGAGGGTGGCCTCCGCCGATCCCTGGTTCCAACCGGTCGTCACCGCCGGTGACCAGGTGAGGAGGCCCGCTGCGATCAGGGCGCTGAGTCCGAGGCCGAGGGTCCTGGTAACGATCCGTCGTGGCTGCGTCGCGGTCCCGCTGACTGACATCCAATGGCTCCGGTGGCGTGCGTGCTGTGGAAAGCGGGCGGCTCGGCGCCCACCGGTACGCTACGGGTGCCGGCCGGCGGAATCTGTAGCCGACTCGTCCGGGTGCACCCCCTGACCCAGCGGCGGTGGAGTACCGGTCCGAGCCGGGACGAATGGGTCAGCACGCCCCGGCACGCGACGTGCATCCGGGGCGGCGAGCGGAACGTACGAGATCGATATGACCAGGAACCACACCGTGCTCGTCGTGGACGACGAGCCAAGCGTCCGGGCACTCTACGTGGACGCCCTGGTCGAGTCCGGCCACCGCGTCGAGGCGGTCGCCGACGGCGCCGAAGCACTCGCGAGGCTCCGAGATGGCTCGGTGCCCTGCGTCGTGCTGAGCGACCTGCGCATGCCGCGCATGGACGGCTGGGAGCTGTCGCGCGCGGTCGCCGACGACCCACAGCTGAGCAGCGTCCCGGTCGTCGTGCTCACCGGCGATCGGATGCTCTCGTTCACCTCACCGGCCCGCGACAAGCCGTACGGCAGCAGTGAGCTCGACGCGCTCGTCGAGCGGTCCTGCCGGCTGCACCGGGTCGCGCCGCACGGGATTCCCGCCCCGGCAGGGCCGGAGGGCGGCGGGGGCTAGCCCCGGTCCTCGTCTCGGGCGTCGCGATCCGACCGCTCGTCCAGCAGCTGCTCCGCGGCGGTGCGCAGGTCGGCGGCCGTCTCGCCGATCTCGCCGGCGGCAGATCGTTGCTCTCCGGCGGCCACGCGCAGGTCGCCGGCGGCGGCCCGCAGCTCGGTCGAGGCGTCGTCGAGATCCTCGGTTGCCTCTGCGCGGGCCTCGACGGCAGCGGACTCGGCCGCCTCGACTTCCTCCTCCTCGACGCGATCCGCCGCCATTGCCGCGAGCTCCTCGGGCGTCGCCTCCGGCGACTCCAGGCGAATCTCCTCGAGCACGTCCTCCATCTCGGCCGACGGGGTCTCCTCGATGGCGCGCAGGTTCACGAAGTAGTTGAAGAAGACGTTCGCGACCGCAAGGATCGGGATCCCGAATAACGCTCCCCACAGGCCCGCCACCTGGGCGCCGACCAGCAGGCCGATCAGCACGAGCAGCGGATGCATGCCGAGCGCCTCGCGCATCAGGCGGGGCTGGAGGTAGTTCACGAGCACGGTCTGCACCACCAGCAGCACCGGCGCCACGATCCAGACCCAGTCGGTGAAGATGGCCGCCGCGACGATGGGCGGCACGAGCGCCAGCGGTGGGCCGAAGAACGGAATAAGCATGGCCAGCGCGGACGCCGTGGCGATCACGAAGCCGTACGGGAGCTCCAGGACCACGATGACGATGACGGTCAGCAGGGTCTGGATGGCGGCCAGGATGATTTGGGCGCGGAGGAAGCCGCCGAACGCCCGAGACACGTTGCGCTCGAGGATCTCGAACTCGTCGTGGTAGCGGTTCGGGACCACCCGCTCGAGCTTGGCGATGATCCCCGAGCTGTCCGCCAGCATGTACAGGCTGAGGATGACGACCAGCACCAGGGCGCCCAGGACGGCGACCGTGACCTCCGGGACGTCACCGATGATCGACTGGACGGTGCCCGCCATCCTGGCTTCGGCGTCCCGGTAGAGGTCGACCAGATTGACCTCGAAGTTGCCGAAGGCGACGAGGTCGGCCCACTCCCGCAGTGTCCCCTCGATGCGTGCCCGGGTGAGCGGGAAGTCGGCGGCCATCTTGGCAGTGTTCGCCGCAAGGGCCGACACGGCGTAGAAGAGGAGAAAGCCGCTCCCGATCAGCGTCGCGAAGAACGTCACCCCGATGGCCGCACCGCGTGAGATGCCACGCCGCTGCGTCAGCCATGCCACCACCGGCGACAGGACGAAGGCGAGCAGCCACGCCACGAAGACGATCAGCACGATCTGCGCGAATCCGGCCAGGATCTGGATGACCAGGGCCAGCAGCAGCAGCCCGACGTAGATCGTGGCGAGGACGATGAAGGCCGATCGCCACCATCGCTCGCGCCGGCCTCGTGTGGCGTCTTCTTCCGGAGTCAGCATCGCGCCGGATCATGGCAGCCGTGCGACTTCCGCGTCCATCGTCTGCGGCGCGTGCGCGTGCCCGCGTGCCGGTCGGCCCGTGGAATCGGTCCGATTCGCCCTCACCGCCGGCCGGCTCGCGCCCTAGCCTCGACGTGCAGGACTGCACCTCGAGGAGCCCGATCCGGTGATCGCGGCAGGAAAGGAAGGACGACCAATGAAGGTCAATGACGTCATGACGCGCGGCCCGATCACCGTCTCCCCGGATACGAAGCTGCGGGAGCTCGCGCACCTGCTCACCGAGCATCAGATCAGCGGTGTGCCGGTCGTGGACGAGACCGGCCGATGCATCGGCGTGGTCTCGGAAGGCGATCTGCTCGTGAAGCAGCTCAGCCGGCCGCTCTCCCGACGCCTGCCGCTGGAGTGGATCATCGGCGAACGCCACGATCCGGCCGAGCTGCGGCGCCGCGCCGCCACGACCGCCGCCGAGGCGATGACCGCCCCACCGATCACGATCACCGCCGACCGGCCCGTTCGCGAGGCGGCCGCGCTCATGGTCGACCGCGAGATCAACCGCCTCCCCGTCGTCGCCGCCGGCCGGCTGGTCGGGATCATCACCCGCTCCGACATGGTGCGCGCGTACCTGCGCCTCGACGAGGAGATCCTGCATCTCATCCGCGACGACGTGATCCGCCGGACACTGTGGCTCGACCCGGCCACCTTCGAGATCGCCGTGAGCGAGGGAATCGTCCGCATCGGCGGCACGATCGACCGGCGGTCGACGGCGCGCATCCTCGAGAAGCTGATCGCGCTGGTCGACGGCGTGGTCGAGGTCCAGAGCCGCCTGGAGTGGGAGCTGGACGACAGCGCACTGCAGCCCGCGGGCGACGATGAGCCGGAGCCGACCGCGGCCTCCGTCACCGCGAGGGAGCATCCGCAGCCACTCCACCGCTGAGGCGGCCGCGCCACGGGCAAGCCGGGCGCCCCCTCGTCGGGGGCGCCGCTCGGCTCAGCGGCCGGTCAGCCGACGAACGGCCGCCAGCACCAGCCCGAACACCAGCCCGGCAACCACGCCACCCGCCGCGACCTCGCGCCATCCGGCGAGCACCCGCGCGCCTGGCGCCATGACGATCCGCGGCGCGAGCGCCAGGCCGATGGTGCTTCCCTCGCGCGCGTCGATCTGCTTCGTGAGTGCCAGCAGCGAGCCACCCTGCTGCATGCGGACGCCTCCGAGGGCCACCAACGTCCCGACGCCACCCTCACGGATCTCCGCGTCGCCGCCGGCAACCAGGAACCCGCCGCCGCCCTGGCGCAGGTGAAGATCTCGCCCGGCGAGGAACGTCCGCCCCCCGCCCCGGGACAGCGAGACGTCTCCGCTGGCGACCACCGCCCCGACCATTGCCTGGTCGATGGTGGCCTGCCCCGTGCGGACCAGGCCGACTGCGCTCTGCGTGACGTTCGCGTCGCCGGCGTCCAACCGTGCCACCCCGGTCCGTCGCCGGGTCGTGGTTCGCTCCCGCTCAACCGTCGTTGGCATCGGGCATCTCCTCTCTGAGCAATTGGGCGTCCATGGTGCACCCGATGGCGGCTGCCGCGCGAGGGCCGAACGGCCCGAGGTTCTTGGATTCGATATCGGTCTATATTGACAATCATCAATCTATGGCCGAAGATGCGCATGACAACCACGCCATCGAGGTCCGCTCAACACATGGACATTCCCCTGCGTCTCGTCGGCGCCGCGCGATCGGCCGACTTCGCGCGCGCTGCCGCCGATCGTCGAGACGAAACCCTGATGCAGCGCCGCCGGCGCCGGGTCCTCGGCCGCTTCCCTGTCGAGCAGGGGTGCACGCCGTGCACCGCCGTCTGACCTGACGCGATGCGCAGCACCGATCCCGACGTCCAGCTCCTGTCGGCCCTCGCCGACCCGGTCCGCCTGTCGATCGTCCGGCAGCTGGCCACCGCCGCCGATGTCTGCGCCTGCGACTTCACCGAGTGCTGCACCGTCAGCCAGCCGACGATCAGCCATCACCTGAAGGTGCTCCGCGAGGCCGGCGTCGTCGTCAGCGAGCGCCAGGGAACGAACATCGTGTACTCCCTGTCCCCCGACTTCGCGCGCCGTTGGGCGGGGATCGCGGGCAGCTTCACCACCCTCGTTCAGATCGCGTAGGAGACCCGACCGATGACGAACCAGATCCACGAGCAGGTCCGCGAGCGCTACGCCGCCGCGGCCGTCCAGGCAGCTTCCGGGACTGGCGCCTGCTGCGGCCCCGAGGAGGGCATCGGCGCCGGCCTGTACACCGCCCTCGAGCAGGCGGAACTGCCTGGTGCAGCGGTCCTGGCCTCGCTCGGCTGCGGCAATCCGATCGCCGTGGCGGAGCTCCGCGAGGGGGAGCGCGTGCTCGACCTCGGGTCCGGCGGCGGGATCGACGTCCTGCTGTCGGCGAAGCGGGTCGGGCCGACCGGCCGGGCCTTCGGCGTGGACATGACCGATGAGATGCTCGCGCTCGCCCAGCGCAACGCCGCCGAGGCGGGCGCCACCAACGTCGAGTTCCTGAAGGGCACCGTCGAGGCGCTGCCGCTGCCGGCCGACTCGATCGACGTCGTCATCAGCAACTGCGTCGTGAACCTCGCCGCCGACAAGCCGGCCGTGTTCCGCGAGATCGCCCGCGTCCTGCGCCCGGGCGGGCGCATCGGCATCACCGACATCCTCGCCGAGGATGCCCTCACGCCCGAGCAGCGCGCCGAGCGGGGCTCGTACGTCGGCTGCATCGCCGGGGCGCTCTCCTTCAGCGAGTTCGAGGCCGGACTGCGCGAGGTTGGACTGGCCGATGTCTCCCTCACCTCGACCCACACCGTCGCCGACGGCATGCACAGCGTGATCGTCAAGGCCGCAAAGCCGGCCGATGCGGCACCGTGGGCTCCTCCAGCGCGCGAGCTGCCGGTAGCCGCCGATGCCGGGTGCTGCGGTGGCGGGGGCTGCTGCTGAGCAAGGCGGTATTCGCCCCCTGGGAACAACGGCCACATCCTGGCTGAACTGGCCCGCGCCTGGCACAGGCGGCCACGCAGCACGGTTGTTGGTGGCCGTTAGTCCCACGTGCGGACCTACGCGAGGCGGGCGGGGCTAGAATCGGCGTCCCGTGCCGATCACCGACCGCTCCTACCGTGCGCTGCTGCGCGTCCCGACCCTCGGCCGGGTGCTGCTCAGCATGCAGATCGCGCGCGTCGCGCAGTCGATGGTCGGCGTCGCGCTCGTCCTGTTCACGCTGGACCGATACGGCTCCCCCGCCTTCGCCGGCTTCGTCACCTTCGCGAGCGTCTTCCCCGGCCTGCTGATCAGCCCCATCGCCGGGGCACTCCTGGATCGGCACGGCCGCATCCGGCTGGTGCTGCTCGACTACCTCGTGGCGCTGGCCGCGATGGCGGTGGTCGGCATGCTGGCCCTCGGCGACATGCTGCCGGGTCCGCTGCTGCTGCTCATCGCAGTGGTCTCTTCGCTGACCTCGATCCTGAGCCATGTCGGGCTGCGCAGCCTCTTCCCGATCCTCGTGCCGGAACCGCTGTGGGAGCGGGTCAACGCCGTGGATTCCAACGGCTACGTGGCGGCCACGATCGTCGGGCCGCCGATCGCCGCGACCCTGGTCGCCGTGCTCGGCGGGCCGATGGCGCTGCTCATCATCGGTGCCTGTTTCGGCGTCGCGGCCGCCATCCTGATCGGCGTTCCCGAGCCCGACTCCCCGACCGCCTCGACCGGTCGCGTCTTCGCCGATGCCTGGGCCGGCCTGCAGTACACGTGGCGCAACTCGACCCTGCGCGGCCTGGGCTTCGCCATCACCCTGGGCAACCTGGCGCACGGGATGACCAGCATCGTGATCCCGCTGATCGTCATCGGCAGATTCGGCCTGTCGGAGGCGGTTGTGGGCCTGGTGTTCGCGGCATCCGGCATCTCGGGGGTGACATCGGCCTTTGCCTTCGGTCGGATGAGCACCCGCGGGAAGGAATGGTCGCTCCTGGTGTGGCCGATGGTGGCGCTGGTGCCGACCGTCGCGCTGCTTCTGGTGGCGGCCGGCCAGGCATCGGTGCCGCTCGGCCTGGCGCTCCTGGTGATCGAGATGCTGCTCGTCGGGTTCCTGATCGGCCCGATGGACATCGCGCTGTTCACCGTCCGCCAGCGACGGACCGATCCGGCCTGGATGGGCCGTGCCTTCGCCGTATCCATGGCCTTCAACTATCTCGGCATGCCAATCGGTGCGGCGCTGGCCGGGCTGCTCGCCGATCGATCGATCGAGACCGCCATCCTGGTGCTCGGGGTCGGCGGCTCCATCCTCGCCGCGATCGCCGCCGCCGCCCTCATCCCGCGTCACGAGCCGGCCGTGGCGGTACCGCCCGCGTAGTCACCCCGCGGGCACAACGGCCACTTTCTGGCCGATGTGGCTCGCCCCTGGGACGAATGGCCAAGCAGCACGCCCCTCCCTGGCCGCTGGTCCCAGCAGGTGGGCATAGGCGGCCACTTCCTGGCTATACAGCCACCTCCGGAATAACGGTCCAGCGCCGAGGGCGCACAACGCGTATCGTCCGGGCGTGCCAGTCATCCGACGCTCCACTGCACCGGCCCTCGCCCTCGCCCTCGTCCTCGCGGCCTGCACCGCACCGACCGCCTCGCCTTCGGCCGCCGATGGCGCGCCGGAGCAGGCCGAGATCACGGTCGGCACGCTGCCGATCGTCGACGTCGCGCCGATCCACATCGCCATCGAGGAGGGGCTGTTCGCCGCCGAGGGCCTGACCGTCACCGTCGAGGTGACGCAGGGCGGCGCGGCCGCCATCCCCGCGCTGGTGGGCGGCGACCTCGACATCGCGTACGGTGCCTGGCCGTCGTTCCTGATCGCGAACTCGCAGGGGCTCGAGTTGCGAGCCGTGGCCGATGGCACCGCCGCGCGTCCGGGCTTCACCGAGCTGCTCGCCATGCCGGGATCGGCGCTCCAGGCGAATCCGGCGGGCCTCGCCGGCACGCGGATCGCGGTCAACACCCTGGGCAACCTCGGCGAGCTCGCGGTGCGCTCGGCGCTCGTCGAAGCCGGGCTGGAGGCCGATGCCGCCGAGCTGGTGGAGATTCCCTTCCCGGACATGGGAGCGGCGCTCGAGCGCGGCGATGTCGACGTCATCTGGGCGAGCGAGCCGGTGGCGACCCTGGCGCGGGAGACGCTGGGGGCCGTCCTGGTGATCGACTCCTACGTGGGTTCCATGGAGGGATTCCCGGTGGCCGGGTACCAGGCATCGGCGGAGTTCGTCGACGCCAATCCGCGAACCGTCGCCGCGTTCCAGCGAGCCCTTTCCGCGGCCGTCGAGCGCATCGCCAACGATCCGGAGCTCGTGCCCGGCATCGCCCCCGACTTCACGAGCCTGGAGCCGGAGCTCGCGAGCCACGTGGCGCTCCCCGACTTCCGGGCGCGCCTGGATCCTGCCGACCTGCAGCGCGTCCACGACTTCCTCCTCGAGTTCGGCCTCCTCGAATCCGAGCTCGACGTCGAGGCGCTCGTCGTTCCCTGGGACTGACCCGCCGATGAGGAGCGGCAGCGCCGGCCGCGAGACTCGCGTCGCAAGGGGCGCGGCGGGCCTGGCGATGCTGTTCCTGCTCGCCGAGCTCGTCACGCGGCTCGAGATCGTGGATCCGACCTACCTTCCGCCCGCGTCAAGCGTCGTCGTCGCGACCGGACGCGTGCTCATCGACCCGGCGTTCCTCGGCCACGTCGCCGCCACGCTCGCGGCGTGGGCCATCGGGCTGGGCCTGGCGCTGACGGTCGCGGTGCCGATCGGCGTCATCCTGGGCTCGTCCTGGCGCAGCTATCTCGCCTCGACCGCGGCCATCGAGTTCCTGCGCCCCATCCCGTCGGTCGCGCTCATCCCGCTCGCCATCCTGCTGCTGGGCCGGGGCCTCGACATGAAGGTGCTGCTGGTCGCGTACGCATCGGTGTGGCCGATCCTGTTCAACACGATCTACGGCGTCCGCGAGGTCGACCCGCTCGCCCGCGACACCGGGCATGCCTTCGGCCTGGGCCGCGCGGCGGTGCTGTGGCGCATCGTCCTGCCGGCCGCGTCGCCGTTCATCGCCACCGGCGTACGCGTCTCGGCGTCCATCGCCCTGATCCTCGCGATCAGTGCCGAGCTGATCGCCGGCGGGACGCAGGGGCTCGGAGTCTGGATGCTGGCGAACTCGCAGACCGGCGTGCCGCGCGAGCTGCTGTATGCCGGGATCGTCGTTGCGGGGCTTCTCGGCCTGGCGCTCAACGCGCTGCTCGAGACCGGGGAGCGCCGGCTGTTCGCCTGGCATCCACGACTCAGAGGCGCTCGATGAGCCCCGCTGGCGCCGCGATGCGGCTCAGCGTGCTCGCCGGGCTCGCCGTGGCCTGGCAGCTCGCCGCCCTCGTCGCGGACGACCCGATCAGCCTGCCCGCGTTCACCGAAGTGGTCGCTCGGGTGTGGTCCACCTGGGCGGCCGATCCGACCGCCTGGAGCAACGCGATCGGGCCGAGCCTCGCACGTCTGCTTGCCGGCTGGTCGATGGCCGTGGTTGCGGGAGTCGTGATCGGAACGATCCTCGGACTGTCGGCGACGGCGCGCGACTACCTCGGCCCGACCATCAGCTTCCTGCGTGCGATTCCGCCGCCGGCGCTGCTCCCGCTGTTCATCGTGCTGCTCGGCATCGGCGACGGCATGAAGGCGGCCGTGATCGGCTTCGGAGCCGTCTGGCCGATCCTGCTCAACACCGCGGACGGCGTCGCCTCGGTCGATCCGCTGCAGCGCGACACGGCCCGCGCCTATCGCATCGGCTTCCGGGACGAGCTCATTCGGATCGTGCTGCCGGCCGCCGCGCCGAGGATCTTCGCCGGCCTGCGCATCAGCCTGTCGATCGCCGTGATCCTGATGGTGATCTCCGAGATGATCGCCACCGTCGACGGGGTCGGCTTCGCCCTCGTCCAGGCGCAGCGCAGCTTTCGCACCCTCGACGTATGGGCCGCGATCGTGGTGCTCGGGATCATCGGCTTCTCGCTCAACGCCGCGCTGGGCGTCGTCGAGGGACGCGCGCTGCGGTGGCATCGTGGCGCGATGAGGACGGAGGCATGAACGAGCCCCTGCTCGAGGTGCAGGCACTCCACTACGACTACGGCGACGACGCGGATGGCGGGCCGCCCGCGCTCGACGACATCTCGCTCAGTGTCGCGCGCGCCGAGTTCGTCGTCGTGGTCGGTCCGTCGGGGTCGGGCAAGACGACGCTGCTCCGCTGCCTTGCCGGCCTCCAGCTGCCGACGCGTGGTGACGTCCGCCTCCACGGGACGCCGATCACCGACGTCCCCGACGAGCTGGCGATCGTCTTCCAGGACTACGGCCGGTCGCTCTTTCCGTGGATGACGGTCCGGCAGAATGTCGAGATGCCGCTCCGACACCGTGGGCTCCCGGCCGCAGAGCGCCGCGACCGCATCGACGGCGCCCTGGACGAGGTCGGGCTCGGCGGTCGCGGTGGCCGCTTTCCGTGGCAGCTCTCCGGCGGCATGCAGCAGCGCGTGGCGATCGCCCGCGCGATCGCCTATCGGCCCGAGATCCTCCTCATGGACGAGCCCTTCGGATCGGTCGACGCGCAGACACGCGCCGATCTCCAGGACCAGCTGCTCGATGTGTGGCGCGCGCATGACAGCACGATCGTGATGGTGACGCACGACATCGACGAGAGCGTGTACCTGGCGGATCGGGTCGTGGTCCTGTCGCGACCGCCGACCCGCGTGGCCGCCGAGATCCCCGTCGACCTGCCGCGGCCGCGCGACCAGATCGAGACCAGGGCATCGGCTCGCTTCGTGGCGCTTCGGTCCGAGGTCGCGCGACTCGTCAAGCGCCCGCAACCGAGCGCCTGAGCCGATGAGCGACAAGGTCGCCACCATGCGGGACGCCATCGCCGAGCTGGTGCGGGACGGCGACACGGTGGCGATCGAGGGCTTCACCCACCTCATCGGCTTCGCGGCGGGCCACGAGATCATCCGGCAGGGCCGCCGCGACCTGACCCTGGCGCGGCTGACGCCGGACCTGGTGTACGACCAAATGATCGCAGCGGGCGTCGCGCGGAAGCTGGTGTTCAGCTGGCTCGGCAACCCGGGTGTCGGCAGCCTGCACGGCATCCGTCGCCGCCTGGAGGCCGATGCAGACGCCGCCCAACGCCTGGAGATCGAGGAGTACAGCCATTTCGGCATGGTCGGCCGATACACCGCCGGGGCGTCGAAGCTCCCCTTCTTCCCGCTGCGCTCCTACGTGGATTCCGACCTGCCGCGTGCGAATCCGCGCATCCGCCCGATCGCCTCGCCCTACGGGGACGAGACGGTCTACGCCGTGCCGCCACTCAACCCTGACGTGACCATCGTCCACGCCCAGCGTGCATCGGCCGCCGGCGACACCCAGGTCTGGGGCCTGGTCGGCTGCCAGAAGGAGGCGGCCTTCGCCGCCGATCGGGTGATCGTGGTGGTCGAGGAGCTGGTCGACGAGTCCGTGATCCGCGCCGATCCCAATCGCACGCTCATCCCCGGGCTGATCGTGGATGCCGTGGTCGTCGAGCCGTGGGGCGCGCACCCGTCCTACGCGCAGGGCCACTACGACCGCGACAACGCGTTCTACCTCGAGTGGGACGCGATCAGCCGCGACGAGGCGCGTCTCCAGGCCTGGCTGGCCGAGTGGGTCCACGGGGTGTCCGGGCGCGCCGAGTACCTCGCCAAGCTCGGCGCCGGCCGGCTCGAGGCGCTGAAGCCGGGACCCGCACCATCGGGCGAAGTCGACTACGGGTCGTACCGATGAGCGACGACTTCACGAAGTCCGAGATGATGATCGTGGCCGCCGCGCGCCAGCTCGCCGGCCGGCGCGTCTGCTTCGTCGGCGTCGGGCTGCCGAACATCGCGGTCAACCTCGCCGCGCGCACGGTGTCACCGGGCCTGGAGCTCGTCTACGAGGCCGGCGTGTTCGGGGCACGGCCGGCGCGGCTGCCACTGAGCATCGGCGACCCGACGATCGTCACCGGCGCCACCGCCGCCGTGAGCATGTTCGAGCTCTTCGCCTTCTACCTCCAGGGCGGGCTGATCGACGTCGGGTTCCTGGGCGGGGCGCAGATCGATCGGTTCGGGAATCTCAACACCACGGTCATCGGCCCCTACGATGCGCCGACCACGCGCCTGCCGGGATCGGGCGGCGCGTGCGAGATCGCCATCAACGCCGGCGAGATCTTCGTGATCATGCGGCAGAGCCGGCGGAGCTTCGTGGAGCGCCTCGACTTCCAGACCTCGCCGGGCAACCTGGCCGCCCGGGGCGAGGCCGATGGGCCGATGCGCCGCCCGGGCCGCGGCCCGTCGGTGGTCGTCACCGACCTGGCGGTCTTCCGCTTCGACGCCGATGGCGAGATGACGGTCGAGTCGCT
>Ga0214468_1000348_pt1 | contig 14978 bp, 12 predicted proteins | sample RVTome_9_FD_187334 | JGI IMG/M metagenome (GOLD analysis project Ga0214468, IMG submission 187334) | Soil microbial communities from uranium-contaminated site in the Upper Colorado River Basin, Wyoming, United States - RVT155D38 HiSeq ...
TCCAGTCCGGCGAGTCTGGGGCTCTCCGCGTCGATCACGACGAAGTCGGCGGCGCCCCCCACCGACAACCCCCTCGCCGGGAATCCGAGGCACCGGGCGCCACCGGTGGTGGCGGCTCGCATCAGGATGGCCGGATCCATCACCCCGCGGCGACCGGTGCGGAGACGTTGATGCATTTCCACACCCCTGGCCTCCTCGAAGAGATCGATGACGGCGTGGGAGTCGGAGCCAACCGAGAGGTCGGCGCCCGCTTCGACCAGGTCTGATGCCGGTCCCAGCCCGTCGGCGAGGTCGCGCTCGGTGGTGGCGCAGAAGCAAACCCCGCTTTGGGAGCCGCCGATGGCTCCCACATCGGCGGGAGTGAGATGTGTGGCGTGTACCAGAGTCGTCATCGGGCCGAGCAGACCGGCTTCTTCGAGCAGACCGGTCGGTGTCATCCCGGTCGCTTCCAGACAGTCGCGATTCTCCGCGGCCTGCTCCGAGACGTGAATGTGAATCGGTCTCGAGTCGGCGACTCTCTCCCGGACCCGGCGTAGCCCATCGAGGGGAACGGCCCGCACCGAATGCGGGGCGACCCCGATGACCACGTCGTCGGCGTCGTCGTACCAAGCCGACAGCCGGTCGACCCGATCGAGCCAGTCGTCGACGCGCCCGTCGCTGAACCTCTCCTGGTACGGGTGCAGCGGCCGGTCGTCGAAGCCGGCTCTGAAGTAGCCGACGTCGAGCAGGCAAATCCTGATGCCGGCGCGTCGTGCTGCCCTGATGAGGGCGTGTCCCATCTCGTTGGGGTCGTCGTAGGAAGCCCCTCCCGGCTGATGATGTACGTAGTGGAACTCGCCGACGGCGGTGATCCCGGCCATCGCCATCTCGACATAGACCGCGGTGGCTATCTCTTCGTAGCTCTCGGGGGTCAGGTCCTCTGCCATCTCGTACATGCGCTCCCGCCAGAGCCAAAAGTCGCCGCCCTGACGATGGGTCTTTCCCCGTAGCAGTCGGTGAAATGCGTGGGAGTGGGCGTTCACCAACCCGGGCACGACGATGCCTTCGAGATGCGTTGCTGAGGTCGCTGACGATCTCGGTGAGATAGACGCGATCACACCCTGACTCATCTCGAGGTTGACATCTTCGTCGAGTCGCTCACTTCCGAGCCAGACGGTGTCTGCGTGCCACATGTTGTTGGCGCGTCGATTGGTGGTCTGGGCCACGGATGCCTCGAATGAGAGATGGAGCGGCGAATCCTAAGACGGCTCGACACGCATGTCGCGCCTGGGGTTAGGGTTGTCTTCAGTGTGTTGGCGGGAGAAAAGGCCGACGCCGCCCCCCGAAGGCGAGGAAACTAATGGAGAGAGCTAGACGACGCGCTCAAATGGAAAGATTCGACGCGATAAGGAGACGATCCACACCGCTCCAGAACCACGTGATCGACGAGGTTCAATACGGGAAGATCACAAGACGCGAGTTTCTGAGAAGGGGGTCTCTGCTCGGCCTTTCCTTCCCGGTGATGGGGATGGTCCTCTCTGCTTGCGCCGAGGAAACCGCCGGCACGACAACCACTGCCGCGGCGGGAGCCACGACCGTGGCTCCTGGGACCACTGGAGCGCCCGGCACAACGGCGGCAGCCGGTCCGGTGACGGTGAGAGTGGGAGTGGATCAGACTGCGGTCGGTATCGACCCCGTGTTGATCAATGACGAAGCTGGTCTGTCTCTGCTCGGCCAGACCGCCCAATACCTCGTGTTTTCTGACACCGACCTGAACGCGGTGCCGGTGCTGGCCGAGAGCTGGGAGCCCAACGACGCGGCTGACGTCTGGACGTTCCATCTCAACCCGAGTGCCACTTTCCACGACGGCTCGCCGGTCACTGCCGACGACGTGGCGGCCACATTCAACGGCCCGATTGCCGAGGGAAACGCCGCCTCGGCCTACGGGACGTTCGGGTTCTCGGCGGGCAACGCCGTCGCTGTCGACGAAATGACCGTGGAGTTCACACTCGACCAGCCGAATGGCGTCTTCCCGTTCTTCGTGAGTTCCGACAACTACAACGCCGCCATTCTGCCGGTGTCGTTCTGGGAGAACTACTCGGAGGGCAGCTACGAGCAGAGCTTTGTCGGGTCCGGGCCTTGGATCAACGAGAGCTTCGACCCCGGCGTTTCGGCCGTATACGTTAAGAATGAGGATTACTGGGGTGACAACAGCGCCCAGCCAGCTCGAATGGAGGTGACCTTCTTCGCGGATGACGCGGCGGCCGTCACCACCTTCCAGGAGGGCAGGCTCGACGTCATCCACAGCATCTCGTTCGCGGCAGCGGATGCCCTGATTGACGATCCGAACGCGATCATCCAGAACATCTCGACGGCCCAGCACCGACAGGTGTATTTCGATGTCTCGTCTCCGCCATTCGACGACGCGAGGGTGCGTCAGGCGATCGCACTGACTTTGGAACGCCCGGTCTTGATCGATGGCCTTCTTGGCGGATTCGGTGTTGCCGGCAACGACCATCCCATCTGGGAGGGCTACCCGATGTACAACGCCGATGCGGTCGAGCAACGCTCGGTCAACCTGGAAATGGCCCAGCAGCTCCTGGCCGATGCCGGCTATCCAGAGGGTTTCACCGCGCCACTCGACACCTTATCGTTCAACGAGGTGGAGGACTTGGCTCAGTTGATCCAGGCATCGGCAGCACAGATCGGGGTGACCCTCGAGGTCGGGGTTTACGACTCCGGCACCTACTACTCCGACTACTGGCTGGCGGCGGCGGGATCGATGGGCATAGTCAACTACGGGCACCGGGGTGTTCCCCAGGTGTACCTGGCGGCACCCCTGCTGAGTACGGGCACATGGAACGCTTCGCACTACGCCAACTCTGACTACGACGCATTGTTCGCCCAGTTCAATGCCGAGCTCGACGGGGATGCACAGCGAGATCTCGCTGGTCAGATCCAAACGCTGCTCAATGAGGAGATCCCGTATGCAGTGCCGTACTTCCTCGACTTCATCTCGGTCACGGCCGCCAACTTCGAGGGATTGGTCACCACGGGTATGGGTCACTTCGACATCGTCAATGGTGGCTTCACCGGCTGAGGCAGATGACGTGTAACAGGAGAGTCCTCTCAGATCCGGGGACTCTCCGCGCTGCTGTCTGATGTCGAGATTCGTCCTGCGCCGGATCGGGCTTGCCCTGATCACCTTGTTCCTTTTGAGCGTTCTCGTTTTCATTGGGACTCAGATGCTCCCGGGAGACGTCGGACGGCGGGTCCTCGGGCCGTTTGCCACACAGGAAGCGGTGGATGCACTCAACGCCCGTCTCGGCACCGACCGGCCGCTCCTGATCCAATACGGGGACTGGATCGGTAGCGCCCTCACCGGAGACTTGGGGTTTTCGATTTCGTTCTCCCGACCCGTCAGCGAAATGCTGGGTCGGGCCCTGGTCAACTCGTTCAAGTTGGCAGCGCTGGCCTTCGTGATCGTGGTCCCCCTCTCTCTAATCGGCGGAATCGTTGCAGCCCTCAACCGGGGGAAATTCGTGGACCGGCTCATCACAGTTGGGGGGCTGTCGGCGACGGTGATCCCCGAGTTCGTGTCCGGGATCGTGCTAATCATCGTCTTCGCCGTCTGGCTGCGTTGGCTTCCCGGCACGGCGACCGCACCACCAGGGTCGGGGTTTCTGACCCAGCTGCGATACCTGATCCTCCCGGCGATACCGCTCGTCTTGGTCCTGTTTGGCTATATCGCGAGAATCACGCGCGCCGGGGTGATCGAGTCGCTCGATGCGGATTACACGCGAACAGCCATCCTCAAGGGCCTGCCCCGGTCGACGGTCATAAGACGTGACGTCCTCCGCAACGCACTCCTTCCAACGATTGCAGTCGTTGCGTCCCAGATCGGCTACTTGATCGGTGGTCTGGTCGTCGTCGAAGTCCTGTTCAGCTATCAGGGGGTGGGCCGCCTGCTCTACGACGCAGCACAGAACGCCGATTTTCCGCTGCTCGCTGGTGGCGTCCTCGTGGTCGGGGCGGCTTTTCAGGTCTCGATGCTTCTCGCTGATCTCGCCTACTCGTGGCTGAATCCGAGGATCAGGCTCAGCTGATGTCGGTTCCTCTCGCCACCGGAGCTCAGCGCTGGAAGATCTTACGACGATCAGTCGCCTTCTGGATCGGCGCGGCCATCCTCACGATGTGGATCGTCTTCGCCATCTTTGGTGACTTCGTGACCGGCTACGACCCGCTGGGGACGCCAACCGACGTACTCAACCGGCTCGAGCCTCCATCGTCGGAACACTGGCTCGGCACCGACGAGTTGGGTCGGGATGTGCTCTCTCGGGTACTCGCCGGTGCCCGTCAGGTCTTGACCGTGGCTCTTGCCGCGACCGTCATCGGCACCGTGCTGGGAACTGCCCTCGGTTTGGTCATCGGTTACTTCGGCGGAATCGTCGACGATGCAATCAGCCGTGTCCTCGATGCCTTCCTGTCGATTCCGCTCGTGATCACCGGCATGCTGGCCTTGGCGGCGTTGGGTCCCAACACGATAGGGGTGGTAATCGTCATCGGTCTCGTCTTCACTCCGGTCATCGCGAAAACCGTGCGCGCCGCAGTACTCAGCGAGCGTCAGCTCGACTATGTGACCGCGGCCCAACTACGCAAGGAGAACCCGCTCTACATTCTCTTCGTGGAGGTGCTTCCCAATGTCTTCAGTGTCGTGGTGGTCGAGTTCACCGTTCGTCTCGGGTATGCGATCTTCACCGTCCTCGCCCTCTCGTTTCTCGGCTTCGGGGTCGAACCATCGGTGCCCGATTGGGGTCTCGCCATCTCGCAGCACTTCGGGTTTCTCACCGGTGGTGTGTGGTGGCCGGTCCTCTTCCCCGCCATCGCCATCGCATCTCTCGTCGTGGCAGTGAACCTGATAGCCGATTCCGTCTCGCAGGCGTACGAGTGATGGAGACTCCCACCGTGACCGCTCCAGCAGTGCTCGAGGTCGACCACCTGGCGATTCAGTACCGAATCGGTCCGGATTGGAAGACAGCGGTACGAGACATCTCTTTCACCGTCAACGCAGGCGAGTCCTACGGTCTGGTGGGCGAGTCGGGCTGCGGCAAGTCGACGATCGCCATGGCGATCCTGCATTACCTGCCACGAAACGGACGAGTCAGCGACGGATCGATCCGCCTCAACGGCCGCGAGTTCACCCATCTCAGCAATCGCGAGCTCCGCCAGGCGCGTGTCGGCGAGATCTCGATGGTTTATCAGGATCCGGGAACTTCACTGAACCCGTCGATCAAGATTGGAACCCAGGTGGCGGATGTGTTCGAGCTGTTGGGTGTCCCCAAACATGAGCATCGTGACCGGGTGATCGAGATACTGCGCAAGGTACAGATCGCCGATCCAAGTCGGGTGGCCGACCGTTACCCGCATCAGCTTTCCGGTGGGATGCTGCAACGTGTCGTGATCGCCATGGCAATCGCCTCGGAGCCCTCTCTCCTGGTCCTTGACGAGCCGACCACAGGACTCGACGCCACCGTGGAGGCCGAAGTCCTCGACCTGGTGGCCGGGTTACGTGACGAGATCGGCACATCGGTGCTGTTCATCAGTCACAACCTCGGCGTCATCCGCAAGATGTGTGACCGGACGTGTGTCCTCTATGCCGGTCGGATGATGGCCGAGGGGCCCACGGAGGACATCTTCACCAAGCCCCGCCACCCTTACACCGTCGGCCTGCTGCGCTGCCTCCCCAACCCTGACGTAGGCAGCCGTGACCAGATGAGTCTCGACACCATCCCCGGGTTCCTTCCCCCGCTCGGAGCCGAGATCCAGGGTTGTGTCTACGCCGAAAGATGCGCCATGTCGGAGGACATCTGTCTCGAGGTGGAGCCGGGGCTGAACGACATCGGCGGGGGAAGGGTGAGCCGCTGCCACTTCCCCGAGGAGGCGCCCAACCTGCCTCGAACCGTGGCTCCGGATCCGGTGGTACGTCAACGTAGCGGTGAGACGCTTGTCGAGATCAAAGGTGCCTCCAAGACATTCATGCAGGACGGGCATCCCGTATACGCTTTGTCGAACATCGACCTCGAAATCGAGGTAGGCGAGACGGTGGGTCTCGTGGGTGAGTCCGGCTCGGGTAAATCGACATTGGCCAAGGTGATCCTGGGCATTCATGCACCGGACGAGGGAACGGTGATCAGGCTGAGCGGTGAAGAGCTCGCCGCCGAGTTGGAGCGCCGCGGCCAGGAGGAGATCGGGGCGGTGCAGATGGTCTTCCAAAACCCGGACAGCGCGCTCAACCGCAGACACAGCGTTCATCGGATCATCGGCCGCGCCGTGCAGCTGTTATTTGGGGGCAAGCGCAGCGAACGCGAAGAGCGGATCAAATCTCTGCTTCGCGAGGTCCGGATGGGCATGCAGCACTACAACGCCAAGCCCCGTCAACTCTCGGGCGGTCTGAAGCAACGGGTGGCGATCGCTCGAGCTTTCGCCGGCTCGCCGGCGTTGGTGGTGTGCGACGAGCCCACCTCGGCCCTCGACGTCTCGGTCCAGGCGGCGATCATCAACCTCCTCGCCGAGCTTCAGGTCGAGGAGAACGTCGCCTATCTGTTCATATCCCACGATCTCAACGTCGTCCGCTACATCGCCGACCGGGTGGCGGTCATGTACCTGGGGCGGCTGATGGAGGTGGGGACGTCCCAGCGCGTGTTCTCCGGTCCAAATCACCCTTATACCGAAGCCCTCTTGTCTGCATCTCCCGAGCTGGAGGACAACAAGAGGATCAGACTCGAGGGTGAGATCCCGGAGCCCTCCAACCCACCGACAGGATGCGTTTTCCAGACCCGTTGTCCCCGGAAAATCGGGGAGATATGCGAGACGGTCGAGCCCGAGCTCGAAGAGGCTGAGCCGGGTTGGTTCAAACGCTGTCATATCCCGGTGGAAGAGTTGCGGGAGATCCAACTGGGCGTTCCCGCCTGACAAAACTCTGTTGCGGCTGGCACTTCCGGGCGAGGTGTGGCTAGGGTCCTGGGTAGGGGTCGGAAGACCTCTGGTTTCCTACGTCGGCCATTTTGGTGTGTACGCAGGCAGATAAGACTGTCTGAGAATCCGCTATAGCAGCGGATTTGAGAGGGTTCGAGCGCACTAAGTGCCGTCATCCTCCACCTACGCATTGGCCGCTCGGAAAGGCCTGGTGTGACCGCCAGCGCTCGGGAGCCACAACGCAAAGCAACCCAAGGAACATTCACAATGCAAATATCGCAGAAGCGACACTGGTCGCGTCTGGTTGCTCTCTTCGCCGTCCTGGCCATGGTCGTTGCCGCGTGTGGTGGTGACGACGAGGGAGGAGGCGAAGGCGACGGTGAGGGCCGTCTCGCCGCCATCGACATAGCTGTCGGCTCGAAAGACTTCGACGAGCAGTTGGTCCTGGGATACATCCTGGTCAGCGCGTTCGAAGCCGAAGGCGCCAACGTCACCGACCGCGTCGACCTCGGAGGGACCCAGGTTGCCCGTTCGGCACTCCTCTCCGGAGAGATCGACACCTACATGGAGTACAACGGGACCGGATGGGCCGAGCACCTCGGCAACGAGGAGGCTCCCAGCAATGACCCCGACGTGCTCACCCCGGCAGTCCGCGAGCAAGACCTCGAGGAGAACGACATACGGTGGCTGGGCCAGGCGCCATTCAACAACACCTATGGGTTCGCCTCCAGCCCCGAGACCACCGAGGCGAACGGCGGTGCGTACACCATGCAGTCGATGGCCGACTATCTCGAGGCCAACCCGGATGCGATCGTGTGCATGGAATCGGAGTTCCCTGACCGCTCGGATGGTCTGATCCTCTTCGAGGAGGCAACCGGCTACACGGTTCCCGACAGCCAGGTTCAAATTCTCCAGACCGGGGCGATCTACACCCAGACCCAGGAAGAGGAGTGTCAGTTCGGTGAGGTGTTCACCACCGACGGCCGCATCGGTGGTCTTGGCCTGACCCTCGTCGAGGACCCGGGTGTCATGATCATCTACAACATCTCGATGAACCTCCGGGACGACAAATACCAGGAGGCGCCCGAGGCGTTCGATGCGATCGCCGAGGAGATCCTCGCCGGACTTTCACAGGACAAGATGACCGAGTTGAACACTCGGGTGTCCTTCGAGGGCGAGACCCCCGAGGATGTCGCTGCCGACTACCTGTCGGAGATCGGGTTCACCAGTTGAGAGTTCGCGATGATGGGGAGGCCGGACCGGCCTCCCCATCAAACCTGAACACTTGAGGCGGCGATGGAATCACTCCTCGACTTCGTAGGCTCCCGCTGGGACGATGTCGTAGAGAGCACGCTCGAGCACGTCGTCTATGTCGTCACGGTGATTGTCACCGCCACGGTCATCGCGGTGGCGACCGGGATCTACTCTCGGAGCCGCCCCATCGTGCGCGAGGTCATCCTCGGAGTGTATGCCGTCTTCTTGACCATCCCTTCGCTCGCCCTGTTCGTGCTCTTCATACCCATTGTCGGGCTCGGGTTCTGGCCGCCCTACATCGCGCTCACCATGTACGCGCTGCTGCCGATAGCGCGCAACACCGTCACCGGCTTGGCGGGTGTCGACCCTGCCATCGTCGAGTCCGCGCGGGGAATGGGAATGAGCAGCCGCCAGCGTCTGTGGAGGATCGAGATGCCGCTGGCATGGCCGGTCATAGTGACGGGGGTCCGGGTGTCGGCGTTGCTCGTCACCGGTATCGCCGCCATCGCCACCCTTGTGGCCGGTGGAGGCCTCGGAGACTTCATCAAGACCGGCCTGTCCCGTCTCGGCCTGCCCAATTCCATGGAGGCGATCTGGACCGGAACCATCTTCATCGTCCTGCTCGCCCTCGTCTTCGACGCGGTCTTCATAGGGGTCAGGCGTCTCAGCACGTCCGAAGGAATCAGATAGGAGCTGCATGTTGAACGAAGCATTGATCCATCTCGACAAGGTCACCAAGACCTATCCGGGATCGGACATCCCCGCGGTGGCGGAGCTCGACCTCGACATACAGAAGGGGGAGATCCTGGTCTTGGTCGGGCCCTCGGGTTGTGGCAAGTCCACGACCCTTCGTCTCATCAATCGCATGATCGAGCCGAGTGGAGGCCGAATCATCTTCGATGGCGAAGACGTGACCGATGTCGATCCCGACCAGCTACGGCGTCGTATGGGTTACGTCATCCAGCAGATCGGGCTGTTCCCCCATAGAACCATCGCCGAGAACATCGCGACCGTCCCCAGATTGCTGGGATGGGACGACTCGCGGATCAACCAGCGCGTGGACGAGCTGCTCGACGTTGTCGGCATGGACCCGTCGGTGTTCCGAAGCCGTTACCCGAAAGAGCTCTCGGGCGGGCAGGCCCAGCGCGTAGGAGTGGCCCGGGCCCTCGCCTCCGACCCCGAAGTGCTGCTGATGGACGAGCCATTCGGTGCCGTGGATCCCATTGCACGCGATCGTCTCCAAAATGAGTTCCTACGACTCCAGGACGAGCTCCAGAAGACCATCGTCTTCGTCACCCACGACATCGACGAGGCGATCAAGATGGGCGATCGCATCGCCATCCTCCAGGAGCAGTCGGTGATCGCCCAGCACGACACTCCGGAGGCGATCCTCGCCGGGCCGGCTACGCAGTTCGTGGAGGACTTCCTCGGGGCCGGCGCCACGCTGAAGGGTCTCAATCTCCTGCGTACCCGCGATATCGAGCTGCACGACGTCACCACCGTTTCGGACCCGACCACCCGCGAGGCCGTGCTTGCGGCTCTCGATGAGTCAGAGAGCAACTGGGTCCTCTATCTCGACCAGACCGGCAAGCCTTTGCGGTGGCTGGATCGCGAGTCGTTGAACAGCACCGGGGACCTCAAGAGTGTGGGCAAGGCGGTTCGCATGACCGTGGAGCCTGAAGACACCCTGCGCGATGCGCTCGAGAAGATGCTGCAGTCGGCCGTGGGCACCGCCTGCTGTGTCAACCCGGACGGGACCTACCGGGGCGTGGTCAGGGTGGAGACCCTCATGGAGCTGATCGACCGGTTGCAACGAGAAGAACGCGAGCGTCAGGCGGCACGATGACGGCAGAAGCGACGGCCACGACCTCTCGGAGGGCGAAAGACTCGGGACTGCTCGAAGGCTTCCGGGGGAGGATGGACCTGATCATCACCCCGGCCTTCTTCTTGCTCCTCGCCTTCTCGGTTGCCGTCGTGTGGATCTACGTCGACTTCGACCTGCAGACCGCATCGATCCTGCAGCCTTCGAAGTTGCTGCGGGAGACCTGGCAGCACTTGCAGATGACTTTCTGGTCGACCCTCATCGTCATCCTGCTGGCGATCCCGTTGGGCATCATGCTCACCCGCCCTCGCTTTCGTGGTCTCAGCGGACCCGTTCTCGCCGTTGCCAATGCGGGACAGGCCGTCCCGGCCTACGGCCTGTTGATCTTGTTCCTCGCCTGGCTCGGGCCCGGTCTGCAAACTGCCGTCTATGCGCTGATCGTGTACGCCATCCTCCCCATCCTGCGCAACACGATGGTGGGTCTGGAGCAGGTCGATCAATTCGTGATCGAGGCCGGCAGGGGCATGGGCCTGTCGAAGTGGCAGGCATTGCGGCGCATCGAGCTGCCGCTGGCCGTCCCGGTGATCCTCGCCGGGGTGCGCACCGCTCTCGTCATAAATGTCGGCACCGCCGCCCTGGGGTTTCTCATCGGCGCCGGTGGGCTCGGGGTGTCCATCGGGGCGGGACTGCAACTCCAGCGAGACACCGCCACCTTCGTGGCGGGCGCTCTGGTTGCCATGCTCGCTCTCGTCATCGACTTCACCGCGGCGATGATCGAGCGCTACATGAGACCCAAGGGGATCTGAGCCTTTTCCGATCCGCGTCTAGCTGATAGTCTGCAAAGACCAATAAAGCGCCAATTTGATCGACCAGCTTGCGGGCGCTCTAGAAATCCGGCTAAAGCGGCACGAGCCGCTCGGTCCTATGACTCGAGCGGTTTCTCGTCTCTTCACCCGGCTCTGGACTGCAGCTGCGTCGATCGAGAGGACGGTCGTCATGAGCAATCCATTGAGCCGTTTACTCGAGGAGAGAGGTCGTCTGGTTGCAGACGGCGGGATGGGCACGTCCCTGTTCGAGCTGGGACTCGAGACCGGCTCGACACCCGAGTTGTGGAACGTCGAGCACCCAGACCGTGTCGCCAAGGTCCATCTCGGTTTCATCGAGGCCGGAGCCGACGTCATCCTCACCAACACCTTTGGCGGCACCTCGGCACGTCTCGGTCTCGATCGGCTCGAACATCGGGTCGCCGAGCTCAACGAGGCAGGGGTGAGACTCGCCCGCGAGGTCGCGGAGGATGTCGACCGTGAGGTCGTCGTGGTCGGGTCCGTTGGCCCGACTGGGCAGTTGTTCGAACCTCTGGGCGAGCTCACCCACGAGCAAGCCGTGGCCATGTTCGCCGAGCAAATGAAGGCATTGGCTTCTGCCGGCGCCGACCTGTTGTGGATCGAGACCCTGTCCTCGATCGAAGAGCTTGCAGCTGCGGTCGAAGCCGGGGCCGGCACTGGTCTGGCCATGGTCACGACGATGAGTTTCGACACCCACGGGAAGACGATGATGGGCGTCCCCCCATCGGCACTTGCGAGCTGGTGGCAATCCCAAGACCTCAGGCCCGCCGCGGTCGGCGCCAACTGTGGAATTGGCCCCGCCGACGTCGTCGCCGCCGCCGCCGGAATCAAGAGCGCGGACCCCAGCCTGGTGACTGTCGCCAAGGGAAACTGCGGTATCCCGAAGGTGATCGACGGGAAGCTCTGGTATCCGACTTCGTCGGACGACATGTTTGCCTACGCCGAGTTGGCTCTCGATGCGGGAGCCACGATCATCGGAGCCTGCTGCGGTTCTGTGCCTGATCACATCGCACAGATCCGGGCCGTCGTCGATACCCACGAACCCGCTGAGTTCTCGTTCGAGGCGGTGGAAGCGAGACTGGGCCCGGTGTCGCCTCCTGAATCGTCAGCGCGTCGGGAAAGCCGAAGCCGCAGGGGACGGGTTCGGGTCGACTGATCTTGCGTGAACCGTCGATCGGTGAGACCGTCACCGTCGAGAGGCTGAGCCGCGATCCATATCAAATTCTGGCTCGCTTGAGAGCGGAGTCGCCCGTGGCCTGGGTCCCCGAGCTGTCCTGCTGGCTGGTCACTGGATACGACGCCGCGGTCGAAGTCATGCGCGACGCCGGGTCGTTCACCGTCGATCACCCCGGCTTCTCGACCCAGCAGATCATCGGGCCCTCCATGCTCTCCCTGGACGGCGCCGCCCACCGCCTTCACCGTGATCCGTTTTCCGCACCCTTCAGGCTTCAAGCAATCAGGGAGTCTGTCTCTCCTTGGATCGAGGGGAAGGTCACTCAACTCATAGCGGCCGTGGAGCCAGACGGATCTGCCGATCTGCGACAGACCCTGGCCCGCCCGCTCGCTGTCGAGACGATGGCACATGTCCTCGGGCTCGACGGAATCGAAGCCACCGAGTTGGTCGGCTGGTACGAGGCGATCGTCGGTGCCGTCGACTCGGTGACGGTCGGCGAGGGTGACACGGCCGCGGGCAGGGCGGCCTTCGCCGAGTTGTCTGTTGCCGTGCGGTCCAGTTCGACCACCAGCCCTCTGCTTGCGGCCGTGAGCAACGATGGTGATCTGACACTCGACGAGCTCGCCTCCAACGTGGCCGTTCTCCTGTTCGGAGGGATCGTTACGGGGGACGGCACCAATTCGATGGTGATCCAGCATCTACTGGCCACCGATGGCCTGCTCACTCGGGCCCGCGATGAGCCGCACCTCGTTCCGGCAGTCGTCGACGAATCGTTACGTCTCGAGCCGGCTGCAGCCGCGGTCGATCGCTTTGCCACACGCGATTTCGAGATGTATGGAGCCTCGATCCATGAGGGCGACCTGGTGCGAGTCTCGCTCACCGCTGCCAACCGGGATCCCGCCGTGTTTCCGTCTCCGGATGTCCTCGACATCCACCGGGAGAATCGGGCGCGTCATCTCACATTCGCCCGCGGCCCACATGCCTGCCTGGGCGTCCATCTGGCGCGAGCCGAGGCCATGGCCATCGTCACCGGGTTGACCCGTGGACTTCACGACCCCAGGCTGATCCTTGAACAGATGGCGGCCCCAGAAGGGCTCGTGTTCCGCGGTTTGGAACGGGTTCCGGTCAGGTGGTCTCCACGCGAAATCGCCAAGTGACGATTGACGCTTTGCTGCATCGGAAGATTCCTTTCATCTACAATGATCGGTGTCGAGATGGTGGAGGAGATGTCGGGAACTGTTGCACTCGGTGTACAAGAGATGGTCGAAGGTCGGCCATTCACGGCGGTCGAGATGACCGGCCGCGATCTCGCGGTGCTTCATTCGATCCTTGGCGACGTTCGCCAGATCGTGGTGGAGGTCGACGAGGGCATCCGTGAGGTCGCTGCTTACCAGAAACTCGCCTGGCGCGTTGGCGGCCTGACACACCGTCTCCTTCTCTGTGACGTGGAACGGGTCAGGGCCCACCAGGGGTTGTATGTGGTTGGTTTCTTCGCCGAGAGGCGAGAGGACATGGACGTATGGGCCCTCGAAGAGGCCAACTCCGAGATCGTGGCCGAATTCGTGAAGTATCCGGGCATACTCGCCTATGCCTCGTTGGAGCTGGCCAATGGGCGCTGGGCAAACATGGTCCTCCACGACGATCCGGTCGACACCAGTTTCTGGAGGCAGTCGCAAATGCACGCCCGGGCCGTCGAGACCCTGTCCCCCCGGCACTACTTCAACGTGCGGATACACAATGGGCGCCTTACGGCGGGGATCTTCGAGCGCCCGAGCATCGAGATCCACCGCACCAAGTATTTCGACTACTCCGGGGCGACGGAGTGGCGGGCGGAGCGGGAGCTCGTCTGACTCACGATGGTCTCACCTTGGCCGAGGCGCAGCCTGATGACTGGCCCGGCATCTGGCGGGTGTTCCACGCCGTGGTCGCCACCGCCGATACCTATCCGTACCCTCCTGACATCACCGAGGGGGATGCGCGGTCGATCTGGATGAGGGGCGGGGAGCGTGAGGCAACTTTCGTGGCGCGGATCGGCGATGAGATCGTCGGCACGGCCTACGTCAAACCAAACCAACCGGGCTTGGGAGATCACGTGGCCAACGCAGGTTGGATGATCCACCCCGACAGTCAGGGTCAGGGGCTGGGTAGGCGGTTCGCCGGGTACGTGATCGATCAAGCCCGAGATAGCGGCTATCTCGGCATGCAGTTCAATTCGGTGGTTTCGACCAACTATGCCGCTGTCGCCCTGTGGGAGTCCCTTGGCTTTGAGATCGTGGGGACTGTACCGGCCGCATTCCGCCACCCCAGTGGTCTCGTGCCGATCCACGTCATGTATCGCGAGCTCTGACCTCGTAGCCTTCCACTGATGAAGATCATCGATGTCGAAGTTCTGGTGGTGGCCAACCCGCCGCCCTCATTCGGTGGCCGCTACTTCGTCTTCGTCAAGGCGAGCACCAGCGATGGGCTAGTCGGCTACGGCGAGGCGTACGCCGCGACGTTCCACCCGGATGCCCTGGTGGCGATGATCCGCGACGTGGCCGATCGACATCTCATCGGGCACGATCCGTTCGATGTGGAGCGCTTCTGGCGGTCGGCATATGGACGAGGCTTCACCCTTCGCCCCGATGTGTCCCTGATGGGCGTGGTCAGCGCCTTGGAGATGGCGTGCTGGGACATCATCGGGAAGAGTGTTGACCAGCCTGTCTACAAGCTTCTCGGAGGCCTGGTTCACGAACGACTGCGGACGTATACCTATCTGTATCCGGAGGACGGCGATACGAGTGATGTGTATGAGGATCCCGCTCTCGCTGCAGTGCGAGCCGATGAATATGTCGGGCGGGGGTTCACCGCGGTCAAGTTCGACCCGGCGGGGCCTTACACGGTGATGGGCGGTCACCAGCCGTCGCGGCGACGGATCGAGCTCTCGGTG
>Ga0214468_1000351_pt1 | contig 14864 bp, 13 predicted proteins | sample RVTome_9_FD_187334 | JGI IMG/M metagenome (GOLD analysis project Ga0214468, IMG submission 187334) | Soil microbial communities from uranium-contaminated site in the Upper Colorado River Basin, Wyoming, United States - RVT155D38 HiSeq ...
GCCTACCCCCAAATCCTTGCGCTTGGCTTGGGGCTGCTGACCGTCTGGGGCGTGGTTCGACTCGTTGAAGTCGGAGGTTGGCGTCGACTCGCTTTAGTTGTCGGCGGAGTCGTCGCCGTCCTCTCCACACACAAGCTGGTCGGGGGCCTGATGTTGATGGCCATACCGGGCGCGGCACTTCATGCCCTGTGGATAGGACGGTTCCGCCAACCGATGTGGAAGTGGGCTGGCCTATCGGTGGGTGTCGTCTCGGTGGTTGGTGCGTTCTACGTCGGCTCGTGGCTTGGCGCCTCAGCAGAGGGAGTTGAACCCACGCTCAACGCACTCGGCCTTGGTCGAGCCGAGCAGGTCAGCTTCGCATTCCAGGAGGCAAACGTCATTTGGTTGGCGTTGATCGTCCTTGCGGTGATCGGCTGGGTGATCAGGTCCTGGTCACCCAGAACCGCCTCGATAGTTTCGGCCTCATTTGGCTGGGTACTGGCCTCGGTCGTTGGCTTTCTGTTCCTGGCCGAGCCCCGGATCCTGATTCAGGTACAAGTCGCTGTGGTACCGGTTGCGGTCTTGGTCGCCGTGCGCTGGTGGGGTGCACAGCCTGCAGGGTCACGACTGAGACGAGTTGGAGCGCTCGGATTCCGCTTCTTGGTGATTACGGCCTTCGGCTCCATTCTCCTCACGGGTCTCCACCGCTACGACCTAGCCGCCGACTGGTATCGCGTGGCGGGCCAGCGGGAGTTGAACGCCCTCTCTGTCCTGAGGGAGGTCTCCGAACCCGGCGACCTGGCAGTCGCCTCCAGAGGTCCCAACGGGAATCCAATCGGTTGGTGGGTAGAGGGATACGCGGGCATACCGACGTACACCAGCATCGACACCGCCTTCCTCGCCTTTCCGGATGAGCGTGCTCAGGCCGAGGCAGCAGCGTCCATCTTCTCGGCGCCACCTGAAAAAGCGGCCGAGATGCTCGAAGAGCTTGGCGCTCGATTTCTCATCCTCGACCGACGCGGCTCGGACGTGGGCTGGCTGGCGAGTGGCGACCCGGTCGGTTTGACCTCACTGTCCGATGGCACGCTCCTGATCCTCGAGGGGCCCGATGCCCCATCGGACGGATCGGCGCCCGACTAGGCACAAACGACGGGTCGTATCCATTCAAAGCTCGCGGACCGAGGCTCGTTCTCGGATTCATGCATCGCGTTGAATACTTTCAAGACCGCCTCGGCTCCAACCCGCAGCCCCAGGGCGGGCTCTCCCCCGATTCTGAGGGTCGCAGTGGTGAATTCCGTCGGTTCTATAGGTACTTCGACGATGACTGTGGACCCGAGAACGGTGGCCTCTCTGTCGCCCACTGTCGAGGCGACCCACCAGACTGAATGTGTTCCCTGCAGCACCTGCACGCCGGCGGCTGCGACAATGTCGCCATTCTCATTTCGGCTGTAGCCGTGCGACGCGGACAGCCTCACTTCATAGCAGGGTGCCAAAGAGGCCAGCGACTGATAAAGCGCAGCCTCGATCCAGCCGCGATCGGTCACTCCGGTGTGCCCGACCTTGGTGGTCAAACCTCGCCCAGCTTGGAGCGGTCTGAGTTCGACCGTCGCACCCACCGCCTCACGATTGGCTCTCAGCCAGCCTCGTGGCGAAGTCGCGGCTGAGGTACTCCATGTCTGGAAGTCAGAGTTGATCAGGCTCCCTTCCTGCGGAGGCAGGTGCATGACATCGCTCACGACGTATTCACTTTGACCGGTCACATTGACGCGCACCCGGAATGGTGTCGGCCGGACGTTGCCCCCTCCTGTGCGCTGCATTGGAGGTACCGCCTCTGGGCGTTCAGGAGTCAAGTGATACTTCCCTCCAATGCCACTCGTCCCGACTACCCGATCTTGGACAATCCATCTATGGGGGAACCCAGCCCACATGACGGTGAAGATCAGCTGTTCCTCCTCCAGACCTGCATTCGCTGTCAGCTCGACATCGATGCTGTGAATGAGCCCGGACTCTGAGTGGGCGTCGATCTCGACTATGCGGATGTCTCCTGAAGGTCTCCCACCCAGGACAATCAGGAGTACAGCACTGCACGCCAGGGCACCGAGGACAGGCAACCGAATGCGGTCCCCACGATCCAAGTCCTATCCCTCCGGTTTCTTTGCTGGATATGGACTTCGCTCGGGTTCTGAGGAGCCAAACTCGAGATCGATCCACATGGCCGCAATCGGTAGCCAGAACACAAAGTATGTGTGGAGTGATCGGTATGCGAAGAAGAGCACAAATGAGGGCAATAGCCAGAGGAGATTCTTGATGCGGTCAAAGTAGGCAAAATAGGCAAGGCACAGGAAAATCAGCACGAAAACCATCAGAATCCCGAATTGGGCGCGCGAGAGGGCAAGCACACCTTGGTTTTGCAGGATTACCAGCCCCTGACCATCGGGAATGAGGTCGAGGGAGGCCGGTCCGATCACTCCCTGAAGCCAGGCGCGTGGCGACCACAGAATGAATGGAAGATTCGGCAACAAAAAACCCAATCCGAGCATGGGCAAGAAGAGAGCAAGTGTGTACATCGGGCGAGCGGAAGAATGCGATGGAGAATTCCGTGACGTCTGAAGAACGACAAACATGGTCACAAAGGGAACTGCGAACCAGGGTTGTTGCTTCACAGCGCAGGCGAGGCCTAGCCAGAAGCCGCACCAGGCATAGTTGCCCCGATGCAGGAGTAGGGCACATACGGTAAGCGGAAGCACCCAGAGCCAATCAGTAACACCTCCCGCGGTGAACGTCACCATCAGGTAGGGCTCGACCAATAGGACGGCTGGAATCAGGAATCGGGACCGGGGGGAGACGACTACCCATATTGCGAATAGCGCGAGCAGCTCAAAGACCAGCGTCGCCCACCTCAGATCCTGGAGACCAATGCCCACGAATGCGGTGTACGCCAACACGTGCAATCCTGGGTAGTACGTGACGCCGTCGACTGCACGGCCGCTCAGAGTCTGCGTCATGAGACCGTCCTGGAGGGCCATGCGTTCGAGAATTGGGCTTACCTCTTCTCGGCTCACCGAGTACGGATTGATGCCATCGAGCAAGACTTCCCCGCCGGCATGAGCCAGTGCGATGACGTCGGTGCCATAGACCGGAATCTCATACAGGATTCCATAGCCCACCGAAGCGATTAACCCGAAAGCTGTCGCCGCCGCCAAACCTCGCTGCAACCACCGCGAAAACGGCTCTCTCAGATAGAGCGCGAGCGTCCAAGATGAGAATGCGCCGACGTAGAGCACGAGGGTGACAACCAGTGCGATGGCGGAGACGGACGATGCCGGGAAGACCCTGAACCCGGTCGCGAAGAGGAATCCGCCGACGGCAGCGAGCCCGAACTTGGCCAGATACGAGTCGATCGACGACGTTGCTGTGGCTTGGGCAACCATCCTCGGCAGGATAGGTACTAGGTACCGTCTCGATGACTACACGTGCCGGGACGATATGGCAGCCGCCCGATGCCTGATCAGCTGGCACGAATCGCGATCCTCCGCCGACCCCCAACCCACATTCCCAGGAGCTCTGGCCGCCCACGAGAGAATCCCAGAACGACCTGGCGTCAGCGAGCTTATTGTCCTATAATTTAAGTCGGGAGTGGCTGAACTTCATGTTGGGGTGGGAAGCTTCATTGAAGCGAACCGACCAACGGGGTTTTCGGCTTTCGGCGCATTCGGGACGGGGGCGAGGTTGGGATTCATAAGTCATCGGCATGACCATGAGATGACGTTCGTCAATCATGACGATTGGTCCAGGTGGGTCAAGAGCTACTACCAAGATATCGAGACCTACGACTGGGTCGACGTTGCGGACAACCTACGTGGTCCGGAAGCATTGTTTCACCGCTATAGATCTCGACTTGTTCGTAAGCTACTGGGAGGATACTTGCCCGACAGCGTCATCCTCGATGCAGGCTGTGGGACTGGATTGAATCTGAGGTCTCTTCCTGTCGGGTCAGTCGGCCTTGACATCAATCCACGCAATATCGATGTCATCAGGCAACGCCTTCCAGATCACGAAAGCGTATTAGGCGATATCGAAGACCTGCCCTTTGAGGACGAGACTTTTCCGGGCGTCTTGTGCACGGAGGTGTTGGAGCACGTGCCTGATCCCGACACTGCCCTGAAGGAGATCTGGCGCGTACTCAAACCCGGCGGGCTGCTGATCGGCTCTGTTCCGGCCCGATCTCCAATTTGGAGGCTGAGATTCCTATCCAGCACATGCCCTGCGGGCGAGCCCTTCCACAACGAGTACCGGGTTGGAGAGATTCGGGAGATGCTGAGTTACTACGAATTGATCTCTGTCCGATATGCACTCTTCTGGTCAAGTGTTGTGTTCGTGGCTCGCAAGTCGGGTTGAGTCGGACCGCCGGCTAGCGAGTCAACCCGTTCGCACGACCGCCATTTGCGAACCATCCGGTGACCAAGTCGGCTCCTCTCCCGGTGTGACCATGACGGCTTCGGCGCCGGGCTGAATGGTGTAGATGGCCGAGCCGACCTCAGCCGCACCGGTTAAGGCGATTGTCGTTCCGTCGGGTGACCATGTCGGATCATCTCCGCCTGTGATGAAGGTGACTTCGGCATTGGCCAGATCGATGGTGTAGATGTCCGATCCGCCGGAGGGGTTCTCGCCCACGAACGCGATCGTTGAGCCGTCCGGTGACCATGCAGGTTTGGCCCCGTCCGTCAAGAAGGTGACCTCGTTCGACTCGAGGTCGAAGAGATAGATCCCTGCGGCGCCCGCATCACCCGGGCTGGTCAAGGCGATCGTCGTGCCATCCGGAGACCAGGCGGGCGAGTTCCCATCGGTGAGGAATGTCACGTCCCCACCAGCCGCCTCAACGGTGTAGATGCTGACGTTGCCCTCTGCGTCCTCGCCGGCGAAAACGATGCGCGCCCCGTCTGGCGACCAGGCTGGATCGTCGCCATTCGTGACAAAGGTGGCCTCGGAGCCGCCAATCTCGAATGTGTAGATCCCGGGCACACCTTCCTCGTTCTCGGAGGTGAGCAGGATGGCGCTTCCGTCAGGCGACCAGGCCGGGTCCCTGCCCTCGGTAATGAAACTGGCGTCACCACCGGCGGCTGGGATGCTGTAGATCCCGGGTTCAGCAGCCGGACCACGAGTCAGAACAAAAATCACGCTCGCAATCACCCAGAGAAGAACCACGAACAACACGATTCGCTGCCAGGTCGTACGGTTCCCCCACCAATGCGCAATAGCTCCCATCAACCCTGCATTCTAGGGCAACCGAGAGGCGCGTTCGCCGTGGAGAGTGCTCAACACCCGAGGCTGGTCGACGGGTCTTTTCGATGAGCTCGGAGCTTCGTCGACTCTTCGTCGGCCTCATCCTGATCGCATCAGTTGTGGCGGTGTTCAGACAGCCGGAGTTGGCCGGCGACCCTGCGATATACCGGAGCCGGATGGCACTTCTCTTCGACGGGGAGATTCCCTATCTCGACTTCTTCTTCGAGCACCTGCCGCTCGTCATAGCGCCGATGGGCACGGCGTGGCTCCTCGGTGGCGCTTTCAGCCCGGTGGCCTACACGGTGGTCTTCGCTGGGCTCATGGCGCTATGTCTTCTGCTCACCGTTACTCACGTCCAGCGCCTCGGCGAGGCGCTCGACCTTCACGGCGCCGGAAGAAGATGGCTGACTGTGGCCGGGCCGCTGTTTCCGTTCATTCTCTTTCGATCCGATCCGTTCCCAGTGGTCCTGACCGTTATGGCAATGCACGCGATGGTGGAAGGGAAGGAGCGGCGGGCAGCGTGGCTGCAGTACGCCGGGGTCATGGCCAAAGGCTGGCCCACGGTGCTGGCGCTACCAGAGTGGTGGCGAGGGCGACGGTGGAAGGCTGCGGGCCTCATAGCTGCCACTGCAGCTCTTCTGGCTGGCCTGATTGCTCTGCCCGGCTTCAGTCAGGCACGTCAGTTCTCGGGGATCCACAGCGAGACGGTCGTCGGGGGCTTCTTCACCCTCGCTCGTCTTCGGACTGGGTCGTCGCTGGCTCTCATCAACGAAGCAGGAGCGACCTATGTGGCTGTCTCGGTGTGGGCGACGGTGTTGAATCTGACCCTGGGGATACTCCTGATCGGGGTCGCCGTATTTCGGCTGGGAGCGTTCTCTTGGGAGGACACAGTCCGGTTGCTCTCCGCGGTCGTGGTGGCGCTGTTGATCGGATCCCCGCTGTTGTCGCCACAGTTCATCCTCTGGGGCACTCCGTTCCTCGCCCTTCATCCCGAACGAACCGTGCGGGCCACCGCCTTCACGGTGTCGGCGCTCACCCTGGTCTATATGTTGGGCTGGAATCCGGGTTTCCAGGGTGATCTGTGGTGGGTCGGCGTGGTCAACCTGAGGAACGTCGTCCTCGTGGTGCTGGGGGTCATGACCGCGCTGGCCGTGTCCGGAGCTCGGATCGCGAGCGATGAGCGAGGGCGCCCCTAACCCTCTCTGGTGAAGGCGATCTGCCCGCCGTCTGGTGACCACGTAGGCGCCTCGCCGTCGGCGATCTCGACCGGGTCGGCGCCGGGCTCGATAGTGAACACCGCCGGACTGTCGGATCCCTCACCGGTGAAGGCGATGACCCCGCCCGTGGACCAGGTCGGGTCGTCTCCTTCGGTGATGAGCACCGGCTCACCACCGGCCAGGTCGACGGTGTAGATCTCGTCGTCGCCGTCGGCGTTCTCGAGTACGAATGCCAGCCCGTCGCCACCGGGCGCCCAAGTCGGCTCTTCGCCTTCGGTGACGAAGGTGAGGGTCGAGGTCTCCAGCTCGATCACGTTGACCCCGATGACCCCGTCGGCATCGGCAACGTCGAATGCGAGCGTGGTGCCGTCCGGTGACCAGGCCGGGTGGTTGCCCTCGCTGACGAATGACGGCTCACCCCCGTCGACGGCCAGCATGTAGATCCCGGTGATGCCATCGCTGTCCTCGGCGGCGAAGGCAAGGCTCGCTCCGCCCGGCGACCAGGCGGCCTCTGAGCCGTCGGCGACCGGAGAGGGATCGGAGCCGGTGATGTCGACGGTGTTGATCTCGTCGCCGTTGTCGCCGTCGAGAGTGATGGCGAGGAAGTTGCCGTCGGGCGACCATGCCGGATCTCGTCCGTCGCTGACCAGCTGTTCGTCACCGCCGCCCGATGAAGAGACGATAAACACCGATGTGTCCCCACCGCCAGGCCCCCGCAACCGGCCGTAGGCGAGATAGATCACCCCGGCCACCACCACAAGTACCAAGAACTGCTGCCAGCGCGTGCGGCGGCCCCACCAACCCCCAATTGCTCCCATTATTCAATGCTAAGCGGTCTACGTCACGGTGTAAAAAGGGGGTCAGGCGCACCTGATGGCGATGCCTGGTTTCAGGTCCCGATGACCTAGCCTGATCGCGGCGGTAGGACCTTCGATTCGCCGCCGTCGGGCGGCGAGAAAGCCGCCCGAACAGTTGTCAGGGGAGGATGGATGACCACCGAGAGCCCGGAACCGGAGGGCCGAACCAACACGGCTCTGATCGTTCTCGGTCTGGCCGCAGTCCTCCTCATCGGCTCAGTGGTCGGATTCCTCATCGGCGGCGGGCAGTCCCCGGAACCCACCCCGGCGCCGTCGAGCACGACAACTCCTTCCCCTCCCACCACCACGACAGTGGCGACGACCACCACCACCGCTCCGACCACTACCACCACCGCCCCGGCACCTACCGAGTTCGAGTTCCCCGCATCCGAAGACACGACAGTGAACAGCAGCACACCAATCGACGTCCTCGGCAGTGGCGAGCTGCTCCAGACCGAGCAGGAGGAAGACGACATCATCCACACCCTGATCAGGTTCGAGGTCTCGGGACTGCCCACCGACGCGGTCATCGCCGGCGCCGTGCTGCGTCTCACCGTCCTCGACGAATCGTCGGTGCCGGGAGAGGTCAGCCGGGTCGGCGGGACATGGACCGAGGCAGAGACGACGTGGGAGACGGCGCCCCCGATCGGCGCCCCCATCTCACCTCTTCCCGGGGGGATGGAAGGGGCGGTGCTCGACATCGACGTCACATCGGTGGTGACCGGCCCTGGGGTGTTCGACTTCTACCTGACGACCTCGTCGTCCGACGGGATGGACTTCGCGGCGAGGGAGGCCCCGGCCGGTGGCCCGACTCTGGTGATCAGGCTCGGGGACGAAGGCGACGCGAGCGGGGCCGCCGAGGGCACCGTCCTCGTTGGCGCCGGTGACATTGCCGCCTGCAACAGCCAGGGCGACGAGGCCACCGCCGCCGTCCTCGTTGAGGTCGTCTCGGGAGCTGAGCAGGCCGTGGTTTTCACCGCCGGCGACAACGCCTATCCCAGCGGGTCGGAACGGAACTTCCTCGACTGCTACGACCCTTCGTGGGGTGCTTTCAAGGACATCACCCGTCCCGCCCTCGGATCCAGAGAGTATCGGACGGCGGGTGCCGGCGGACACTTCGACTACTTCGGCGTCCCCCCGGGCGAGCGTGACAAGGGCTACTACAGCTACGACCTCGCCGGTTGGCACATCGTGGTCCTCAACTCGAATTGTGACCAGATCGGAGGGTGTGAGGCAGGGTCGGCCCAAGAGATCTGGCTGCGAGAGGACCTCGCCGCCAGCAGCGCAGTGTGCACCCTCGCCTACTGGCATCACCCTCTCTTCAGTTCCGGGAGCGATGGCGGTGTCCCCGACGTGCTGCCCCTGTTCCAGGCGTTGTACGACGCGGACGCCGAGGTGGTGATCAACGGAGACGACCACTTCTACGAGCGCTTCGCGCCGCAGGACCCTGTCGGCGAGGAGGAGGACGAAGGCATCCGCCAGTTCATCGTCGGCACCGGGGGCAGCTCGCTGAGCAGCTTCGGAGCCGGTGCCCCCAACAGCGAGGTTCGATTCAGCGAGGCTTTTGGCGTCCTGGCGTTGACCCTCCTTCCCGATGGCTATGAGTGGGCGTTCATGTCGGTGGCCGGCTCCGATTTCAACGACCCCGGGACCGGCACCTGCCAATAGGGGGTACGACGCGGTTGTGCCCAGGACAACCCTCGTTAGCCTCAGCGACACGCCATGAGCCGCATCTATCTGTCCCCACCCGACACCGGGATCGCCGACCAGGCCGCGATCAACCGGGCCTTCGAGGGTGGGTGGATCGCCCCACTCGGGCCCGAGGTCGATGCGTTCGAAGTCGAGCTGGCTGCGGTGACCGACCGCGCCCATGGCGTGGCACTCTCCAGCGGGACGGCGGCGTTGCACCTCGCCTTGCTCCTGCTCGGGGTGGAGCCTGAGGATCGGGTCCTCGTCTCGAGTCTCACCTTCTCCGCCACCACCAACGCCATCCGATATGTGGGGGCACGGCCGGTCCTGATCGACAGCGAGCCCGGGAGTTGGAACATGGATCCCGAGCTCCTCGCCGAGGCCCTCGAGTCGGGCCGGTACGCGGCCTGCATCCCCGTCGACATCTACGGACAGTGCGCCGACTACAGCCGGATCGCTCCCCTCCTCGCCGATCATGACGTCCCCCTGATCGCCGACGCCGCTGAGGCCCTTGGCGCTACCCACGGGGGCAGCCCCGCCGGGAGCTTCGGGGCGATGGCCGCGCTCTCCTTCAACGGGAACAAGATCATCACCACCAGCGGGGGCGGGGCCCTGGTCACCGACAACGCGGATTGGGCGTCTCGCGCCCGCTGGCTCTCCACCCAGGCCCGGGACCCTGCTCCCCACTATCAGCACAGCACCGTCGGCTACAACTACCGGCTCTCCAACCTCCTCGCCGCCCTGGGCAGATCCCAGCTATCGGACCTGAAGCGGCGGGTCGACATCAGACGGGCCCACAATGCCTTCTACCGGGAAGCCCTGGGCGACCTGCCCGGGGTCGAGTTCATGCCCGAGGCGCCCGGCAACCGCTCCACCTTCTGGCTCACCACCCTCACCATCGACCCGGCGCTCGCCGGAGTCGACCGGGAACAGGTGCGGCTCCATCTGGAGACTCTCGACATCGAGGCCCGCCCGGTTTGGAAGCCGATGCACCTCCAACCGGTGTTCTCCGACAGTGAGGTCTTCGGGGGCAGTGTCTCGGAGAGACTGTTCGAGAACGGTCTCTGCATACCGAGCGGTTCTTCACTCACCGACTCCCAGCGTGATCAGGTGGTCGGCGCGATCAGGGCAGTCTTCGGAAGAAGTTGAGATGCGCATCATCGGTCTCGGGGTCGACCTGGCCGACATCGACCGCGTCGGGCGTGTCCTCGACAAATACCCCAGGTTCGCCGAGCGCTGCTTCACCGATCACGAACGGGAGTACGCCTATCGCTATGCCCATCCTGCCCGCCGACTCGCCGCCCGTTTCGCCGGCAAGGAAGCCGTGATGAAATCGATGGGCACTGGCTGGCGTCGCATCGGCTGGACCGAGATCGAGATCACCGGTGGAGGCAAGCCCACAGTCAGGCTGTCGGGAAGCGCCCAGCGCCGGGCCGAGGCGTTGGGAGTATCCGAGGTCATGATCACAATCACACACACCGACACCACCGCGTTGGTGATGGCGGTCGCGGTGGGGGAGCACGATTGAGCTTCACCGCCCCTGACGCCTACGACCGGTTCATGGGGCGCTACTCGACGTTGCTCGCCCCGCAACTGGCCGACCTGGCCAACGTCGAGCCTGGTCAACGGGCCCTCGACGTCGGTTGTGGCCCCGGCGCCCTCACCGGGGAGCTGGTCAGACGACTGGGATCGGAGTCGGTGGCTGCGGTCGACCCTTCGGAGCCGTTCGTGGCAGCGGTGTCCACGCGTCATCCCGGTGTCCAGACCCAGCGTGCCGCGGCCGAAGATCTGCCCTTCTCCGACCTCGCTTTCGACGCCACGCTGGCCCAGCTCGTCGTTCACTTCATGAAAGACCCGGTGGCGGGACTGGGGGAGATGCGGCGGGTGACCCGGCCAGGAGGGGTGGTGGCCGCCTGCGTATGGGATCACGCCGGCGATCAGGGCCCACTGAGCCTGTTCTGGTCTGCGGCGCGCCGACTCGACACCGAGGTCGAGGACGAATCGGACCTTCCCGGTGTGCGGCAGGGTCACCTCGGCGAGCTGCTTCGGGAGGCAGGTCTGCACCAGGTCGAGGAGACCAGTCTCACGGTGGCAGTCGAGCACGACACCTTCGAGGACTGGTGGGAGCCGTTCGAGCTCGGCGTGGGGCCGGCAGGCAGCTACGTGACGTCGCTCGACCCGGAACGCCAGGTCGAGCTACGTGAGCTCTTGCGAGAAGAGCTCCCCGCTCCGTTCGCTCTGACCGCCGTGGCCTGGGCGGCGAGAGGCACGGCCTAGGCGTAAGTAGCCTCATCGAGGTGAAGCCGGTTCTTACCGCCGAGGAGTATCAGAGGGTCGACAAGGCCTACACCGGCGACCTCGACCGGGCGATGGATCGTGCCGGCTACGCCGTCGCCCTCGCCGCGGTCCGCCATGGTGCCGGCTACGGCAAGCGGGTCGTGGTGCTGGCCGGGCCGGGGAACAACGGTGGAGACGGGTATGTCGCCGCCCGTTACCTGAAACGGCGGGGGGTGAGCGTCGAGATCCGATCCCTGGCCGAGCCACGGGCACCCGAGGCGGTCCGAGCGGCCTCACGAGCCCGGGACAGCGGGGTCGCGATTCGAGCCTTGGGCGAGGTCTCGGAGGCCGATGTCGTCATCGACGCCCTGTTCGGAGGCGGGGTGCGAGGCGGTCTGCCCGCCGAGGTCGTCTCCTGGATGGCCACCCCGGCCCCGGTGGTGGCGGTGGACTATCCGACCGGTCTCGACCCCAACAGCGGCAAGATAGACGAGCAGGCCTTCACGGCTGTCGAGACCGTGACCTTCGGGACGTTGAAGACAGGTCATGTTCGTGGTCGTGGGCCCGATCACTGTGGTGTTGTCACCGTGGCCGACATCGGGATCGAGGGGGGCCTGCCGGCGATGTGGCTGGCCGAGGAGAGCGATGCCCCCCGACCGCCCCGGGCCCGAAACGCGCACAAGTGGTCGGCCGGTGCGGTCCTGGTCGTCGGGGGCTCGACCGGTCTGGTCGGGGCTTCGGTCTTCGCGGCCCGGTCGGCGCTTCATTTCGGGGCGGGCTCGGTGGCCGTCGGCTCTCCTCGCACCGACCTGGTCACTGCCGCCGCCCCCGAACTGCTGGCTCTCTCGTTGGAGGAAGCCGAGGAAGGGCTGGATCGCTTCGACGTGGTGATCGTCGGGCCTGGGCTGGCGCCGGCGGATCGAGAGTCGGTGCTTGCCATCCTGGGAAAGGCATCACGTGTTGTGCTCGATGCCGGGGGTCTGGAGTCATCCCTGATCGACACCGCCGGCGAAGGCGGCGCCGAGGTTGTCATCACCCCTCATGCCCGCGAGTTCGAGAGGGTCGCCGGTGTGGAAGGAGGAGCGTTTGCGGCTCGGGCCTATGCCGAGAAGAAGGGCATCACCGTGCTGCTCAAGGGCAACCCGACGCTGATCTCGGACGGCGCGGAACCGGTGCTGGTCACCACCGGTGGCCCCGAGCTGGCCAGCATCGGAACCGGGGATGTCCTGGCCGGGATGATCGGCGCCCTCTGGGCCCGGGGCCTCGACCCTCGCACCGCCGCCATCTCCGCCGCTTACTGGCACGGTGCCGCCGGCGCCGACCTCGCCCGCACCACCACCCTCACCGCCGATGCCCTCGCCGGTCACGTTGGCAGATTCGCCTGGTGACGGCTTCGCTTCGCTCCCGGCCGGGCATTCCGAATGCAGCGCGTCACATATACGTGACGCCATGCATTAGGAACGCGGTATGAGACCCACCTACGCCGAGATCGACCTCGGGGCGGTCCGTCACAATGTGTCCGCGTTCTGCGACCTGCTGGCGCCCTCGGAGGTCTGCGTCGTGGTCAAGGCGGATGGGTACGGCCACGGGGACGCCCCGGTTGCCGAGGCGGCCATGGAGGCAGGGGCCACGTGGCTGGCGGTGGCCCTGGTCGAGGAGGGGATCCGGCTACGCGAAGCCGGGATCGAGACCCAGATCATGGTGCTCTCCGAACCCCACCCCCGGGACGCCACCGACGTGGCCAAATGGGGGCTCACCCCCACGGTGTACTCACAGGGGTTCGTGGAGGCTCTGGCCGACACCGGGACCGACTTCGACCTCCACGTCAAGGTCGACACCGGGATGCACCGGGTCGGTGTAGCCCCCTCACTGCTCCCCGATCTCATGGACGCCATCTCCGCAAGACCCTCCTTGCGTGTGGCAGCCCTGTGGACCCATTTCCCCGTAGCGGACGAGGACCCCGCCTACACCCATGGTCAAATCGAGAGATTCACCGAAATGGTCAGTCGCTACGACGTGCCGATGGTCCACATGGCCAACACGGCCGGCGCCACTCTCTTTCCCGCGGCTCGTCGCTCGCTGTCTCGCATCGGGCTGGGCACCTACGGGCTGCATCCCTGCGAAGAGACCCGGGAGCTGGTCGACCTGCGCCCTGCCATGCGCATCGTCAGCCACATATCCCACATCCAGCGTCTCGAGGCCGGGGCCCGTCCCAGCTATGGGCGGGTGAGGCCCCTGCCTGGTGACGCAACCGTGGCAACGGTCCCCATCGGCTACGCCGACGGCTACCCCCGTCGTCTCTCCCAGATGGGATCCGCCTTGATCGGTGGCGAGCGTCATCCCCTGGCCGGCACGGTGACGATGGACCAGATCGTGATCGACGTCGGTGACGCCGACGTGGGGATCGGTGACGAGGTGGTGCTGCTCGGCTCGCAGGGCGGTGAAGAGATCAGCGCCGACGAGTGGGCCGATCTGCTCGGCACCGTCAGCTACGAGGTGGTTTGTGGTATCGGTCCCAGGGTGCCGAGGAGGTATGTGGAGTGAACGACACCATCACCGCCATCCCCGGTGTCGAGGTGGGGCACTGGTCCGACGCCGGGGCGGAGACCGGATGCACCGTCGTCGTCTTCCCCGAGCCCAACGTCGCCGCGGCCGAGATCAGGGGCGCCGCTCCCGGCTCGCGGGAGACCGCCCTGCTCGAGCACGGGATGCGTATCGAGCAGATCCAGGCGATCCTCCTCACCGGGGGGAGCGCCTTCGGCCTGGCCGCCGCCGACGGCGTGGTCCGCGCCTTGGAGGCAGACGGGAGGGGCCATCCCACGTCGGCGGCCCGGGTGCCGATCGTGCCTGCGGCGGTGGTGTTCGACCTCAATCCCGAAGGCGGTGGGATCCGTCCCGGCCCCGACCAGGGGGAGGCCGCCTACCTGGCGGCCAACGCCGACCCGGTGGTCTCGGGCCGGGTCGGGGCCGGGACCGGCACCACGGTGGCCAAGTGGCGCGGGTTCGAGCACATGCAGCCGGGCGGGCTGGGGTCGGCGATCAGGAGCGCCGGAGAGTCGACGGTGGGCGCCCTGGTCGTTCTCAACTCTGTCGGCGATGTGTTCAGCGTCACCGGCGAGTCGCTCACCGGGGGGGAGCACGAGCCGGGTCCGCCCGCTCCGTTCCCCGAGCCCATGTCCAATACCACCCTGGTCGTCATCGCCACCGACGCAGCCTTGTCCCGTTCCGCCCTCAGCCGGCTTGCGGTTCGGTCTCAGGATGCCGTCGCCGTCTGTGTCCGGCCGGCGCACACCCGGTTCGACGGGGACATCGTGTTCGCCGTCTCCTGCGGTCCGATCGACGAGGACGTCGAGGCCCTGGCCGAAGCCGCCTTCGGGGCGACGGCGGCCGCGGTGGAAAGGGCGGTACGCGCCGCCAGGGGTGAGTCACCGCGTTCCTAATGCAGGGCGTCACATATACGTGACGGACTGCATAAAGAATGCGAATTCCCTCCCGGGTTGAGCGCCGTCGGCCGATCGCTTTGCCACAATGGGTCGCGGTGACCGACAGCATCCAGATCCTC